>JADMIO011560674.1_pt1 | contig 48398 bp, 50 predicted proteins | sample 8958161 | NCBI WGS metagenome assembly JADMIO01 (sample SAMN16585339, study PRJNA669376) | soil metagenome | isolation source: Crop rotation soil | place: USA: Cullars Rotation, Alabama | collected 2011
CGCGACAACTTGTCCACGTGGAATTCTAAGCTTAGGATCCCAATGTGCTGGAAAGCTGCTGGCGTGTTGCGCCAACGTCGGACGAGGCCACGGCGAGAGACGGCCTGTCAGCGATGCGTCGAGCCACCTCGGTAATGTCTCCGTCCACAACGACGCGTACGAAATCAAGGTAAGGCGTGGTCATCATGATCGACGAACAGCTCGTCGCAATATCGTGTGATCAACTATTAGTCGGTGATGTCGGCGATCTCCGATCACCCTTTTTGAGTCATCCATGTCGCTGCAGATGCTCCGGAAAGACGATCAAGCACCACCTCTGACGATCGACAGGCTTGACGAGTTGGATGCAGATGATGCCTTCATCGGTATCCGATGCCCGCTGTGCAGGTGGCGGCCTTCATTATCAAGTCGTTGGTGCTGCGACTACCGAGGCACCCCGGAACCGGCATTTGCCGCATGCGGGATGATCTGGAACACCTTTGCGACGAGAGGTCGATGTCCAGGCTGCGCCCACCAATGGCTCTGGACAACATGCCTGCGCTGTCAGAGGGCCTCGAAACATGAAGCATGGTACGAAGGCGGGGCATAACTTGCTCGCGCTGTGCCATCAAGGCAGTTCGACGCCGGCCGTTTCCAGTGTCGCCGAGAGGTAGACCGCTCGATTTGCACAGAGGAGGCAGAGTCCGCAGGGAAGTGTTCAACGCAGAGCTCGCTGAGATCACAGAGAACTTCCTTCAACAGGTTCTCCGCGTGCTCCGCGAGCTCTGCGTTCGCCGATATCGGCGATCTCCGAGGTGGCAGGTGACGCTGCGTAGCACTACCGAAAGTTCTCGATCAGCATCAGATCGGCGTTCTCCGCGTACCGGTGGACAAGCATCGTCCTCCCGTCGGGTGAAACAACGAGATTGCTCGCCTGGAAAGGCGCGGTGATGCTTGCGAGCACTCGGTCTCGATTAGTTGCGCGGTCGAGCACGTGAACGAAGACTTGCAGACCGGTGTCACACGGTGCGTAGTAGATTCTTGAAGCGGCGAGTGTAAAACTCTGAGCTTTCACGCATTTGATCAGCTGGCGCGGGGGTCCGCCCGCGAGCGCCTGCGCCAGCAGGGGCGAATCGGCGTCTGCCGCCTGGTAGACGATCGCCTTCGCGTCCTGGGATTCGTACGCGACGATTCCACTGCCGCCAGTGGTTACGCGCTCTGTTGGACCACCCGACACCGCCTTTCGCCAGATGTCCAGGCGGCCGCCGCGGTCAGACGAAAAGTAGATCCAACGGCCGTCCCGAGACCAGGTCGGCACGTTTTCGTCTCCGGGGTCTGCGGTGAGTTGGCGGGGCGAGCCGCCATCATTTTCCATCAGCCAGACGTCCCAATGCCCATTGTCGCCAACCGAACTGAATGCGATTCGCTGGCCATCGGGTGACCAGGCCGGTGCGCCTTGTCGGGCTCCGGGACCGTGGGTCAACTGGTGCGGATTTGACCCATCTGCCGATGCCACCCAGATCTCGACCGCTTCCCCCGAGCGTCGGGAGGCAAACGCCAGCCGTTGTCCGTCGGGCGAGAATTGCGGGTCGAAGTCGAACACCGACGACACCAGTACTGGTTGCGGCGTGTGTCCCGGCTGCACGCTGTACACGCCGAGAGTAGGCAGCTTTCGCTCGAAGACCAGCCGGTCCCGTGAAGACACCGTTGCGGGTTTGCGGGATCCGAATCCGGCGATGTCCACTCGTTCCGGCGACGGCGTTCCATCCGCCCTGATCCGCCAGAGTTGGAACGGTCCACGGCCTGCCGTGTCGTAGATGATGGAAGAAGCATCCCGACTCCAGGCGAGCCCCTGGATCGCGAACCCCTGTGTGGTCAGCCGGCGTGGCGGAGAAACCGGTACGTAGTCCGTTCCGAGTTCGAATACGTAGACGTCACATGCCGGAGCGACCACTCTCATTCCGGGATCGCATGACGCATACGCCAGTCGATGGCCGTCTGGCGAGAACGCCGGAGCGACATCCCAGGCCTGGCGCTTCGCGTGCGGCAAGGGACGAGACGCGCCGCCGGCCGCCGGAATGAGGTAGATCCCGGGATTGTTGCCGGCTCCGTCTCGGCCCGTATCACCAGAAGCCGCCAGCCACCGGCCATCGGGAGACCACGCAATCGAGCAGCTATCGGGAGGCCAGCTGATGGCAACATGGAAGTCGCTCAACCTGCGCTCTGCGCCGCCGAGGGGCGATACCAGGTGGATCGTGCCAACGCCCTGAGCGTCCGCATGTTGCCGCACGAAAGCGATCTGTCGTCCGTCTGGTGACCAGGCCGGGTTGACGTCTGGTGCCGAATCGGTGGTCAGCCGTCGGACCTCCGACGAGCCGATGATCTTCAAATAGATATCGAAGTTGTCTTCGTGCTCGCCATTCCACGAGAAGGCGACTTGCCCTCCGTCGGGCGAGAACGTCGGCGATATCTCCAGGCCGTGGAACGCCGTCAGCTGCATTAGGCGTGGTTGCAAAGGCGCCGAGCTAGTCACTTCTGCCGGCCGCCGCAGCAAAAGGGTACCGAACACGCCAATCAGCAGCGTGACGGACGCCGCTGCAATCACCGCCGTTTTGTCATGGAACCATGACCCGCGGATCGTCAGCTCGGGCGCCGGATCGTCTGGCTGCGGTCTGGCGACCGGCGCAATCAGGCGATAGCCCGCTTTCGGGATCGTCTCGATGAAGCGTGGCTCCCTGGGATCGTCGTCGAACACGCGCCGCAGCTCTGAGATAGCGCGGGTGAGAACATCATCGCCGACCGCGACGTCTGCCCATGCTGAATCGAGCAGCCGTTCTTTAGGCACCATCTCGCCGGCGCGGTCCGCCAAGCAGCAAAGGACGAGCATCACCTTGGGTTCGAGGCGGCTGGCGCCGCCAGGACCGGTCACGCGGTTGAGCGATGGCTCGACGTGATAGGCCTCGCCAATCCGAAAACGATTGTGCACGGGCATCAGGTGATGAAGCGATGCAGGTTACCCGGCCGCTGTTTGTGAAGAGGAGCGATGATAGCGCGTTCACGGCCGCCGTGGCGTTCTCAGCTCGAGAGTAGGACGGTCAGCGAGACATAGGAGGCAATCGTGCCGTTGGTCATCGTGGGCGTGATGGGACCGGGAGAAGTCGCCAGTGAGAGCGATCGCGAGCACGCGTATCAACTCGGGCGCGCGATCGCGCAGGAAGGGTGGTCGCTCCTTACCGGAGGACGGAATGAAGGCGTGATGGAATCGGCGAGCCGCGGCGCGAAGGAGGCGGGTGGTCTGACAATCGGCATATTGCCCTCACCAGACAAGGCCGGCATGTCACGGTTCGTCGACGTGCCGATTGTCACTGGCATGGGCGAGGCCCGCAACAACATCAACGTCCTTTCGAGCGACATCGTCTTCGCGTGCGGGATGGGGCCAGGAACGGCATCAGAGGTGGCTCTGGCCGTAAAGGCGAGACGCAATGTGATTCTTCTCAACGTGCGTGAGCCGGCGGCGCGCTTCTTCGTCGAGCTCGACCCGACCAGAGTCCACGTTGCGACCAGCACGGAGCACGCAGTGGATACGGCGCGTCGCCTTCTGAAATAAGAGCGGGGACAATCCTACGCGTGACGCGCCTGACAGGCAGCCTTGGAGTCGCCTGGCATCAGAACAACGTTAGAGCTGATGTTCAAGTGATAGAGAGCATTGGCGTGTCATCACTGGCTGCTATGCGAGACGTCACGTCGATCGTCGCGGCAATCACGTCTTCACTCAACGCCACCGCCGTCCGGACGACGGTTCCCTTCGGATCGACGATCGCGGACGAACCATGAGACGTCAGCTCGGCCGTCCGACCGGCGACATCGGCGCGAATGACCCACATCCCGTTCGCGATTGCCGTCGCCATGTCGACTCGCCTGGCCTCGGCCACGATCTCGGCTCCGCCTTTCTGCGGGGACAACGCGTTGTTGCTCGGGACAAACAGCACCGTTGCGCCGCGAGACGCCAACTGATTGGCGAGCTCGGGAAAATTCGAATCGTTGCAGATCACGATTCCAAACGTCAGTGCACCCACGCGGAACACAGGCACGTGGCAGCCAGGGCGATAGACGGATTGACGGATCGCCGGGTGCAGCTTCCGATAGACGCCGCCGACGGTACCTCGATAAAAAACGGCTGCGGCGTTGTAAAGGCAACCATCCTCGCCGAACTCCGTGAACCCGACGATCGTAGTCGTCACATCGCTCGCGAACGGAGCCAAGACGGCCTCGAGCTGACCGGTTCGGGCCGATATCGCGAGGCGGGCGGGATCCTCGATCTGATCGGCCAAGCCGCCGAGGATCGCTTCCGGACAGCAAAGAATCGCAACCCCCTCCGCCTCGCACGCCCGGACGCGCGCCCGAATGAGGTCGAGCGCGTCCATCGAGCCGGCCGCGAGGAGTGGAGCCTGATAGGCCGCAACCTTCACACCCATGATCGCTCAGCTCGTTTCACCACGGGCTGCTAGGGATTCCGCTCGGTCTGGAGGACCGTTGTGATGTCAGGTGGCGGCGATTTGATCTCGACGAGTTTCGATTCCGCCAGTGCCTCCACGGTGTGCAGAACATCTGCTGGATGACGAGCCACATCTCCCGGACCCAGAACGTAGACCTCATTTCCGATCCATGTCCTGACCCGACCCGTCACAACATAGATCAGCGATTCGTGTGAATGCGTGTGGAGTGGAGCCTTCGTGCCAGCCTCATAGTGAAGTTCAAGCAGTGCCATGTGCTCGCCCGAGATCATGGGTCTCAGAACGAGCGCCCCGTGCATTGGCTTGCCTTCAATGGACTTGACAACCATACCCGTGACATCTGCATGTCTTGAGACAAGCGGGGGCTCGGACGCTGGTGTCGTGTAGACAGAGCAGAGGATGACGATCAACAGGACTGTTCGCATGAGCGGAACTCCGATAGGGAGCTACAGTCATTCGAGCCGCATTTCATTCGTCGGTACGAAGCCGAGGCGCTCGTATAGGCGGCGGCCGTCGTCAGAGGCATGCAGGACAATGCGCCTGACGCCGCGCTCGGCAAGGGCACTCAGAACCGCACGCATCAGCGCTTCGGCAACGCCCCGGCGCCGCCACGCAGGCTCGACGTAGATGTTGAGGATGATCGCCTCCGGTCCAAGCTCGAGGTCTTCAGCACCGGTGGGCGGACGCGGGAGAATCGGCCGGAGTTGCACTCCGGCGCCGCCGATGGCGGCCACGGGCGTTGCCCCGTCTTCCGCGATCCAGGCGAGGTACTCGCCGCGAGGCAGCGCATCGCGGAGATACGCGGCGGTTGTCCGCTGCAATGGCTCCTCCTGATGAGCCGCCAGTTGCCCCATGTCGCGGAACATCGCCGCCCGATGATAGGCAAGCAGCGGAATGTCGGCCGCGCCGGCCTGACGCACGGCGACTACGGGCTCAGCGTTCGAACGGTGCGTCACCTTATTCGCGAATCAGCTGCCTATTTAGAAAAGACCGACACGATCGAACGTCGCCGCGATCGTCGGATCCGACATGTCGGTATCAAACGAATGTCCCCTGCCAGGCATCGCGATGAATTCGTACTCGACGCCCTTGTGTTCCAGCTCGTTGGGTCCGGGTTCGAACGTGCGCCAGCCGCTGTGCGCGCGGATGTTAGCACGGTGGAGCAATTCCTAAAGCGATCCTCTGCGTGCTCCGCGCGCTCGCCGTGTCTGTGTGGAGTTAGGAGATCAGCCGGCCCGAGAAAAGCAGGAAGCCGAAGCACACGGCGTGAAAAGTCAACGCCGTCGCCCACGCGTCACCACGCCAGGAGCGTTCGCGGCTGGTTGTGCCGCGCACGACGCGCTTGTAGACATCATGTCCGATCAGCAACGCGGCGTGATAGAGCCCATACACGACGTATCGCACGTGCGGACCGTGCCAGACTCCCATCAGGCCGAACGACAGGATCAGTCCGGCATAAGAGGCCACGTAACGGTTTCCAAACCAGCGCCGCTTCGTCGCCACCAGCAGGAACCGCATGTAGACCTGATCCCGGAACCACCACGAGAGGCTGATGTGCCATCGGTCCCAGAATTCCCGGATGTTGCGGGCGAGGAACGGACGACGGAAGTTCTCTGGCGCGCGTACACCGAGCACGTGGCTGACGCCGATGGCGAACGCGCTGTAGCCGGCAAAATCGAAGAATAGGTAGAAGCTATAGGCGTACATGTAAGAGAGCAGCGCGCCCATGCCGTGATGGTGGAACGCCGGGTTCATCCAGCGCCGCGCGATCAGCGCCGCCACGATGAATTTGTAGAAGAGGCCGGTGAACACCTTGTGAACGCCGATATCGAGGTCGCTGACCAGCGCCGCGCGATCGCAGGGCCGGCGCCAATCGGCCGCGAATCGGCGATACCGATCGATCGGGCCCGCGGAAATCGTCGGAAAGCAAAGGAGGAAGGCCAGGAACTCCAGAACGGGGAACCGCTTGATCGCGCCGTCGTGGATCGAGAAAAGGACATCCAGGCTCCGGAATGTCACGTACGACATCCCGAGGAACCCAATCAACGAATCGAGCTCCGGCTCGAACTTGACGAGAACCAGCGGACCGAGTGCCAGCGCCAGCGCAAGACAGGACGCGGCCCTTGGAGGACGCGCGGCTAGTGTTACCCCGCGGCGGCGCGTCAGCGCGGCTAACGCAGCCACCAGCAGCCATTGATAGACCGCATACGCGGCTACTGTCGCCGACGTCCCGACGAGCACACCGCCCACCTCGGCGCTGACGCCGCCATACTGAATGGCGAGCATGACGATCGTGATGACCACGATTGCCGCGCGCGACGTCGATGAGACGAGACGCAGTGCGACGGCCACGGGCAGCACGTACAGCAGCACGGCGAAGTACGCGAAGCTGTCGAACGGCACCATTCAGAGCGACTCGGCCAGCTTGCGCCGGTCGATCTTTCCATTTGCTGTTATCGGGAAGCCGTCGACGAATCTCACGACACGAGGCAGCATGTACGGCGGCACCCGGTCGCCCAGACGCGCCCGCAGCCATCGAGCGTCGGATTCGGCCCCGGCCCTCTGGACGATGACGAAGGCGGCCAACGAATCGACTTCTCCGTGGCGGACGATCGGCAAGACTACTGCATCCCGAACGCCTTCGAGCGCGCACAAGTTCGCCTCGACGTCTCCGAGCTCGACGCGATGTCCGTGCAGCTTCACCTGGTGATCGCGACGGCCATCAAAAAACACCAGGCCGTCCTGGACGTGCCCGATGTCGCCGGTCCGGTACGCGCGCTGCCCGTTGATGTCCGCGAAGCGCTGTGCCGTCAGGTCGGGCCGTTTGAGGTACCCCGGGCTGACGTTGTCGCCGGCGATGACGATCTCGCCGCGGCGGCCGTCAGGCAGAGGGTCGTGGCTCCCCTCGGCGGTCACGAACACCGCCGTACCGGGTTTGGGGTATCCGATCGGTAATACCGTATAGCGCTCGAGCAACTCCGTCGTCACCTGGACCGAGGTGGCGACGACGGTGGCTTCGGTGGGCCCATACATGTTCCAGACCTCTGCACCCGGGAACCTGGCGAGCAATTGGCGTGCGATTTCGGGTGCGAGCGTCTCACCGGCAAAGAGAAAGCGGCGCACTGCGGGCAGCATCCGCCGGTCGAACCGCGGTTCGGCCAGACAGATCCGTGCGAAGGAGGGCGTCGACACCCAGACGGTGACTCCGGAGTCTTCCAACCGGACGAACAGCCGCTTGAAGTCGGCGATGTCATCGCGCGTCACGCTGACATGCGTGCCGGCGGTCACGAGGCTGAGATACAGGTCCATCACCGACACGTCGAAGGTGAAGCGCGCCTGGTTCAGGAAGCAGTCGGCTGCGGACCCGAGGCGCTGCTCCTCGAGCATCCACCGGATGAAGCTGCCCAAGCACGCCCGCGTGATGACCACGCCTTTCGGCTCGCCGGTGCTGCCCGACGTGAACATGACGTAGTACGGCTGATCGTCCGACTGAGGGATCGGCAACGATCCCCTGTCCGATGGAAGAGCGAGGCGCGCGATGTCGGCTACGGTCAGCGTCAGCCCCACACCGGCGACGTCAGTCATGCGCGACACCCGGGCCGCCGGCGTGTCGCTCTCGATCGGCACATACGGATGTCCGGCCAGCGCCGCGCCGAGAAAGCCCGCCACCATCTCGGGCTCCTTGTGACCGACGATCGCGACGGGCACGCCGTCCGGCAACGCGCGAGAGAGGTAAGCCGCAAGGCCGCGGGCGCGGGCGATCAACTCGCCATATGTGACACGACGGGATCCGTTGACGAGGGCGATACGGTCCGGCCGCTCTGCGCCCCACGCGAGGATGCGCTCGAACCAGTCCATGTATCAGAACCCCTGATAGATGAACGGTGGCGGGCTCGGCGGGTTGGTGCCGTACATCAGTAACAGGGCGATGAGCACTCCGACGTAGTAGACGACGAGCACCAGTTGGCGCGCGCGCGGCGAGAGCGATGGCCACGCGTCCTCGATTGCGCGAGCCCGGCGGGCGAGACGTTCCAGCGAAACCGGCATGCTCAGTGGGGGGAGGACGCCGGCGCGAGGACAGTTGTCGGAGGCCGCGATCCTGGCACCGGGGCGCCATGAAAGAAAGCGTCGAACACTTCGTCGTACTGGACCCACCCCTTATCCGTCAGGTGCTCTTGTGCATCGCGGATGAAACCGCGCTCACCGTCGTGTTCGGCGAAATCGACGATCGGAACGCGCTCGCGCGCCGCGACGGCGCGCACGTGAGCGTAGTACCGACCGCGCTCGTCCGCCGTCATCCCCCAGTAATCGTAAAACGGGCCTGGAAATGGGGCGCTCACCACGAGGGGCTGTCCGCCCAGCGCGCACACGATGTCGAGCAGCACCGCAAGGTCCTGCCATTCCAGGCTTCGGGGTTCGTGGCGAAGTCCCTTCGCCATCAGCGACAGCACCTGCAGCGGCATCGAGGAGCCGCGCGCGTCATGCGGGTGCTTCCGCCCTAGTGAGGTTCCGATCCAGTAATTCCCGTCGAGTTCGAAGGGGTTATTGCGGCCACGGCTTGCGGCCACGCCGGCGGCGTCGGCCTCGACCGCTGTCCAATCGATCGGCGTCGGCACCACGCTCTCGGAGCGGTGCAGCTCGCGGTGTCTGTGCACGAAGGCGACAAACTGCCAGTGATCGCAGAGATCGAGCACTGCGGTCTGGAGCAGGCCCAGCGGCAGGACCGCGGCATAGCGGACCGGCCCAAGCGGCGACCTGTCGGCAAGCGCCTCGAGGCCCCAACGAAGGATGGGATCGTCCGCGATGGTGGCGGGGTACTGCACCATCCGTCGAGCGGCGGCCTGCCGCAAGGCGTAAGGGATCCGATGGCTGAACGTCAGCGCCGTCGCCTGCACGCGGGAGAAGTTGGCGTTGTACGACGGTTGCTCGAGTTGCGGACGATAGAACTCCGGCGGGGAGATCGAGATCACGACCCGCTTGCCCTGGAGCGTCGCACCCAGCGATCCCAGCCGCAGCGTCATGATGATCGGAGTCGTCGCCGCTGACGCCACGGCGAACGGGCGGAAGCCAGTGGGGTAGTACTTGAAGAACTCGTCGGCGTCGTGAGGGGATCCGATGATGAGCTCGGACGAGCCATAGACGGGCAGGAGGTCGGGCTGCGCGAACGCCCGGCGCTGGATCGCTAGCGCGTGGCTCTTATCCGGCCAGTGCGTTGTGGCAGGGGCTAGGGTCCGGACGTAGCGCTGTTCGAGGCTGCATGCGTACAGATGAATGGCAATAACGCAGCAAGCCGCCACGGAGAATGCGGCGCCCGCCGCGGAGAGGTGTGCTGCCTCCGCGGCTTTCACGCTGAACTACCAGGTCGGCTCGATTCGACCCGGCGCTCCATGTCCTCCACGATCCGTCGCGGAGATCCCCAGCGCTCGCGATCGAACTCCGACGGGGAGATCTCGACGCCGAATCGTTCCGATAGCGCGAGGATCAGTTCGACGGTGCGAAGCGAGTCGAGCAGGTCCAGATCGTAAAGTGGCAGGTCGGGGGCGTCGTACACCTCGCGGGTCTCGAGCACGTCGGCAAGCACCGCAAGGACTTCGGCCGAAATCGTCATTGAGAGGGACGCAACCTCTCGTGCACGAGGTGTGCCGTGCGGGCTCAACCGCGCGAGCCGGAGCCGCCAGCCGGAAAGCCGCGCGAACTTCTGCGAACAGGTATTTCGGCTGGACGCTTCGCCGAGGCCGAGCTGGCGCCTGGTGTTGCGAAATTCCCCAGTGCCAGCCCGCGGGTGTGGCAGAAGTGACGGACGAGATCGGGTGTCAGCGTCCTCGTTCGACGCCCACCAACGACCAGTTGCTCGCACCAGCGCCGGCGCGGCGGAAGATGAACGTCGATGGCGTCGCCCATCCGGGCTGGTCCGCGCGCGCGGACGTTACGCTGACGCCCACGAATTCGGCCGACGCGGCGCCGTCGGGCGCGCGTGCCGATCCCGCCGGCACCATCACCGGCTCGCCGACTGGCGTTCGCTGATCGGTCGCGTTGTCGAACCGGAACCAGGAGAGCTTGTACTGCTCGGGCGGGGCGGCGGCGCCGGCGTTGACCGCCGCGTTCGCAAACGCCAGCGTGCCGTCCGCCGACAAGGTCGCGTCGTCGACAGGGCAGACCTGATTGATCCAGGCGCGTACCACCTTATTGCGTCGCTCGACGATCGTTTTGATGAGGTACTCGGTCGCGGCCGGATCGCTATAGGCGGCCTTCTCGACCACCGCCCGAATCGCCGCGTCCGAGAACTTCGACACGATCCGGGCCGCCCAGAATGCATCGTCCGCGCGCATGTTCTCGAACGCCGAATTCGGATACTCCGGCTTCCATTTGAGCGGATCGAAACGCGCCGCCTCGACGCGTCCAACGGATCGGGGCACCCGCGGGTACTTGATGGTCATCCACGGCCGGACGTACAGGCCCAGCGTCGCCAGCGTCGCCCATCCTGGCTTCTGCTCGAAAATGTATTCGTTTCCCGGCCGGTGGCGCTGCGCATAGATGGTGCCGCTGCCAAGGATCGATCCGAAGTCGAACATGTAGTGCTTGATCCAGCCGCGCCCGTTCGTCGTCTCGAGCATGTCGAGGCTGTTGATGCCCCGGGAATCGTCGTGATTCAGCCAGGCGCCGAAGACCCGCGCGCCGCGCAACTCGCGCCGGTGCTCGTGGCCCACGAGGTCGTTCGGGTCGTCGGGGCGGCGGCTGTAGTAGCGGAAGTTGCCGAGCGGCGTGCCCGGCGCAAATCGGCTGACGAGCACGCGGTAGTGGCCGTTGGCGAGACGCGCCGCGCGGTTGAAGACGTTGTCGAGATCGTACTTCTTCAGGGGCCGCCGGCGGCCGTTGAGCGGGTCACGGATCGTGGCCTTGTCCGCGATCACCAGCGCGTCGCGATCGAGCTCGGCCAGGTAGACGTCGACCACGTTGTAGCCAATGGCATGGTAGAAGGCCGTGCCGATGATCTCGGCGCCGCTGGCCAACTCGGGATTCGACGGCGGGTCGACTTCGATCTGATACATCTGGCCATCCGGATCGGTCATCCGAAAGCCGGGCTGCACGCCGCTGCTCTTGCCGCCGGACACCTTCCAGCCATCGAGGGTCAGGCGCGCCGCGCGATCCGGACCTTTCGCAATGTCGACGGCGCTCAATTCCTTTCGGCCGATCCGGTTAGTGAACCAGCTCGAGTCGGGCACTTCGTCGACCGTATTGACGTTGAGGGCGCGGACGTCGCGGCGCTCACCAGGGTGGCCAATCGTGTTGACGACGAAGTCGTAGCCGTTCGAATCTTCGATCGACACCGCCTTCGATGCGTCGAGCGCGCGATCGTCGTCGGTCCAGAGCGGGTCGTCCGGATAGAAACGCGGCGACGCCGACTCCGGGACCGCCACCGTCGCCACGGCGAAGAGGGCGACGATACCGGCACCCGCCACGCGTCGCGCTGCAGGTCTGGCGGAGCGGCCTCGGGTGGTCGCCATCTTAGAAAACCCCGCCAAAGACGATGTGCAGATGGTTGCCATCGCGGCTCCCGAACGCGGCATCGACGCGGAGGATGATGCCGTTATTCGTATTGAAGCGGAATCCGATCCCGTAGTCGGTTTCCAGATCCTTGAAGTTCAGATCTTCACGGCGATCGGCGACCTTTCCGGCGTCGTAGAAGAGCGCGCCGTCGAAGCCGCTCCAGATCTCCCAGCGGTACTCGCCCTGGGCGAGAATCGCGTGCGGCCCGCGGAATCGGTACTCGCGGAAGCCGCGCAGCGTGTCGTTCCCGCCCAGCGTCGGCATGAAATAGAACGGCATCGTCTGACCGGCGCCCGTATCGGAGGTCGACACGAACAGTCGCGCCGCGATGACACGACGGCCCGCCAGGAACCCGATGTACTGGCGCAGGTCGGCGTCGAGGCGGTTGAACGTGAACTGCCCGGCGGTGCGATCGTCGTAATGCGAGTAGTCGATGCGGTACCAGCCGCCTTTCCTCGCGTACAGCGGCTCGCGATAGTCAACGACGACGAAGGCTTCGGATCGCAGGAAGTTGGCGTTGGTGCCGCTGCCGGGCAGCTCGGATGGCCGGAACAGGTCGCTCACGTCCGGGAAGCGATCGTTCTGCCCCTCGCCCAGTCGCGGCTGCAGGTACTCGGCCCCGCCGCCGACGAGCAAGTGCCGGGCGGTGGGTCTGACCCCGACGCGACCCCCGAAGTGATTGGTGCGGATGGCGTAGTCGGATCGATCATCCCGGTCTGAATCAGGTCCGAGGCCGAAGAAGTTCTCTTGCGGGTAGTCGCGGTGGCTGGCCCAGGTCTCGAGATGCAGGTGGTTGCTGGCCAGCCGCGGAAACGTCAGTCGGGCCTCGGTGGCCCAGTATTGCTTGATGCTCCCGGCCCCCCAGATCTCGAGTGCCCCGTTATTGGCAAAGAGATCGCGATCGCGGTAGCCCAGGCCATAGGCGAACCCGCTGCCCGTGGTGAGAGACCCGAGCTTCGGGTGAAAGCCCTCCCGGTCGAGCAGGAAGATGGCCTTGTCTTCCGCAAAGTCCATCGCCCGCTCGAGGCGGTTCGGCTTGTAGGGCCTTGCCTGTTTGGCATTCTGTTCGCGCCGCTGTCGGTCCGCCTCTTCACGCGTCGCGGCCTCTTGCTCGGGTAGTTCCTGCGACGACGCGGCGCTCCACGAAAAGATCGCAAGCGTCACGCTCAGCACCGCTGTCTTGAGCATGCGGGGCAGTCTACAACGACACCCGGGACGCGAACGAATCTCATCCGTGATACCGTCAACCCGGCACAGGAGGTTTGATGAGATTGATGGTTACGGTTCTCGTTCTACTCGGCGGGATCATGAGTGCGACGACCGCCTCGGCACAGAACACGGCCCCGGCGGTGGGTACGGATGTGTATCACGTCCACTTTACCAAGGCGGCGCCGGGGCAGGCGGACGCCCTCGGAAAGTCGCTGATGGTTCCGGACAAAAGCGCGTCAATGCCCGAGCACTTCGTCGTGCTTCGGCATCAGGAAGGCGATGACTGGGACTACGCGGTGATCCAGCACCTCGGTCCGAAGGCCGAGGTCTCGGCAACCACACCGCCGCCGTCGGACGCCGTGCGCGCCCTCAGCGCGTGGCACAACGACACCTTCGTGAGCGGACCCTCGTGGGGCCAGTTCACCAAGGAAATGGGAATCGGCGATTCAGCGGCGTCAGGCATGGTCTACATCCTCGGTGTTCACAGGCCGGTCCCTGGTCATCGCGAGCAGCTCTTGAAATCACTGAGTGCTGCTCCGGCTGCCGCAAGCAAAGTCCCCACAGGGAACGTCCTCCTGCAGCACCTCGAAGGAAGCGATTGGACGTTCGCGACGATCACGCGCTACAACTCGTGGCAGGATCTCGGAAGTGATCGCATGGCCGCGGCGTCCGCAGGAGACGCGGCGGGCGGCTGGGCCGACATCCGCCAGCACTCCGCGTTCCATCGCGACACCGTCGCCGATCGAATTTATCCGGCTAAGTAGAGCCGGCAGGCGCCCTGAGGTGAGGTCGGGACTCGCCGTCACTTGGTCAAACGAGCTCGACCTCATACTCGAGAACTCGCGCGAGCCGCTCCAGCAGCTCACGCGACGCATCTTCGTGATCGCCAGATTCATAGCCGATAAAGATCTTCTCGTGTTCGGGCTCGAGCAGAAAGGAGAGATACGCGAGATCGGGACGGGTGGCGTCCGCCAGGACGACGTAGACCGCGTGCCCAATCGACCGCCGCGCGCGCTCGATGTCTTCGCTGTCAAAGTGCGGGGAGCCCGTGCGCGCCATATAGCGCATGCTGCTCTGCAACTCGCGTGACGCCTGGTGCACGTCCAGCTCGACGTGGCTGAAGGAATCCTTGAGCCGGCGGATGATCTCCTCGACCGGTAGGGGAGGGCGCTCGGCCCTGGGTGTCAGTTCGTGAGCCATTGTGGGTCATGCGCGAGACGAAACGTGCGAAGATCTCTTCCGACTCAACGGAAGGCGAGGAACCCGTGTCGCGAACCAGTGACTACATATACATGCTGTCCGGAATGATTTACAACGGAGCCAGCGACGAAGAGATCCAGAAGTTTCTGGAACAAGTGAGTGTCGAATCGAGGAAGACCGTGCTGAAGGAAGCGAACCAGTCGGCAGAAGCCTCGAGACGGCAGTCCAGAATGGACGCGAGGAAGGTTGACCAGGGAGGCGACTACTAGCACGCCGCTATCTGTTCGCGTCCTTGATCAGTGCCGTGATCTGATCGACGTACTCCAGCACGCCCTTCTTGACCGCCTCGCCGTGCGCGGCGGGGGCCCCGCCCGCCAGGTTGCCCTTGTGGAAGAGCGACACCTCGACAAGCACGGGCGGCTGCGACGGCTGATACGACATCGTTGCGGTCGTGTGCGTTGTGAGATCCACGTCGTAGCGTGAAACGCACAGGCCGTTCGAGACGGTTGCCGTGTTGACATTCACATAGACGTACGTGTCCTCGTCGGTGTTCCGCAACACCTTGAGGCCGGCGGCTTTCAGGTGCGTCGTGACCGCCGAATCAATCGCGTCCTCGGTGAGGCCGCAGGCCGCCGACGATTGCAAGCCTTCGATGACGAGGCCGACTGCGGTCAGGCCTCTGAATTCCGCGCCTGGGTGTTGATTGAACGCCGCCGGTGGCGGAGCCGCAGAAGCTGTTCCGGGCGGAGCGCCGCTCGAAGATGCCGGTGCGGCTGCCGTGGTCGCGGCCGCAGTCGCGCTCGCCGGCTCGTACACGCGCGTGACCTTGTCGCCGGTCCCGCGATCGATGAACTGCACCTCCGCGGTCAGGCGATCGGGATTGGCCGTGCGCGAGTACGCATAGCGAATCTGCCGGCCTTCCTCGACCTCGTAGAGGATCACGAGCTGTCCGCTCTCCCATCGGGTGATCGTGACGACCGGTACGCCGCCGAGATCGATAGCTTCTTCGTTCCCACTCGGGTGGAAGGTGCGCGAGTAGCCGCGGCCATCCGAGAACGTGATGGCGCCCGACGCAGTCGTGATGGTGAGCTCAGGCGGCGGCTGGCGGGCCTCGTCGGTCAGCTGACGCAGCCGGCTCGCCTCCTCCGCGCTCTCCGGACGGGGCAGCGAGTTCCGGGTCTGGCCGTAGCGGCCGCCGCTGGCGCCGCGCCGGCTTCGGCCGCCGCCCTGCGCCGACTCCGGGTCAGTCCCGGCCAGCTGTTGAAAGGAGTCCGCGCCGAAGCCCAGCTCCTTCGGCAGCTGGCTGAGCGCGGGGTTGAGCCTCCAGTGGCCGGTGAGATCAGACGACGTTTGCGCGCCGGCCGTCGTGGGAGAGAGGAGGACAGTGCTGATCGTTACAGCGAGAAAGATCGAGACCATGAAGCGGAATCGCGGAGCTCCGAGAGCCAGCGAAAACACGATCGCGACCATGACACCTGATGCCGCCATATCCCGCTCCCGTCCAGGCCTTGACAAGGGGGCCGCAATGTATTTAGAATTCTAACCATCGTGCCGCCGAAAGCCGGGCAGCAGCCCATCTCCGCCACCGATGGCGATCGCGCCGCGACGCTGCAGCTGATCATCGCTCTCGGGCGCGCGCTTCAAGCCATCGAGCGAGGAGTTCGGCCGCATCTTGCACAGTGCGGCCTGGGCATGACCGAGTTCGCAGTCCTGGAGGTGTTGTACCACAAGGGAGCCCTCCCGCTCGGCGAGATCCGGGACCGGATCCTGGTGACCGGCGCCAGCACGACGTATGTCGTGAAGAAGCTGGAGGAGCGTGGATTGATGCGACGGCGGCCGTGCGCCGAGGATCAGCGGGTCGTGTTCGGCGAGCTGACGGCAAAAGGGCGGGCCGTGATCGACGAGGTGTTTCCAGCTCACGTGGAACGGCTCCGACAGGCCATGGCGGGTCTATCAGTCTCGCAAAAGCGCGAAGCCAGCCGGCTCCTGCGCGCCCTCAGCCGGCACGCCCGCCGCAACATCGGGGAAAAAGTGACAGAGGCCGACTGAGGCGCGAGCCTCAAAAAATTTTGCGCAGATATTTAGATTTCTAATCAATAGTCAGGAGGTTGCTCATGTCTCTCGCACCATCATTCACTCAGACATTGCCGGTCCGCAGCGGTCGCACTGGACTCGTGGCTCTCTGGCTCGTTCAGATCGCGCTCGCTGGGATGTTCCTGCTCGCCGGCGGTTCGAAACTCCTGGGCGCATCGGCGATGGTCGGATTGTTCGACGCCATCGGCATCGGCCAGTGGTTCCGCTACCTCACTGGCGGCATCGAAGTCATCTCAGCGGTCGCCCTTCTTGTACCCTCGCTGGCGGCGTTCGGTGCCGCGGCGCTCGTCGTCACGATGATCGGCGCCATCGCCACGCATCTGTTCATCGTCGGCGGCTCGCCTGCGATGCCGGTGATTCTGTTGCTCGGGTCGGCGGTCGTCACCTGGGCTCGGCGGCATCAACTTGTCGGCGGACGAATCGAAAGGAGCATTTCATGAGCGCGTCAACAACGGGCACCAAACTGATCGCCGTCGTCGGCGCAACCGGGCAACAGGGCGGCGCCGTCGTGCGTGCGCTTCAGGCCCGCGGGGAATTCAGGGTGCGCGCGTTGAGCCGCAATCCGGACGGTCATCGCGGTCTCGCCGACGAAGTCGTCGAAGCGAATCTGGACCAACCGGACACACTCAAGGCGGCATTTCAAAGCGTACACGGTGTCTTTGCCGTCACCAACTTCTGGAGCGAAGGGACCGACGAGGGCAAGCAGGCGACCGCGGCGGTAGAGGCGGCGAAAGCGGCCGGTGTCGAACACTTCATCTGGTCGACGCTGCCGAATGTGGAAGCGATCACCGGCGGCGCAATCAGCGTTCCCCACTTCACGGGAAAGGCGAAGGTCGATCCGATCGTTGCGGCGGCGCACTTTGCGCATCACACGTTCGTGGTCGCGCCTTTCTATTACCAGAACCTGCTGGGCACCGCGGCGCCGCAGCAGCAGTCAGACGGCTCCCTGGGATGGACTCTGCCTCTTGACCCCGATGTGCGCTGCATCCACATGGGCGACATTCGTGAACTCGGCAACGTCGTGGCCGGTGCATTCGCGCACCCCGACCAGGCAGGAGGTGGCCAGTATCTGCCGCTCGTCGGCGATTTCCTGAGCTTCAGCGACGTCGTCGAGACGCTGAATCGCCAGGGTCACACATTCACATTCCACCAGGTCCCGGCGGGCGTGTTTGCGACGTTCTTTCCAGGGGCTGCCGAGGTGGCTAACATGTTCACCTACTTCCAGCGCCATACCTACCTGGGTTCGGATTGGTCTGATCGGATCGTGCTCGCTAACGAGATTGCCGGCGGGCCGCCGATCACGCTGTCGACCTGGGCAAGAACGAACTTTCCCGCGGCGCAGCGTGGCTCAGTCGGCCCGCAGAAATGACGCTTAGCCTCTCGCCAATGTGAAGGTGCCGTTTCTCAAGTCGTTGAATGCCTGCTGCAGTTCTTCCGCCGTGTTCATCACGATCGGGCCGTACCAGGCCACCGGCTCTTCGATCGGGCGGCCCGACACGAGCAGAAACCGGATGCCCTCGTCACCCGCCTGCACGACGACCTCGTCGCCGCGATCGAACAGCACGAGCGACCGATTTTCGCTTTCGTGCGGCACCGATCGCGTCGTGGCGCCGTCGGTCTGCTCGGTGAGCACGCCCTGCGGCTCCGACGCGTCGCGGAACGTGCCAGACCCCGCGAAGACGTACGCGAACGCATGGTTCGCGCGATCGACCGCGAGGCGCTTGCGGCGACCGGGCGGCACCGAGACATCGAGATAGCGCGGATCCGCGGCGACGCCTTCGACCGGTCCCTTCCGGCCCCAGAACTCGCCGCACACAACTCGCACTCGCGTGCCGTCATCGTCGGCAATCTCGGGAATGTCGGCGCCGGAGATGTCCTGATACCGCGGCGCGGTCATCTTCAGTGAAGACGGCAGATTGGCCCACAGCTGAAAGCCGTGCATGCGTCCGGCCGTGTCGCCCTTCGGCATCTCCTGGTGCATGATGCCGCGACCCGCGGTCATCCACTGCACGTCACCGGCACCGAGGCTGCCGCGGTTCCCGAGGCTGTCGCCGTGCTCGACCGAGCCCGCCAGCACGTAGGTGATCGTTTCGATGCCGCGGTGCGGATGCCAGGGAAACCCCGCCAGGTAATCGTTCGGGTTGTCGTTGCGAAAATCGTCGAACAGCAGGAACGGATCGAAGTCCGTCGTGTCACCGAAACCGAACCCACGCTGCAGCTTGACGCCCGCCCCCTCCATCGTGGCCTGCGTGCGAATCAATTTCCTGACCGGCCGAACAGACATAGTTGGTTGCTCCTTCCGATCCTTTGATGCCGCCGGGATACGGTGCTCCCCTCAGACAGAGGCCTTCCAATCAGATCGGGCTTGTCAATCAGGCCAACTGATTTGGAGACTTTTGCAACACGATGATGGTCTCATCGTCTTCTGCCGCCTGTCCTTCTCGAAAATCGGTGACGGCCTCAACGAGCTGCCCGCCGAAGGTTTCCGCCGAAACTGGATCCAACCCTCGGGCCAGCTTCATGAGATCGTCTCGACCCAGTTCTTCGCCCGCTCGGTTGGTGGCTTCGGAGACCCCGTCGGAGTACAGCACGATGAGGTCGCCCGCCCCGGGTTTGACGATCGTCCGATCATAGGAGACGTTCGGCAACAGGCCGAGTGGAGTGCCGCGGATGGCTGAGGGCTCGCCTTCACCTCGCGGTTCGAACCAGGCCCATTCATCACGACTGGCTCGATACCACATCGCAGGTGGATGGCCGGCATTCGTCATCACGAGGAGACCGCGGCGGCCGTGGAAGCCGGCGGCCACCATGGTGGCGTAGTGGACTCCGTCGAGTTCGTCCATCACTGCCTCATTGAGATCCCGCATGAGACTTGCCTGCTCGAGCGCGGTCAGATACTTCTGCATCAGTTCCCGAAGCTTGGCGCTCAGCGACGCGACGGCGCGTCCGTGGCCACTCACATCGGCAAGGGCGATGCGAGAGACGATGCAGCTGGGACAGACAGAGACGTAGTGGACGTCGCCCCCGGCGTCGCCAGGCCCGAACGGCGTGGAGTGCACCCAAACCGTCAGGCCCGGCAGCTCGGCGGCGCCCGAGGTTCCCGAGTTACTTGCCCAGGTCTCGGCGCACTTCAAGCGGTGGGGAGTTGACATCAATCGCCAGCTTACCGCCGTCGCTCGGCGTTTACATCACTGCCGCACCGCCGTTACACTGCCTCAAATGCGATCGCGAAGGCAGCAATCCGACACCTTCAGGAAACGCGTCGATCCCTTCGTGCGCGCGCTCCGCCGGCTCGAAGCGCGCGACGCGGAGGCACTCCATCAGGCTCGAGTCGCGTCGCGCCGCCTTCGCGAGTTAGTGCCGGTCCTGGAACTGCAGGGCGACACGGCGCGGAAGCTCGCCCAGCGTCTGCGTCGCGTCACGCAGCGATTGGGCCGGCTTCGCGAGCTCGACGTGTTGCAGCCGATCGTCGACGACCTTCGACAGACTGGCCAGTACAGCGGCGAAGCGCTTGACCGAGTCGCCGCGGCCATCGCCGATGAGGCCGGTCGGACGCGAGAGTGGCTGGAGCGCAAGTTACCCGCCCGCAAGCGCGATCGTCTCGCCCACACGCTCGACAGCATTGCGCGCCACATTGACGATCCGAAAGCTGCGCGCCACACCCATGCTCGAGACGCGCCGGCGTGGGTGTGGGCGGTCGATGCCCGCGTCGTGCGTCGCGCGAAGCGCCTGACCGCCGCGATCGCGAATGCCGGCGAGTTGTACGACGCCACCCGTCTGCACACTGTGCGAATCGCCTTGAAGAAAATGCGATACGCCGTGGAACTGTCTGCCGAGGCGCGCGGCGTGAACAGGGCGGCGGAGATCGCGACGTTGAAGCGCGCTCAGGATACGCTTGGGCGCTTGCACGATTTCGAGGTCTTCGGCGCCCGAGTCCAACGGGTGCGCGACGACGCCGTATCGTCCAGGGATATCGGGGTGCGAGAGTTCGACGCGCTCGTTGACGCCGCCGAGCGCGAATGCCGTCACCTGCACGCTGCGTTCATGTCCGAGCGGGTCGAGCTCGGCGCCATCGCAGACCGTCTTGCCGGCGAGACGGTGCGTCGAGTGGCCGGCGGGCGTGGGCATAGGACCGCGAGAGGCACCGTCGCAGAAAAGCGAACCACCGCAGGACGCTGATAGAGAACGTTAGGGTCCTGACAGCGATCATTTGGGGGCGACCAGCTTCCAGGCTCGAATCCGTCCGACGGTCGCGCCTGGACCGGCTCGACCTCTTGACAGCGGTTCAGGCTGGCGTCACCGAGCGCCCACACCGCGAACGTTCTTCTTCGCCGGCAAAGCAGCGCCGGCGTAAGTTGGCCAAACTCATCATCAAACTCATCGAGAACATTGCCGGCACATCGACGTCCGCTTCTTGCTGTTTGGCCTCACAGCGGAGCAGGTGGCCAACAGTCGCGGTTGGTACAATCCGCAGTGGCACTACGAGCACGATCAGGAGGCTTGCGCAGCGCTAGACTTGATTCGCGCCGATCATTTCAGCCGTCATGAACCCGGCGTATTCACTCCATTACTCGACACGCTGCTGACACACGCGGATCATGACATGCACCTGGCGGCTCTGGCGTCCTATCTGGACGCCGACCAGCGACTCCGTGAGTTGTATGCCGATCCAGACGCCTGGGCACGCAAGGCCATTCTGAACGTCGCGGCGTCTGGGCATTTTCCAGCGACCGCGCGATTGCCGAGTACGCACACGAAATCTGGGACGTGAAGCTATGCCCCGTAGCGTAGAACCTCAAAAGGCGTCGGGCGTCTCACCGCTGGCCGGCCGACCGGCTCCGCCCGAGATGTTGATCGATGTATCGCGTCTCGAGCGCGAGTACTTCGAGCGGCAACCAGATCTCGACGACATCAACCAGATGGTCAGTTTCGGGACCAGTGGGCACCGCGGCTCGCCGTTCCGCGGCACCTTCACCGAAGCGCACATCCTGGCGATTACACAAGCCATCTGTGACTACCGGCGCGCCCGCGGCACTGACGGCCCGCTCTACATGGGCAAAGACACGCACGCGCTGTCCGGCCCGGCTCAACGCACCGCGCTCGAAGTCCTGGCGGCCAACGGGGTCGAGACCGTCATTCAACGCGGCGACGACGCGACCCCGACGCCGGTGATCTCTCGGGCCATCCTCGTCCACAACCGCAATCGCGCGGACCACCTCGCAGACGGCATCGTCATCACGCCATCGCACAACGCTCCGGAGGACGGCGGCTTCAAGTACAACCCGACTAACGGCGGCCCTGCCGACACAGACGTGACGCGCTCGGTCGAGGACCGCGCCAACGAGCTGCTGCGAGGCAAGAACAGCGGCGTCAAACGCATTCCGTTCGACACGGCGATCAATTCCTCTACCGTCCATGAAGACGACTTTGTCCTGCCTTACGTCCGCGACCTCAAGCGCGTCGTCGACTTCGACGCCATTCGCGCAGGCGGTCTGAAGCTGGGTGTGGACCCGCTTGGCGGCGCGGCCCGCTCATATTGGGAGCCGATCAACGCGATCTACGGGCTGGACATCACGGTCGTCAACCCTGTGCTCGATCCGACCTTCGCGTTCATGACGGTCGATCACGACGGCGTGATTCGGATGGATTGCTCGAGTCCATATGCGATGGCTCGGCTGGTTCAGCTGAAGGACAGCTACCGGGTGGCATTCGCCAACGACCCCGACTCTGACCGGCATGGGATCGTTACTCCCTCCAGCGGGTTGATGAATCCCAATGCCTACCTGGCAGTGGCCATCCGTTATTTGCTGACGCATCGCCCGATGTGGCCGGCACACGCTGCCGTTGGGAAGACGCTGGTGAGCAGCAACATGATCGACAAGGTCGTCGGCGATCTGGGCCGCCACTTGTCCGAGGTGCCGGTAGGGTTCAAATGGTTCGTGCCGGGGCTGCTCGACGGATCGTGCTGCTTCGGTGGCGAGGAGAGTGCCGGCGCGAGCTTCCTGCGTCACGACGGTACCGTGTGGACCACCGACAAGGACGGCCCGATCATGGACTTGCTGGCGGCCGAGATCACGGCCCGCACGGGCAAGGATCCCGGCGAACACTACCAGGATCTGACACGCCAGTTCGGCGTCCCTTATTACAAGCGGATCGACGCGCCGGCAACACCCCAGCAAAAAGCGAGCTTGAAGGTCTTGTCACCGGAGGCCGTCATGGAGTCGAGCCTTGCTGGTGAACCGATCGTCGCCAAACTGACCCGCGCTCCCGGCAACAATGCTCCGATCGACGGTTTGAAGGTCGTCACCGAAAACGGCTGGTTTGCGGCGCGGCCGTCGGGGACGGAGAACATCTACAAGATCTACGCGGAGAGCTTCAGGGGCGCAGCGCATCTCGAGGCGCTCGTCAGCGAGGCCCAGGAACTCGTCAACACGGCAATAGGGGGCCGCCCATGAGCCAGCGTCAGTTCGCCGAACAGTACCGAGCCACTCCGGCGTTCTGCTGCACAACGCCAACTGGCAATCCGATCTGTACCAGGCGGTCGACTTGAAAGGCTGCGCGATTTGACAAAGGGATGGAACCGTTTAGGAGCTCTGGCGAGTAGCACGTCTCGTGACGATGCCGTGCGCACATCGCCTTCGCACCAGGGAACGCAGGAAACAGAGGTGACGCGATGAAGGCGACGCAGTTGCTCCACAACATGGGCCAGAGCATCTGGCTCGACAACATCACACGCGATCTACTGGATCGCGGCACGCTCGAGCACTACATTCGTGATCTGTCGGTAACAGGGCTGACGTCGAACCCGACGATCTTCGACCACGCGATCAAGAACAGCGCGTCGTACGATGCGAGCATTCGCGAGAAGTTGACGCGAGGGAAGTCGGGCGAGGCGCTCTTCTTCGAGCTCGCGCTGGAAGACCTCACCCGCGCCGCCGCGTTGTTCCAGCCACTCCACATCCAGTCGGACGGAGTGGACGGCTGGGTGTCATTGGAAGTATCGCCCTTGCTGGCGTACGACACGGCCAGCACCGTGGCGGCAGCCAAGGCGCTGCATGCGCAGGCCGGGCGAGCCAACCTGTTCATCAAGATCCCCGGCACGAAGGAAGGTTTGCCGGCGATCGAAGAGGCGATCTTTGCAGGGATACCAATCAACGTCACCCTGCTGTTCTCACGCGAGCACTACCTGGCGGCGGCCGAGGCGTTCTTGCGCGGTGTCGAGCGCCGGGTCGAGGCCGGACTTCCGCCCACTGTCGGTTCCGTGGCCTCGGTGTTCATCAGTCGCTGGGATACCGCCATCGCCGGCAAGGTGCCCGACGCATTGCGCAACCAGCTCGGAATCGCGATGGCCAAGCGCACGTACGCGGCATACCGCAAGCTGCTTGGGTCTTCACGGTGGCAGCGCATCTTCAACGCCGGGGCGCGCCCGCAGCGGCTGCTGTGGGCGAGCACGGGAACCAAGGATCCCAAGGCGTCCGACGTCCTCTACATCAAATCCCTGGCGGCGCCTTTCACCGTGAACACGATGCCGGAGGGCACCCTGAAAGCCCTCGCCGATCACGGTGAGCTGGCGTCGATTCTTCCAGCAGACGGCGGCGACTGCGAGGAGGTGATCGGCGAGTTCGCGAAGGCCGGCATCGACGTCGACGCCTTGGCTACTCAGCTTCAACGCGAGGGCGCCAAATCGTTCGTCGATTCGTGGACCGAGTTGATGACGGTCATCAGTTCCAAGAGCGCTGCGCTCAAAGACGCCGTCGTCGGGTGATGCGGCGGGGTCTCAGATTCAGGGGACAGGAGTACGAGAATGGCGACAACCACCGTAGGAACACTCGGCCAGGGCCAGCGAATTGCACCGTTGACCGAACGCAAGGCCTGGCGGGCACTCGCAAGCCACTACGAGACGGCTCGAACGCTTCATCTGCGCGATCTATTCGCCAGTGACCCCACACGCGGTGAGCGGATGACGGTCGAGGATGTGGGCCTCTTCCTGGATTACTCCAAGAATCGCATTACATCTGACACGCTTCGCCTTCTCCTCGAATTGGCTGAGGAATCGGGCCTCCGATCGCGGATCGATGCGATGTTCCGAGGCGACAAAATCAACATCACCGAGAAGCGAGCGGTCCTGCACGTCGCTCTGCGCGCGCCAAGGGACGCATCGATCGTGGTCGACGGCGGGAACGTGGTACCCCAGGTCCACACCGTCCTCGATCGGATGGCCGATTTCTCCAACCGCATCCGGAACGGCCAGTGGAAAGGGCATACCGGTAAACGCATTCGGAATGTCATCAACATCGGCATTGGCGGTTCAGACCTCGGACCGGTCATGGCCTACGAAGCGCTCAAGTACTACAGCGATCGAGCGATGACGTTCCGGTTCGTCTCCAACATCGACGGTACCGATTTCGCCGAGGCCGTTCGCGATCTCGAACCCGCCGAAACGCTTTTCATCGTCTCGTCGAAAACGTTCACGACGCTCGAGACGATGACGAATGCGCATTCAGCGCGTGCCTGGTCCCTGCAAGGTCTCGCCGGTGACGAGACGTCGGTCGCCAAGCACTTCGTCGCGGTATCGACGAACGCGGCAGAAGTGGCGAAGTTCGGTATCGACACGGCCAACATGTTCGGGTTCTGGGACTGGGTCGGCGGACGCTACTCCATGGACTCGGCGATCGGCCTCTCAACGATGCTGGCGATCGGGCCCGATAACTTCCGAGCTCTCCTCGAGGGCTTTCGCCAGATGGATGAGCATTTCCGTACTGCGCCCTTCGAACGCAACCTTCCGGTGCTCCTCGGGCTCCTGGGCGTCTGGTACACCGGTTTCTTTGGCGCGCAGACGGTTGCGGTGCTGCCTTACGAGCAGTATCTGAAGCGATTCCCCGCCTATCTGCAGCAGTTGACGATGGAGAGCAACGGCAAGCACGTCACGCTCGAAGGCACCACGGTCACGTACCCGACTGGACCGATCTATTGGGGGGAGCCTGGAACCAACGGGCAACATTCGTTCTACCAATTGATTCATCAGGGAACGAATCTCATTCCCTGCGATTTCATCGCGTTCGTCGAGCCGCTGAACCCCCTCGGCCGGCACCATGACATGCTCCTGGCGAATACCTTCGCCCAGACCGAGGCCCTGGCCTTCGGCAAGACAGCTGAACAGGTGTCGGCCGACGGCTCGCCGGATTGGCTCGTGCCGCATCGAGTGTTCGAGGGCAATCGTCCGACGAACACGATCCTCGCCGATCGACTCACGCCGGAGACGCTCGGCAAGCTGGTGGCGCTTTACGAGCACGCTGTGTTCACTGAAGGCACCATCTGGCAGATCAACTCGTACGACCAGTGGGGTGTCGAGCTGGGCAAGGTGCTGGCCCAGCGCATCATCCCGGAGCTCGAGAGCAAGGTCGCGCCTACTCTCGGCCATGACAGCTCCACCAACAACGTGATCACCCGCTACCGGACGCGAAAGGACGCCGCGCGATGACACTCGATTCTGACAAGGACGTATTGTCCGTCGAGACGGGCCGGTTCGAGGAACAGCTCGGGAGGATGAAGACGGACCCCGGATTCATCGCCGCGCTGGATCAAAGCGGCGGCAGCACGCCCCACGCGCTGCGTGACTACGGAATCAGGGAAAACGCGTGGTCCAACCAGGACGAGATGTTTGCGATCGTGCATCAGATGCGCACGCGGATCATCACCAGCCCCAGCTTCACCGGCGACCGGATTCTTGCCGCCATCCTGTTCGAGAACACGATGGACAGGAACATCGGCGGGCAGCCGACCGCGGACTATCTGTGGAATGTGAAACGGATTGTGCCGTTTCTGAAAGTGGACAAGGGCGTGGCCGATGAGAAAAGCGGCGTTCAGCTGATGAAACCAATGCCCGACCTCGCGGCGCTGCTCGACCGGGCCAAGGCGAAACGCATCTTCGGCACCAAAATGCGCTCGGTCATCAAGCAGGCCAACGTCGCGGGCATCAAGGACATCGTGACGCAGCAGTTCGAAGCAGCGCGACAGATTGTTGCGGCGGATCTGATCCCGATCGTCGAGCCGGAAGTGGACATTCACTGCCCGGAAAAAGCCAAGGCCGAAGCATTGCTGAAAGCGGGGATTCTCTCGGAGCTCGACGGACTGCCCCCGGGCGATCTGGTGATGCTCAAGCTCACCTTGCCTGAGGAAGACAACCTGTATGCCGAATTCGTTGCTCATCCCAAGGTCGTCAGGGTGGTTGCGCTGTCCGGCGGTTATACGCGAGCAGAAGCCAACGAGCGCCTGCGGAGGAATCACGGCATCGTGGCGAGTTTTTCGCGGGCGCTTGTCGAAGGCTTGTCGGTAGGGCAATCCGATGTCGAATACAACTCCCTGCTCGATGCTTCGATTGAGAGCATCTTCGAGGCGTCCAACACATGAACGTCAAGCTCGCTCCCTCGATTCTTGCCGCTGATTTTGCTCGTCTGGGCCGGCAGGTGGCCGAGGCGGAGCAGGCCGGGGCGGACCGCATCCACGTCGATGTGATGGACGGCCATTTCGTGCCTAACCTGTCGATGGGAGTCCCGATCGTCGCGTCGTTGAGACAGGTGACGCGTCTTCCTCTCGAAGTCCACCTGATGATCTCGAATCCGGATATGTTCCTGGACGAGTTCGTCGAGGCCGGGTCCGATTCGTTCCTCGTCCACTGGGAGGGCAACGCGAATCTGCAACGGACGATCCAACGCATCACCTCGCTCGGCAAGCGTGCCGGCGTTGTCATCAACCCGGCGACGCCGGCGGCAATGCTGGAGGACATCCTCCAGGAGGTCGAGCAAGTGCTGGTCATGACGGTCAACCCGGGATTCGGGCATCAGCAGTTCCTGCCGATGACGCTGCCGAAGATCCGGCGTGTCCGGCAGATGATCGATCGGATCGACGCGTCGTGCGAGGTGGAAGTGGACGGTGGTATCGATGCCGACACCGCGCCGTTGGCGGTTGCGGCAGGAGCCGACGTGCTCGTCGCTGGAACCGCAATTTTTGGCAAGCGCGAAACAGTCGACGCCGCGATGCACCGGCTGCGAGCGAGCCTGGAGCAGTTGGAGAAACAACCTTATTCCGTGTGAAGGCGCAAGAGAGGAAGGATGTCATGCAGCTTGGAATGATTGGCCTCGGGCGAATGGGGGCAAACATGGTCCGGCGGCTTCTGCGCGGAGGCCATCAGTGCGTCGTGTTCGACCGGTCGCCGAAAGCCGTGAGCGAGCTGGTCGAGGAGAAAGCGGGTGGCGCCGGTTCGCTCATTGATTTCGTGAAGAAGCTCGACACGCCGCGAGCCATCTGGCTGATGGTCCCCGCAGCGGCCGTCGAAGGGACAATTGCCGACCTCTTGCCACATCTGGATCGCGGCGACATCCTGATCGATGGCGGCAACTCTTATTACATCGACGACATCCGGCGCAGCAAAGAGCTCGCGGCGAAGGGCATCCACTACGTCGACGTCGGAACCAGCGGCGGCGTGTGGGGCCTGGAACGGGGCTACTGCATGATGATCGGCGGCGAGACACACATCGTCGAGCACCTCGACCCACTTTTCTCGACGCTGGCGCCTGGCGCTGGCGATGTCGCGCGCACGCCGGGGCGCGACAGTCTGGCCGGCACCGCGGAGCGTGGGTACCTGCACTGCGGTCCGAACGGCGCCGGGCATTTTGTGAAGATGGTTCACAACGGCATCGAGTACGGCCTGATGGCCGCTTACGCTGAAGGCCTCAGCATCCTCCGCGTCGCCAATGTCGGTAAGCAGGAGCATGCGATCGACGCGGAGACGACGCCACTCCGTGACCCCGAGCACTACCAATACGATTTCAACCTCCGCGACATCGCGGAAGTCTGGCGACGCGGCAGCGTGATCGCGTCGTGGTTGCTGGACCTGACGGCCGCTGGCCTGGTGAAGGATCCCGCGTTGTCCCAGTTCGCCGGACAAGTCTCGGATTCGGGCGAAGGGCGATGGACGATCAAGGCCGCTGTCGACGAGGCCGTCCCGGTGCCGGTTCTCTCAGCCGCGCTCTACCAGCGATTCAGCTCGCGCGGCGAGGCCGATTACCAGGGCAGGCTGCTGTCGGCGATGCGCTACGGGTTCGGCGGGCACCTCGAGAAGGCGGTCGCCAGTGTGTGAATCACGGTGCCAGGGCATTGGCCAGCCGCGGTAGAGAAGGAGATTGGCAATGGGGAATTCCGCTTCGGACGCCCTGGTGTTTTTTGGCGCCACCGGCGATCTCGCCTACAAGAAAATCTTTCCCGCCCTGCACGCCATGGTCAAGCGCGGCCATCTCAACGTGCCGGTCATCGGCGTCGCGAAAGCCGGTTGGAATCTCGAACAGCTTCGGACGCGGGCCCGCGACAGCGTCGCGACGCATGGCGGCATTGACCCCGCGGCATTCGACACGCTGAGCAGGCTATTGCGCTATGTCGATGGCGACTACAACGACGCCGCGACGTTCGCAGCGATTCGCCAGGAGCTCGGTGCAGCGCAGCGGCCCGCACACTACCTGGCTATTCCGCCGATGCTGTTCGGGATAGTGGTGGACCATCTGGTGAAGTCTGGCTCCGACAAAGGGGCTCGCGTCATTGTCGAAAAGCCTTTCGGCAATGACCTCGCCTCGGCTCAGGAGCTCAATCAACATCTGCATGCGGCTTTTCCGGAGTCCCGCATCTTTCGCATCGACCACTATCTCGGCAAGCGGCCCGTGAACAACGTGATGGTGTTCCGCTTTGCCAACGCCTTCATGGAGCCGTTCTGGAACCGCAACTATATCGACAGCGTGCAGATCACCATGGCGGAAGACTTCGGGGTGCAGGGACGCGGCGGGTTCTATGATCAGACCGGCACGATTCGCGACGTCGTCCAGAATCACCTGTTCCAGATTCTGTGCAACCTTGCGATGGAGCCTCCGGTCCGACTCGACAGTGAAACGATTCGCGACGAGAAGGTGAAGGTGCTGAAGGCGATTTCTCCACTGGAGGCGAAGGACGTCGTCCGTGGGCAGTTCGGCGGTTACCGTCGCGAGAATGGCGTCGCGGCCGATTCACAGATCGAAACATTTGCGGCGCTCAAGCTGAATGTCGACTCCTGGCGGTGGAAAGGCGTGCCGTTCTACATCCGAGCGGGGAAGAACTTACCGATCACGTGCACAGAGGTGATCGGCCGCTTCCGCAAGCCGCCGACGGTCATCCGTGACAGCGCGTTGTCCCGGAACCATCTGCGATTTCGGATCAGTCCACAGATGACGATCGCCGTAGGCACGACCGTCATGGCCCAGACCGCCGACCTGAGAGTCGAAAACGTCGAAATGGTGGCAACCCGTTATGCGAGTCCGGACGCGATGGATGCGTACGAGCGGGTGCTGGGCGATGCGATGGCGGGCGATGCCACGTTGTTTGCCCGCCAGGATTACGTGGAGGAGGCGTGGCGAATTGTCGATCCGGTGCTGAAAGCCGGCACGCCGATCTACGAATACGAGATAGGGACGTGGGGGCCGAGCGAGGTCGATCAGCGGGTGTTGCCCGCAGGCGGCTGGCACAATCCCGTGGCCTCGGATCACGAGGACATCGGCGTGGACCAAATGGCGACGAGAGCGACCGATGAAGCTCAACTCGTTCGATGACGCGGATGCTGTCGCACGAGCGGCGGCAGCGGCCATTGCCGTGGAGGCTCGAGCAGCAGTCGCCGCACGCGGGCGCTTCCTCATGGCTGTCAGTGGGGGACGTACTCCCTGGATCATGCTGCGGGCCCTGGCGCGCGAAGAGGTGCCCTGGGAGAGCATCGAGGTCGTGCAGGTGGACGAACGGGTGGCTCCTCCGGGAGACCCTGACCGAAACCTGGTCCACTTGCATGACAGCCTGCTCCAGCACACGCCACTGCGTGTTGAGCAGGTCCATGCCATGCCGGTGGAATGGCCCGACCTCGACGCCGCGGCGACCGAGTACGAGCGAGTGCTGCGCGAGGTCGCCGGCGCGGCTCCGGTGCTCGATCTGGTTCACCTCGGTCTCGGTGCCGACGGCCACACGGCGTCTCTCGTGCCTGGTGACCCGGTCCTCGATGTGATCGACCGGGACGTCGCGGTGACAGGAATCTACCAACGCAGGCGCCGGATGACGCTGACGTATCCGACGCTCAATCGCGCCAGACGCGTCCTTTGGGTTGTGACCGGCGCTGAAAAGGCGGAGATGCTCCGCCGGTTGCGAGATGGCGATACGTCGATCCCCGCAGGGCGCATTCGCCGCGAACAGGCTCTCGTGTTGGCCGATTCCGGGGCGGCAGGATTGTCGAGCGTTGGACTCGAGACGGGAGGACCACATGCGAGTGGGGATCGCCACTGATCACGGTGGGTTTGCGTTGAAGGAAGACCTGATTGCGCATCTCCGCGCGGCCGGCCACGAAATCGTCGACTTCGGGGCGCATGCCTTGAATCCCGGCGACGACTACCCGGACTTCGTCATCCCGCTCGGCGAGGCGGTTGCGGCGGGAACGGTGGAACGCGGTGTGGCGGTCTGCGGCAGCGGCGTCGGCGCATCGGTCTGTGCAAACAAGATCGCAGGGGTGCGCGCCGGTCTGATCCACGATCACTTCTCGGCCCACCAGGGAGTCGAGGACGATCACATGAACGTCATCTGCGTCGGCGGACGGACGGTGGGCGCCTCGGTGGCCTGGGAACTGGTCGAAACGTTTCTTGCCGCCGAGTTCAGTCAAGCCGATCGCCATCTGCGGCGTCTCCGCAAGGTTGCGTCGCTGGAACCGGAACTGACCGACAAGCGGCGCGTCAGCATTAGACGTCAAGGATCTGGCGGCAAGACTCGGCGTCGCAAATCATCGCGGAATCCGGTCAACGGGGCTCGAAGCCGTCCAGATGGAGGTGCTTGTCCAACTTGTCGCGCATCACACAGAAGTCTGCCTCGATGAACTTCGGGAGGAGGCTGTCCTGACTCCTGTGCACGTAGTAGCGATTCAGGCCGTCGTCCATGGCGAAGATGTAGCCGTTGTGGATCAAGATCGATTCCCACTGCTGGTGGGTGGCCACTTCGGTCAGCGGCGCCGTGGATTCAGCCATGATGACGCGCGGGTGATATCGCGTGAAGTCGATGCTCGAGAACACCTGCTGCTCGAAGCCTTCGACATCGACGTTCAGGAACGTGATCTCCCGCTTGTCCTTCGCGTGTTCGTCGAGCACTGCGGTCAACGTGGTCACGGGGATCCTGATCTTCGTGAACGTGAACCCCTTGGCCCGGTGTGACGCCGCGACCGTCGGACTCAGCGTCGACAGGCCCGACGCTCCGCGGAGGCCCTTGTAGAACGTCAGCTCGCCTGGCCGATTCGAGATCGCCACGCCGACGTTCGCGTCTTCAGGCCTCGACTTGTTCAGCTTCGCGACCAGTTCGGGAATCGGCTCGATGTTGATGCCGCGCCAGCCCGCCAGGTAGAAAGACTTGGTGACGCTGCTCTTATCGGGATCGTTGGCCCCGACATCGACGTAGAAGCCGCTCTTCTGATCCTTGAAGACGTAGCGAAGGATGTAGTCCTCGTAAAACTGCGAATAGTAAGTGGGGCCGTCGCCGAAGCGACCACGCGTCGGGCACTGAATCGTGGTCGCGGATTTGTCGACGGTGGCGGGCGCAGCGGTCAGCGCGGCCGGTCGGGGTTCGGCGGCCGACTTGGCCGGTTCACCGCACCCCGCCAGGAACCCGCTGATCGCCAACGCAAAAACCGCGACAAAGGGCGTGGTGTACATGAGCACAGCAGTGTATCTGGCCGTCACGTCCGTCACGAAGCCGGATTCTGCAGGTCGTCACGCGCTCTACCAGTTATTGTTCATAGCGCTCGACGACCGAAGCCGGCCTGACTGCCGCGCCATCCGGATCCTGGCCGAATTCACGGCGGGCTCTTCGCTGTCGCAAGAGATCCCAGCACCGATCGAGCTCGACCTGAAGCTTGTCGAGGCGAACCCGATCGTGATCCGACAGGTCGCCCTTCCCGTACAGCTGCTGCTCTTCGTGCACGAGCGATTCGATTTTCGTGAGGATCGTCTCATCCGATGTCGGCTGTGCCATGCGTCACCTCGATCCCACTCTACACCGCTTGAACGAGCGGCATCTCGACCACGTGTTCGGCGACGAACCACACCTGCAGCTCGTTGCGACGAATCACGTCGCTGACCAGCAAATCGTTGGTGCCATCGTCTCCAGCCTCGGCGGCACGCCGCGCCATCGCGCGCGCTTCCTCCAAGACGACCTCGTGCGCGTGCAGCAGGCGCGAGATCTGAACCGGCACTTCCTCGCGGCCCTTCGGCGGACGCGGGATCAACGTGGTCTCAGCGACATCGTGCGCCATCGCCAGGCTGACGCCGCCCAGCAGCTGAATGCGCTCGGCGATCGTATCGACCAGCTCGTTCTGCTCGTCGTAGTGTTTGTCGAACAGCAGGTGCAGTTGGTAGAACGTTGGTCCAGCCACTTGCCAGTGGTGTTTCTTGTACAAGTCACGCAACGTGATCGTGTCTGCGAGAATCTGATTCAGATTTGCGACGCTCTCTTTGCAGATGCTCTCTGCCAGCGCGATCGGCAGCTTGACGAGGTGGCCATACGGCTGAATTTCGTGTGCCTGTTGATGGGTGAGCGGTCTGGCTCGGTTGAGAATCGCATCGGCGTCAATCGTTGGTTTCGTCATTGTCAAGGCCCTTTCAATTAAGTCTGAAGGTCAGTCCAGCGCCGGATCCATCAGACGAAGGTATCTGAAAATGGATACGGCCGTGCTGGGTGACTGCCATCGACCAACCCGATACCAAAGTCTTATGGACGAGGCCGGGCTGGGCGCGCATCCTGTGGATCGGTGGTGATCGCGATACACAGCAACGGAGGTCGAAATGAGCAGCACACCGAGCAGCAACGAACCGATCGATTTCAAGCTCGAGGTCGTCGTCCTTCCAGTGTCGGACGTCGATCGCGCCAAGCGCTTCTACGGCGGCTTGGGGTGGCGGCTGGACGCCGATTTTCCTGGGCCGAATAACTGGCGGGGTGTGCAGATGACACCTCCCGGCTCACCGTGCTCCATCCACTTCGGCAGCGGAATCACGACAGCAGCGCCGGGCTCAGCCCAGAATCTGTATCTGGTGGTGTCCGATATCGAGGCGGCACGCGCGGATCTCATCGGCCACGGCGCCGACGTCAGTGAGGCCTTCCACTTCGACGGTTTCGGAGGACCACGCGTGTCGGGCCGTGCGCCGAACGGCCAATCCTACGGGACGTTTGCCAGTTTCAGCGATCCGGACGGCAACAGCTGGCTGCTCCAGGAGATCACAACCCGGCTGCCTGGACGAGGACTCAGCAGCTTTGACGTTGCGACGCTGACAGAGCTTCTCCGAGAGACCGAAAAGCGACATGGCGAGTATGAGCCGACGGCTCCCAAACACCATTGGTCAGGATGGTACGCCGGCTACATGGTCGCGCGCGAGCGAGGGAAAACGTCCGAGGATGCTGTGAAGGATGCCACGCTCCACGTCGAGGCTGCTCTCGCAGCGCAGGCATAACTGCTTGCGGCCTGGCCTGGACATCATGGTCTCTCTCATTGTTGAGCCGGTTGCAGCCGCGTCGATGACTTTCGCCACTCATCCTTGACGCAGGAGGGAAGTATGGCCACGATCCGCCTACATCAGACGACGACCTCGACGCCAGAGCAGTACATCGCACGGCTCATCGACTTCGGGCCAGGCCGCTCGAAGTTCTTTGGCAATAGTGCGGACCAGTACCTCAAGGTGCATCGCCGGAGCCCGACAGACGCCGACGTCACGGAGGGCTCGGGCGGCGTGTGGGAGCGCCTGCACTACGATTGGTCCGATCCCAACCGCGTCGTCATGCGCACGACCGACTCGAACGTGTGGGGAGGCGCCTCGGGGCACACCTACACCTTCACACGGCGGCCCGACGGGAGGACCGACCTGGACGCCGTCGTGGTACGTGAGGGAAAGAACCTCAAAGGCCGCGTGCTCGGCCTCGTGCTCGGGACAATCGGCAAGGGCGTGCTGAGAAAGGCATTTGTAAACACCGTCACGGCCATCGAAGCGCAGAAGGATGTCAAGGACGCAACCGACGCACCAATTCTTGGTTGAGATGACGCTATACCGTTTTGCGGCGGCGAATCCCGCTGCGCATCAGACTTGGGGAGGAACAAAATGCGATCTCGCTCTGAGACCACGCCGATCCGCGGTGCCAGGATCATCACCGTCGTCCTGTCAGCGCTGACCCTTGCGCTGTTATCGACGACATCAATTCGAGCGCAGGAGAAGAACGGTGCCGACGCCGAGTTCCTGACCAAGGTGGTGCCCAGCATCGCCGCGTCGGTGAAGATCATCGACTACGAAGTGAAGAATACTTCCAATGCAAAGGTCAGGGAGTTTGCGCAGCGCGTTCTGGAACAGCACACGGGGTCAGTCAAAACCGCGAGCGACCACGCCAGGCGGCTCAACATCGCGGTCGATACAGATGCGGAGAACGGCAGCAAAGAGATGATTGACACAATGTCGAAGCTCAAGGGGCCAGAGCTCGATGTCGCCTTTCTCGAGTGGTTGGGCCACATTCATCATGACACGACCCTGTTCGAGAACGAGGTCAAGAGCGGCGCCGACGCTCAGCTGAAGACCTACGCGACAAACTCAATCACCGCCGGCAACGAACATTTGAGAGAGGCGCGCGAGCTCTTGGCCAGGTTTAAAAAATAAAGGATCCGATCTCGAATGTCAGCTGCGTCGCCCAGACGGTAATCCTTTTGGACAGTCCAAATCGCGGACACCGGTCTTCCTGATTGGATGAAGCCATGGCAGGAACCACTCGCCGATCAAAACCGCTGCTGACTCAGGACGAGATCACCGTCATCAGCCTCGACGTGGTTCGGCAGTATTCGAATGCCCTCGAGTTCGTGGGCGTCATGGCTTCGGAAGGCGGCAGCGGCCGCGTCGAGATCATGGTGACGATCCAGGGATGTCACGAGCAGCCATGCCAGCTCATTCTGAATCTCTCCCGTGCTGATCGTGACGCCCTTCAAGACGAACTTCGCCGGAAACTCGAATCGGCCCTCCGGACACACGGCATTCCGCAATAGCACCCGGTTCGTGATGTGGCGGCCGCGTCCATCGCTGCTGTCAAGACGATGGAGATGTCGCCCGAGACGCCCCGGCCCGCTATCCAAGGAGCGCTGCGGATCGGCGGGCCTCCGCGCGCGTCACGCTAACCGGCGTCGAAGCACGCCGCGCGAGAAACCTGTGCAGCTGCGCAACGACCGCGGCCCCTTCTCCGATAGCCGCCCCCACCCGCTTCACCGACCCGCAACGGACGTCGCCGACGGCGAAGATCCCCTCGACCCCGGTCTCCATCGCCAGCGGCACCCGCTCGGTCGAACCCGCGTCGGCGCCGGTTTGAATGAAGCCCTTCTCGTCGAGCGGGACGCCGGAGCCGGTGAGCCAGCCCGCCGCCGGATCGGCGCCGGTGAAGAGGAACAAGTGGGCGATGGCGTGTTGTTCCTCGTCTCCGGTGCGCCGGTTGCGCCACCGCACGCTCTGCAGACCGTGGTTGGGCGTTCCGAGAAGTTCTACGATCTCGGTCTCGCAGAGTACCGCGATGTTCGAGGAGGACGTGATCCGATCAATCAGATAGCGCGACATCGTGCCCGACAGGTCGGGCCCGCGCACCAGCATGCGGACGTGCCGCGCGTGGCTTCCGAGAAACACTGCGGCCTGGCCCGCCGAGTTGCCTCCTCCGAGGAGGGCCACGTCTTCGTTGCGGCACAGCCGGGCCTCGACGGGCGAGGCCCAGTACGAGACGCCACGGCCCTCGAACTGCGCGAGGTTCGGAATCTCAGGACGGCGATAGCGCGCGCCGGTGGCGACCACGACCGCGCGCGCCTTCAGCCAGTCCGACGCGCCAGCGGTAATTGTGGATGACGATGTCGACGTGGTCAGGATTGTCGGTAGCCGGACGAGGCCAGCAACGGCACGGCTGGCCCTACGACATTCAGCACGATGAAATCGATCGACACCTTGGGATGGGACGTGGTGGAGCTCTGAGGGGATCACGACGACCTAACGCTTGCAGCGGTGGGTCAGTGCGTTTTGATTGGCGGGACTGAACGACTGCAGAGAGGTAGCATGGCGGTCGACATTGTCGCACCGCCACGCTACGTGCGCTTTTCGGTCACCTACTCGGCGATGTGCAGCACTGTCGCGGCGCTCACGCAATAGTTCTGCGGCCCGACAGGAGACCCGCGACGAACAACACAAGTGCTACGACAAGCAACACGTGAACGAACGCGCCGATCGTATACGTGCCTACAACGCCAAGTAGCCACGCGATCAGGAGAATTACCGCCAGTGTATAGAGCATTGCCAGCTCACCTCCGCCAGCAACAGGCTGCAAGTCAAGTGCCGAGGTCAGGAATGCGGCGAATCATGGCTATCCCGTGGGTGTAGCGGCTGCCGAACCTGAACTATCCGGGTATTTACGCCATGGGTGCAGTGATTTAATAGTCGAGGCGGAGCCTCGCCGCCGTTCAGGCGGGATGAATCATCCCTCGCGCGCACGCGAGTCCGATTCCATAACCGCCGCCGTTCGCAACGACGTTCGATCGCCTTGACGGCAGGAAGGGCGTCCTGCAGCGCCGGGAGCAAAAGGACCGCTGTACACACGCGACGCAGACGTGGAGACGACAACGGGAACACTGAACGCGGCAGCAGTCCGCGGCAATGCCACGTCATTGTCAACCTCCTAGAATCTTGTACTCAGCCCTCACGCGGCAGCGCGACATCCGACGCAAAGAGTCCCTTCCAGGCCGGCGACGTCACCATTTCTGGCCGCCGCAATGAACGCGTCGAGAAGACGACGTTGATCGCTCGAATTCGCCGACATCCTTCGGCCATTCGCGACGTGCTGCCGAGCGCGCGTCACCACCTGCCGCGCGTTGGCCTCTCCCAGCCGAAGGACGTTCGCGATCTCACGGTACGGATAATCGAGCGCCTCACGAAGGATGTAGGCGGCTCGCTCGATCGGCGTCAGCCTTTCCAGCAGCAACCGCATTCCGGATGCCAACGCCTGGCGTCGTTCCGCGTCCAACCGGGGGTCTGCGCTGTCATCGACTGGTTCCGGAAGCCAGCACCCGGCGGACGTCTCTCGGCGCGAGCGTGCTGACTGCATGACGTTGATCGCCAATCGTGTCGTGGCTGTCGCGAGGAACGCGGCGGCGTCGCGAACCAAACTGCGATCCGCGGTCTGCCAGCGTACCCAAACGTCTTGCACAACGTCCTCAGCCTCGGCTGCGCTTCCCAGCATGCGGTAGGCGATGCCAAAGAGACGAGGACGCACGCTCATGAACGCCGCGAGGCCGTCGTCGTATGTGTTCATTTGCGATCTCCCTTTCGCAGGGCAGTCTGAAGGCGAGACGGCTTGTCAACAACCCTCGAAGGGAGTTACGGGAGGTGCCTAATTAGCAAGGTCAGTCCACACCCCTTTCGGGAGAGGACGGTCACACGATTGAGACCCATGGTGTCATCCCCGGAACACGGGCGTTGAGCCCGATGCCGTACGCCGATCGCCTCCCGCGTCCAAACGTTTCTTGAGCTCGCGGAGGTGCCGTTCGCCCGCCGCGAGCGCATCCGCGCTGGTGTGGACTGAATAGGCACCCAGGTGCAGCTCGTACGGATGCGGCGCGGCAGAGCCCAGGACTAAGGTTGCGCCGGTGCCTTCCGCTCCCTCAAATGTGATCGCTCGTTCGCCGGGCTCGAAGATCGCGAGTTCACCATTCGACAGCCGTTCGTTGCCGCCGAGTGCGCCCGCGCCAACCGCGACCCACGCCACGGTGTGGGCGGCAGGAGGTTCATACGTCCAGCACTCGCCGGGCTTGAGCGTAACCAACAAGTAATTGATCCCGTGCGGAGCGCGAACCGGGCTCGTCGCGGTTTCGTACGTACCGACGATGAGGCGGGCCGGACCAATGCTCGGTACCAGCTCGGCGCTCAGGTACTGGGCTTCTGGTTCGGCGCGCTCCAGGTCAGGCGGAAGCGCGATCCACAGCTGGAAGCCCTGCACGAGAGGTGAGGAACCGGCGGACAGTTCTTTGCCGTGCCACATGCCGAGTCCGGCACGCGCGAATTCCAGCCCGCCGTAGCCGAGCGTGCCGTGTCCCACGATCGGGTCGTCAAAGGTCACGTCGCCTTTGGTAACCACCGTGACGGTCGCGATGCCCGAGTGGGGATGTATGGGCATACCTCCCGCCAAGGCTCGCATGTCCGCCTCGAACAGATCGAGGAAAACGAACGGCTTGAGCCGCTCGCCCAGGTCGGATGGGCTCATCAGACGCGTGATTGGACCATGCCGATTTCCGCGCGTGCGATGAACGACCTTCCGTGTCGACGCTTGAACGGATGTCGATGAACTCACGTGCTGTCTCCTATTCCCCGTAAGCGGTTCGATGGTTGGCCCACCGGCGGCTGTACGCCGACGAACTGATGGCGCGTATCGAGGCGCACTCGATATATTTAGAATTCTAAATAAATGTCGACTCGTTGTCAATACAGAGAGTTGGAGCCGATTCGCCCAGGATCTTCTCGCGCCGGCCGGTCGTACGACGTTACCGATCCGAGGCCCAGCGAATTGCGTTGAGGAACAGCGTCTTGAATGCGCCGTTCTGGAACAGGTCGGCTTTGTGTCCGAACTGGAAGTACACGTTCCGACTTTTGTAGTGCGGATTCGTCCAGATGACAGGATGATCGCCCATCTTCACGGTGCGCGCGGGCTCATAGCTGCTCTCATTGACATTCGCGAGCACGTGCACGTCGGGCCGAGGCGATCGGTCGTAGGTGTACCACTCGTCGTTCTCAATCGTGAACGCCGCCGGCAGTCCTTTGACCACCGGATGCGCTGAGTCTTCGACGCGGACGGTCCCCGTCGCGAAGTCGGGGATGTAGCTCTTGAACACGATGTTGCCCATGAACTGATGGAAGAAGGGCGACATCTCGAAGCCGTCGAACTTGCCGAGCAGCGATGCGTGGTGAAAGCCCACCCACCCGATCGTCCCCTGCTCCATCGCCATCTTGAACGCGGCCTCGGCCACCGGTGTCCAGCGGTACGGCGGGTAGTTGACCTGAACGAACAGGTCGTGCGCCGCCAGATAGGCATCGTCGATCGGATCCGTCGTGCGGATATAGTCGACCGTGAATCCTTCCTTCGGCGCCGTCTCCTCAAGCCAGCGCACCGCGGCTTCCGCGAACGGCTGATGAATCGTCTGGCCCGGTTCGGCCAAGGCGATGATTCGATGAGTGCCCCCCGCGATCTCCGCCTTTGGTTTCTTGACGAACAGTTTGTCAACCGGGAGTCTGGCGTCGAAGACCAGGTTGAAGAACCCGACCATCATCTCGTCCCAGCTCTGGTCGCCCCACGTCACTTCTTTCGTGGGATCGGCGGCCTCCGGGTTGTCCGGCGAGTTGTCGAAGTGGGCAGTGCAATCGATCCTGGTGCCTTTCGGCAGCGTGATCGGTTGCTCGAGGTTGTACCAGTTCTGCCAGTGCCAGCTGAAATGCGGCACTCTGAGAAGGATGTCGGTCTTGCCGGATGGAAACACCGCGCGGTACTCGAAGTCTTTTCCGCGTCCGTGCATGTGCGGATGCAGGCTGGCAAGCTTGACGTCCGCGCCTACTTCGAAGCTCGCATCGACGCGATAATTCGGGTCACCCGGCGGAATCTTGAACTTGTCGTTGACAGCCGACAGCGTGAGGACGCGCTCTTTTGGAGGTTGTTTGGCGAAGACGATGCCAAGCCGCGTGCGATCGGTCCGCGCGTGGCCGTGCGGCGTGTAGTGCATCTGGAACACGATGTCCGATCCGGCCTTGATCAGCTTCCCCTGGCCGGGTTCGAGAATCTCGGCCGGCTGGCCCGGCGCGTAGCCGACCAGAAAATCGCTTGGCAGCGCTCCGGCTTCCGTCTCTTCATCCGTACTGACCTTCGGCGCCGTGAAGAAGACGCCGGCCGGCTGGCCTCGAAACCATTTCGATTTCGGCTCGCGGACGAACGCGATGAGGTGATGCACGACCTCCCGCTCGGTGGGACGTATTTCCGCCGCCTGAATCCAGCGGTCTTCAGTGAAGTTCGTCGGGACGATCACGTGCTGATAATCCACGACGCCGCGCGCCGGGACTTCGAAGGGCGTGGGCAGCTCGAACACCATGTCCGGTGTGCCGATACCCCAGCCTTCGACCCACTCCCTGGACTTCGGCAGATCGCGCGGATCGCCTTCCGGCATTCCACCATCGGCCCACTTCACGATCGTGTCGATCTCGGACGCGCTCAAGCCCATGGCATTCGAGAACTTGCCATACTGCGGATCGGCAAACCAAGGCGGCATCTTTCCGTCGAGGAGCGCATCCTGGATCTTGGTCGCACGCCGGCGCACGTCCTCATACGTCAGCAGCGAAAACGGGCCGGCTTCACCGGGACGATGGCAAACCTGGCAATTCTTCTGGACGATTGGCGCGACGTCCTTGGAGTACGTGGGGACATCCACCGGCGGGGCGGTCGCCGGCGCTCGCGCGCCGAACAGCGTCGCCGAGCTCGCGGCGACGGCCATCGACGCCAGGATCATCACCACGTGCCGCCATCGACTCGCCATCGACGCCTCCCAGACGCGCTGCAAAGGGCCAACCGTAGCGCTTCTCAGCAAAGAGTTATTGCATGGAAGCGGCAGCTTTTGTAACAGGAACGTCCGCCCACCTTCGCGCCGCAGGCGCTTCGGCGCGGTCTCGCCGTAGCCTTGGCGGAGGCGGAAGCGAGCGGAGCTAAGCCCGCTTGTAGTGCTCGCGATAGTCGCGAGGCGTCCGTCCGAATTGCCGGCGGAATTCGCGCGAAAAGTGGCTCTGATCGGCAAAGCCGCACTGCAAAGCGATGTTGGACAACGCGTCATCCGTGTAGATCAAGGCGCGACTCGCAATGCGCAACCGAAGCTTTCGCAGGAATTTTTGCGGGGTGAGATCGAAGGCGGCACGGAACTGCCGTTCGAACGCGCGGAGCGACATGTTCGAGATCGACGCGAGGTGCCGATTGGTGATCTCGTGGTGGAAATGGGCGCGCATGTGAGCCAGCGCCGGCCCGAAGCCGGGGGCGGTTGCTTCGAGGCTGCTCGCGGGTCCGGCGGCGCGAGTAATCCCGGCCGTGCCAATGATTGCACCTGTGGCATCGACGACGGGGATTTTGTCGGTGATGTTCCAAACCGTCGTGCCCTGAGAATCGGCGACGCGCTCCAGCCGATTGACAATGCGCTGCCCGGCCAGAACCTGTTCATCATCGTGTCGAAATTGATCGGCCAGGAACGCGGGCGACAAATCATAGTCAGTCCTGCCCTGGATGTGTTCGACAGCGGCAAACTCCTTTCCTCCCGTGTGATCGAGAGAGTAGTGAATGAGGAAGGCACGATTGACCCACAGATAACGGCCATGGCGATCCTTCACCCACGCCAGCACGTCGGGAAGACAATCCAACAGTTCGGCGAAATGAGAGGGGATCACCGCGACAAGAGCCACCGCAGGATGTTGTCGATCATCGTCGGGAGCGGCGGCGCTGAGTAGATGCGATCGCCGTGACCGTAGTTGACGTACACCATCCGGTATCTGGTGTTGATCCATGCGACCGGGATGTCCCCGCCGTTCAGCGTGTTCTTGACGCCGAGCGGAAAGTTCGAGTGGTCCAGCGTCAGCAGAACCTTGACGTCGGGGTTGGCGCGCGGGCTCGGCGTCCACGAGTACCACTCGCTGATTGGCGCGACGAACGTCGCCGGCACGCCTTTCAGGATCGGGTGCGCCAGGTCATCGGCGTTCAGGCGCGCCGGCATCGACGGCCAGTTGCTGGCGCTGAACCTCCCGCCCCCCATGAACTCGGTGAACCACGGCCACGCGTTGGTGCCGAACCCGGAGACGTGGAATCCGAGCCAGCCGCCTCCGCCCCTCACGTACTGCTCGAACGCCAGGCGCTGCGCCGCCGTGTGCGGCATGTCGTTCAGCCAGATCACGACCCGTACCTCGCGCAGATTGACGTCGTTCAGCGCGTCCCAATCGCTGGTCGCGGCAAAGGCGTAGCCGCCTGCCTCCGCGGCGACGGCGAACGCACGCATCGCCTGCTGCGCGAACAAGAAGTGATCGAGCTCGCCGGCGGGCGTGAAAAACGCCAGCACCTTCGGAGGTGCACTCTGGTGTTGCTGCGCGACAAGCGATGGCGTCGTAAGCAGGGTGGCTGCAATGCAGCCGATCGCCAGTAAGATTCGCCGCATACCAATGACGCGACATACTACCTCGCGACCACCGGCCATCGCACTGGCCGCGGTCCTCGGTCTGGCCACCGCGGTCAACGCGGAGGTCGGCGTCACCGATGCACCCAAGGGCGTGGTCGTCAACACGCGCAATGGCAAAGCGTACGCGGCGTTTCCCGATCTTGGCATCGTCAAGATCGTCAACGGCGCGGCGGGCCCGGTGATCACGCTCGAGACCGGCGCCAACGTCAAGAATCTCACGATCGACCCGCGCAGCGGCCGGGTCTACGCGATGAACCGCGGGCCCGGGACCATCTCGGTCATCGATCCTGACACCGACGCGATCATCGACACGCTCTCGGCCGATCGCGGCAGTCTGACGGCGCTCAATCCCGTCACGAACAAGCTGTACGTGTCGGCCAGCACCGGCACGGATCCGTCCGTCATCGATCTCTTGACGAAGTCTTCGACGACAATCCACGCCGGCACGGAAGGCAACGCGCTGTCGGTCAACGTCAAGGCGAACAAGATCTACTTCGTCGGCTACGAGGACAACTTCCTGACCGTCGTGGATGGCGTGACCAATGAACCTGCGCGGATCGCCGTTCCTGGTTTTCATCAATGGGACTCAGCCTTCAACGAGGCGAACGGGCTCCTCTATCTGCCGACACCGAACGACAACGCGATCACGGTCATCGACACGCGGACGGGCGCTGTCTCGATGGTGGGGGCCGGCAGCGTGCCGATGGCGGCGGCCGTCAATGACGTCACGAACCGCATCTACGTCGTGAACTACGGAAGCAGCGACGTCACGGTCATCGACGGCGCGTCGAATCGGCCGATCGCCACGGTGAAAGTCGGATTGTGGCCTCAGCAGATCGCGATCAACACCGAGACGAACATGGTGTATGTCGTCAACACACACGCGAACAGCGTGTCCGTGATCGACGGTTTCACGAATACAGTCGCGGCGACCGTGCCCGCAGACAAGGGGCCATGGGCCGTGGCGGTCAATTCGGTGAGCAACATGATTTACGTCGCCAACCGCCTGAGCGACAAGGTCACCGTGATCGATGGACGCACCAACAAGGCCGTGCAGCGGTAACCTGGGACGAAACCAGGGAATTCTTCAAAATGTTCGACGACGTCCGGTCGTCAAGATCCCGACCCCGGCGCGCCGGCGCCATTGTGAACGCTACAATCAAGCGGTCCTCTTGATCCTCGAGGGCACGGATGGCTTTTTCCGCGGGCGCCCGCCTCGGCACTTATGAAATCCTCTCGCCGCTGGGCGCCGGAGGCATGGGCGAGGTGTATCGCGCACGCGATACGCGCCTCAACCGCGAAGTCGCGATCAAGGTTCTGCCTGCCGAGCGTCTGAACGACGAGTACCGCCGCCTTCGCTTCGTTCAGGAAGCGCAGTCCGCCTCGGCCCTCAACCATCCGAACATCATCACGATTTTCGAGATCGAGTCGGCCGGCGACGTCGATTTCATCGTGATGGAGTACGTGCGGGGCGCGAGCCTCGACACGCTCATCCCGCGCCAGGGCTTGCGTCTGAACGAACTGCTGCGAACGGCGATTCCTGTCGCCGACGCACTGGCGGCGGCACACGCGCGCGGGATCATCCATCGCGATCTGAAGCCCGCAAACGTGATGGTCGGCAGCAGCGACGGCACCGTCAAAGTGCTCGACTTCGGTCTCGCCAAGCTGGTGGACGACGAGACGGCGCAGGAGGAGCGGACCTCCACCGAAACGCGTGCGGCCGGGCTGAGCGCACCTGGCGCCATCATCGGCACCGCGGCATACATGGCCCCCGAACAAGCCACGGGCGGCAGAGTTGACGCGCGCAGCGACATCTTCAGCTTCGGCGCGATGCTCTACGAGATGGCGACCGGCACGCGCGCGTTCGCGGGATCAACGATGGCCGACACGATCGCCGCCGTCCTCCGCGCGCAGCCGACCCCGCCGACGCAGCTGGTGAGCGGGACGCCGCGCGAGGTCGAGCGGTTGATCCTGCGCTGCCTCCGGAGGGAACCCGAGCGCCGTTATCAGACGATGATCGATGTCAGGAACGAGCTGCAGGAGATCACGGAGCAGTCGGACTCGGGCACCCTCGGCGCGCCGGCGTCCACGCACCGGCCTCGAGGGCGCGCGGTCGCCGCCGCGGCGGTGGCGGTGGCAGGCGTTGTTGTCGCCGGCGCCTGGGTCCTCCGGCCACGCGCCGCAGCCGACCTGCCACCGGTGCGGGTTGCGCCGCTCACAAGCCTGAATGCCAGCGAGCTGTGGCCTACGCTGTCGCCTGATGGAGAGGCGGTGGCATTCTCGTGGGATGGCGAGAAAAATAAAGGCAGCACGATTGGATGGGACCACTTCGACATCTATCTGAAGCAGGTCGGCTCGTCCGATCTCCGGCGGCTCACGACGGAGCCCGGACGTAACTGGCCAGGAGGGTGGTCACCGGACGGAATGCAGATCGCGTGTCTTCATGAAGGGCCTCATGGATCGACGATCTCTCTCATCTCGCCGGTCAGTGGAGCTCGCCGCAAGCTTATCGACTTTTCGGTTCTTGGACCGCCGCTACTCGCGTGGTCTCCCGACGGAAACTGGATCGTCGCCGCGGGCGACGGACAAGCGCCCGACGGCGCCGGCATTTATCTCATCCCGGTGGACGGCGCCGCGCCTCGCCGCCTGGTGCAACCCACGGCCCAGCAGGTCTTCGTCTCTCCCGCGCTGGCGCCGGACGGCCGTCATCTGGCCTACCTGGCGTGCGTGGACATGAGCGGTGGAAGCTGCGACGTGGAAGTCATGGAGCTTGACGCGCGTTGGCAGCCGGTCTCAGCGCCACGCCGCCTGACGAGCCCGGTGAATCCCGAGGGCGGCCTCGTTTGGAGCCGCGACGGCGCATCCGTAATCTATTCGACCGAACCGGTACCGGAGACGTTCTATCTGTGGCGCGCCTGGGTCAACGGCGATCGCGCGCCCGAGCGACTGGAAGTAGCGGGACTGGGAGCGCGCATGCCGGCGATCGCGTCCACCCGGAATCGTCTGGCGTTTGTCCGGACGCTCAACAGCATGGGCGTCTCCACGCTGGAGCCGGCACCTCGCCCGGTGCTCAAGTCTTCCTTCTGGGATATCCAACCGCAGTTCTCGCCGGATGGCAGACAGCTTGTTTTCACCTCGTCGCGATCGGGCGAGGAACTCGACCTCTGGGTCGCCTCTGCGGACGGCTCCAGTCCTCACCAGTTGACGCGAGGCCCGGGGCGCAAGGGCTCGCCAGCCTGGTCGCCAGATGGTCACCGGATTGCGTTTGATTCGAAGGGCGCCGACGGTCGTTTGACCATCTGGACCATCGACGCCGACGGCGGCGCCCCACGCCAGATCACGCATGGGCCCGGCGATCAGAACACGCCGACGTGGTCCCGAGACGGGCGTTGGATCTACTTCTTATCCAGCCAGAGTGCCGGTGACAACACCTGGCGCGTGCCTGCCGCGGGTGGACCGGTCGAGCGCGTCACGCGAGACGGCAGCACCGTTTTCGCGCTCGAGTCGTTGGATGGAAGGGACCTCGTCTACAAACGACAGTTTGGAGACTTTCCGTTACTCGCCCTGCCCCTGGCGGGAGGTCCTGCACGTCAACTGGTGCCGTGCGTGAACGGCGTCAACTATGCCGTCAGCCTTGCCGGCATCTTCTACGCAGCCTGCGGACCTGGTCCCGAGCGGTCGATTCATCTGCTCGACAAGGCGGGACGAGATCGCGTCGTGGGAAGCATTCAAGACTCCTGGGGCTTCGGACTCAGCCGCCTGGCAGTCGCACCGGATGACAAGACCATCCTGATCCAGCAGGGGTCGGTCTCCAACGACCTGATGGTGATTGAGAATTTCAGGTGATTCGCACCTGCTTTCAGTAGCCTACGGTAAAGCGCTGCCGAACACGGGTCGGGCGAGGCCAGCCGTGTGCAAGCGCCGTGGGCCAACGCCCTGACCTGAGAGTCGTGATGACGTCGTGTGTTTCGGATCTCCAAAGGTTCTCAAGGGAGCTTGTCGAAAAAGAGATAAACGGCGGCAATGCGGCCGTCGCGGGCAACGATGAAATCAGTCCCGGCGTGAGCTGGGGCTTCACCGGGCCGGCCCTCTAGCCATTGGACCCGCCCGGCATTGCCCACTTCCTCGGGTTCTGCAGTTGGCTGATATCGAAAGTCAGGGTGAGTCGCCCTGAGCGCGCCGGCAACGCGATCGATCTCGTCGCGGCCACGGTAAACGCCCCCGCCGGGTTCGTAGAACACGCAATCGTCGGTGAAGATCTCGTCGATGGCCGCGCGCCGACGCTGCGGGTCGTTTTCACCGAAGACGTCGTGGAGATTGCGAGTCAGCAACGTCGGTATCATGGGTTTCTCGGTTCAGCGCTCATTTTCGATGGGCGTCTAGCCAACGCAATCGACAGACCCAGCGCCGTCGTCTGGAACTCCGCCATTGGCCTAGGCAACCTGCGCTTCGACTTGCTTGACCGCTTCAATTTCGGCTTCGATGTCCACGCGGTCTCCGACCATCACCCCTCCGGTCTCGAGCACCTGGTTCCACGTGAGCCCGAAGTCCTTGCGATCGATCGACGTCTTCGCGGTGAACGCCACGCGCACGTTACCCCACGGATCCTTCGCCTGACCGTGGTGTTCGACACGGAGGACCACCTCGCGCGTGGTTCCCCTGATCGTGAGATCGCCGACGACGTCGATGTCGGTCCCGGATCCCGGCTGGACGCGCTTCGCGACGAAACGCAGTTCGGGATGCTGCGCCGCATCGAAGAAGTCCGGTGACTTCAGATGGGCGTCCCGGTCAGCTACGCCGGTGTCGATGCTCGACGCATCGATGGTCACGGCGACCGTCGCCTTCGAAAAGTCGCCGTCCGGCACATGGATGGTGCCTGACCAGCGGGCGAACGACCCTCGCACCTTGGCGATCACGAGGTGCCGCACCGAAAAATGCAGACTCGAGTGGCTGCTATCGATTTCCCAACGCTCGGATGCCATGACTACCTCCTCATATTTTTGCGTCCATCGCTTGGACACCGAGGAAGGGGCAAGTCCAGCGCCAGTTGTGTTGATCTTGTGTTTTCAATCACTTGCACGTTGATTGCCGCCGGTCCGCTCTGGGCGGACTATCGAAATGATAGGCTTGACTCTCATTTTGAAATGGTCCTGCGGAGGTCCCATGCGCGCCGCCGATCTCGATATCCACGAACTGCTGCATTTCGTTCCCGAAGGGGGACTCATCACCTTCGCTGGCGAACGCGTGCTCCTGCTCGATGCCGTCGCGCTCGGGCTCCTCAGGAAGGAGCTGATCGAGACGCTGGGCACGACAGCGGCGCGGGCTGTGCTCACCAGGTTCGGGTATGCACACGGATGGCGCGTCGCCGAAACGCTGCGGCGGGGATTCCCGTGGGACAGCGAGGATGAATGGCGAGCCGCAGGCGCACGCCTTCATACGATTCAGGGTCTGGTACGGGCGGAGGTCACGCGCGCCTCGCTCGGTGCCACCGCGCCGGGCGCCGAGGGGATATGGCACGACTCGTA
>JADMIO010932621.1_pt1 | contig 48397 bp, 36 predicted proteins | sample 8958161 | NCBI WGS metagenome assembly JADMIO01 (sample SAMN16585339, study PRJNA669376) | soil metagenome | isolation source: Crop rotation soil | place: USA: Cullars Rotation, Alabama | collected 2011
GCGACAACTTGTCCACGTGGAATTCTAAGCTTAGGATCCCAATGTGCTGGAAAGACGTTTCAACCGCCGCGAAAATTGCTGGGGAGATTGCGTCGCTGAATGCAGTTGATGTCGATCAAAAAGGTCGCTTTCCTACTGAGAGTATGCAGGCCTTGGCAGATGCACACCTGTATGGTCTCTGTGTACCGCAGGAATGGGGTGGACAGGGTGAAGGTATGCGCGCCTTCGTTGGTGTCGTTGAAGAACTGGCAAAGGCCTGTGCTTCAACGGCGATGATTTACGTCATGCATACATCGGCGGCACAAGCTCTCGTCGCGTCAACCACATTCGCTGATCGCGAGTCGGTACTAAAAGAGATCGCTGCTGGCCAACATCTGACCACGCTGGCGTTTTCGGAGGCAGGTTCGCGGTCACAATTTTGGGCTCCAGTATCTAAGTTAGAAAAGAGCAATGGACATTATGCGACTTCCGCAGCAAAGTCATGGGTAACGGCTGCAGGTCATGCCGACTCCTACGTTTCCTCATCACAAAAGCCAGATGCGACATCACCGCTCGAGTCGACTGTCTATTTCGTTCACAGAAAAGCAAACGGTGTTCAGGTAACGTCATCCTTTAACGGACTCGGATTGCGCGGCAACGACTCGGCACCAGTATCCCTAGACGACATCGAAGTCACTCAAGAAAGTTTGATCTCTCCTCAAGGCGAAGGGCCAAAGGTCATTCTTGAAGTTATTCTGCCGTGGTTTGCAGTTGGGTCCGCTGCCATGGCTAATGGTTTGTGTCGCGCCGCTGTCGAAGCCACGACCAAACATTTGACGGAAACAGGATTCGCTCATGACGGAACGAAGTTACGGGATCTTCCTAACCTGCGAGCGCGACTAGCCGAGATGAGTGTGCGGACTGAACAGTCGAGAAGTCTGTTGGGCCACACCCTCGATCAGATCGAAAGTCCGAGTGCTGTTACGCCACTGTTTGTCTTACAGAGTCGGCTGGCAGCGTTACAAGCAGCAGTTGATGTAACCGATCTCGCGATGAAGACTTGTGGTGGCGCGGCGTTCTCTCGACATTTGTCCATCGAACGATTCTTTCGGGATGCGCGGGCCGGTTGGGTTATGGCGCCAACAGTCGATCACCTGCAGGACTTTATCGGAAAGGCTTTGACTGGACTGCCACTCTTTTAACGAACGAAAAAGGAATCATGAGTAACGACCAAACAATACTCCTGGGCGCTGTTGCGTACGATCCAAAGGTTGTAACTATCTGGGAGGGCATTCGCGAACACTTCAGCGAGCAAGGCGTGCCAATGGATTTCGCACTCTTCTCGAATTACGAACGACAAGTTGAATCTTTGCTGCAAGGTCATATCGACATCGCCTGGAATACTCCGTTGGCGCACGTGCGTGTTCGACATCGAACCGAGGGCAAATCGCACTCGCTGGGTATGCGCGACAGCGATCGCGATTTTCGTTCGAAGGTAATTGTTCGGCGCGACAGGGGCATCAAGTCGCTAAGCGGCCTCGAGGGAAAAACGTTGGCAGTTGGCACAGAAGACTCTACGCAAGCGCGAATTCTCCCTTTGTATTTTCTTGGCGCTGAAGGTGTTGATTTATCCCGTGTAACCTTGTTGCCGTTCGACTCGGATCCCGGCAAACATGGTGATACCGGTTCGAGTGAGCTCGATGTGCTTAGAGCTTTGCATGAGGGACGTGCTGACGCTGGTACTGTTGGTGATCTCATTTGGGTAACTGAACAAGCAGCGGGTCACATCGATGTGAATCAGATAGAACCTCTCTGGACGACACCAGGATTTGATCACTGCATGTTCGATGCGCATCCAAATCTGCTCCCGGAAAAAATCGAAGGCTTCAAGCGCGCATTATTCGCGATGCGCTGGGAGAATCCGCAGCATCGCCGCTTACTCGAGCTCGAAGGATTACATGAATGGTTGCCGGCGCGCGAAGAAGGATATAGGAGCCTCGAAGAAGCACTAGCACTACAGGTCAAAGCGTGAGTAAAGAAGTAGCTGCCATCGCAGTTGATGGTGGTGATTTAGCTCTCGGCGGTGGTTTGCTCGCACTAGTCAGGCCCGCGCTCAACGCTTTGGATCACGGCGGCGTGTTAGCTGTACTCTCTCGGGCTAGTAGTGTTAACGACGATCTACCGTCATGGTGTCGATCTGAAGCTCACGAGTATCACGGCGTCGAAGAGATTTCTCCGGGCGTCAATCGCCATCTGATTACTCGTGGCAGATTCGCTACTTACAAACCTCAAATACCCGTCGAATCATTTCCTGCCTCCGCGGATCCGGTAAGTGGGTTTGCGCCTCGTGGAACCTACGTCGAGCAAGGTGGTCCAACGTACCCATTTTCCTTGAACGAACGAGACCGCGTTGCTCCTCCAGAGGTAGCTAAACTTTATGAGCAAGCAGTAGCAGCTCAGTGGGATGCAAATAAAGATATTCCTTGGTCGAAAGTGAAGTCGTTGCCCGGTGAACTTGAGTACGCGGTTTCACAGACGATGACTTTCCTTGCTGAGAACGAATTGTCGGCACTGTATGTGCCCTCCCGTTTTATCGCTCACATTCATCCACACTTTGCTGAAGTAGCGATGTTCCTGGCGACGCAACTTGCTGACGAAGCACGGCACATCGATGTCTTTTTAAAGCGAGCCCGACTCTGTAAGACTCGTCCGGGCATTTCTTCAGTTATAACTTCGCGCTCACTCCTATCGCTGTTGCAGTGTGATGATTTTACTGAGGCGACCTTTCTACTCTCGGTCTTAGGTGAAGGGACTTTTCTCGATCTACTAAGTTTCATCGAGAAATTTGCACCCGATGAAACCACCGCGGAACTGACCCGTCGGGCAAAGAACGATGAGACCCGCCACGTTCATTTCGGTTTAGCTCATGTCAGGCATGGTCTGGCGAGTGATAGTTCACTTTATGATCGCTTAGAAGACACCGTGCGCCGCCGTTCAGCGACTCTTCATGGAGCTGGTGGCGTGCCTGCACCGCTGCAGGACGCTTTGACGATTCTCGCAGCCGGGGGAAGTGAGCCGCGTAGTGTCGAGAGTGGTCACGCAAGATATCGCGAACTACTCGAGACGATGCACCTGAACCGTATCAAGCGACTCGAACACTCAGGCTTTACTCCTGTGCAAGCCGAGACACTGTCGCGTCTCCACACGCCTAACTTCATGTAGCACGATGAGACTCAGTCGTCCTCCGATGATAGCGACTTCAGGTACTCGACCAGGTCACGCTTTTCCTGAGTAGTCAGGCCCAAACTAAAACGAGTGTTGTAGTGGTTGACTACATCGAGTAAGGTCAGAAAACGGCCATCGTGGTAGAAACGTCCTTTGTTAGACGCCTTCATGAAGAGTCCATTTTCGCGTACGAACAATCCAGCCAGATTCATCGTCTTGTAAGCATGATCGGGAGCACGATCTGCCTGGAAGCTATCAATTCCAATCTCACTCGGAGTGTGTAGATTCCAACCTGGCTCAGTCCACAGTGGCTCAACATGACAGTTGTTACATCCTGCTTTGCCACTAAACAATTCATCTCCTCGTTCAGCCGCTGCGCGATCGAAATCCACATTCGGTCGAGGCTTAGGTGCCGGTATCGCTAGCTGATAGAACTGCAGGCTAGGCAAGAACTTCGTGATCATGTCTTGATCAGGATCGATGTGCGGTAGGTCAGCAAAACCATTGGCGGCAGCGATTGGGAATTGAGCGGCGTTATTCAAACGAGGATCAAAGAAGCGACCGGTGCCATGTAATTCCAGTGCGGCAACGAAAGCGTTCCAGTAGGGAATGCTTCCCCACGAGCCTGTCCACGTGTGTTGATTGTATCCAGCTAGACCATAAGCGTTTGGAATCAGCGTCGCTCCTGGCACGTTGGTACCAGTGACAACTCCATCAGTCACTTGTTGTGGATTGAAGGCCTTTCCGTCGAGAAACAACTCGGCATCAAACTTTCCCGGCCCCCAACTATTGAGCACGGCACGAACTGTCGCTTCGCTTACGCCCAGGAGATTCGCAACTGGTTGAAGGTTTGGCGCCGCAGCAACAACTTTACCAACATCGAGATCGCGATTTGCCCACCCGTCGAGACGATGACCTATGCCGAACGTCAACGAGTTATCGACTGTCGAATGACAGACAGCGCACGTCAAACCGATCGACGTCATGTTGTTGCCTGTGAAGACGCCTTTAACGCCGAGAACAGCATTCAATTTGATCAACGCGACAGTGACGGCGGGATCGTTCAGATCAACTTGACCACGTTTGAGTCGCTCAATCAATGGCTGCGGCAGTGCATCAACATCGACTTTGAGACCCAGGTCGAGTGCGGCACTTGGGCTGACACCCGGTCCAACACCACCAAGGTTAGAACCCTCAATGGCTTTGTGTAGTTGAAGAGTATCTCCCCAGAAACTCTCATCCCCGAATGTATTGAAGCGAAAGACTTGTCTGCCTTCAGCAAATAAGTTCAGTGCGTTCGCGGTGATTTGCGCGTCGAAGTTTCCGGGCCTCTCGCCTCGTCCGCGGTTTTGAGCTGATGTCGCCCGCGCATTGATAACTGATGGTCCTTGCGCATTCGTGGAAGTAAAGATCGGGAGTGCAATTGCGATGGTCGCCAAAACTGTTACCATCACACCGAGCACGCGTACTTTTGTTAGGTGACTCTTCGTGATGGACGATTCTTTTTCACTTACACGGATTGCCCTGGAATTGTTTGTCATTGCGTGACTCTCCTTCTGATGACGATGAACACACGTCTGCAAATCGAACTTGAATGTTCTACTCGTTGGGTGGTCAAGGTTTTATCGGAGGGGGTTTTAGGTTACGTCCTAAAATTGAATTTGTAAAGAAGCAATCTTGGAGATGTTTCACTCAACTGTTGCAGTAAAGTAGTAATTCTTTTTTTGAGAGGGTACGCCGTACATAACATCATGACTATAGCTCGTGGCTCTGTTGGACTTCGTTTTCCTTGCGAGTGCGTGTCTGCTGCAAACGACGCGTACAGTGATCCCTGGGCGGAGATTGCGAAACGTAAACTGCTGCCAAATGGAACCAAGGAAGAAATCCTGAATCTCGTTGCCGAGGAACCTAAGACTCTGTCGCAGCTCGCCGAGTCACTTTCGCTTTCGGCTCCAAGTGTTCATGCCCACATCAATGATTTGTTGAAGAGTGAGTTGCTGCGTGAGTCGGTAGAATGGGAAAAGAAATTTCCTGCTGAGCGTTATTACGAACCAAACTTTCCCGTATTCAAGCGAGAAGACTGTGAAGAGTTCATGTCGTTGTGCGACGAACTCGCCGATCAAATGGCTCGTCTATTTGAGCGCAAGCTCTCCAAATTTAAAGGAGCGTTTCAAAGAACAGATCTTTCGGGACATGGTTGGGAGTTTTCTGATGTGACGCAATGCTTGTATGCGAATGCCCAGAGACGTGCGAGAACGATTCTAGAAGAGCAGGGACTACTACCAGGTCGGCAAAAACGTAGTAATGGTGCTGAATGGATCTTTTGGGCACAGGAGCCAGAGTAAGAACTATGATTCAAGCGGTCATTTTTGACATGGATGGGGTTCTGATCGACTCGGAACCATTTTGGCAGGATGCCGAGATCGAAGTGTTTCAGACGATCGGTCTGAACCTGACAAACGAAATGTGTCGTGAAACAACCGGGCTTCGCATCGATCATGCGGTCGAGTACTGGCTGCGACGCCATGCGCAACAAGGTGAACGTCTCGACCAAAACATTTCTGCCAGCGATTTAGAGCAGCGCGTTGTGAGAGGCGTTATTGAGCGTATCCGAACTCGCGGTGAACCGATGGCCGGAATTGAGGAAGCATTGTCTTTCTTCAAGTCGAAGAAGCTGAGGATAGCACTCGCATCATCGTCCTCTTACGACATCATTTCCGCAGTCTTGGCTCGGCTGAACCTGCAAGAGCACTTTGAATTAACGTACTCCGCCGAGGAGGAAAAACTGGGCAAACCTCACCCGGGGGTGTATTTGAGTTGCGCCGCGAAACTTGGAGTGAACGCGAGTGAGTGTTTGGCGATTGAGGACTCTCTAAATGGCGTGATTGCGGCAAAGGCTGGGCGTATGAAATGTATCGCTATTCCAGAGCCGGCGAGTCGGAACGACTCACGATTTACGCTAGCTGATAGCGTCTTAGATTCGTTACAGGAGATCAATGATGACGTCTGGTTGCGCATATCTTGACTCTGCGCGCTCAAATCGCAGGCGGAGTAACGTCCCGACACGCTTTACCTTGTCGTGACTTTAGCCAGCTGAACCCTCGCTGCATCACGTCACGACAAGCTAAAGAGGCTCTTGCAAAATTCAGCGCGCTTGGGTTTTGTGTTTGTGTTATTTAGTGTGGTTTCGTGGATAGCTTTTTTCGATCCATTAAGTGCCATCCACGAAAGCACACGAAACAACACGAAGAAAAGACTCACAGCAAATCCGAGTTTTGCAAGAGCCTCTAAAAAGCGTGTCGGACATTGCCCCGCCTGCGATTGAGCCCTTAATGCAACAGGGATGCGGATTCCCGATCAAGATAAACTGTGGTTTGCGGGTGTTGCTGCAGGATTGATGCTGGGTGTATCGGACTAACTTCGAGTTGTAGGCAATCGCGCACTGCTTCTGCCTTTCGCCGATCCGGAACTACACAAATAATATTTTTCGACTTCATGATCTGCTGAATCGACATCGAGATCGCCTGCGTCGGTACTTCCTGCAAACTATCGAACCAACCTTCACCGACTTGCTGTTGCCGGCACGCTTCATTGAGGTTAACAACGAGGTACGGCTTCCCAGTATCAAAGTCTGCCGGTGGATCATTGAATGCGAGATGACCGTTCTCGCCGATCCCCACGAACGCAACATCAATTACACATTCCGAAATTAAGTCGCCGACGCGTTGACACTCTTGTTCCGGACTACCCGCATCGCCATTGATGAAGTGAAAGACTCCGGGCTGCACTCGTTCAACTACTCGCTCACGCAAGTAACGACGGAAGCTCGCGCGATGTGTCTCGGGTAAACCAACATACTCATCAAGATGAAATAGTGTGCACTTCTTCCAGTCGATGCTTCGGTTGGCAATCAGTTGATCAAGGAATTCAAATTGTGATGCGCCGGTTGCCGCGATGATGTAGGCCTCACCTCGCTGTACAATCGCCCCTGTTATGATCGCCCCAGCCTCCTCAGCAGCGGCCTGGGCCATCTCCTGTCTTGAACCAAATACCCTGGTGTTCATTTATACCTCTCGACCGGTTCCCATTTTCGTGACGCTGCGGCGCGTTCTACTGCATCCATCACTGCCTGATTGCGGACTCCATCTTCGAAGTTGGGCGAGGGGAGCCGCTCTTCCTTAACAGCCCTAAGAAGATCCAGTGCAGTGTGGGTGAACGTGTGTTCGTAACCGATGATATGACCTGGAGGCCACCACCCTTCGACATAAGGATGCGCCTTGTCTGTTACCTGAATTGTTCTGAAGCCACTCTCAGGTCCTTCGTCGACGTAAAGCTCCAACTCGTTCATGCGCTCGAGATTGAAGACAATGCTTCCGCGACTGCCATTGATTTCAAACCGATTTTGATTCTTGCGACCTGTGGCAAATCGTGAGGCTTCGATACTTCCAATTGCTCCACTGTCGAATCGCACGAGTGACAACGCTGCGTCATCGACTTCGACTTGTTTATTTGTGCGCTCTTCCGTGAAAGTCTTTAGAAGCGCGCTGACCTCCGTAATCTCACCGACCAGGTATCGAGATAGATCGATCGAGTGAGACAGTAAATCACCGAGTGCACCCGAACCTGCTCGTGCTTTTTCAAGACGCCAAACATGCGGAAAGGACGGATTGACCAGCCAATCCTGAAGATAAGTGCCGCGATAATGATTGACTTCACCGATGCGCCCCGCCGATATCAGTTGCTGTGCCAACGCGACTGCCGGAGCGCGACGGTAGTTGTGACAGATCATGTGTAAGCAACCGTTTGCTTCAACTGCTGCGAGCATCTGCTTGGCTTCGTCAAGCGTATTGGCCAGCGGCTTTTCGCAGAACACGATCTTCTTAGCTTCCGCCGCTGCCAACGCAATCGGAAGATGTGTGTCGCCAGTTGAACAGATGTCGACGATGTCAATGTCGGGACGACTGACGACGTCTTCCCACGATGTTGCGTGTTCCTCCCAACCAAAACTATCAGCAACGTGTTTGACCTTCGCCTCATCACGACCGCAAATTACCTTCAACACCGGTTCATAAGGAACGTCGAAGAAGGCGCGAACCTGACGCCAGGCATTACTGTGTGCGCGGCCCATGAAGCCGTAACCGATAAGTGCGACGTTTAATTTACTCATTGTCTAGCGATGTACTCCGCGGAACGAAATGCCAAAGCCATGATCGTTAGGACCGGGTTGAATCCACCATTTGTAACGTGGAGTGACCCATCAACTACAAACAGGTTGTCATGTTTATGGACTCGTCCCCATTGATCGGTAACGGACGTTTTCGGATCGTGCCCCATCCGGCATGTTCCCGCCTGGTGCTGACCTCCACTTAAAACGAGTCCCGGGTTGTAACTCCAAATTTGTTCACAACCACTCGCGCGCAACCATTCTTCACCGCGCTGTCGCATGAACTCGGCCGTACGAACACTTTCAGGATGCGTTGTTCCACTCAATCTCGCGACTGGAATTCCCCAACGATCTAAAACAACTGGATCAATAGTTACTCTTGCATTAGGACTCGGCACGTCTTGCACTGGACCGCGCACGTGTAGCACACGAGTGTAGTTGTCACGCATGAACTGTTTGTTGGCTAAGCCCCAGCGAGGCAAGTCAGGAGGTAGTGAGTCGTACCAGAAGTCGATTGGAGGTTTGATGAAGTCGTCCGCAAGCATTCCACCACCGATGACTCCGGGATTGCCATGATTGAACTGAGTAGTCGCGATCGTCACACCTGGGCCGACGCCAGAAAAGATTTTCTCTCGCATCAACCCATATGCGCGCGGATAAAGGTGACCTTGTAAATTTCGCCCAACCTGATCGAATTCATTTCCCAGGCCATCTGGATGAAGAGTTGTTCGCGAATTGAGCAGCAATCGCGCCGATTCAATAGCTCCGGCTGAGACGACTACGGTCTTGGCGTTAATGGTGCACGAGTCGTTCCCGACGATGTACGACACACCGGTGACTTTGCCACGTTTATCAGTTTCGATGCGACTAACGATCGCGCCGGTAACAAGCGTGCAGTTTCCGGTGACGAGTGCGCGCGGGATCATCGTGTTCTGCGTACCAGTCTTTGCGTCTGTTGGACAGGCGAAACCGACGCAGTACTTACAACCGATACAAGCGTCGCGACCTCCGTAAGGTTTTGTATTTATTAATAACGGGACACTATTGGTGGACCAACCAAGATGTGTTGCCCCGCGCGTGAGAGCGACTGTTTGTGGACTGGGTTCAACCGGAGGCAATGGATATCCGCGCTGACGCGGAATCTTATCCAGCAATGTTGTGCCGTCACCTGCAGCACCGAGTTCCCACTCAGCGCGATCGTAAAACGGTTCCAGATCGTCGTAGCTGACAGGCCAATCTGAGAGGGAACTACCATCGGGTACTCCGTACGTCGACGCCATGCGAAAGTCTGTCGGCATGAATCGCCACGCTTGTGCTCCATAAACTCGAGTGCCTCCGCCGACGCAAGCGGCGTTGTTGTGGTAGCCAGGCTCGTGCGGCCGGACGGTATGTGCGTTACCTTTGGAATCCACGAAGACGCGGGGATTTCCTTCGAGCTCTGGTCCGGCGTTGTGTCCGTAGACTGCGCGTCGCTGGTTACGGAGATGATCGCGACCAACGTCAGAAAAACTCAGTGCATGACCACGTTCTAATAAGAGTATTCGTTTGCCGGCTTCAGCGAGTACGCCGGCGACTATTCCACCCGCAGCCCCGGTTCCGATAATGATCGCATCGTAGTTCGTTGACATTCCTTAATTTTCAAAACCGATCATGGCCCATGACACACGATTCCGGTTCCCACCTTGTTCAGGTTCACTGTAAAAGCCTTCTGCTGTAGTTTCAGCTAAGAGTTTCAAGAACGCTCGAGGAGGCACTGTCCATTCAGTTACCACTTCGTCTAATTCCACGTGTCGTAGGATTTCATCTTTTTGCGCGTCAGAGATTGCATTGAAACTGAGGCTAAAACGTGCGGTCGATTCAGCTTCCAGGGAAGCGAGACCGGCACAGTAGTCTGCGAAGAAGGGAAGCAAGTCTTTTTCAAATTGTTGTTCGAGATAGTTTCCTACACCGGCATCCCACGCGCCCGGATAGTCGTCGGCAGGAATGATTCGATCAACCGCAGCCCGCAGAGTTTGCTTTAGGTTCTCAGGTAGCTCCATTACTTTAGGACGATTTTGAATTCGGAAGTTGCGCCAGACACAAGATCTGTTGCGCGAATCACGTAAGCGCCAGCCTTGTCATTTAACGCCGAAGGCAGAACGAATGTCGTCACGCCACTTTTGTCAGTGAGCAAGTTGCGAGCGTATTCGTTGAGCATTGTTCCATCTGGCCCGAGCACGTGACATCGAATGAGATGTGGACCCGGTGTCGATGAAGCAACTTCCAGCCGCGGATGATCTCCTAGTTGATCGTTCGCTGGGCCAGTCAGCTTCAAGCTGCTGTCGGTATCAGTCAGTCCTAAGATCACTGCGTCACCAACAATCACAGATAAATGAATTGTGTCGGTGAAGCCGAATTTCTTCCCTGATCGAACGTCAGTAACAAAAGACTTCTTTGGCAACTTGACGGTAATTTCCTGCTTTGCGATTTGACCCAATGAAGTGTCGTTGTAAGTCGTCACACCGTCTTGCCCGACGATCCCTGCGAGCGCTACGTTGTCTTTAACAATCGCCAAAATCTCAGCGTTACCAAAGCTGTAGCGTGCGATCTGGGCTTGAGGTAGTTGTTTACCTGAAGCGTTGAGCACCTGGATTGTGGGTCGTACACCGACGTGATCAAGAAGATGTGCAAGTAGAGTTCGATAGCTTTCGCCGCCGAAGTTTTGTGCTCGCAACTTGGGATACTTGTCAAAGAGAGTGTTGAGATAGATGGTCCAGCCTGTCCCAATCTGATGGGTGATAATGCCTTCAGTTGTTTCAGTCTTTGACAAACTGGAACCTGTTAAGGCTTTGATTGCGGCTTCGGCGGGAGCAAGTTCCGGCAGGTCCGTGTTGAGATTCCACTGAGTGGCAGCATCTGTGTGTTTGTAAGAACTTCCGGCCGGCTTGAAGCTTCTTTCGGTTGTAGCAGGTGTCGTTATACCGAAGAGTTGATTGACTTCATTGTCCTGCCGCCAGGCGCAGTGCTCATCCATCAATCCCGTTCCGGCATCAGCTATAACAACTCCGCCAAGCTCAACGAACCTTCGAATAGTTTCCACTTCAGAAGACGAGAGCGCGACTGAAAAGGGAAGGATGAGTACTTTGTATTTACCATTCGTTAGCTGGCCTTGCTCAATTTGATCAGACGAAACGAAGTCAAACTGAAGTCCGAGATCTTTGATTGTGCGAACCCAGCCGTCACGATTTGCCGGGAAGCTTAAAGAAGTGTCCTTCGACTTGTCGTCGTTGTCATCACCATTTCGCTGATGGAATCCAAGAATACTTGCGCCATGTACTGAAGGCATTGAGTAATGGATCGCAATCCCATCACCCAAACGTCGTGACTCCATCAGTAACTTCCCAACGCCTTCAAACTTCAGCGACTTGAACGCCGTCCCCATGTCTTGTGCTGATCGCGAGTACGTCAGGTCAGGATCGAGAAACGAGTACATCCAAAAAATATTCGGATGAAGTACGTTGTGAATTGCGGCGGTCCAAATAGCATTCTGCACTCCGACGCCAGACGATCCGTACCCAGTCCAAAACCCGATCATCGAGTCAGGCTTCGCAAAAGATCGGTGCATATCCCATTGGTTTCCACCGTCGTAGGAAAGGAAGTCATCGATAACGCGATCGAGTCGAGCCCAATCAGCACCGTCATATGCGTTTGTCGCTTGTGTTCCGGATACTGCGATATGGGCATCAGGATCGCCTTCGAGTACTGCGTCGCGAGCAATCTGATACGCACGCGCGAAAGTAATTTCCATAAACGTGCGATGGTCTGCCCAGGGAGCAAAGTTGCGCGACTTGCGAGCTTCGTCAGTCGTGATAGGAACAACGCTGTCCCAGTCCTTGAAACTGGTTCGCCATTCCTTATTCAACGAATCCAAAGTGGTGTATTCAGTTTTCAACCAGACGCGAAACTCCTGCAGCGCCTCAGGACTCCAGTCGAAATCGACAGCGTCGCCGTACGACGTCAGGGAACCTTCGTCGCCAACGAAGTAGTAGTCCATGTTGTAGCGAGCTTTATTGCGTGCTGCTGCGCGGACGATACTCGCGAGGTTGTTTAGAAAGGCGTGATCGTTGAATGACGGTGTGCGCTGGAGGAACTTCTTGTCGCCAGTGCGTTTAAAGAGTTCCTTCTTCGTGAGATAGCCGAGAGCTTCGAAGTCGCCGGTTCGTTTGAAATCTGCAATCGCCTTCTCGATTCCTTCTGGCGTTGTTGGTCCACGGTCGTACCAGTAAACACCAAACGTACCGCGCGGAACATTGAGCGAGTTGTCGACGTCACCACTCCAGGTAAAACCTGTGTCTGCTGCGACACCGCGCACCATTCGCATCTGTGCGTCTTGCAGGTAATGTTTTGTGCCTCCGAACGACACGAGCGCCGTATACTCTTTCTCTCGTCGTTTTTCCTGCACCACCATTACAGGCTTGGCGCGAATCTGATCGACGACTGCTCCACTCTCACTGACGAGTTCACCCGTGACAAGTGCAAACTTGCCTAGGAAATCATTCAGCTGATAGGTGAATGTTCTTTCGCCGCGTGCGGGCTTGGACTGAACTGCAAGAAGTCTTCCCATATCGTCGAAGACTTTCATCCGCATCTGCAGTTTTGACAAATCACCGGCCGCTCGCAAGACAGCACTCAGTGTGTCGCCTCGTCTATAGACATCCACTACGGGCTTGGCACTTGTCATCATTGCTGTTTTGTCGATGGTAAACGTGAGGGTGCCCCAGTTGAGCGTGGCCTGAGATTGTGCATCTTTAATGATGATGTTGAAGATCTGTCGACCACCGGACCATCCTGATGGAGGGTGCCAGGCATCAACTTCAAGGAGTCCAATGACCGACTCACCTGCCCGTACGGTTGCACGCTTCGTGAATGAACCCAGTGTCTGCCCAAACTCATTCTGTCCGGTGGTTTCGATCACGACGTTCCGCTGAGTAGGCGAATTCAACTTCAGCCGTAGGTCGTAAGGATTTATCGTCAAAGACTGGATCTGAAGATCTCCTTCACGCTTCGCCGCCCACATGATCGTGCGAGCGAGAAGTGAGTACTGATATTCCCAATAATCCCAATATGTCTTCGTTTCGATTGGATCGATGCTTTGAGGTGTGAATCCTTCATCGACGTAAGCTAGCGCAACAACACGACCTTTTCCGAAAGTCTTCGTTGCCATTACCGGGTTGCTACCCGAGCTAATTAGCACTTCTCCGTTGGCTTTGTACTTGTAGAAGGAACTGCCGACGTTGCCTTCAGGTAGAAGGTCGATTGGCAGTCCGTCCGTAATGAAATGTCGTTTGGCAATCTCCCACTTGCCTTTTGTAATCGCATCCTGGTTTCGTTCGGGATAACCGCGCTCGTTAACCGTATCGTCAGCGACGTCGACCAATGGTGAGATTTCCCAGAGTCGTTGATCGCCCACTTTTTCATCGCCTTTGAATGGATGACCTTTAACGTCGCCGACAAACGGATGAAGCAAAACTAAACCTGCTCCCGCTTCGACTCTCTTAAGGATTGCGTCTCGAGTCGGGCGAGTCATGCGAGACCAACCGTTGAGTCCGGGAATAACCATCACTTCAAAGTTCGCCGGACCAGTTAAATCCTTCTCGGCATACTGGTAGACAGTTTCGAAGTCGTCTCGATCACCTCGGTATTCGTGTCCGTAGTAGTCGCCTATGCCCCAACAGTTGATGTCCCACTCGCGGTCGATTGTGACCGTGGTTGGTTGAAGTGACAGTCTCTGCATCAACTCGACCATGTCGCGACCATATTGCACGGGAGGAATAAAGAACGACTTGATCGGACCCCCGGGCAGCGAAGTGGCCCACTTAACGTGAGGTGTCACTACTTCGAGTGAGTAAGTAATGTCGTTCTTGTGGAAAGTGCTACCACCGACATCCTGCTGTTGCGCAGAACTCGGCAGTTCTAACAAGGCGACGAGAAGTAGAACTGAGAAGATTAGAACGCGCTTCATCTTGGGCCGTGGAAGTTCGAACCGTTAACTCCGGAGAATAGGCGCTGCAGCCTGAGATCCCAGTGTTGAGTCGGCGATTGCAAAACAAATTCGTGCTGAGGGGAGAATGTCGTGAACTGAAGGTCGCGGCTGTCTACCTGTTTTCAACGCGTCAACGAACTCAACAACTTCTTCGTAAGATCCATTGCGCAGGTCTTCTGGATCTGATTCAGGGGAGTAGTCTTCGACTTCGAGTTGTCCATTACGCCAACACTTCAGAGAGCGTTGCGTCCCCGATCCACCGACCACCTGAGCTCGATAACCTTCGCCAAACAACTCATAAGACTCTTCAACCATTCCGGCTGTCGGGACGATTTCCATTCTGCCTCGCGTACCGTGTTCGAAGCGCAATGAGATTCCGTACCAGAACGTGGAGAGTTGTGAACGGTCGTTTACTTCGACATCAAACGACATTACTTCACCGGCGATGTTACGCATTGCGTCGAGCACATGAATCCCAGTCGACCAGATGAAGTCGGGTTCACTTCGTCGATCGCGAACTTGAGTCGCTCGCAGGTATTGAATTGGCCCAATAGAAGTGGCCCACCCCTTTGCTCGGTTCAGGAATGGAATGAAGCGTCGATTCACTGAAACCATGTGGGGCGTACCGGTTTCGCGGGCGACAGTCGCCAACTGTTCAGCTTCCGTGGCGGAAGTGCCAAGAGGTTTTTCTATTACGCTCGGAATCTTTAGCTCCATCAGCATGACAGCCGTGCTAACGATGCTATTTATCGGCATCACGCTGATACAGCCGTCAAGCTTTTCCTTTGCGAGCATCGTGCGCGCGTCCGAGTACGCTCGTTGAAAACCAAAGGAGCGACAGAACTCTTCAGCGCGTTCGAGACTGAGATCGCATGCGGCACTCAGTTCGATTTCGTTTGGATGTTGAGCCGCGTAGCGAGCGAGCGGACTAGCGTGGCTGATGCGTGAATGTTCTCCACAACCGAGCAGGGCCAACTTGATCACAACGAACCTCCTCGGGTATTTGCGCGATTATGATCTAGTTCTAAGACTGTGACGTGTTCGAGGATCCGCTGCACGTCGAGTGGATTCACTAAGCCAGGCGAGTCGGCCAGGCAGTTTGCTGTACCACAAGCGACCGCGAGTCGGAGTGCATCGCGGTGTTCTTGTCCTCTTGCAGCAGCGACTGCAAAACCAGCGAGAGCTGCGTCGCCACAACCGACAGACGAACGGACCATTACTGAAGGCGGTTTGCAGATCAAAGCGCCGTTTGAACTTTCCCAAACTATTCCATCGACACCCAACGAGATCGCGGCTGATTTGGCACCAGCCCCAATCAGCTGTCTCGCTACTAATGTGGCGACCTCTTCATTCGCTATTGAACGACTGGCGAACCAACTCGCCTCAGCTCGATTGGGCTTCACAAGATCAGGACCAGTCCGCAGTCCTTGGCGTAACGCTTCACCACTCGTATCCAGTAGTGCACGGCAGCCGTAGTCATGGGCCAGACGAATTATCTGCGCGTATAAGTCGTTTGGCGCGCCAGGCGGGAGACTACCGGACAGGGCGACTTGAGTACCGTCGGGGCTTTCTGCGATAGCCTCAGCGCACGCAGTCAGTAACCGTTCGACTTCACCCTCCGTCACGCTTCCGCCAGGTTCGAGAATTTCAGTGACAGAGCCATCGCTTGCAATGATCTCGAGATTGGCGCGAGTACTAGCCTGCGTTCGAATGACCGTGACAGGTATCCCAAGTGCTGCAAGTCCACTCTCACATTCTTCGCCGGCAGCACCACCAAGAAAACCTATCCATGTGACTTCTTCACCGAGTGCGCGAGCGACCATTGCTACGTGCGCTGCCTTTCCACCCGGAAAAGGCGTCGCAGAAACAGCGCGATTCACTTCGCCGACTGCAATCCGTTCGAGTTGCAGTCGACGATCGATCGCGGGGTTGGCGCTAACGCAAATGATCATATCTGATGCTTCGCAGTTAACGTTGGTCGTCTTTGTCGCCAACCTTCGTCGCTTCGAGTCGTGCGAGCATATGCTTGATATCCGCACCGCCTTTGATTGCGACATAGACGGTGATAGTCGAATACCAGACAACGCAGGCCATTGTTGCAATCCACCACAAGAAATGTTTTGGCATTAGGCTATTTCTCCTCTCAAGCTTGTGGACGGTTTAAGTAGTGAACCGACAAACATACCGATGCCGGAAAGCAGATAGGTGGCGATACCGGAGTAGTACGGGCCAATCGACTTTGCCAGCGGGGCCGTCGAAGGGATTTGCTCGAGGACCAGGTATGAGATCGGCAGGCCCGCGCTAATCACGATTGATGCTGCCGCACCCCAGCTATTTGCTCTGTTCCAGTAGCAACAAGCAATCAGAAGTACAGAAATGCTCGCGAGGTAAATCGTGCCAGTGACGCCGAGGTACGTCCAAAGATCTCCCTTCAGCGGATACCAGAGTCCGTAGAGCAACAGGAATACTCCGATGATCGCGACGATGGATCTATTCCAAAACAACCCTCGTTTTTCGGACCATGGCTTCTTCCTAAACGGGGCCATGATGTCGTTGTAAATGACGCTGCCCCAAGTGAGCATGTAAGAAGAATCCGTGGACATGTCCGCCGCGAGCATTGCTGCGACGAGTAAGCCCATCAATCCTGCCGGCACCGAGGTACTCAAATATCGCGGCATAGCTTCAAGTGTGTTGGCAACTGGCCCGAGGGTGGCAAGTGCGGCAATGCCCCAAACTCCAGGTATTAGAAAGCGACACACAAAGAAGAAACTGGTGCGGGTGTAGATCTTACGGCCCGTGGCCGTGTCTTTGGCGGCTAGCACGCGCGCGATCGTTGTTTGCCACGTTAAGACCGCTGCTGTGTTGAGCATCATGTTAAAGACTACGTATTGCCATCCCATGGTCGGATTTATGAACGGATTGAAGCCGCCGGCCCCGTAGTGAGTCTCTACTGTTGTCACCAGGCTTTCCCAGCCGACGTTCATCAAAACGAGAATCGTGACTACAATCAGCCCAGCGCTCATCACGATGAACTGCATGTAATCGGTGATTAGAACGGAAAGCATTCCACCAAGGATCGTGTAGACAGCGACACCGATAAGAAGTGCAGTCATCATGATCTCGAGGTACTTCACATCCAATCCTGCTACGAGAACCAGAAACTGGCCGCCGGTGCGAAGGAAGACTCCCATGTTAAGAAGACCACCGAGTACGATAACCACACCCGCTGCCCAACGGATGCGTGGACCAAACTTCTTTTCGAAGAGTTCAGGGATTGTCATTACGCCTGAATCTCGAAGTGGCTTGATTACGAAGCCCGTCAGTCCTACAACGGCCATGGCGATTGCCGTAAGAATTCCTGGCGTTGCACCCGCGAAACCTTTCTCATAACCATTTTGGGCGGTGTACATGCACGTGACGATGCCAAACTCTGTTGCGGCAAGCGATGCAATGCCGAGATAGACATCCATCTCACGTCCCGCAACGAGAAAGTGTTCTACCTTTCCCACGTACTTCCGCACCATAACGCCCGCTGCCATAGTCGCCAGGAGGTAAACTCCGACGATGCTTCCGTCCAGTAACCAATTGAATTTTGACATTCAGCTCGTCCCCTCGTTCCTTGGGTTGGTGAGTTGATCCGACATCGAACAGATTCTTATTTTGGAAAGCGACATCGCTTCTACCGCTGCGAGAGCGGGCGCGAATGTTCGTCGCAAGTCAATGTCGTCACTGGATAAGAGTGACGATTTCACAGCCTGAGTAAAGGCATTTTTTAACTCGGTTCCGAAGTTAATCTTACTTATGCCGTGTGTAATTGCCTGCGTTAATAATTCTTCTGGGACACCGGAACCTCCGTGAAGAACTAGTTGGGTTTCACCTACGGCGGTCCTGATTTGGTCCAAACGATCGATGTCCAGATGCACCGGGCCTCGATAAAATCCGTGCGCAGTCCCAATTGCTACTGCCAAAGAGTCGACGCCAGTCTTACTTACAAATTGCGCAGCTTCTTCCGCACTCGTATAGAAATCTGAAATGTGTTGGCTTCGACTTTCATCGTTGTGGGTAACATGTCCTAGTTCAGCCTCGACGGAGACGCCACGTGAGTGGGCTAACTCGACAATCTGCCGCGTACGCGAGCAGTTCTCATCGAAACAAAGTTTTGAACCGTCAAACATCACCGACGTATATCCGGCGTCGATGCAGCGTTTTGCGAGTTCAAAACTGCCACCGTGATCGAGATGTAGCGCAGTCGGTCTTTTCATCAATTTCGCGGCTGCTTCGGCCATTCCAAGGATGAGTTCGAGTCCCAAATAATTAATAGTTGACTCTGTTGTCTGCAATATTATTGATGTTCCCGCAGCGTTGGCTGCGTGGACGTGCGCGAGTAAAGTTTCAGCATTGTAGAAGTTAAGCGCGGCTACTGCGTGACCTGCCTGAGAAGCGTTACGCAAAATTGGCAGACTCGGGACCAGGACTTTTGTTTCAATGCTCTCGCGCACAATCAATGACCCTCTTCTGCGGTTCGTTTAAGAAAACTGTTTAGTAAACGAAGAGTAGGCTGACCCGCGATGCCACCTACCTGTTGGGCGGATAACGCCCCGCAAGCATTCGCTCTACGAAGATTCTCAGCTAATGACCTGCCGCTCAAGTAACTACTTACGAAACCTGACGCGAATGAATCGCCAGCACCAGTCGTATCTTTAACCTCAACTTTGAAAGCCGGTGCTGATTTGATTTGATTTCCTTGAATGGCTATCGCACCTTGAGAGCCAAGCTTGATCACTGCCAGAGATACGAGCTCCGCTAAAACTTTGAGCGCACTCTCCCGCCTGCGTTTTCGAGTCAGACTTGAGGCTTCATCTCGGTTCACAAACAGAATGTCAGTGTGTGCCAGCACCTCTTTCAGATTCGCTTTCCAGGTCTGCGACGGATCGGAGTTAGGATCAAAAGAAGTCGTGAGGCCGTGTGCCTTTGCCTCTCGAAAAATCTGACCAAAAGAGCATTGCAGACCCGTCTGCAGGAAGTACGAAGTCATGTGCAGGTGATCGTGTTTAGCCAACAGAGATGAACTCACCATATTTGGTTCGACTGCGGCGATAGATCCGGGATAAGTCACCAGGGCGCGATCACGGGTTGTTGATAACGAAACCGTTACGCCAGTCCTGAAACTCCTGTCGCGAGCGATATGTTTAGTTGAAACGCCTGAGCGATGCAGCTCCTGCAAACAGAAATCTCCAAATTCGTCGCGGCCCACTCTCGACACGAAAGTGACTTCATTACCAAGTTTGGCGGCTCCACAGGCGAAGATTGCCGAGGCGCTTCCCAATGTAAGTTGACAATCTGACGCCAGGATCTCCTGACCCAGTCGCGGCATCTGGCCCAAGCCAGTCGCAACGACGTCAACATTCAGTTCGCCAATGACAATGATTCGCTTACCGGAAATTCTCACTTGAGAATGTTCTTTCGGATGTTGTGCTTTACTTTTGATTGCTTTCGAAGCGGTTGCGATTCTAATATAATGCGAAACAGAAATGCAAAAACAATTGTGCGAGGCGTACTGTTATCCGTGATCGGCTATTGGTCATGACGAATCCTCTCTCCAAGCTCTTAGCGCTGCCCGCTGCCGAACAACAAGCATTGGGCGTTGTTCACACTGCCAGGGAAATCGCTCAACAGCCTGACACATGGCTCGGAACTTATGAAAGGGTCAAAAGTGTGCAGGTTGAATTACTAAAGTTTCTTTCGGGAGCGAATGTCTTTGGAGTGCTTGAGAAAAAGCCCACTGTCTTCCTGGTTGGTGCTGGGACGTCGGATTACGTCGGACGATCGGTAGCAGCCGTCTTACGACATCACTGGCAATGTGAAGTATGGCCGGTGCCGAGCACTGACCTGTTGACTAACTTCGACGACCTTCACGTCGATGGAAAACCTTACCTATGGATCTCCTTCTCACGATCCGGTGACAGTTCCGAGGGAGTAGCAGTACTCGAATCTGCGGTACAAAGTCGCCCCGACATTCACCAACTCATCGTGTGTTGTAACCAAGAAGGCCGGATGGTGCAGCCAGGTAACGGAGGCTCGAACGTATTTAGGATCGTTTTGGATGATGAAGTGAACGACAAGGGCCTTGCGATGACGAGTTCTTACTCAAACATGGTTGTCGCTGGTCAGTGCTTGGCCCACGTTCAAGATTTGCAAACTTATCAGTCGATTCTCCAGTCGTTAGTTGGTTCCGGCGGAACTGTCCTACCAGAAGCAGCTGAAGTGGCGTCCAAGTTCGTTTCAGATGGATTCAAGAAGATCTGTTTTCTCGGAACGGGATCATTGTTTGGGGTTGCAGTTGAATCAGCCTTGAAGGTGACTGAGTTAACTGCGGGTGGCATCGTCAGCTTTAGTGAAACGTTCCTGGGTGTCCGTCATGGTCCATTGTCGGCGATTGACATTGACACGCTCATAGTGGCCTTTGTGTCTACCGATCAAAAGACCCGTTCCTATGAAATGGATTTGCTTGATGAGATCAAAGTTAAGGGCTTAGCTAAAAACATCTTGCTGTTAACTTCCAGAACCGAGTTGGAAGAGCGGCGAGATCTAAGCAAGATTGGTGAGACAGTGATGGTGGATGTAAAGATCGATGATCTTTACAGGCCAGTCGTCGATGTCTTACTCGGACAACTCATTGGACTTTTCGCATCATTGAAATTAGGACTCACACCAGATGCGCCCAGTCCCCAAGGCGCTATCAGCCGCGTTGTCAGTAAAGTGCGAATTTACTAAGAGTTTTTAGCTTTTGTCTCATTCTCCTGGACCTTTTGGTCGGGGCCCGGCGTGAATTATAAGAAACCATTTCAATGGTTCGCATGACGGGTTAAATTCAACGCGCGATGGCGTGGGGCAGACGCAACAGCGAGAAACCATTGAAATGGTTTGTCGATTAGTTTGTTACTGCTCCCCGACCTGAAGGTCGGGGTGAATGAGAGAAGAGTTCTTACGCACAGTGAATTGGAGAAGATGGTCTTACTCCTACTGAAAGAGGTCTTACTCTTACTGAAGGAGGTCTTATTGAAAGAGCTCTTACTGAAAGAAGGTCTTACTGAAGAGGTCTTACTGAAGGAAGGTCTTATTGAAAGAGGAAAGAGGTCTTACTGAAAGAAGGTCTTACTGAAAGAAGGTCTTACTGAAAGAAGGTCTTACGAAAGAGGAAAGAGGTCTTACTGAAAGAGTTGTTAACCACAAAATCTTCGTTCTTGTCCGCGATTACACGATCACCACGTCTAAACCGCGGTCACGCAAGGATGATTCGAAGGAAGGTGTGATTGAACTGTCAGTAATGATCTTGTCGATGGACGTCAGCGGCACTATTCGCGATAGACTTCGCTTCCCAAACTTACTCGAGTCAGCCACCAGTATCTTTTCTGCAGCAATCTGGACCATCAACTGATTGACCTTCGACTCTTCCGGGTTTGGTGTGCTGAGACCAAAGTCGAGATCAAGAGCATCGACTGCCAAAAACAGTTTATCCGCTGACAATTGTCGCAGCATGTCTTCGGCAAAATGTCCGACCGCCGAATAAGAATTCTGACGCAGCATGCCGCCGAGTAGAACTAGCCTGACGTCCTTCGCTCCCAACAACTCCATGGCGATGTTGATGCCGTTTGTAATGACCGTAAGATTCTTGCGGTCTTTTATCTGACGAGCAATGTGATGCGTTGTAGTCCCTGAGTCGAGAATTACTGAGTCGCCATCCTTGATCAACTCTGCCGCGGCCGCTCCGATGCGCTGTTTTTCATCAGCTCGTAGTGCCGCTTTAACTTGAAGCGTCGCATCGACATTGACTGTTTCAATCCTGACTGCGCCGCCGTGAGCTCTACGAACGAGACCACGCTTGTGAAGATCCTTTAGGTCGTTGCGAATCGTCACTTCAGAGATCTTGAAAAGCTTACTCAGTTCGCCGACTTGAACTTTTCCGCGCTGATCGATGAGTTCCAGAATTTTAGTGTGACGCTCGAGGTTCAGCATGCCAATCCCTTTTGAAAGGAGATAACAATGACTCGCCGCTCATCTTGTTAACGTTTGCTAGTCTTGTCAAGGCACTTGCTTACAAAACGATAGGAAATGAAAGCAAAAATCTACGATTTGAGGTCAAACGAAAGGAAGATGACTAGGCTATTGGTGAGTTTTCATCGCGTAGTAGACTGCGCCGATGGTGCCGGCGAAGTCGTCGAGTGCGGCTGGTGCGATGCGGACGCGCTCACCTAAAGGACGCCATTCAATCTTCTCGAGAAACTCGGTGAGCGGTTCGAACAGAGATGGTCCAGCGTTGGCAATCCCACCGCCAATGATGATCAGTTCAGGATCGATCGCGTTGATTATCGAAGTCACACCAGCCGCGAGATACTTCACCGACTTCAACCAAACTTCGGTGGCTTCTGCATCTCCTCGCTGATGAGCTTCAACTAATTGTCGCGTTGAGGTGAATCGACCATTCGATCGACTTGCGACGGTCGAGTTTCCAATCGCAAGTTCAAGACTTCCCGGCGTCCCGACAATATCTGCTGGCCCATCTGGATCGAGACTGAGATGTCCTAAGTGACCAGCTCTTCCGAGATGTCCTTTGAACAGTTGACCGTCGGCCAGAATTGCGCCGCCCACTCCGGTTCCAAGTGTTAACAGGACCACGTTACTGACGCCAGAGGCCGCACCCAGCCACGCTTCACCCATCATTGCAGCGTGAGCGTCATTCAGAACTGGAATTGGATGTGAAGTCTCCAACGCCTCAGTCCAATTCAGTCCTTCGAGACCGCGTAACTTTCCGGGCATGCTTGCAATCGAAAGGCTGTCGCGAGCAGCGAGGCCTGGTGCTGCCAGGCCGATCCATTTAGCAGGCGCTTTCTGAGTTGCCTCGATCTCTTTGACGCGACTTTTGATTGTTTGGATCCACGAGGAAGGTGAGTCACTTGCTGTGTCATTGCTTGAGCGTCCGAGGATTTGGCCGTCCTCAGAGATCGCAAGTATTTTGATAACGGTTCCACCGAGATCGATGCCGATTCCATAACTCATCGAGTTTTTCTTTCGCCTCCACAGGATCTATGCAGGACCATAAAGAACGACTACGAGCTTATACGATCTTTCACCAGACCAAAGATAGAATTTGTTATTTCTTTGACGTGCGCTTCCGTGTCCGCTTCAGCTGATAGCCTGATGATTGGTTCAGTGTTTGAGCCTCGCACATGGAGCCAACCATTCGGCAACGAAACTTTAACTCCGTCAGTTAGGTCCATGGGGAAATCCTTATACACCTCCCGGATCATTCTGAGAACATCTTTGATCTTATGTGATGGACACGAGAGCTTCTCCTTCACCATATGGAGCCTGGGCAGCTCGGCCAGGATGTTGGTAAGAGACAGGTCTTGCTTCCCAAGCAGGTGAAGCACGATCGCCATTCCGACGAGACTGTCACGGGCGAAGTTTATTCGCGGATAGATTACGCCTCCATTTCCTTCGCCACCAATAACGGCACTTTCACTCTGCATCCGTTCTGTGACGTTGGCCTCACCGATGCGAGTTCGGAACAGCGGACAGTCAAACTTCTGAGCTACAAAATCGAGTGCGTCCGTAGTTGAAAGGTTCGCCACAACTGGTCCACGTTGTAAGCCCAGGATATACAAGGTTGCAAGTACTAACGTGTAGTCTTCACCAATGGGTTTGCCATCGTTCGACACGATCGCCAGACGATCAGCGTCCATATCTTGGGCAAACCCGACATCCGCGTTATGTTCGATTACGGCTTTGCATAAGTCACCGAGATTCTCCGGCAGCGGTTCGGCCGGCCGAGGAAATTGACCTGTTGGTTGATCGTTGATTACAAAAACTTCAGCTCCCAGAGCTTCAAGCAGCCTTGGTCCAACAATCGATCCGGCACCGTTGCAAGCGTCGAGTACAACTCGCAAACGTTTGGCTCGGACAGGCAATGGACCAAGTTTCTCAATGATTTCCTGTATGTGCGTGTCGATTGCACCCGGCATAGTTTCGACACCACGCATATCGTTACCGGTGACTTTTGTGTACTCACCTTGATGGTAAATATCCAACATCTCGCGAGCAGATGCCGCTCCCAGAAACAAACCATCAGTACCAATGAACTTCAGTGCATTCCACTCGGGAGGATTGTGACTCGCAGTAATCGCAAGTCCCCCTTGTGCACCATAACGTCGCACCATCATCTGTACAGTCGGCACCGGGCACATGCCAACATCCACAACGCGACACCCACTCGAGAGTAAACCGGCGAGTACAGCTTGTTTGACCATCTCACCTGAAGTGCGCGGGTCTCGCCCTATCACGATAGTGCCTGAGCCGAGATAGGTTCCGAACGCCTGCGCAAATCGCGTCAGTAGTGTAGGTGAAAGGGAATCTCCAATTACGCCTCGAACGCCGGAGATACTGATCTTGAGTGTTGGTATTGCGAACATGGTCGTCTAGTTGTTTCGTGCTCTAACAGGCCTGAAGAGCAACGTGCAAAGTACAAAACTACAACTTGTCATTTCCCAATCCTGTCCTTTGCCCACTCCAGCAACTTTCTCGCTTTCTCAGGTTGGTCCGCCTCGACAATTACTCGAATCATCGACTCGGTATTCGAAGCGCGCGCATGGACCCACCCATCGGGCAATAGCACTTTGATTCCGTCGGTTAGATCCTGACTCAATCCCTCGTGGTCCACATCGAGTCGAAACTTATGGAGAATCGAGTACAACCGACTTGGCTCTAACGGAATGTTCTGCTTCAGCATCGTCGGTCGCGGCAGTCGGCTCACAGTCTTCGATATCGACTCCGAGGTCGTTGCCAGGTGCTCCAGTACTAAACCGATTGCGGCTGAACTGTCGTGAGTAGCATGTACTTCAGGCACTGCAATGCCGCCACTGCCTTCACCACCAAGTACCGCGGCATACTCCAGTATCGCTTCCGAAATATAAGCCTGGCCCACTGGTGTTCTAATCACTGACGCGCCGAACGCCGCAGCAATCTTGTCAACAGCACCGGTGCTGCACACGTTTGTGACGACAGGTCCGACGCGTCGTTGAAGTCGAATATGCGTTGCGAGTGCTAACGTTGACTCTTCAGACAGTGCCTCTCCTGTTTCACTCACTATGCCAAGGCGTTCACCGTCAGCGTCGTGAGCGAAACCTATATCCGCCTTTCCTGCCTTCACGACTGCCTGGAGCTGGGCCATGTTTTCTTTTTTCGGTTCGGGCGAGTGAGGGAATGACGACGATGCGTCATCGTTGATTGCCAGCACTTCACATCCAAGTTCATTGAGCCAGCGCGATATCAGAGTGATACATGCGCCGTTACAATAATCCACCGCTACGGTAAGTCGTCTTCGTTTGATCGCTTCAACGTCAAAGGTCGACTTGAGCTTTGCGATATGTTGCTCGGTCGCGTCGAATGTTTGAATGGTGGTTTTGATGTTATCCCATGACGCTTTTGCAAATTCACCCTGGTGAAAGATGTCGAGTAACTCCTCGCCTTGCGTCGAGTTGAGATAAAGGCCATCTCGACGAACAAACTTCAATGCATTCCACTGTTCGGGGTTGTGACCAGCAGTGATCGCAATTCCTCCGCTCGCACCGAGTTCAGTAATCGCAAGTTGAAGTGTCGGAGTTGGGGTAACTCCCAGATCGATCACTTCACAGCCGGCGCCGAGTAAGCCGGCACTTACCGCTGCCTGGACCATTGGGCCCGAAGGTCGAGTATCACGACAAACTAGTATTCGGGAACCATCGAGGTAAGTTCCAAAAGCCTGCGCAAACCCCACGATCAATTCTGGAGTAAACGATTCGCCCACAACCCCGCGTACGCCAGCAATGCCAATTTTAAGTAGCTTCATGCGATCTAGCTTCCGAACGTCTACTGTCGCGAATTAGGATCAAAACGAGCAACATTCCTACGAGTGGGACCAGGCTCGCGGCGATCAGAATAGGTTCAAACGAGTAGCGATCGGAAATTCTTCCTATTAACCAGGTCGAAATGATTGTTCCAATACCAGCACCCGTTCCACTCATTCCGCTGACAGTGGCAACTGATTCACTTCGATATAGATCAGACGGTAACACAAGAGCCATCGTTGAGAAGGATGCATATGCGAAGGTCGAAATTGCGAAGAGTCCGGCGAGTGCAAATAGATTTGAAGTAAAGACCGTTGGAATGAGCATCGCCATTCCAAGTCCACCGAAAATAACGACTGCTTTCCGGGCTCGCAAGACGGGCCATCCACGCTTGATCAACCAACTGGACATTCCGCCACCGAAGAAGTTTCCAACGTCGGCCGCGACGAAAGGAACCCAAAAGAACAGCAGTCCCTTTTCAGGATTGATGCCTTTCGAAACCAGATAGATCGCAAACCAGTCAGTGATGAAGAACCAAATCGGATCGGTCATCGTGCGAGCTGCTATGATGCCCCAGGTTTTCGGCAGCTTGATTAGTTCTCCCCATCCGCGACGTGGACCAGTCTCAACTTCTTTCGCATCCACTTGCGCTCGATCAGCCAGGATCATTTTACGTTCTGCTTCACTAATGCGTGGGTGTGTTTCGGGCGGGTAATAGAGCCAACGCCAAACAATCAGCCATAAAAGTCCAAGAGTTCCTGTGATGATGAAAGCGGGCCGCCAACCGCTGAAGTACTTATACAAAGCAAGCACGAGTATTGGGGCAACAGCACCTCCGATCGATGAGCCACTATCAAACAGGGCAACCGCCCAGCCGCGTTCGCGTTTTGGAAACCACTCAGAAACAGCTTTCGTGGCTGCTGGCCAGTTTGCGGATTCGCCGGCCCCGAGCAAGAAGCGGAATAAGCCGAAACTTCTCAAGCCCACTGCAAGAGACGTGAGCATTGCAGCGACTGAATACCAGATGACGGTTATGGTTAAGCCTTTTCGCGTTCCAACTCGATCGATGAATCGTCCGGACACTGTTTGTCCTATTGAATAAGCTACGCGGAAGGCAATGACGATCCAGGCAAAGTGTTCGTTGTTCCACTGGTACTGGATCTTCAGGTATGGTCCGAGAACTGAGAAGGTTTGACGATCAAGGTAGTTGATGACGGTAGATGCGAAGAGTAGACCACCAATCCACCATCGCAAGTGAGGGATTGTTTTCTTGCGCGCGAGCGTCTGTGCAGCAGTTACCATTACACTTTTTTCGCCTCGCTCAGTTCGGCAATAAACCGTTCGCATCGTTCAACGTCCGATAGCGTCTTTATTCCTTGCTCCTCGCGACTATTAGCAATAGGACAGGCGAAGACCTTGTGTCGTGCTGCAAAATAGTTGATTAGCTCGTTGGGGAAACCCAACTCTCCAGATGGGCGGTCATAGCGTTGCTGCGTCTCGTCCCAGTACCGCTCGTGTAGATCCCTCAACGCTTGGAACATCGGTTCACTTTTCAAAAGAAACATTCCGATGTTGCTCTCACCAAATTGGATCTGCTCCGCTTGCTCAAGATGAGTCTCGCGTGCTGATTCGACATTTCCTTTTGCGTCTCTGGTAAGCGGCGCGTAGGGACGATCTTTGTGGGCAGTTGGGACGATCATCTCGTGTTTGCTGAACAACGAAGCGAGTTTCGTCGCGCGAAGCATCGTCTCAGGTTGGATTACAGGTTGGGTTCCCCAGATGACTAATGACAGACCGGAAAAGTTTTCCATGACAGATTGCGCGCACATAACTGCATCGCCGGTACCGAGAGCCTGGTCTTGGACGACATAGATGACTTCTTCTTTGATTCCATCGCGAATCGCAGACTCGGTTTCAGGGGAGACAATCACAATCGGGGTTCGAGTCTGACGAAATGCTGTTTTTATGTGCTGGATGACATGGTTGATGGCCGGTATTCCGCACACCGGTGCCAGAGGCTTTGGTGTTGTCAGGCCCGATGCGAGTGAGCGGGTTCCTTTGCCGGCCGCGACGATGATGGGCCATACCGGAAAGTCATTATCGATCGCCAGGGCATCGAGGACGTTGCAGATACTAGTGCGATAACTTTCACCGTCGTCTTGAAGTGAGTTAAAGGCGTTGATAGCTTCGCGCCAAACTTCATCCGGTGTGATTTGAGCCAATCCGTCGCCCGGCGTTGAGATCATCACCGAACCTTCGTTGACGCCCTCTCGTCCTTTGGGTCCGTAGTATTCAGCCTGTACTCGTTGTACTAGCGAATTGACTGTTTCCGTTTTTGTCAGAACCAGTATATTGCCGCCGAACCCACCTCCCATTAACCGTGCACCATAAACACCAGGCGTTGCTTGAATGATCCCGATTAGTCGCTCTACTTCGGCAGTGCTCACTTGGTAGAGATCACGAAGACTGTCATGCGATTGATTGAGCAGTGTGCCGACGACCCGCATAACTTCTTCCTGACCTTTCGACGTCGGTGTTGAAGACTCGAGCAGGACACTTGTTGCGGTCTTAACGCGTTTGATTTCTCCGAGATGATGAAGTGCACGCGAGCGAACCTGAAGTGGCCGCGTGCTTCGTTCGGCGATAAGCGTGGGGAAAGATTTCGCGCATTGAGCGTAAGCTTCAGGATGATCTTTTTGTAGCTCGGTAAAGGTTAGTGTTTCAGGAAGTTCGTTGATAAGCGAGCCAAGCTGTTCAAGAGCGTCCATCGTGCCCGTCGATTTAACGGTGAGTTGCCAGCGCTCGAATAGTGAAGGTCGAGTCCTGTTCCAGCCATCGATTAGGGCCGGTAACACGATGCGCGAGACCGCAGCACGTTCGTTGTACTCAATCATTATCTCGCGGCCTTTATCAGCAGGCTCAGAAAAGAAAGTCACCCAGCGAAAGTCGTGTCCGGGCAAGGTGATTTGCTGTGCGGTTTGGGTCGCGTAGGAGATATTTACGGCCTGATGGAGTTTCGCCAAACAGATTGTAATGTGGTCCATGGCACCACCGCGTGTCCCGACATACCATTCAGCCTTCGCCGAATCACGTGCCAGTGGTAAAGGCTCACTAGGAATGTTGTTCACAAAGCGGAGCGCTGCGTTTGCGAGTACCACTAGTGCTGAAGAAGAAGATGCTCCGCCTCCAGCAGGAATCCCGGAGTCAACTACGAAATCAATTCCTCGACTTAGCTTGTCGCCTGACTGAAGTCGAGTGAAGTACGCCGGACCTTTAACATAGTTGCTCCAATGTGGTTCAGCAGCAGGATGTTCAAATAGGTAAGCCACCCAGGCGCTATCGACATCGACATCGACATCGACATCCGCCCGCACCGTAGGACCGTCACTTATTGCAAAAGAGAATGGTGGATACGCCGCTGCACTGGAAGCGCCTCGCACACGATCGTCGTTCGATGGCCGAACGAGCATCAGCATGTCGTGCTCGCGACTGCCGAAGGGAAGTGACTCAGTCGGCAAGTAAGAAACGTAGTCAACGTGTTCGCCAAGAATATTTATTCGTGCCGGTGCCCGCAACAGAATGATCGGACCATCACCGTAGAATTCGGTGAACTGGCGAGACAGCGACCCAATTCTTTGTATCTGGTTTTGCAACGAGGAAAGATCTGCGCCATAGATATCCAGCAGCGAGTGAAGGAGACCTTGTTGAATGAAGTTGTTTTGATCAGATGACAGAATTTCCAGCGGATTGGAATCGGGATCACTGTCGATGTACCTGGCCAAGTCGACCGGTTGAAGCAGGGTGAGTGCCTCAAGATCCTGAGTATGTATCGTCGTTCCCATTCTTTAAAGACGTGCTAGCGGGGTTTTTCTGTTGCGTTAGTTTAAGTTAAAGACTAACTCTTACATGGAGCCAAAATCGTGGAAAATGGCCTCACAAAATGGTTGTTCGCCACTTATAACATCCGCATGAGAGGTCGAACAAGATGCCTCACTAACTTTTTTTGCTTCGGTCACTCCTGACTTGTGATAGGTTTGTCAGCATCGTTAACTTACCTTTGGGCAAAGCAAACGTCGGTGAAGGAGCAGAAATGGAACGATGGAGTCGAAGAAGTGTGCTCGGTAGACTCGGCCTGGCAGCATTAGGTCAAACCGCATTTGCGAATGTGCTTCAGACTGGACCAAAGAGGAATGCGGGTGTCACGCAGAAGAGTAGTACGGCAAAACTTGCTCTTGAAGATTACCTTCCAAAAAGCATGTTGCACGTCGCAGAGACGCAAGTTCCGCGTGCCAAGTTTCCAGTGATCGACTTTCACACGCACCTTTCCTGGTCAGGTGGTCGCACTCGAGCTCCCCAGCTGCACAACAACGCGACGCCGGCTGACGTGTTAGCCGTGATGGATCGGAAGAATGTGCGGACGATGGTGAATCTTACGGGAGGCTACGGACCAGTTCTCGAGCAGACAATTAACTATTGGCAAAAGCCTAATCCGGACAGGTTCGTCGTTTTTACTGAACCTTGGTTCGACAGGATCCGCGAACAGAATTACTCGCAATTCCAGGCGGACCAGATTGCTCGCGCGAGTGCACTCGGTGCTCGAGGTCTCAAGCTTTTGAAAACCCTCGGACTCTATCTGCGAGAGCAAATAACGACCGGGCCTCTAGTCAAAATAGATGATCGACGCTTCGATCCTATGTGGGAAGCTGCTGCAGCACATAAAATGCCGGTAGCAATTCACACCTCAGATCCGGAAGCCTTCTTTCTACCGACTGATCGCTTCAATGAACGCTTCGAAGAATTGAACGCGCATCCCGACTGGTCCTTCCACGGCAAGGATTTCCCCTCGAACCTTGAACTGCAAGAAGCGCGTAATCGTGTGGTCGCGCGCCATCCGAAAACGCAGTTTGTAGTGCTTCATGTCGGTGACTCGGAGAATTTGGCGTACATGGCAGACTTGTTGGATCGTTTTCCAAATATGCATGTCGAGATTGGCGCTCGCATCGGTGAACTCGGCAGACAACCCAGGACATCTCGTAAGTTTTTCGACAAGTATCAGGACCGAATACTGTTCGGCACTGACGCGGTGCCGCATGGCGACGATACGCCGCAACAGATCTTCGGGGAGGCTCTTTACGAAATCTACTACCGCTTTTTGGAAACCGAGGATGAGTACTTTGATTATGCGCCGGCACCAAAGCCACCCCAGGGCCGTTGGCGAATTTATGGAATCGGGCTGCCGGAGTCGATTCTGCGCAAGGTGTACTACGAAAACGCCGCAAGGCTGTTGGGAATTCCTGCATGAACAGTGAGCCGCTATCAAGACGTTCTTTTGTTCAAGCTTCGCTGGCCTCGCTGATCACAGCGAAGAGCTTCTTTGGAAGGGAGCCTTCTTCGCTGGAGATTACGCTTGAAGGTCGCGCCACAGATCTTAGTCGCGAGCGGGTTAGTTTCGGTTTGCCATTGCCGCCAGGATTTCTAACAGATTCACAGCGTATTCGCGTGCTTGACGAAACAGGCAGCGAGCTGAGCGTCGCGGTTCGTTCACTCGAGCCGTGGCGCATCGGAGGTAAGCAGGGAAGTATTCGCTCTATTTTGATTCAAACGACTTTGGATTTCAGTCATGAACGAACTCGTCACATCAAGATTCAATTTCAGCCGCGGCGAAAGAACGAACAAACCTTTGTGGCGATCGAGAGAACACTTATCAACGCGGATGGGTTAAGTGGACCAAGAGTACTAGCACTCATTCCAGCAAAGTGGTTGTGTGACTCGCTGGTTGTTGGTCCCCAGACGCCAGTGTCCGAGTCAGGTGACTATCGAGCGTATGACCAGTTTGTAGAGAAAAACTTTCCCGGCTCACTCGCCTATCTCGACAGCAAGGTTTACTCCGAGTGGCTCTTTGATCGAACCACTTGCTATTACAAGATGTTCGTTCGCTCAGGTGATGCGAAGTTTCTCTCCGCCGCGTATCACTCGGCTCACTTCGTCAGACTGCATACAAAGATGGACGGTCCTGACGCCGGAATATTCACTCTGAAAGGACCCGATCTGAAATACGTCTATCCCCGCGCTATGCACATCCATTACCTACTGACCGGGGATGAACGCATGCTCGAGGCTGGAAAGATCATGGCCGATTATTGTTATCGACATCAGGATCCGGTTTATGAACCTTCGAGCATTACGGCGAGTGCGCTGGGCGAGGATCCTGAAAAGGGAAGAAAGTTTTGGACGTTGAGGCATCAGGGCTACGGCCTGCTCGGTGTGTTACATGGTTGGGAGTTAACTGGTGAGCGACGCTATTGGACCAAGGCTGTACAGTGTGTCGAGGCTTACGACAAGCATCAACGGCAACCACCCGATGGCTTTCCTCCCGATGGATCTTTGCGGCAGGATTGGGCACTCTACGATCCGAATGAGGCGACATTTAAAGGCGCAACTTCAGCATGGATGATGGCGTTGCTCCTTGACCCTCTCTTCTATTATTGGACTTTGAGTCGCGATCGTCGGGTTCCCGATATCATTGTTAAGTGGTGCGACTTTCTGGATCGACAAGGAATGGTACCTGATGGATCAAAAGCGTATTACGTTATCAACTGCCTGGCTGCGAATGATCCGAAAGCCTCACCCGGTGAACTTGGACCAGACATGGAAATGCATAATCCTGAAATGGCGTATACGTTCGCACTCGGTTTGTTCTTTACTAAGGATCGTAAACGACACGCAATCTTCAAAAGGCGTTTCGATAAGTTGTTTCCACTAGCGGTCAAGTTAGACGTCAATAGTCCAGCGCGTGCGTTCAACTGGGTGTTTCAATTTTCGAGTCAGCTTGTCTACTTCATGCAGCACCAGGGTGAAGCCTAATGTTTGAGAAGCCAAAGCGATTCTTTCTCATGACTCTGTTGATATGCGGAGTCGCAGTATCAACCGCCGCTCAGGAATGCGGCGTTGCGATCGACTCGAATGTTCAAATCAAGATGCGCGACGGAGTGTCGCTGGCGGCTGATATCTATCGACCGAAATGCGCGGGTAAGTTTCCAGTGTTGTTGGAGCGCACGCCCTATGATCGTACGGGCGAGTCGAGTGAGGCTGTGGAGTTGGCGTCGCATGGATACGTGGTTGTTTTGCAAGACACGCGTGGGCGCTATGGATCAGGTGGCGAGTTTTATCCGTTTCGCAACGAAAGTAACGACGGCTACGACACTGTTGAATGGGTTGCGACTTTACCAAATTCGAACGGCAAAGTTGGCATGTTCGGTGGGTCTTATGTTGGCGCAACTCAAATGCTCGCGGCGATAACTGTTCCGCCTCACCTCGTTGCCGTCTTTCCTTACGTTACGGCGTCGGAGTACTACGATGGCTGGACTTATCAGAGTGGCGTGTTGATGCAGTGGTTCACTAGTTCATGGACGTCGATCTTGGCGATAGACACTCTTCGACGACAGGCTGAGCAAAAACAAAATCCGAAACAGTGGGTGGAAACTCTTCCCGTCGACAAGTATTCGCTGTTGACATTGCCAGCGACGAACGGCCTGGCACCGTATTTTCATGATTGGCTCGAACACGAAAATAGCGATGCTTACTGGCAGCGTTGGCGAATCTCTGATCATTACCGAGATATGAAGGTGATGGGGTTACACGGAGCCGGCTGGCATGATCTGTTTCTCAAGGGCTCGATCAAGAACTACACGGGACTTCATGGCGAAGCTTCGGATTCATCCATCCGAGAAGGACAGCGGCTGCTCATTGGACCATGGGCGCATGCACCCACATCATCAGAAGGGAAGGTGGGTGACGTCGTGTTCGGAAAAGAAGCGGTGTTGGACATGACTGGCACTGCATTGAAGTGGTTTGACTACACTTTGAAAGGGATCCAGAACCAATACGCGAAGGCGCCACCGGTTCGCCTATTTATCATGGGTGAAAATAAGTGGCGCGACGAACAAGAGTTTCCTTTGGCTCGCACTCGCTACACGAAGTACTACTTGCATTCAGAACGTGGTGCGAATGGTCCAACTACTGACGGCGTGTTAAATGTCGTGGCTCCCAGTGTCGAACGAGCTGATAGCTTTGAATACGATCCCGGTAAACCAGTTCCAACTATTGGCGGTCGGCTTTGCTGTGGACAAGCCATTCCTCCCGGACCTTTCGACCAGCGTCCTAATGAGTCACGTTCTGATGTCCTGATTTTTTCGACACCATTATTGGAAAGCGATCTTGAAGTAACCGGCTTCATCACACTCGAACTCTATGCGGCAACAACAGTGAAGGATACTGACTTCACTGCATTGATAGCGGATGTCGATGAGAAGGGGTACGCGCGATTTCTAACTGATGGAATTGTGCGGGCACGCTACAGGAGTGGAACAGTCAGTACCGAAGACGTGATTCCTAATACCGTCACAAAGTATTCGATTGACCTGTGGGCGACGAGCAACGTTTTCAAGCGCGGACACCGGCTAAGACTCTACGTTTCGAGTAGTAACTTTCCTCGTTTCAGTCGCAACTTAAACACAGGAGAACTGATGCTTGGCGCTTCGCGTATGGTGACAGCGAAGCAAACGATCTATCACGACAAGGATCATCCTTCGGCATTAGTGCTACCGATCATTCCAAGGTAGTTTCTAAAAAAGCGCTTGCATTGGCCGAAGTGGTAGTGCTATAAGCCGACAGTCAGTTTAAACGAGCCCAGTTCTAATTCCCCGTACCAAAAACCCCGAGTCAATTTCAAAACTTGAAAGTTTTTGAAAGATTAAGCAGTAGTTAGTTCAAAACGTAAACTAACTACTCCGACAGAAAGAGGCGAGGGGCGAGTACGGTTCGTTCGCAATATGAACAAACCTATCCAATGAAATGAAACAAGAACCAGCAAATTGGAAGTTGGTTCGCCCAGGCGTTTTGCCTCGACACATTAATTTCTCGCTCAAGGAGTCAACATGAGAATCGCGCGACAATTAATAAATGGCTTGCTCTTGATTACCTGTCTCCTCTGCTTCGCCGGCCAGGCGTTTTCGCAAGGTACTAATTCTGGAACGATCGTCGGGAGAGTCACTGACCCAAACGGTGCTTCAGTAGCTGGCGCATCGGTGAAAGTGACCGATGTGGCCACCGGATTAGTTCGAGATTTGACCACTAACGATGCCGGAGAGTATCAAGCCCCAACGCTAAAGCCCGGAAATTACACCGTCAGCGTTGTCGCGCCTAACTTTAAGACTACTGTCGTGAACGTAGCGTTGACGGGCAGTGAAACTTTAAGAGCGGACGCCAAACTTGAGATCGGCTCACAAGACGTCACTGTGAGTGTGACCAGTGAAGTGGGAACGATTCAGACAGAAACGCCGACTATCAGCGGTAGCTTGAATACTCAACAGTTGATTGAGTTACCCAGGGATAGTCGCGACATCTACGACTTTCTTTATCTGAATCCAAACATTACGACATCTGCCGGTGGTGAGGGCTTCAAGTTTATCGGCGCACAGAGTTACGGTGCCGCCTTCTCGCTGGATGGGCAACGGTCGAATGGCGGTATCTTCGGTGAGGCGACGTCGAGTCAACCGTCATTGGAAGCCATCGAAGAGTTAACGGTCCTGTCGAACAACTTCTCGGCTGAGTACGCAGGCATCGCAAACATCCGTGTAATTACGAAACGCGGCACGAGTCAGTACCACGGGTCGTTATTCGCGAATAATAAGAACTCTGCGTTATCCGCATGGAGCATTGGCGACAAGGTCGACCTCGCTAACTTCACGCCGAATCCTTCCAATCCCGATTTTCCAAAACCCTACTACAACTTGAATGAAGATGGAGGGTCCATTGGCGGTCCAGTTTTTGGCAGCAAGCGAACTTTCTTTCTTGGCTCGTATGAGCGACGTTGGAATCTTACTCCGTTGCGATACTCATCAGCGGCCAGGCTACCAGGTGCGCGGATTTTGGCCGGCGATTTTTCTCAGATTGCCGATTCGAGAAAGCCTTTAGTTCCGGCTGGCCTTCTTACTCCGGCTGAAATCGCCGCGAATACAGTCGGCGGACTGGGTGCGCGCTTCATCACTATCCCTCAGCGTCTATTGAATCCGACAACGCAACGGTTCATTAACGTCTACTATCCGAAATCAAGCCTAAACGCTCCCGTAGATACTTTAGGCAGACTCGTTAGCTTTGCCCAAAATGTGAATCAACATACCGCGCGTAACCTGGTGACGGGGCGTATTGATCACGACCTGACTGCCAACGACAAGATTTATGGTGTCTACAACTTTCAAGGGACTTCTGGTGAAACTGGAGCAGCAGCGGGTATTGCATATCCCGCGTTTGGTTTGAGAGATACGGACCAGACTAATCACACTCTCTCCGGCAACTACACTCGCGTGTTTTCACAATCGGTCGTAAACGAACTTCGTGGTGGTTTCAACAAGCAAAGGCTATTCGTTCACGCCAAGCAAACACTTAGTGAGTTCCTTAGCTCGATTGGTTTCAGCGGTTCGGACATCAGTGCGTACGGAGCCATTGTTGGTCCAGCAGCGCTAGACACGTTTGGTCAAACGGAACTCCGAATAACAAACTTTGCAACGCTTAGTAACGGTGGGCGCAGTGTAGACCGCAGGCTGAACCAGGAACTCGTGACCTTCGGCGATACGCTGACCTGGATTCTCGGCGGACACTCACTTAAGGGCGGCTATGATGGAGTACGTAACCGAGCCATTGATGGGTTTACCGCCAATCGAGGTAATCCTCGCGGGCGAATAGACTACACAGGAACTAACCTTGACCCGTGGGCCCAATTCCTAATGGGTCGTTCGCCAAACGCGGCGCTCTACGTTCAAAAACTTCGAGGTCCGCTCGATGCTTCAAATTGGGAGCACGGATTCTTTGTGATGGACGACTGGAAGGTGCGTCCAAACCTGACTCTTAACCTCGGTGTTCGATACGAACTGATTACGCCCTTCATCGAAAAAGACAACCTGCTGGTTAACTTCGATCCGAATTTTGTGAATCCATCAAATGGACGAAAAGGCCGTTTCGTAGTGCCAACTGCGGACGTTCTTCCATTCATCGATCCTGCGATGATCGCATACGGCGTTGTGACGGCTGATGAGGTCGGTGTTACGCGTGGACTCATCAATACCGACAAAAACAATATCGCTCCGCGACTTGGAATTGCGTGGCGGTTGAACGATTCGACTGTTTTGCGTGGCGGTTACGGAATTTTCTATCCGACTTCAGCAGCGCAGGGCATTCGCGACGCGTTTGGTTCGACACCCTTTAACCAGGGCCGCAGAAGACGAACGCGTGCGGGACTCTTCCTCGGTGGCTGGCCGGGTGGTCTAACTCCCGCGGGCCAGATACCAATCGCTGGTGGATCATTAGACGCCGCGAGCACTGTTCCATCAGCAAACTTGATCCCCTTCGATCTGCAGTCACCTCGAGTACAGCAGTACAACGCTACTATCGAACGCGAGCTTGGATGGAAAACGGGTCTTCGAGTTTCGTATCTGGGAAGTCGATTGAACGGGCTCATTGGTGGCGTCGACTTGAACTTGCTTCCACCAAGCAATACTCCATTCGGCACTCGCAATGCTGACGGAGATCCCTGTACACCGGCAGACGACTGTGAAATTTCGGACGCTGATCGTGCACGACTTCCGTTTCCGGAGCTCGGCACATTCCTTCTGAGTTACGGGAACTTCGGAACGGGTCGTTCGCATGCGATGCAAATCGAAGTGAACCGCCGGTTCGCAAATGGGTTCACCTTCAACACCAGTTATACGCTACTGGATCAGAAAGGCAGTGGATTTGATACTGCGAACTCGAGCCTCGGCGGAACTGCCTATAATCAATTCAACCCTGGAAACGACTTCGCGACGGATGCATTTGTTTCGCGCCATCGCTTTGTGACTTACGGTGTAATTGATCTTCCGTTTGGCAAAGGTCGAAAGTATGGCAGCAGTGTATCAAAGCCTCTCGACGCAACTCTCGGCGGATGGCAACTTTCGTGGAACATGTATGCGAAGAGTGGAACTGGATTCACTCCGTTTTGGGATTGTGGTAACTGCGATCCAATTTTCCCGGGCAACATTGCCAGTGATTCACTTGATGCGGTTGGTGGATTCGCGAACTATCTTTCCTATCGTCCTTTGCTGACAGGAACTAGTCCTTATGGCGGGAATGGCACCTTCTTTAACGCTGCTGCATTCGCTCCTCCAACTGTAGGTGCTGATCTTTTGGATAATCCGAATGTTGTTCGACGCAACGCACTCATTGGTCCAAGTACGTGGGGCGCCAATCTTGGCTTGCGTAAGACATTTCGTATAACTGAACGAGCACGGCTTGAAATAGGTGCTGACCTCAATAACGTGTTCAATCATCCATTGACATCACCTACGGATCCCGATGCCGCTTTTGAGTTCACCCACATCGGAACCTTCTTCCTCGAGGTCGATCCAGTTACGGCAAGATTGAAGCCGATTACCGACTTCGAACTAAATCCGAATTTTGGTGTGCTCAATCGGAGTTATACTGATGAAGGAATCGACAATCGTAGGACTATTCGATTGCGGCTACGCTTCACGTTCTAAGCATTAATCAACCTGTTCGAGGCAAGGGACGAAATCCCGATTTCTCCTTTGCCTCGGCTCGCTTCAAGGACCCGCATTTAAGACTGTTTCAAGGGGTGTTGCTTTAGTTAGAGCAATATCATGAGCACTGCGTCGCGTCATAACTTCACACGGAAACCGAACCTTGCCGATGTTAAGGCGGCTGGGCACGACATGCTGCGGCTCGTCAACCGACGCATTCTGTTGAGCATTGTTTCCGATCGCCAACCAATCTCGCGCGCAGAGATCGCGAAGATTAGTGGACTAAACAAAGCCACTATTTCGACAATCACGGGTGAGTTACTCAAAGACTTTTGCATCATTGAGGAAGGCTTAGGTCGCACCACGCCAATCGGCGGCAAGCCTCCAACGCCTCTGCGGTTGAATGCGCAACGCTTCGGACTCTTCGGTGTGGACATTCGCGCAGATGAGACGATTCTTGCGCTATGTGATTTCAACAATCGCATAGTTGCTCGTGTCAGCTTTGAGACTGGCACTGACCCGACTTCCTTTCTAAATAAACTTGGAAAAGAGATCCGAAAACTAAAGACCAAACACGATGGCTTCATCGAGTACCCAGGGATTGGAGTCAGCCTGCCGGGTCTTGTTGACAGTCACACCGGTAAGTTTTTGTTGTCGGTTGTTCTTCCCTGGCGCGACGTGCCTGTCGTGCGACTGCTCGAAAAGGCTACTGGCCTACCTGTGATCATCGACAACTCTGCACGCTGTTCTGCACTTGCAGAGATCTGGCATGGCAAGCGGCAGTACGCTCACGTTCGCAATCTCCTATACGTGAGTGTTAGCACTGGTCTTGCTTGCGGTGTGGTGATCGACGGCGGGTTATATCGCGGTGGCAACAATACAGCTGGACAGTTTGGTCACATACCGATCGATCTCCAAGGTCCTGAGTGTCGGTGTGGACAACGCGGCTGTTGGGATCTTTACGCGTCAGACAAAGCAACGATCAATCGGTACATGGAGCTTCGAGGTTCCGGGGGTCGACGCTTGTCAACGATGCGTCGTCTCATCGAATTGGTTGAGTTAGGGGATGAAGCCGCGACTGAGGCGGTACGCGAAACAGCTCGGTATCTCGGTATTGGAATCACGGGGTTGATTAACGGACTCGATCCGGAAGTAGTCGTGATAGGGGGCGAGATTACGAAAGTGTGGGGACTCGTCGAGCCCATCATTGTCGAGGAAACAAAGAGGAGCTTGTTGGCGCCGCGATCGCACGGTGTCCAGATTCGGCCGTCAGCGTTTGAAGTGCGACCAAGTTTGAAAGGTGCACTAACGCTAATTCAAAACAATCTTCTTTCAGTTCCTCACATGGGTTAACAGATAATCGATGACTCTTGTCGGCAACAACTTGCGGCAGTCACTAACTGGTGGATTGATTCCTGCTGTACCCGTGCCTCTCGACAATCAAGGTCGACTTCATCGACAAGCTCAAGAGTCCTATCAGCAATACATATCGGCGCACGAGATCGCTGGTGTAGCTGTGTGGGCCCATACAGGTCGAGGCTTACATCTCGATGAGCGTACTGCGGTGGAGGTTTTGGACAGTTGGCGGGCAGCATTACCAGACAAAGCCATTATCGCCGGTGTCGGCGCTCGAAGTTCAGAGAGATCAAGTGCCTTGAAGATGGCTGAGTCAGCGGCCTCGAGCGGCGCTGATGCCTTCCTGGTTTATGCGCCAACCTGGCTTCGAGATAGCATGGATCTCGATAAAGCGATCGTCGACCACCACGTTCAGTTGGCAACTCTTGGTGTTCCCTTAATTCTTTTCTATCTCTACGAAGACGCCGGCGGAATTTCATATTCCTCAGCAGTGCTTGATGAGTTGTTGTCGATGCCAACTGTGATTGGCATCAAGGTCGCCACACTGGATAGCGTGATGACTTACCAGGACATCTCAGAACAGATTCAAGCAAGACATCCGGACAAGCTGCTGATAACGGGAGAGGATCGTTTTCTCGGATATAGCTTTAGACGCGGCGCGCGTGCAGCTTTGATTGGCATGGGTGCGGTATGTACCGATCTTCAAGTAGAGCTGATAAAGGCCCACTTCAGTGGCAACTCGGAGCGGTTTCTCGTGTTGTCGGACATGGTCGACACCCTTGCCGAGTCAATCTTTGTTAAGCCGATGGAAGGCTACATCAAGAGAACTCTTTTGGCGTTGGCCCACCTGGGAGTCATTCCATTTGAGGCGGCAAATGATCCTTGGGGACCAGCGATCAGTTCTGAAGAACAAACCAAGATCGCGAGTGTCGTAAATAGTTTGACTGTTTATTCAAGGTAGTGAAGCAGAAGTAGTAAGGACATGCAGTTGCTCACACAAGGGACACCAAATCTCGACACCGCCGAACGCTCAGCGCTGCATCGAGATTACGAACGCTTTCGCACGGGCTTGCCACAATCTCTCGAGTCGTATGTGAAGGAACAGTATGACATCGACCTGACGAGCGAGTATGGCGGGTTATCAATCAAGAACCCTTTCGGCAAAGCTTCGGGTCAGTTATCTCTGAATATTTCCCAGGTGCGTCGAGATTGTGAGGATGGCCTTGGCTTTGTGGTGCTGAAGTCGATCATCGCGGAGGATGCTTCGGGAGTTCAGTCAATGAGCGAGTGGGCCATCGAAGAGACTCGGATGGTTGTTGAGCGCATCGCCGGCGCACATGGAACACCAGGTTGGACAGTTTCATGGAAAGGACGTGGCTGGTACGACACTTTTCAGAAGTACCTGGAGTTTTTTGACGAAGCCATTGCAGCAGGAACATCGGTCGGTTTGGTTGTAGTTCCATCTTGTAAGTATCACCTGCCAGGTGCGGCTGAGGGTGAGTGGAAGATTGGCGAGTATGAGTACACAACCAAACGTTTGCTCGAAGTTTGGAATCGTCACTTTTCAGATCGAGTAATGCCAATCGAAAAAGACTTTAGTCCGACACTGGCGGGAGATGATCGCGCATCGCAAGCTGAGATCATAATTCAGTGGTTGACTCGAGTTACCGGTCTGATTCGGAAAGCTGCGACTCCGGCCGCTATCAATATTGGACTCAAAGTATTCAACGCGATCCTCGACGATGATTTTCAACTCGAGATGTTGAGAGCAATCAACGAACGATGTCCTGGCGAGGACCTACCTGACTTTTTGATTTATGGAAATCGTTTGTTCGATCCGAACAGAGAATTCGACGGTGTGCGCGGGATTGCTTACGGTGGTCCCGATTTGAGTGATCGTAATCTTTCGGTGCTTGCCCAGATGCGGCAGCTTGAGAACATTGGAAGTATTCCCGTTTGTAAGTTGCCCATCAGCGGAACCGGAAACATTGTGTCGGGACGGATCGCGGCTGACTATCTCCTGCGAGGTGCCAGTAGTTTCCAAATGCACACTTTCTTTCAACTGCCGAGCGGAGAGTACACGATGCAAACTGGAGGTAAATCTGCGCGTGCATTGTTTGAGCTCTGCTTTCATCCTGAGGATGGATTCATCGCGTGGTTACTTCACCTGCGGCGCCAATTTGAGTGGCCATCCGATTGGAACGTCAAACAGATGGCTGAGTTCTGTTTGGAACCGGCGAACAACGTTTGGGCAGCACACGAGTCAGCTTTGAGTTAAGCGATGATCGATCAGATCGAGATTCGTTTGTTAACTGAAGACGATATTCCCGCGGCGATGCGGTTGAAAGAATTGGCAAACTGGAATCAAACAACTGCTGACTGGAGTCGGTTGTTGCAGTTGGAGCCTCAAGGATGTTTCGCGGCAGTGTTAGCGGGAAAGGTTGTTGGAACTGCAACAACTACCACGTACGGAAGAACACTCGCGTGGATTGGTATGGTCCTCGTCGATCCCGGTTTTAGACGTTTGGGTATCGCAACGAGATTGATGAAGCGCGCACTTGATTATGCTTCCAGTCGCGTCGACACAGTAAAGCTTGATGCGACTCCAGATGGCCAGCCAGTTTATGAACGGCTCGGCTTCAGTGTTGAAAGTCGAATTGAACGATGGGTGTGCGACTGTTCTGTACATGAAGGCAATCAGTCGGACTTAACCGAGGATGTTCGACGGGAAATCATCGAATTGGATCGCACGGCATTTGGAGCGGATCGATCGCAGTTACTTGAAAAGCTAATCGACGACTCGAGCGTCGACCCATCTCTGGTTCGTTCTTCAGATGGAAGTCTTGTCGCGTACGGGTTAACAAGGGCTGGAACTCGAGCCAGTTATTTTGGACCGGCGATCGTCTCGACGCAAAGCGACGCGGAAGGTTTGTTGGACAAACTGAAACAGGGAAGAGTCTACGTGGATTTGAACACATCAAGCGTGGCCGACTCGTCAATATTGAGTGAGAGAGGATTTAGTATCGAGCGGCATCTGGTACGGATGAGTTACGGAAAACTGTCGGTTCCGACATCGCAGAATGTCTTCGCGATAGCAGGACCGGAAGTTGGTTAACCGTTGGGAGCAAATATGAGGTCGACAGCAACAGTTCAAGAGGGACTTACAAAAAACTTTCGCGCTGACAAGTTAAATGTCTACGTCTATGAGTCGCGACCTGCGATGGGTAAAGCGGCTGCTTCTGTGATTGCTTCTGAGATAAGACAGCTGATTGAAGATCGAGGTCGCGCTGTAGTCATCTTTGCTTCTGCGCCGTCACAGAATGAGTTTTTGGCAAATCTTGTTGCTGAGCCAGGTATCGACTGGTCGCGCGTAATTGCTTTTCATTTAGATGAGTACTTGGGAATGCCGGCGACTGCGCCGCAATCGTTTCGTCGTTTCTTAATTGATCGGCTCGGGAACAAAGTTGGGCTGGGAGAGTTTACTGGTCTTCGTGGCGAGTCGGAGGATGGTGATGCAGAGGCAAAGCGCTACGCGGATTTGTTGAAAGCTAATCCGCCTGACATAGGTGTACTGGGTATTGGTGAGAATGGACACCTTGCTTTTATCGATCCGCCATTTTGCAACTTCGATGATCCCGCTGCGGTGAAAGTAGTGGAACTCGACGAAGTTTGCAGGCAGCAACAAGTGAATGACGGTGCGTTCGGATCGCTTGATGAGGTTCCGCGGAACGCACTGTCACTGACGATTCCGACTCTGATGGGACGTCCCAAACTTTTTGCGATCGCCCCTGGGCCAGCAAAGCGACAGGCGATCAAAGGTGCGGTTGAAGGTGCGATTAGTACAACTTGTCCTGCGTCGATTTTGCGGAGGCATCCAGATGCGCATCTGTTCATTGATGTGGTTGCTGCGGAACTTCTTGAGCTTGGATAAGTTGTTGGTGACCCCGAGTTAAAGCTCAGGGTGAATGAGAGAAGAGTTTTCAGGACGCTCTGAGATTGTACTCGGGCGATTCGCGAGTAGGTTTCTCCCCCAAGGTTATTAAGTCCCGACGAGCGTTAAAGGCTCGTGCAGGTGGAACTCTGGTTCGAATCAGTCTCGTGTTTTCGTGTTCTCTGTGTTGAAAATTTGGCTCAACTCGCGACGCCTGTTTCAGCAGGGAGACACAGAGTTGGCAAGAATGAGTCGTAGGTAGCATGAAAAGTTCAGTTCACATCATCGATTACGTCGTACTCGTTTGCTATCTCATCATGATGGCGGGTGTCGGCGCGTTCTTCATGCGCTTCATGCGTGTCGGCTCCGACTTTCTTAAGGGAGGGAATCGTGTCGAGTGGTGGGTAGCGGGCATGGCGTCGTTTATGTCCGGGTTCTCAGTTTGGACCTTTACTGGAGGCGCCGGGTTTGCCTATCGCGAGGGAGTTATAGGTGTCTTTCTCATGGGCTTGGCAGTTCCAGCTTTTTTCTTTGGCTATATCGTCTACGCGAAGAAGTGGCGACGATCACGCGTTACTACTGTCGTTGAATACATTCGTAGTCGCTTCGGTGATGGCACTCACAAAACCTTTTCCTGGTTGACTGGTCCAAGTCAACTCATGTTCGGCTCAGTACGTCTGTTTGCGCTCTCGAGTTTTATGTCGATAGCGCTCGGCATACCTGTCGAATACCTGATCGTGATTTGCGGGTTAGTCGTGTTGGGATACACGTCCCTCGGCGGTTACTGGGCAGTGTGCTTCACGGACATGTTTCAGTTCATGTTCCTGTTTCCCATCGCCTGCATGTTGATGGTCCTGTCGCTTTCCAATGTTGGTGGGCTAAGTAACTTTGTTGCGCACGCACCTGCAGGATTCCTTAACCCGTTGGGCGGAAGCTACGGCTGGCTGTTCCTGATCGTTTACACAATCTCTCAGACCACTGGCTACAACAACTTCGGGAACGCTCAACGATACTTTTGTGCCGACACAGAGCAGTCAGCAAAACGAATTGCTGTGTTGTGCATGGTCCTTTTTACGATCGGTAGTTTCATCTTTTATCTACCACCGCTAATCGCACGCGTTGCCATGCCCGAACTCGCAACGGCAGCGAACGGGCTCAAGCAACCTTCGGAAGCCGCATACATCGCGATGGGTATTCGAGTGCTGCCGCCCGGGATGATCGGCGTACTCCTCGCTGCGATGCTGGCGTCTTCGATGGCGTCACTCTCGGCGCATAACCACATCATCACCGGAATTTTTGCGAAGGACTTGTATCAGGGTTACTTCCGGAAGGACGCTTCTGATCGTCACATGCTGACCGCGAGTCGACTCACTTCACTCGGAGTTGGCTTCATCATGATTGCTGTCGCTCTACTTTTCGCACAGGGCGCGAGTGGCATCTTCACTTTGCTTTTCATTCTTGAGTCGATGTTCCTGATCCCACTCGGACTGCCACTACTCTACGGGTTTCTTGTTAAAGGTGGTCCATGGTGGTCAGCTGTTTTTGCGTACGTGATTGGTGCGATCACTTCGCTGTTCGTCAACTTCTATTTGAACCGCTATCTGGGGATGGGATTGAACGAAACGTACTTGATCGGCATTCCCGCGATCACCACAACCATTGCGTTCTTTTTACCGGTGCTGTTGTTGAAGCCAAGTGGTGACTTTGCGGTTCGAGTCAACGCGTTCTTCAACAAACTCGACACCCCAATCGACACGAGCACCGAATTAGGCGAAGCGGGTTTTTCTGGACGTGGACAGTTAGCCCTTGTTGGTAAGGTGACGACGGGAATGGGGCTAGCGTGTTTTTTGATCGTGCTCGCTAGCGCATCTGGTCGAGATCGACTCATCACACTGGTTTACGCGCTCATTACCACGATTGTTGGATTGATATTCATTGCTGCAGGTCGAACTCCGAAGTCATCAGTTGAAGTACCAAAAGGAAGTCTGGCGGTGGAAGAGTAGCGAATGAAAGTTACGCATCTGAAAAAAGCTCTGCTGTTGGTTGTCAGTTTTCTCTTGCTTTTGCCGAGCTCAGCAACAGCTTCGATTCAGACTGTGTGGGCTGTGAACGACGGTGAGAAAGTTGAGCAGGACGACCTCACGAATCCAAACAAAACTTCAAATTCAGCGTGGGATGGCAAGAAGATCAAGATCTTCGGTGCCCGAAACGAAGTGATTGCGTTTCAGGTGATTGTCGAAGCTGGCTCCTCGCCAATTCAAAAGTTAATCGTCTCTCTGTCGGAGCTTCGGCAAAAAAATGGTACCGGAAGAATCAAGTATTCAGCACCCGTGCAAGACCCAACCAACTATGTAAACAGGCCGATTCAGCTGTTCAGCGTCAACTACATGAACGTTGAAAAAGCTTCCCATGCAAGTTGGGTATTTGAACCCGGATCAGCTGCTGAACCCAAAGATACGACTGGATGGAAACCTGTTCAGTTGGTTCCGGAGAACGCGCGTGAAGGTCGAGGTGGTTTTCCTCTAAGCGTTAAAGCAGCGCACGCTCAGTCGATATGGATTGAGATCTACTGTGCGAAACAACTTCCGGCAGGTAGCTACATAGGACAGGTGGTAGTTAATGCGGATGGTGCCCAACGCCGAGTGCCGATCGAGTTAGAGCTGTTCGATTTCACTCTCCCCGATAGCAACACCATGGATGCGATGATCTACTACGAGAGCTTGCAGCCTGAGTTGTATCACGGTCGTAACCTGGACGCAGAGTACAACCGCTTTGCTCATCGACAACGAGTTGAGCTTGTGCACGGTTACACCATCGAGACCGCCACTGCGGCGATGGATCGCTTCAACGGGCAAGCGTTCTCGAAGGCACGCGGTTATGAAGGACCGGGCGAGGGAGTGGGAAACCGGATCATTCCGCGAACATTCTATGGTCCAGGTAAGGAGTTTGATGATCGCGACAACGCATGGCGCGAAGCTGATCGCTGGATGAACTTCATCAATAAGAATTTTCCGAATGCGGTTACGTTCCTCTACTTGCCTGATGAGCCTGGACGTTCCGAGTATGCGTACATCCACAAACTTGCCGACAACATTCATTCGAACCCTGGTCCAGGTAAAGCCCTACCAACATTCGTAACTAAGCACTACGTGAAGGAACTCGATGGAGCGATCGACTACTGGGACACGGGTCCACTCGGTTACGACATCACGCGCGCGGCTGACGAACGATCACGTGGTCGCAAGTACTGGATCTACAACGGGGGGCGGCCGGCTGCGGGTGCGATTGTCATCGACAGTCCGGCCACCGACTCGCGCGCAACGATGTGGGCCTGTTTCAAACACGGCGTCGACAACTACTTTTTCTGGCACGGTGTTCATTGGCGGCACAATAGTCAGAAAGTTGGTGAGCGAAAGCAGGATGTGTGGTCAAATCCAATAACTTTCGACAATCGTGGCCAGCCAAACAAGCCTCTCGATGATCAAGGTTACATAAATGGTGATGGTGTTCTGATCTATCCGGGTGAAGAGAAGGTACATCCAGATCAGGATCGAAGCATTGCTGGACCAATCAATACGATTCAACTCGCGAATCTTCGTCGCGGTCTGCAGGACCACATCTACTTAACCCTCGCACGTCAACTGGGTTTGGATTCGCTCGTAAATGAACAACTGGAGAAGGTGGTTCCGCGAGTGTTCTCGGACGCGAGGGGTTCGGTTGGGTTCGCTGAGAGTGGCAACGAGTATGAGAGTGCGCGTTACAAACTCGCGCAGGCGATCGCAAAAGCTAAGCGTCGGTAAACGATTAGGTTTTGCTTTGAACGTAGACTGACTTTGTTCTTGTTGTTTCGTGTGAATTCGTGGGTGGTCGAGCCGCTCAAAAGATATCCACGAAACCACACGAAGTAACTCGAAATAAGACTTCAGCGTGCAGCATCTCTGGTTACTAACGCGGTTCGATAACGAGCAGCCCCCTGGATGAAACGTTCACTTTCGTGGGAAGGAGCCGTAGCATGAAACACCTCATAGTTGCCTTATTCGTCGTTGCCTTTTGCTGCAGTAGTTCATTCGCAGTCACGTATCAAGTGGGTCCGACGCGGACGTTGAAAAAACTTCAGGACGTTGCTGCGTTGCTCAACCCTGGCGACCTCGTGGAGGTCGACGGCAACGCGACCTATCCCGGCGATCTCGTCTTCACTCGACCGGGTACAGCTTTCCAGCACAGTGGGATCCGAAGCTTGGAATTCACGTGACTTGAAGTCGCGGC
>JADMIO010833478.1_pt1 | contig 48392 bp, 17 predicted proteins | sample 8958161 | NCBI WGS metagenome assembly JADMIO01 (sample SAMN16585339, study PRJNA669376) | soil metagenome | isolation source: Crop rotation soil | place: USA: Cullars Rotation, Alabama | collected 2011
ACAACTTGTCCACGTGGAATTCTAAGCTTAGGATCCCAATGTGCTGGAAAGACCAATGCAAATCAACTTTGCAGCAGCTTCTCATCATTTGCAGCTAACAGCGGCAGTCAATTCATGGTTGTGGATGGGCCTCTTGGATCAGGATGGACAACTCAGCGAATATGGTATCAAACTGTATCAGGCCTTTCAACAAATACTTATTATTTATTTAGTTATTACACACGTACTGCAGGCGCAAGTACTCCGTATGCACAAATTGTAACAAGCATTGTTGACGCATCAACCAGTGCATCTATTACTTCAGGCACTTACACTGTTTCAAATGGATCATGGGCGCAAGTTTCTTATTTATTTTATACAGGATCAAGCACATCTATCACGATCAGCATGACAGACCCTGTTAACTCTGATGTAGGAAATGATTTTGCATTGGATGATATTTCACTTTATATAACTTGCCAGCTTTCTAAAAATGTAACAGTATCTATTAATCCTACACCAACACTTACCAATGCAACACAAGCATCAACTGCATGTATAGGAACAGGCGCTGTTATTAATTTAACAGGTTTGACAGCAAGTGCTACTTTCACTATCAATTATACGATCAACGGAATAATGCAGGTTCCGATCTCGGGAGTTACTTCCAATGCATCGGGTAATGCATCATTTACTACAAAAAATCTTACAGCAGCTAACAATGGACAGATACTCCAAATAACATCCATTGCAAACGGGGGTTGTTCTCAGTCATTTGCTCAGAATGTAACATTGTCGGTCAATACGACGGTCACATGGCTGGGTGTCACCAGCACTAATTGGAACACAGCATCTAACTGGTGTGGTGGAATACCTGACAGCACTACTAATGTGTTGATACCAAATGGAACCACTTATTATCCTGTCTTAAATGCAGGCACGGGTGCAACCAAAAATATCACGATCAATTCTGCTGCATCCGTTACCGTTAGTGGCACAGGAATTCTTTCTATTGCAGGTACAATAACAAATACCGGAACATTCAATGCATCTGCAGGAACAATTCGCATGTGCTCAACATCCGGCGCACAAACAATTGATGGAAGTATATTTTCAAGCAGAACGATCAATAATCTTATCATCTGCAATACAAGTGGTGTATCATTGACAGCAACTGCAGGTGATACATTGAGAATAACAGGAGCTTTATCTTTTGGAAATGTAAACAGCACAACATTTACTACCAATGACAATCTTACCATGGCATCCATGGCTTCAGGTACATCAAGAGTTGCAGATATAACTAACAATGGAAATAATTCCGGCAATGCGATCAGTGGCAAAGCAGTTATTGAAAGATACATAAACTCAGTTGCTCAAACTGTTTCAGGCAGATCGGGATCAAGCGCATTCTCCGGCCGTGCATGGCGTATGCTTACAACACCGATCAGCAGTAATCAAACCATTAATGCATCCTGGCAGGAAGGTTACGCAACAACATCACCAACAATTCTTCAACCAACTCCCCCAACCAATGCAGGTTATGGAACAGAGATAACAAATGTTATTGCAACACTTTCAGGTCTTGGTAATACAGGTTATGATCAGGCAGTTACTGATAATCCATCACTCATGTACTTAAACAGCAGTTCTGCATGGGCAATACCGGCAAATACAAACGCCACCAATGTCAATAGTCAGCAAGGATGGATGATATTTATACGAGGAGACAGAACAGTGATCGTAACAACACCACCATTCAATCCGGCGACTATTACTACACTTCGTTGTAAAGGAACATTGAAACAAAACACGATAAATTTCAATGCACCCGGCACCAATTTTCAAATGGTAGGAAATCCTTACGCTTCAGAATTGAATCTTGATCATATGTTCAGCGCTTATGGAAGCACTATCACAGGAACTAACTATACTGTATGGGATCCATTGATGGGAGGTAGTTCCGGCGTGGGAGCTTTTGTAACATTTGCGTATGTCAGTGCAGGAAATTATTCAAGCACAGCTCATTTAAGTTCATTCAATGATGGTAAGGTTGAATCAGGTGCCGCATTTCTTTTAAATTTTGCCAGCACTAATACTATTTCATTTCTTGAAACAGATAAGTCAACAACAAACGCATTGGTATTCAGGCCTGCCAATACGGTTCGTCCTGCTGCTGATCTTACTGTTAACCTGGAAGCAACTGACAATGATGGATCTTCTATATTGTATGATGGTGCACTGGTATTATTTAATGATCAATATTCCAATGATGTAAACTGGATCGAAGATGCACAGAAGCTGACAAATCCGGGAGAGAATGTTTCTTTTATAAAAAAAGGAAAAACAATTGCTATTGAGAAAAGAAAAGCTATTGGTGTTTATGATACACTCTTTTTAAATGTAACACATTTGAAACAACATGCGTATCAATTTATAATTACAGCTAACAATATTTTTAATCCCGGACTTGCTGCATGGCTGGAAGATAATTTCACGAATACATCAACTCCATTAAACTTTACAGATAATAATACAGTTTCATTTACTGTGACTTCCAATAGTGCTTCGCAGGTTGCTAATCGTTTCCGCATTGTATTCAAACCTATAGAAGATGACGGCTCACTGCCTGTAACGTATACCAGCATTAAAGCATGGCAGCAAAGTGCTGATATTTCAGTGCAATGGTCAGTTGCAAATGAATTGAACCTGAAAGAATACATTGTTGAAAAATCAACAGACGGTATTCATTTTACAGAAGCAGCTATTATAAAAGCTGACGGCGGAAACATATATAACTGGATGGATAATACAGTTTCATCATCCAGTAATTATTATCGTGTACGCAGTATCGGTAGTGATGGATCTGAACAATACAGCAGTATTGTATTAGTAAGAACAAATGCGACAATTTCAGGTATTGCTGTTTATCCAAATCCTGTAAATGGAAGAACGTTCGGATTGCAATTAACAAATATGCCAAAAGGAAGATATGCATTACAGCTTGTAAATGCAGTCGGACAGGTATTGATGAAAAAAGATATTGAACACACCGGAGGAAGTTCAGCAGAAACCATTACAGTGAATAATGTATTCGCAAAAGGAATTTATCATCTTGAAATAACAGGGCCCGGCAACTATAGAAATGATCTGAAAGTAGTGCACTAGCACTCGACACTCTTTACAGCGACCCAAACAGTTTAGATCTATAAATGCCCATTTTATGCAGTCTGTATAAGACTGCATTTTTTACGCAGCCTGCTCCATACTTAAGACTTCGTGAAAAGTTGATGGATGATGCTTCTTTAAAATATTTGGTGGGGCATGTGATCTCTGCAATTCTGAATTTGGCAAAGATCGCTTGTGACAGGAACTGGTTATCAAAAACAAAATCATCTGAGTTGTCTTTCCACGGAATTGTTTCCAGCACTTTTCTATTATAAGCTCTGTACCCTGTATGGTATTCAGAAAGCTTAGCTCTCATCAATGTATTTTGTATCAATGTAAGAACACGATTGAAAAAATATTTATAACGTGGCATGCCTCCCTGTATCGCTTTGCCGCCAAGGATACGTGAGGCTAAAACAATATCAAACTCATCGCTTTCCAATAAAGAAGCCATAGCAGCGATCAGCTTCGGTGTATATTGATAATCGGGATGGAGCATGATGATGATATCCGCATTTGACTTTAGTGCAGCATCGTAACAGGTCTTTTGATTTCCGCCATAACCCAGGTTCTTAGGATGAATGATAACTTTGATGTTAAGTTCGTTGGCGATCTTTGCCGTCTCATCTTTACTGGCATCATCTACCAGTAATACTTCATCAACAATGTCAAATGGTATTTCATTGTAAGTATTCACCAATGTTTTTGCTGCATTGTACGCAGGCATTACGATCACTATTTTTTTGCCATGGATCATTATAAGAGTAACTGTTTATTTAGAATAAGATAATGCACAATATTTATTTACAACACCGCTGGTGTCTTTATAGCCAAGCCTTTCGGCATTGCGCCAATCGTTGCAGGCGCCATCCATGTTGTTATTTTTTTGCTCTGCCAGGCCTCTTTGAAAATATCCATCAGCAAAATTCTTATCCAGTGTAATTGCTTTATCGAAATAATAAAAAGCAGAATCAAATTCATCTAAATGTGTAAAGGCTCTTCCAAAATTATTGTATACGATGGGGTTGGGCTTGTCTTTCATTAATGCAAGCGCTCTATGACAATCGTAAATGGCGCCTGTATCATTCCCCGATAATATTTTAGCATAAGCAAGATTGTTATATGCTTCACCGTAAGCCGGCTGCAATGTAACGGCTTTGGTAAAAGCTGTTACCGCATCATTGTAATTCTGTGTTGCTAAGAATAGATTTCCAAATGAAAAATATACTTTAGGATTTGCAGAATCAATTTGCGAAGCAGAAAAGATATCACGAAATGCTGCTTCATATTTTTTCATGATCCTTCTTTCAACAGAACGTGCCAGTAATGCATCAAAGTACCTGGGCATAAGGCTTAATGCCATCGACATATCCTGGTCTGCTTCTTCATGTTTCTGCATGCGGGCCATGATCTTGCCACGTTGAAAATAAATGCCTGCATCCTTATTATTTAATACAAGCGCCTTATTGATATATTCAAGTGCTTTCGTTGTATCACCTTTCGACAGCCAGTCGTTTGCACTGCCTGCCAATGCGGATGGATTATCCAATTCAGCAGCTCTTTCAGTTAATGTAACATGATTTTGATAATCGCTGCAATGGATGTATGCCAATGTACCTAAGATCAATATCACAGGCACATAAGCCCACATGAAATATTTTTTAAACTGGGCAGAGGAAAGATGTGCATCTAAGAAAAATCCAAGAATGATTATGATGCCGATCATCGGCAAATAAGTACGATGCTCCAGGTAATTAAAGAAGATATCAGCATTCTCCAAACGATAGATCGTTGGTGGAATTGCAAACAATAAGAACCAGAGCAATCCCATCAATGCAGCCCATTTCTTTTCAATACTATATTCAAAGGTGAGATATACAATAACCAGTAAAAATATTAAACCAATGATAGTAGTGACATTGTCATACAATGGGAAGGTGGATAAATGAAACGGTACAAAGAATTTTCCAATGATCGTTGGTATAACTGTATTATTCTTAAAGAAAGGCATAATACCCAATACATCAGCAGTAGCTCCTGTATTGGCAACAACTTTTTTTCTTAGTATAAAAAAGAATACCATGATAGCTGTCCACAGTATGATAAACGGCGACAGCTTTTTAAAACTGAATTTCAGCTTAATAATAAAAAAGTAATAGTATAAAAAGAATAACGGGAAAAGGATCGTTGTTTCTTTAGTAAAGATGGTAATGAGAAAAAGGATCACATGCAGAATAAGATAAATGATCTTTCCTGTTTTAAAATAATTGCCAAAGGTCATGAACAGTAATAATCCCTGCAATCCTATAAGTATATCACCACGTGATGGGACCCATCCAACACCTGATGCAAACAATGGGTGCACGCCAAACAACAATGCCAAAAAGAAAGCCGTATCTCTTCTGAGATCAAGAAACATCAGAAAATAATAAAGCGCAATACAGGTAAGAATATGTATCAGCAGGTTGGTGATATGAAACATCCACAGCTTATCGTGGCTCACCTGTGCATCCAGCATGAATGAGATATTCTGAACAGGGCGATAAAAGTCTCCGGTAGGATTGAAGAACGCATCTGTTTTAAATGCCGTATCAATGGCACGGATATTTTTTACAATGTTGAATTTCTGTTGAATGATACCATTGTCATCAAAGTTGGTATAATCAAACTTTACGGATTGCACATAAATGATAGCAGGCAATACTATCAGCAATGCAATATGCCACCAGGCTTTATATGAACGTTTATTTTTCATTAATAAGATTTGAAATTGACGACCAACCACCAACTATGAACTACTATCTACTTACCACTTACTACTTACTACTCACTACTTACAATACTTATTGATCGTATCCTGTGCCATCGTGAATCCAAGATCGACAGACTTCTGCCAATCTGCACAAGCGCCTTTCATATCATTCAATTGTTTCTTTGCCATGCCCCGATAAAAATATCCAAAATAAAAGTTGTCGGCAAGCGCTAAAGTTGTATCTAGTTCTTTTTCAGCAACTGCAGGTTTATCCAGTTCAAGATATATCAATCCTTTATTATAGTATGCATTCAAGAATTGGGGAACCAGATCGGTTGCATGCTGACAATCGCTTAATGCTTGTTGATATTCTTTTAAGCGATAGAGTACATAAGCTCTGTTATTAAAAATATCGGCAGAAAAACTGTCCAGTTGAATAGAACGTGTGAAGTTGACAAGGGCATTTTTAAAATCACTTGTATGAACATACACATTGCCAAGCGCATTATAAGCACCTGCATATGTGCTATCGAGTTGTTTGGCTTTGAATGCATCGGAAAAAGCCCCACTGATATCCTGGTTAATAATCCTTTCATTGGAACGCTGCACATAAGCTTCAATATAATTACTGTCTAACATGATGGTAGTATTGTAATCCTGTTCTGCAGCTTTATGGTCTTTAACGGCATCAGAATTTAATTTACCACGATCATAAAAAGCTGGCGGATATTTATTATCCGAAAGATCGATCGCTTTATTGTAATCATTTTGTGCATCTTGAAAATCATGCTGTTCATAATACATCTCTCCTCTTTTCGTACATGCGCCGGGGTTACCCAGGTCAGTTGCACGAGTGAAAAATGCAATAGATTCTTTAAAATCATCACTATGAACGGAAGCTAAAAAAGTAAATAAGATCAATACCGCAACAGGCAACAGGTTAAGTATTGCATTCTTTGCCCTGAATATTTTTTCATTCAATAAATACATAACCATGATAATAAATCCCATAGCAGGGAGATAAGCCCTGTGCTCATAATATTCAAGCAGGTATTTACTATAGAATAATTTAAAGAACATCGGCGGTATCATAAAGAACAGGAACCATGCAAGTCCGATAGCAGGCAACCATTGTTTTTTGATACAAAAACGGATCACTAAAATGAATGCTGCAATAAGTAACACAACTCCGATTGTGGTAAACGTACTATCAAACAAGGGCATCGTAGATAGTGATGCCGGTATCAACATCTTTGCAAAGACAATTGGTATCGCAGGAAGATTCTGCATGAAAGGTGTGATACCAAAAATGAATGCAGGCGGAGTTCCAATAACAACTTTACTTCTTAATATATAAAACAGAACTAACGGAGCTATCCATATAATAAAGAATGGCGCCAGTTTTTTAATGCTGAATTTTTCTTTCAATACTAAAAAATAATGCATCAATAATAATACAGGAAATACCAAAGCTGTTTCTTTACTAAAGATGGCCAATGAAAAAAGCAACAGATGTAAGAAGAGGTATATTTTTTTACCTGTATTAAAATACCTGTCGAAGCAGGTGAAGAGCAATACACCAAAAAGCCCTAACAGCAGATCACCACGGGAAGGCACCCACGAAACAGAGGAAGCCAGCAATGGATGAATAGAAAAAAGCAATGCACCAAACAGCGCAGTAAGATTCTTTATTTTTAATGATCTTAATAAAAAATAAAGAGACAATACCGTAAGAAGGTGCAGCAGCAGATTGGTAATATGAAAAACAATAGGCCTGCCTGAACCGAGAAATGTATCAATAAAAAAAGTGACCGTTTGCAAAGGACGATAGTAGTCACCATGCAGGGTAATAAAAGCATCTGTTTTAAAAGAGAGCCCGATATTGTGAATATTACTGAGAACATTAAAATTATTGGTGATAATAGCCGTATCATCAAAATTGATGAATTCAAATCCCGATGTTTTGATATACACGAAGAACGGCAATAGCACGAGTATAACAATATGCCAGATGGTTTGCTTTTCAAAGCGATCAAGCAGGGGAGAGGAGGAAATAACAGGTTTTTGAACAGAAACAGGCGCAATCTTGCTTTTTTTGCTCATGGCAGGTTAAACGTGGAATGTTAGTAAAGGCGTAAGATAAATTAAAAACGATAATTATTAAAAAGAACGGTGATATCTGTCCATTGATATCACCGTTTTAGGAAGCCTTTTAGTAGCCATATTATCCCACTATTTTAGTAGCAGGATCACTCCAGGGCCCTTGCCCTGCAGCCCCAACTGCCGCAATTTGGAACCAATATTGGCTGCCACTCTTTAAGTTATTGACAGTTGCTGTGGTTTTAGTAACTACCAGGTCTTGCGTCCATTTGGTTGCATCACTGATATCTGTCGTTTGGCGTACAATGTAGCTTCTGGCTCCTCTGACACTTTTCCATTTCAAAACGATCTGGCCCTGCGTTACGGTAGAAACAGCAGTCAAATTAAGAACCTGTACAGGAATTCCTACCGGAACTGACTTTGCCTTGGTGCTGAGGCCGGCGCTTTTAATGATCGTTTCATCACCTTTGCTGGTGTTGTTTACGTAGTTTCCAAGTGCAGTTAAGATGCTGTCAAGCTCCGCTTCTTTTTGATACTGAATAGCGGTTTTTGTGTAAGAAAGCTGGCGTGTTACGTTTGCATCATTGTAAGCATCTGCCAGTGTCTGCGATGCTCCCTGTATATCCTCAACAGTCGGATCTGGTGAAGGAAAAAGAGAAGCGTTTTTTTGAACTGCAGTCGCTACCTGCATGCTGAATTGTACTTTATCAGGTACGCTTAACTGTTTTAAATTCAATTTTACTATTGCCATTTTTTTGTGGTTTTAATAGTTAATAATTAGATTTTATTGTAAAGAATAACTGGCTGAACTGTATGGCCAACTCAAAATTCCATCTCGGACTGCGACAATCCTGTTCGAAATAGAGATAATCCTGTTTGGAATAGAAGCAATCTGATGCAGGATAAAGCATATCTCGAACAGCATTGCCGTAAAACGGTATCGTATAGACGCAATCCTGTAAAGGATAGAATTTATCCCGTGTGGAATAAACATAACTCCACATTACTTTAAGATATTTTTTATAAAAGAAGAGAAACAGCAACATAAGCAATCGTTACTTCCTAATGACGATAAAACAAATTAAATGGTTGCAAAGAAGTAAATAGTAAATAGTCAGTAGTCGGTAGTAAGTAGTCTGTAGTAAGTGTAAACTCTGAACCCTAAACCCTAAATTCTAAACTCTAAACCAAACAAAGTGCTTTTTAAAACAAACACTTGCTGATTTTTTATCAATTTGTTGAGATAAGGCAACAGTTATCCAAAACAAGTGATCTTTTATTTGAAAAAGATTAAAAAAAGTTAACTAAAAAAACACATAGTTTGTTAATTTTCTTATCTTTACTGCTTCCCTGATACCCTAAGACGATGTGTCAAATATCCATTGATTTTCCTCTTTGATCATTGCGTTCAAATGATGCTGCCCTTATCAGCCCTCGTTGTTGTCTGCAAATGATGTCTAATTCCAATTCGTTTGATTTACTGGTACCGTACGTATTAGAAAGCTTCTACGATTATATCTATCATATCTATTATTAATGATTGAATCTACTTCCGTACAGGTTCAGCTCATTCTGTTTTACTATTTTATCAACCGGCTTTAAACTTGAATTGACCTTAAACTTGTCATCATGAAAAAATTGCTACCCTCATTTGGTTGCCAGAAAAACCTTTCTACAATAACGTCTTCAGTTAAAAATTTAGATATGAATAATTCTACGCTTGCCGTGAATAGCGGAAAAGGAATGTTTAAAAGATTAGCGACGCTTTCAATAGCAGTCGCTCTGTTGTTTGTTGCCAATGTTGCAAAATCGCAGGTAATTGTGGAAACATTTGAAGAGACTGCATGGTCTACATTGACTTCTGCTGGTGCTGGTGCGGTTAGTATAACCTATCCAGCAAGTACTGCATCATCTCAGTTAATTAGCTCTTATACACAATCATCAGCTTCTGCTGCATCTGTTTTAACATCGCTAAATGCACTTCCATATTCAATTACCGGTGCGTGGTCATACAATTCAGTTACTGTTACTACAGCAACCAATACAGGTGCATCTCAATCTAATCGTTTAAAAGTGCATTCAATGAATGCAGCTATGCAAGTTCCTACTGGTGGTGGTTACATAGTAACTCCTGTAATTACTAGCGGTGTTGCAACTGTAACATTCTGGTATGTTGGAGCTACAGGTAATACCACCATCTGGGCTGGTGTAAATACAAATACAACCACAGCAGGTGTTAACTCTGCCCAGTACGGTGCGCCGGGAGGACCAGCTACATCGTCAAGTGCCGGATCAACATGGTCCATGTCCTCATATACAACTAATAATGCTACAAGTGGTAGAAATTCCGGTTCTTTCACTGTTTCAATAACGAGTGCAGCAAGATTTGGATTATTCCCAACTGCTGGTACTGCAGTTATAGATGATATAGTTATTACTGCACAACCAACAACATATACATGGAATGCAACTTCAGGCGGTGATTATACGGTGTCTTCAAACTGGACACCAGCAAGAACGGTGGTAACAGCTAATGACTTACTTCAGTTTAATGATGGTAATACATATACAGTAACAAATGTTCCTAATGAAACAATTGGAACATTAACAGTTGCCGGGACGAACACCAGACCCACTTTACAGGCTGCTACCTCAGGTAATTCTTTAACTTGTGTAACAGGAATAAATGTAACCGGTACATCTGGTAATAGATTGATTGTTGCAGGAGGTTCAAATGCTTTGACACTTGTTAATGCAGGTGCACTAACGATTACTACCAGCGTTACTGATTCTCTTGAAGTTTTTGGAACATTTGTGCATAATTCTACTTCAAGTATTGCTACTCCTTTTCCACGTATGAGTATTTATAATGGAAGTACGTTTATTTTTAGAGGAAGTGCTTACAATAATTCAAGCAATACTATTTCGGGTAATACATTTTATAATTTAACTTTTGAAAGCACTTCAGGTTTGTGGACACCTACATTAGCAGGTTCGACAGCCACTACCGTAAATGGTACATTAAATATAGGAGGCAGTGGTGCTGGAACTGTTACCCCAAGTACAGGTTATACAGGTACTTTAACAGCTAACGGTGTAACTATTGGATCGGGATCAACATTGCAACCGGGAGGTCCAATTGTTTGTAAAGGGGTTTGGTCAAACAATGGAACGTTTACACACAATAGCCAAACAGTGACTTTTGGAACTGGTGGTATTATTGCAGGTACAGCTATTACAACCTTCAGCACCCTTACTATAAATCCAACTAATACTACAGATATCGTTTGGCTTGATTCAACAAGTTCCACACCTGCAGGCCCGGGAACTGTTATTGTAAACAGTACTTTAAATCTTTCAAAAGGTATTTTCCATGTTGGTACGGGAAATATTGTTCAGATGAATAATAATACTACCATTGACGCAAGTGGTGGTGGTAATTTCGCAACTACGGGAACAAATGGTTCTGATGGTGGTAATATTGATGAAAGAAATACAAGTGGGGGTACTCTAACTGTAAAGGGTACAGGTTCTGTAGGTTCACCTACGTTCTTTAATATGTATTCAGGAAACACCTCAGATGCAAACTGGCACTTAGCGTTGAACAACGCCGGCACCCTAATTAATGGAACTTTGTCTACTACAACACTTGCTGGAGCTAACGAAGCTAATAGTAACCAATGGTCTCTTACTACGAATTCTCCTGTTTGGGGACCTAACTCAACCCTGATCATGAACAGGGCTGGCCAGGGATATGGAAATAATAACACTTCAACTTTGGGCCCAGAATGGTTAGCGATGACATCAGGAACAATAGGAACTACTCCTGGATATCCGAATAATGTAACATTATTAAATTTGGGCACATCTGTTCAAAACGGATGTGGTTTTGGACCAACAGGAACCTGGGCAATTAATGGGACTTTATCAATTGGAAATAGTACTGTTAGTTGTTTGGCAACACTTGAAGACATGACCTCATTAACTTGCGGTGGTATTGTTATAGATAACAGCTCAACACTAAAACATAAAACAGAAACATTTACTGTAAAAGGGAATTGGACACAACAAGGGACAACAACAGGGGTATTTTCTGTTGTTAGCGGAACAACCCCTGTCATCTTTGGTGGTAGCGGTACTTCAGGATCACCACAAACTATTAATAGTACGGGATCTTCTACAGTAATTACTAGTTTCCCTGGCCTTACTTTAAACAATAGTACTTATGTAAAATTAAACTGCCCTGTTACGTTATCATCAACTGCTGTTTTAACGTTGACATCTGGTATTTTACAAACAGACATAACAAATCTTCTTCGCTTAGCAAGTTCAGCAAATACAGCTATTGGCGGCAATGCGGCTTCAAGTACTAACATGATCAATGGGCCTGTTAGGCAGATTATGGCTACTACTAATACGACATATACATATCCTGTTGGATCGGGTACAACACCTCTTCCATTGGTATTGGCTTCAACTAATACTACCGGAACTGATAGTGTTACAGTACAGGCATTTGCCGGTTCATTTAGTGGTACAACTAGTTTATCAAATGTTAGTAATACAGAATACTGGTTCTTATCTACTACATCTACTGCATTACCGATAACTTCTACTGTAACAGTGTCAAGGCCTGCGCAAGGATTAAGTACATTCAATACATTGGCAGCCAGTACAACATCAACAGGAAATGGTAATGGGTCTTATTCAAGTATTGGTGGTAATATTACCGGAAGTGGTAATAGTGCTACCATGACGTCTACCAGTGTTCCTTCTGCAACTGCTATGAATATTCAGTTAGCAACATTTACTTGTACACCTCCTGCATCAACGAGCCAAACAGCAAGTGGCGCTACTACATGTACAGGAAACGGCGCTGTTGTAACATTTAATGCAAGCACTCTGGCAGATGGTACATATACGGTAACTTATAATGTGAGTGGAACAAATACAGTAAGTTCAACTACTGCAAATATGACTTTTGCAAGTGGTACGGGTTCATTCACCACTTCAGCATTAAATACTGCAGGAGCATCAAATGTTGTGAATGTTACCGCTATAGCATTATCATCTACGCCTACCTGTACACAGAGTTTGAGTGTTAGTTCAGCAGCATTCACAACAAATACAACTCCTGTATATTATACAGTGCCGGGTAGCCCTATTTTACGCTATGATTTTTCAAGCGCAGTTGCTAGCGGATCGGGTGTTGTAACAAATGGAGGTTCTCAAACAGGTGGTGGTACTATTAATGGTACATTAACTGTTTCTACTGATCGCTTTGGAGTTTCTAGCAATGCATATTCAGGTTTTAGCGCATCAAATTACTTATACGACCCCAATGTATATAATTTTAATACTAATCTGGCTCCTTACAGCGTCTCTCTTTGGTTTAAAACTACAACAAACGGATATTCCGGAGGAGGTGTTTTGGCTGCAATCATAAATGCGGCAACTGGCGAAAATGGAAGTCATGACCATAATCTTATTATTGACAATGGCGGACGTCTTGCATTCGGTATATGGACTGGATCTGCTACTATGGTGGCTACGAATCCTGCCGGTCCTTTTTATAATGATGCCAAATGGCACCATGTAGTAGCAACAATCGCCTCTAATAACAATCTTAAACTATATGTGGATGGAACATTACAGTCCACTAACACAAACACTACTGCACCTTCTGTTGGAACAACATGGTTCCAAAGAATAGGTGATAATGCGAATGTATGGCTAAATGTAGTTCCGGGAGGTACTTATGGCACTGCTCTTGCTGGTCCTGCAACAACAAGTTTCCCGGGATCTATTGACGATGTAACTATATATTCCAGCGAATTAACAGCTACACAAGTAAGTACTTTATATGGAACGACTTTAGCAGGGGCTACTACCAATGTTAATAACGGTGCTGTAGTAACTGTATCATCTTATACTTTACCAACAGGTACTTATACTGTTACTTATAATGTAAGTGGTACTAATACTGTCGCTTCTACAACTGCAAGCATGAGCTTTACTGCAGGTTCTCCAGGTACAGGAACATTCACTACTGCAAATCTTACCAGTGCTGGAGCTGCGAATGTGGTAAATATAACTGGTTTAAGCAATGGTTCATGCGGATCAAGTACATTCTCTTCTTTCAGTTATAGCTCACCTGCATTTACAACTGTTAGCCCAACACCGATTATAACAAATCCGAATGCAACTTCGGTTACATCTACAGGCGCAACATTGAATGCAACGGTAAACGATAATAATTCGAATACAAATACTATTCAGTTTGAATATGGTACTTCTACAGGTTATGGTACTACAGCAGGAGCAACCCCAAGTACTATTTCATCAGGAGCAGGTAACACAGCAGTTTCTGCATCGATCAGTAGCTTAACTCCAAATACATTGTATCATTTCAGAGCAGATGCTACTAACGGATCAGGTACAACGCAGGGAAGTGATGCTACATTTACAACACTGCCTGGCGCTCCAACAGCTACTGCAGCAACCAGTATGTTCTCAACAAACTTTACTGCAAACTGGTCAGCACCAAGCCCGGCAGGAACGGCAACATATACTTATACAGTAAAAGTGGCAACGGATAATGGCTTTACAAATATTGTAAGCACTAAATCTAATATTGCATCCGGTTCATTAAGTACAGGAATTACAGGATTGGTTCCGGGCCTTACTTACTATTATGAAGTGTTTGCTGTTAATGCTACGGGATCATCTGTTGCATCAAATATTATTTCAGTAACTACCAATTTAAACAATGCATTATTAAGTGCTGCTTGTACAGGAACTTCAGCATCTCCGGGAGCAATTGTGTTTACATATATCAAACCAACTATTGATGGAGCTATAGATTCAGTATGGAATAAAGTGCCAGTTAACAGTTCATCAACGACTACAGGAGCAGGTACACCTAATAATACAGTAAAATGGCGAGCTATGTACACTGCAGATTCTTTGTATGTACTTGCCACAGTCTTAGATGCAAACATCGTCACAAATAATGGTGGCTGGACTGCTACTGTTCCTTCGTTTGGAACACATTCGAATACTTCAGTAAATGCGTATGATGATGATGGTATAGAAATCTTTATAGATGGAGCCGGCTCAAGAGCTGGAGCTTACAATGGTAAAAATGATTTCCAACTTCGTTTCGACGCAGGTTTCGGAACTGCTACAAACGGTGGAAACGCCGGTTTTGTTACTGGTTCTAGCGGTACTGCATTGTTTACTGAAGTGGTTAATCAGTTGGATTATGCTACTGCTACTATGACGGGTGGTTATGTTGTAGAGGTCGCTCTTCCATGGAGAGGCTATACAGGTGCAGCAGGTACAGCTGGTATTGATTCCACAGGTATTAGTATTGCAAATGGTCAAAGTCTTGGTTTTGAAGTAGCAAATAATGACAATGACAATACAGCGGCGGGTTCTCAAGGCAGGGCATCTATATTGCAATGGGCAAGCAACAATACAGGTGACTTTTCAAGCACAACTGCTTTTGGACTTGCTACCTTGTCTGGTTGTGGAACTGCACCGACAGTAACTACACCAACAGCAACAAGTATTACAAGTACAACGGCAACATTGGGTGCAACGGTAACCGGTACAGGTTCTTCAGCTTCTGCGGCAGCGTTACTTGCAGAAGGAACAGCAATTGGCTCAACTCAAACAAATGACTCAACAGGTGTTGTAATCTCAGGAAATACTTCTGTATCTGCATTCACAACTTCAAATACAGGCTTGACACCTCAAACTAAATATTTCTATCAAGGCTATGCAACAAACAACCATGGTGAAACAGGATATACTACTGCAGGTTCATTCTTCTATACATTATCAAGTCCTCCAACAGCATTGGCAACCTTTACTTCTGGTACAGGCTGCGTATCTGCAACATTGAATTGGAATGTTGGTACATTCCCTGGTTCTGGTGCAACTACAAAAGGATATGTTTTAATAAGAGCAGTAAGTCCGACAACTCCAACTTTGAGCAATGCCAACGGTGCAGCTCCTGTTGCAGGATCAGGTACTACTATAGTATCATCTACTATAGGATCAGCTACTACTACCTATAATGATGCAACAGTTTCTACAGGTACTACCTATAATTATGTACTCGTTCCATTTACATGGGATGGTACAAATACAGCTACCTATAACTATCTAACAGGAGGAGCAACGCAATCTGTAGCGATCACAGTAGCTAGTGCTGGTGGTACCGCAGCAGGTGCAGCCGCTATTTGCACCGGAGCAACTACTACAGTTACTTTAAGCGGTAATACAGGAACTATTCAATGGCAATCATCTACTGATAATTCTACATTCAGTAATGTATCAGGTGGAAGCGGTGCTACCACTACAAGTTATACTACAGCCGCATTGAACAGCGGTTTATATTACAGAGCACAGGTTACAAATGGTGCATGTAGTGCAGCTAATTCCAATTCAGTATTGGTATCAGTTAATACAAGTAGTGCAGGTGATGGATCATATACCAGTCCGAACTGGACTGCAACTCCTAATGATAACGTAACCGGCTTGGGTGCATGGTCATTAACCGGTGTTGGTGGTGGATTTTCTGGACAATTCACCGGCACTTCGGGATCATCCGCATTCGATGTGAACAGCCTTTCATTTGGTCAATATGCAAATGAACATAATACTGCCAGTGCAGTAAGGCCTTTCTCAAGCCCTATGTCTGTTGGTAGTACAATAAATGTAGGAATGAAGAATGGATTCATTGTGGATGCTTCGGATCCGCAAAGCTTCGGTTCTGTAGGTGTTAGTCTTCAAACTTCGGGAGGAGCAGATCTGGTAGAATTCTATTTCCATGGTGGAGATGCAGATTATTCTATACATGATAACACAGGTAATAACCAAACAACTATAGGCTATACCACAGGAGGCCTGAATATTGCGTTTGCATACACAGGAACAACTGGAAATGGTACATATACATTGGCAGTTACTCCAACAGGAGGTGGTAACACAGTTTATTATAGTGGCCAGTTCGTTACAAACGGTGTACCTGCTCAATTAAGGTTGTTTAACTACAACTCTGCAGGACATAACCATGCAGGTGATGCAAACTATAATCAATACTACAACAGCATTTATATGAATGGTCCTGTAGTAACAGTACAACCATCTGCAAGTGCTGCTAACTATTGTCAAAACAGTACACCGACTAACTTAAGTGTTACTGCCGTAGGTTCTTCATTGACCTATGCATGGGAGCAATCTTCTACAGGTACAGGAAGCTGGAGTGCTGCTTCAGGAACAAATACCGGAGTTTCTTATGCTCCGTCTACTGCTACTGTAGGTACACTATATTACCATTGTATTGTATCCGGTCTTTGCTCTGAATCTATAACCAGTGCTGTATCAGGTGCAATTACAATAAATGCACTTCCATCTGCACCAAGCGCCGGCAGTCAAAGCAAAACATATACAGGCGTAGCCAATACAACAGCTATTTCTGCAACACCAGGTGGTGGCGAAACCATTGATTGGTATGCAAATTCTACAGGAGGTGGTGCATTGCTTTCAGGCAATACTTCATATACACCTACAAGTCCTATCAATGTCGGTACATACACTTACTACGCAGAAGCAAGAAATACAATTACTAATTGTGTAAGTGCTTCACGTACACCGGTAACATTAACTATTGGTCAGGCGTTATTAACTATAACAGGTAATGATACAACGAAGACCTATGGTTCAACTATAGCATCACCTGTAACAGGGTCTACAAGATTTACATCAAGTGGACTTGTAAATGGCGAAACGATCGGTTCTGTAACTATGACCTATGGAAGCGGTGCTGCAGGAACAGATCCTGTTAGCGGCTCTCCATACACAGGACAGGCAACGCCATCAGCACCAACAGGTGGAACATTCAATGCTGCTAACTATAGCATTAGTTATGCATCAGGCGCTATTATAATCAATCCTGCATCACTTACAGTAACGGCAAGGGATACCAGCAAAGTGTATGGTACAACGTTAACCAGCGGTGCCGGATACACGAACTTTACTTCAAGCGGTCTGCAAAATGGTGAAACAATTGGTACTGTAACCCTCACTTATGGAAGCGGTGCTGCAGGAACAGATCCTGTTAGCGGCTCTCCATATTTAGGCCAGGTAACACCATCAGCAGCTACGGGAGGAACATTCAATGCAAGTAACTATAGCACGATCAATTATGTTTCAGGAAAGATCACGGTTACTCCGGCACCATTAACGATCACAGCCAATAATGTAAATAAAAATTATGGCGATGTATTGAATGGTAGCTCAGGTTCAACAGCATTTACAGCAACAGGTTTGCAGAATAGTGAAACGATCGGTTCTGTTACTATATCTTATGGATCAGGTAAGAATGCTCCTGATGCACCGGGTACTTATACAGGACAGGTATTTATATCAGCAGCTGTTGATGGAACATTTGATGCGAATAACTATGATACAACTTATGTAAATGGCGATATCATTGTATCCTCTGTGATAGCCTACTGGCATTCTGTTGGTTCCAGCACAGACTGGTCAGATCCGGCCAACTGGACCAATGGCATTGTACCTGATCAGTATAAGAGTGCAGTAGTTAAAACGGATTCAGTACCATACCCGATCCTGACACAGGATGGAACGGTATATGGTTTGGATCTGCAAGGTGACGCTACTGTAGGTGTTGATCAGTTCACACTTAACATATACGGTCCCGTTAGTAGCGGTACAGGAACGATCAGCGGATCATCAGCAGCTGTATTTGATGCACAAGTGTCAGCAGGTTCTGTGGTGATCGCAGGAGCAGCAGGCAACCTGAAATTTACCGATGGAGCACAGATGCTGTATAACCTGACCTTACTGGATAATGCATCAGCAACACTTGCTACTCCACTTGTTATCGCAGCAGGAACCTTCAGCAATGCAGGGTCATTAAATATCGGTAACAGTGCAACACTTAATACAGGTGATGGCCTTACATTAAAATCAGATGACTTTAATACTGCGCAGGTAGGCCAGGTAGGCACAAGCGGAGCAATAAACGGTAATGTTACTGTTGAGCGTTATATAAGAAGCTTCTTCAATGCTCCTTACGAAAGTGATATTAATAATGTTACCGGTCCTGCAAAAAGAGCATGGCGCTTGCTGACCGCACCTATAAGCGGAACACAAACGATTTTTGATGCATGGCAGAATGGTGCACCATCCACATACATACCAGGCATAGGTACGTTCATTACAGGTCAGAATGCGAACCAGCTTGTCAACGGATTGGATGGCGGATTGACCGGATTGAACGGCAGCTATTCAATGAAAGGCTTTGATACGACAGGTACAGGATCATTGGTAAATGTTGCCAATACCAAAGTGCCTATCTCAGGCAACACCGGCAGTGCAGATAATAAACCATACTTTATCTTCATCCGTGGTGACAGAGATTCATTGACAACAGGTAATCCTCAGTTTGGCGGCCTTGATATCAATAACACGACGCTTACAGCGACAGGTAAATTGCAAATAGGAACACAGACATTTAATATACAGGCATCACCGGATCTGGAAAACGGAGATCTTCAATATTCAATGATCGGTAATCCATACATGTCACCGGTAGACCTGAACCTGTTAACGTATAACAATGTGGCACCGTTTGTATATACCTGGGATCCGGGATTAAACCAGGTAGGGGCGTATGTTACCTTGTTTGGCGGTCCGGGTCAAAATGACTTTACGGTATCAACACCCAGCGACGGATCAACATTCCAGGATAATTTCATTCAATCTTCACAAGCCTTCCTGGTATATGGAGGAACGGATGCTGGTTCAAGCAGTGTTGTGTTCACTGAAGGCAGCAAGGCAACTACAAATAATAATAAAGTATTCCGCCCTGCTACAGGAGCAACAACATTCCGCACAAATCTGTATTTGCTAAATGCAGATAACAGCTTTAAGCTGGCGGATGGCTGTTTGGCACAATATGACAATGCATACTGTTCATGCGTGGATATTTATGATGCACCGAAGCTTCCGAATATCAACGAACAGATAGGACTGATGAGAGGCACACATTTACTTTCAATTGAAAGCCGTCCGATCATCACGACACCTGATACCTTGTTCCTGAACCTGCAAAAGACAACACAGCGTAACTATACCTATCACTTCTATCCTGTGTCGATGGCACAACCGGGTATGCAGGCGTTCCTGATGGATAGCTACCTGGCAGACTCAACAGAGCTGAGCCTTACAGACAGTACAGTAGTGAACTTCAGCATTAATGCGGACGTGGCATCGCAGGCAACAAACCGCTTCATGGTGGTGTTCAGGCCATCGGGTGTAGTGCCGGTGACGTATACTAACGTGAAGGCCTACCAGCAGAGTGCGGATATAGCAGTACAATGGTCAGTAACCAACCAACAGAACATTAAAGAATATGTAGTTGAAAAATCAGTTGACGGAACTACCTGGACCACGGTAGCTACTGTTACAGGAAATACATCAAATACATATGATTGGTTAGATGCCAATGCAGTGAGTGGAGATAATTATTACCGCATACGCAGTGTAGGAACAAACGGAGCAATACAGTACAGCACGGTGGTGAAGGTTAATATCGGAGCCACTGCACCAGCGATAGCAGTATATCCGAACCCGATCCGAGGCGGAGTGATCGGCCTGCAAATGACAAACATGGCAAAAGGTAAATATGGTATCCGTTTGATAGATAATATCGGGCGGGTATTGATGTCTACTGAAATACAGCATGCAGGCGGTAGCGCTAACCAAAGTATCCATTATGATAATAACCTTGCAAAAGGGGTTTATCACATCGAGGTTAACGGACCGAATAATTATAAGAATGATATCAAAGTGATGAATTAATCACCTGAGTGATAAAATCCGTTAATCGGTGGGGCTGATTTTCAGCCCCATTTTTTTTGAAAAAAATATTAATGCTTAAATGATTTTTATATTCAACTAAATTTTTTTTGAAATTTTATTTTTTTTATTGTTGATTTTATTACCTTGCTGTTCTCTACATCTATTGTTCAGAGAAGAGACCCTCCTTATTTTTTCTAAAACCAACTTTGGGATTGTTTACAGTTAAGCTTTAATGCTTATCAATTCAATCTTGTTACAAGCCTTATCTTAAAACAATGTGCTGAGTATGTAACTCCTTTATCGGCGTACATGCACTGCATGATTTTTTTAACGCTTAAAGCTTCTGTATGCAAGAAAATGTACGCTCTGTAATCACATCGTCTATCGATGGTAATGCTTCTCTTCAATTACCTGCACGTAGTAATGAATCATTGAAAGATTCAATTGCAATCAATAATGCAAAGAAAAAATTTGCGCTGAAAAGATTGCTTTTTACTTTGATCGCAATATTTATAATGTTGCCTGTGTTTGCAACTGATTATTATTGGGTAGGAGGCGCAGGCGGCTCCAGTGTTAATATTGGCGATGCTGGTACACTTAGCCTTAGTGTGGGCGGCGCAAGTCTCGGAGCAATTACGCTAACATCTGCAGATAGATTAATCTTCGATGGTAGTGATATTGATGGTACTTCAGGATCATTGACAGGTTCTACTGCAATAACATGTACATCTTCCGGTGCTATTACTTTGGGTCAATTGATATTTCAAAATACAGTAAACGTTACTTATTCCCCCGGCAGTACAAGAACTATAACTATTGGGAGTTCTATGGCAGGTACAGATTTAGACATTCAGGCAGGTTCTACTTTCTTTGATGGAGGAACATCGACATCAGCGATGACTTTAACTTTAGTGGCAAGTAATACTGCAAATGTAGCAGGTACATTAATTGTAGGAAATTCAGGCGCCAGTCAAACTTCTACTATATCCACATCTGGAAAATATACGATAGCGAATGGAGGTACACTTGTTTATTCCGGTACAGGTTCAATATCCGGAGCAATAGATAGTACTACTTTCAGCACGGGAAGTACGATGATTTTCAGAGGAAGCTCTAGTTTAAATACACAAGTAATACTAACGGGTAGGACATTTTATAATCTTTCTTATGAAAGTTCGTCAGGGAGTTGGGCGCCTAATCCAACAGGATCTACTGCAGCAACAGTAACTAATCTTTTTGCTATTGGTGGAAATGGTGCTGGCACTATTACCTCTGGAAGCAGTTATTCAGGTACAATAACAGCTGGTGCAATAACTATCAAAAGCGGATCTACTTATACTCCTGGAGGTAATCTTGTAATAAATGGTGCATTTACTAATAATGGAACGTTTACGCATAACGGTAAAACAGTGTCTTTTGGTACAGGAGGTATTATTGCAGGAAGTGCAACAACGACTTTTAATAATCTTACAATAAATACAACGAATAGTTCAGATATTGTTTGGCTTGATTCAGCATCATCAACTCCAGTGGGATCAGGAATAATCATCATTGCAAATGGCGGTACATTGTCCTTGTCAAAAGGTGTTTTTCATGTTGGGGCAGGTAACACAATTCAAATGGGAACATCATCCGCCACCACTATTGATGCAAGTGGAGGCGGTAATTTTGCAACAACAGGAACTAATGGGTCAGATGGTGGTAATATAGATGTCAGGGCAGCAAGCGGTGGAGCATTTACTGCTAAAGGTAACGGAACAACTGGTTCTCCAACTTTTTATAATATTTATGACGGCAATACAGGCGATGCTAATTGGCGATTAAATTTAAGTACTACTGGTATAAAAATAAATGGAACATTATCTGCCACAACTCTTGCAGGTGGATCAAGTTCTAATGGAAACCAATGGGCGGTACAAACAAGCTCTCCCGTTTGGGGACCTAATTCAACATTTATCAGAAATGGTGTGGGTAATAGTTATACTCCCGGATTAGAATGGCTTAGCATTTCTTCAGGAACTATTGGTACCACAGCAGGCTATCCTAATAATGTGATGATCTTAAATGTCGGTACATCAGTAAACAATGGTGCAGGGTTTTCTCCTAACGGAAGCGCATGGAGCATTAATGGAACATTGTTTATAGGTAACTCATCTTTTTCATGTATTGCTGAAATAGCCAGGATGAGTTCATTTACCTGTGGTGGAATAGTTATAGATAATGGGTCCACATTGAAACATGGAACAGAAACTTTTACAGTAAAAGGAAATTGGCTACAGCAAGGTAGTACTATAGGTATATTCTCGCCAAATAGTACTACACCCTCTGATGTAATTTTTGGAGGTAACGGAACATCTGCTTCACCTCAAACAATAAGCATATCATCCGGCGTTGTTTTCTTTGGAACAGGAAGTAATTTTTCGGGAGTGACTATAAATAATGGGACTTATGTAAGATTGAATAGCCCGATTACATTAGGCTCTACCAGATCTCTAACATTAACAAGTGGAATTCTGCAAACAGATCCAACGAATATACTTCGTGTTACTAATACTTCAACATCAGCAATCACAGGAACAGGCTCCAGCACAAATATGATAAATGGTCCTGTCAAATGGTTACTATTAAACAGTGGAACAAATACCTATAATTTTCCTGTCGGTTCAGGAACAACTTATCTTCCACTATCATTTAGTTCAAAAAATACAACAGCCAATGATACTGCAACTGTACAAGCGTTTGCTTCTGCATCAGGAGGTACTCCGGATAACTCTACTGTTGATTATCTTGATAGTGCAGTTTATTGGTCATTAGCTACATCAAGTGGTTTGGGGACAACTGGAAGTACAGTTACATTAGGACAGCCATCAGCAATCAGCCCATATAATATTATAGCAAAAAGCACAACAGCAACCGGTTCTTATACATCATTGGGTGGGAGTGTAACAACGAATGGCGGAACTTGCGGTGATATTGGAACTGCTTCACCATGGTTTATGACATTTGCTCACATAAAAGTTGCAGGTACGATTACAACGGGTACTATAACGGGTTCACCGTTTTGTAACGGCGCTTCCGTTTCTGTTCCCTTTACTTTTACTGGAAGCCTTACATCATTTACGGCTCAGTTATCAGATGCAAGTGGTTCATTTACTTCACCAACAACCATCGGAACAGGAACAAGTAGCCCGATTAATGCAACATTACCATCTGCCATTGCAAATGGTTCGGGCTATAGAATTCGTGTAATATCTACTTCACCTGCAGTTACAGGAAGTAATAATAGTGTGAACTTAAGTATCAATGGACAAACTATTTCACTTACTTCAGGAAGCGCTTCACCAACTGTGTGTTCAGGTACATCAATAACAAGTGTTGTTTACACAATTGGAGGAACTGCAACCAACGCAAGTCTTACATCCGGTTCTTTTCCTGCCGGTGTTAATGGTGTTTTCTCTGGAAGCACATTTACTATAAGTGGCACACCTACTCAATCAGGTATATTCCCTTATACTATTACCACATCAGGATCTTCATGCACAGGCGCTACTCTAAGCGGTACAATAACGGTGAGTGCACAATCAATAACATTATCATCTTCAGCCGGTACAAATGCTCAAACTGTATGTAGTAATAGTGCAATTACAAATATTACTTATACTATCGGTGGCACAGCAACTGGTGCAAGTGTGAGCGGATTACCTTCTGGAGTATCTGGTAGTTATGGTTCAGGAACATTCACGATCAGTGGAACACCTGCAAACCCGGGTACATATAATTATACGGTTACTACATCAGGGTCATCTTGTACCGCAGCAATAGCAACAGGCTCTATAATTGTAAATGGAGGACCAGTAGTTTATGCACCTCCTGCAACTCCCTTGATACGTTATGATTTTACAGGTGGAACTACCTCAGACTTGGGAAGTATAGGTAATGCAGCTTCATTGCAAGGATCACCTACTACAACAACAGACAGGTTTGGTAATGTTAACAATGCACTTTCAGTAACAGCAAGTTCAAGCCAATACATTACAAATGTAAATGCAATAAATGTTGGCAGTGCATCTGTGTTCAATTCTACAAGCAACTTTGAACCTTACAGTCAATCTATCTGGTTTAAAGTTGCCAATGGTTATTCAGCAGGTGGAGGATTGTTACAATTCACCAATAATCAGATAGGTGCAACTTCAGCAAACTATGATCATAATGTTTGGATGAATACTGCAGGAAATATTTTGTTTGGAATTTATAACGGAAGTAATCCAATCATTGTTTCTCCCAATACATATAATGATGGTAAATGGCATAATGCTACCACTACGATATCAAGTAGTGGAACAGCAAAATTATATATGGATGGTTCACAAGTGGCTTCCAGCACAGCATTCACAGGAAATAATGCAACAGGGGAACAATACTGGAGAGTTGGTTATACTTATCTCAATGGTTGGCCTGCTAATGTTACTCAGGGCAGTTCAACTTATACAACAGCAGAATCCTCAGTATTTATTACAGGTAGTTTAGATGATGCTGCTCTTTATAATGTTGAATTAAGTGCAGCACAGGTTGCAACAATTACATCACAAGTAACAGCAAGTGGAAGTACGGTTTGTGCAGGAAGTGGATCAACAGTAACTGTTAGTTCATATACTTTGGCAAGCGGTACTTATACTGTTACATATAATGTGAGTGGAACAAATACAGTAAGTTCAACAACTGCAAGCATGACCTTTACTGCAGGGTCTCCGGGAACAGGAACATTTGCGACAACTGCCTTGAGTAATGCAGGCACAGCTAATATAGTGAATATCACAAGCCTTACATTGAATGGATGTACTGCAAATGTTTCAGTATTGTCTTCTCCGTTCACAACCAATGTACAACCTTCTGTGCCAAGTACAGGTAATCAGAACAAAACATATACAGGTGTTGCAAACACTACAGCTATTACAGCAACTCCTGCTGCCGGTGAAACAATAGATTGGTATGCTAATCCATCAGGAGGCACAGCATTGGCAATTGGTAATACTTCTTATACCCCTGTTGCAATAAATGCAGGCATATATACATATTACGCAGAAGCAAGAAACACAACAAGCGGATGCCTGAGTTCTTCTCGTAAAGCTGTTACATTAATTATCAATGTTGCGCCATTAACTATTACTGCTAATAATACAAATAAAGTATATGGTTCAACGTTAGTAACCGGTTCGGGTAATACTAATTTTACTTCAAGCGGTTTGCAAAATGGAGAAACGATCGGATCTGTAACTATGACTTATGGAACAGGTGCTGCAGCAACAGATATTGTTGGTACTACCGGATCGTCTACATCTTCTGCTGCAACAGGTGGTACGTTTACTGCAAGTAACTATTCTATTACATATGTTTCGGGGACTATTACTGTTGTACCAGCAACATTGGTTATTACTGCTAATAATGTAAATAAAAATTATGGCGATGTTTTGAATGGTTCATCAACTTATACTGGGTTTACATCAAGTGGATTGCAAAATGGAGAAACGATCGGCTCTGTAACTTTTACTCCTGGCGCAGGCAAGAATGCAACAGATACTGTGGGCACTTATTATGGGCAAGCGATGATATCAGTGGCGATTGGTGGAACATTTAACCCAAGTAATTATAATATCAGTTATGTAGCGGGAGATATAATAGTTGCAACTGTAATCGCTATGTGGAGCCCACAAGGTGGCAGTACAGATTGGTCGGATCCTGCCAACTGGACCAATGGAATTACTCCTGATCAATATAAGAGTGCGTTGATCTCTGCTGATTCTACACCATATCCGATCTTAACAGCAGATGCTTCAGTTTATGGATTAGATATTCAGGGAAATGCAACAGTAAGTATTGATCAATATACACTGAATATATTTGGCCCTGTAAGCAGTGATACGGGTACAATTACTGCATCATCAACTGGGTTTGATGGCAATCTTTCAACGTGTTCAATTGTTATTGCAGGTGCTGCAGGTAATTTGAAATTTACAACAGGGGCACAAACACTTTACAATTTAACATTGCTGGACAGTAGTTCCGCAACGCTTGCTACTCCATTAAACATAGCAGCCGGAAATTATAGCACTGCCGGCACTTTAAATATTGGTAATAATGCTATGCTAAATACCGGTAATCAGCTTACATTAAAATCAGATGATTTTAATACAGCACAAGTTGGGCCTGTTGGTTCAGGAAGTTCTATTATAGGAGATGTAACAGTTGAACGTTATATAAGAAGTTTTTTCAACGCTCCATATAGCAGTGATGGTAATAATATTACTGATCCTGCAAAAAGAGCATGGCGTTTAATGACTGCTCCGGTTAGCGGAGACTCAACCATATTCGCAACATGGCAGGATCATGCACCTGTTTATGATCCTTTGGTAAATGCAGGAAGAGGAACATTAATCACTGGTCCGGGTGCTAATAAGGCTACTAATGGACTTGATGGAGGTATCAATAGTAATTACTCATTGAAAACTTTTGATCAGGCAACATCATCCTTGATTAATGTTGCAAACACATTGGTTCCAATTTCAGGAAACAGCGGTAGTGCCGATAACAAGCCTTATTTTATATTTGTTCGTGGAGATAGAGATACTTTGACAATAGGAAATCCTGATTTCGGGGGTGTTGATATTAATAATACAACATTAAGTGCAACAGGTAAATTGCAAACAGGTACGCAGGTATTTAATGTTCAATCATCACCTGATACTGCACATAAGAAATTTGCTATGATTGGCAATCCATATGTGTCGCCTGTAGATCTGAGGCAAGTTAATTTTACCAATATTGCTCCGTTCGTATATACATGGGATCCGGGATTAAACCAGGTGGGTGGATATGTTACCCTCGATGGTATACATGATTATGCTGTATCATCTCCTTCATCGGGTTCGAATCAAAATCAATATATACAGTCATCACAAGCTTTTCTTGTGTTTGGTGGTTTAAGCAGTGCAGGAGCAAGCAGCGTTACTTTTACTGAAAACAGTAAGGCATCCATTGATTCTGCAGGAAATAATAATTTGGTTTTCCGTCCGGCAAGTGTCGAAGTATCATTCCGTACCGACCTATATTTAGTGAATTCCGGTAAAGCGAATGTTTTAGCTGACGGAAATCTTGTTGAATATGATAATGCATACTGTTCATGTGTTGATTTCTTTGATGCACCAAAGCTTCCGAATATCAATGAAACCTTCGGCTTATCTCGTAATGGTTCTGTGCTTTCGATAGAAAGAAGACCAGTGATAGTTAATTCAGATACTTTGTTCTTAAATCTTACAAAATCAACTCAACGGAATTACGCATTTAGTTTTATTCCTGCTTCCATGTCACAATCAGGGTTAAAAGCATTTTTAAAGGACAGTTACCTAAATGATTCAACAGCGTTGAGTCTTACAGATACAACTACAGTAGCGTTTAGTATTGATGCCAATGCGGCGTCACAAACAGCAAATCGTTTTATGGTGGTGTTTGAACCAACAAGTGTGCTTCCGGTAACGTATACTAACGTTAAGGCATACCAGCAAAATGGAGGTGTGTCCGTAGAGTGGTCAGTAACCAATCAACTAAACATTAGCGCATATGAAGTGGAAAAATCAATTGACGGAATTACTTTCACTAAGGTAGCCACAGTAAAAGCAAGTGACCTGAGTAATGCATACAATTGGATAGATGAAAATGCAATAAGTGGGGATAATTATTATCGTATATGCAGTGTCGTTAGTAATGGGGCGGTTCAATATAGCGCCGTAGTAAAAGTCAAAACTGGTACTAGTATACCTTCCATTACAGTTTATCCAAACCCAATACGTGGCGGAGTGATCAGCCTGCAAATGGTGAACATGGCTAAAGGTAAATATGATATACAACTGATAGATAATATTGGACAAGTCTTAATGTCCACTGAAATAGAACATGCCGGAGGAAGTTCTAACCAAATAATCAGGTATAAAAACAATCTTACAAAAGGAGTTTATCATCTTGAAGTAAACGGACCGGACAATTATAAGAATGATATCAAAGTAATGTATTAAGCAGCTTTAAAATTCTTCATAGTTAATTCATTGGGACTAAGCGATTAGTCCCAATGTTCGTTTTATTAAAACTTTATTAAGGCTGTCTTTTTAATATATATGATTTCATTTAATATAATTGATTTCTATTGATTATTAATGATTTGTTAACAGAAGCTGATCTATTAAGGCTGCTATTTTTTATACATCCTTTATATTAATTGCGTGTGTCTTGACGATTTTATTATTTTGCCGGGAACGATTGCGTAATCAAAAAGAAACTCCCCTTATTTCTTTTTTAGACCCTTTAAGACTGCCTTAGACTTAAAGCTTTCATGCTTTATCGTTTTGATCTTGTTGCATCCCTATATCCTTAAGTTAACCTGCTTGAGTATTTAACGCCATCTGTGGACTTATCTATTATTTGGATGAGCCCATAACTAACGATTATGTTTTAAAGTCTAAACGTTTGAATATGAAAAAAAAGTTACCATTCTCTGCATTATTGCATTCTATTTCCAGTAAAATTTTAATTCATCAAAGTATATGGAATAAATCAAAGCTTGTTCTATTCTCTTTTATTTTTCTTTTGATAAGTAATGTTGTGCATTCGCAGATTATTGTTGAAACATTTGAGGAGTCGGCGTATGCAAATACAGCAATGAATGCTACAAATACTACCGGCTACACTGTTACTTCAACAAATGGGGCATTAATAGCGTGTACAAATAGTTCTTTTTTGCCATATAATATAAATGTTGCTGCTACTGCTGCAAGTCAATCCATTACTCTTTATACCTCAAATAATAGCACAACCAAATCTGTATCAACTAATGCTCCGGCAAGTACAAGTAATTGGATATGGTATCTTTGGGGTACTGCATCAGTTACAACCGGAACAAATTTGGGAGGAGGAGCAGGTGGCGGAGCACCAATTCCGCATTCACAATCTAAATGTATTCGTTTAGGCAGCCAGGGGGGGTATCTGGCCACGCCAATTATTACTAATGGAATTTCTCAAGTTACTTTTTGGTCAGGCCAGGGAAGCATTGCAGTTGGATTAAAAACAGTTTTTACGGGCTCTGTTCTTTCCGGTAACACATCTTTTCCAATGAGTGCAATGCCAGCAACATATAACAATGCTGCCGGGCATCCGATGAATGTTTCTGTAATGTTTTCAAATAATTCAAGTAATTATAGTGCAGGAACAACATCTGGTTCGTATGCTCAATTTACATACACAGTTCCAGCAACACTTGCCTCTAAACCCCTGCAGCTTGCGTTTTGGTATAATGGTGCAACAGTATCTGTAGATGATATCGTTATTACTTCGCCGATCACTACGCCTACTATTGCTTTGGCCGATAATAGCGGTGGGCAGGTAGCGGCTGGAAATATCGGAAAGAATACCAACGATAATATTATCTATAATTTCCAGACTGCTATAACCGGAACTAATGCTACTATTAATACAGTCAGTTTTACAACGACCGGAACTGCAACTTCCGGAACAGATATAACGAATTTTAAGCTTTATTTTAATAATACAAGCAACAGCTTTGCAGGAGCATCGCAAATAGGTACTAGCATTACAACAGGATTGGGAGCAGGATCTCATTCGTTTTCATCCTTAACACAACAAATTAATGTCAGCACAACTGGATATTTCTGGATAACAGCAGATATTCCTTCGGGGGCTACTTCTAACAATACTATTGCGGTATCAGCGATGCCAGCTTCTAACCTTACGTTTGCATCAGGCACAGCATCAGGCACACCTACTGCAGGTGGAACACAGACCATTGTTGCTCCTGCGATTGCTTTAGCTGATAATAGCGGCGGCCAGATTGCTGCAGGTAATATCGCACAAAATTCAATCAATCAAATTGTATATAACTTCCAGACTGCTGTAACATTAGCAGGAACAACGTTGAATACAGTAAATTTTACTACTACGGGCACTGCTGCCTCAGGAACAGATATCACCAATTTTAAATTATACTACAGTGCGACCAACGTTTTTGGAAATGCAACACAAATCGGCAGCACTATTACAACAGGTTTAGGAGCAGGATCACATTCATTCAGTTCATTAACCCAAAGCATTGCTTCAGGTGCAACAGGATATTTCTGGATCACCGCAGATATACCTTCAGGAGCAACAGTGAATAATACGATCGCCGTATCAGCATTCACGTCAGGTAATGTAGCTTTTGCAGCAGGTACTGTAACAGGCAGCACATCTGCAGGAGGAACACAAACCATAGCTGTTGTGCCTGCTACAGTAACATTAGCGAATAATACCAATGGCCAGGTAGCTGTTGGAAATATTACAAGAGGTTTTCCTAACAATATCATTTACAATTTCCAAACTACTATTGCTACAACTAATGCAATTATTAATACCGTTAATTTTAGCACAACGGGTACTGCAACTTCAGGAACAGATATAACTAACTTCAAGTTATATTATAGTGCTACTAACAGTTTTGGGAGTGCAACGCAAATAGGAACCAGTATAACTACCGGACTTGGAGCAGGCTCACATTCATTTACCGGACTTACACAAAGTATTGCACAGAATACATCCGGTTATTTCTGGATAACAACAGATATACCTTCAGGAGCAACAGTTAATAATAATTTAGCAGTATCGGCCTTTACATCTTCTAATCTTGTGTTTGCTTCGGGTAATGTATCAGGTAGTACTACAGCAGGTGGAACACAAACCATTATTGCAGCAGTAAGTGCAGCGAGTGATTATTATAGGTCTAATGTGGCCTCAGGAGATTGGTCAGCACCTGCAACCTGGCAAAGTTCACCCGATAGTATTAACTGGATTACTGCTACAATGATTCCTGGAACCGGCGCCAAAGTTTCTATTTTAAGTGGGCATAATATTACATTCTCATCAACAACAGGAGCCAATCCGTTGAGGATAACTGTTGAAAGCGGCGGTACATTTACCAACAACGCTGCATCCACAGCCAACCTCATTGTATCCAATAATTTTAATGTAAAGAGTAATGGTACTTATGTTCACAATCCTACGAGTTCGACAAGTAATGGCGCTGCCACTGATTTCCCTGGAGCTACCAGGACTTTTGATGCGGCCAGTACCGTGCAGATAACCAAATGGGCAAATGGTGGAACGACACCGGCAGCTTTACCTACCATTCCATCACCAGGATGGGGAAATCTTACCATTAATGTCAGCACATTAGCAGGTAACTGGAACCAGGCAGGAACATTAACTGCTGTGCAGGGTAACCTGATAATACAGGCAACTGGAGGTTCCGGAAGAGTATTCCAGCTTCTCACCAGTCAAACTGCCACTGTTGCAATTGGAGGTTCGTTACAGATGACAGGTGGTACCCTTTCACTGGACAATGCAAATAGTAACACCGGGGCTATTACATTAAATATTGCCGGGGACTTAGTTGTAGATGGTGCTTCATCGCTTATATATCTTGATGAAGTAGTTAGTGATAATACTGTTACAACAATTAATGTAAACGGAACTGCCAGTGGAACAACAGGCAAAGTTGAAATAAAGAACGGAGGACAAATAAATGTACCTTCAGGCGATTGTGGTGGAAACACCATTACAACGGCGGGTGATTTTATTATTTCCGGCGCTTCAACATTTGGGTGGAGAAATGGTGCAGGTAATACAGGGCCTGCATATACACTTAATATAGGTGGAAGCTATAATCAAACAGGGGGAACATTTACAGGTTCGAGCCCCAGTGACAAAGCGTTCGTAAACTTTACTGGTACCAACCCTGCCAGCGTTTCTTATACACAAAGTGCAGGAACTCCACTTTCAAGCAGAACATCATATACCGTCGCATCAAACAGGACGCTATCGCTAAATAATGGCATAGCTATCACGAATGGTGGTACCACAGTAACATTTGTTGTAAGTGGTACACTTGATTGTAAAACAAGTGCCATAAGTGGGGGTGGTAATTTTACATTGAATGCAGGGGCAACATTAAAAACTTCCAATACAAGCGGAATTACTTCCAGTATTACTACCACAGGCACCAAAACCTTTACGGCAGGAGCTAATTATGAATTTGATGCTGCTACTACTACACCTTTTGGAGGAAATACATACGGTAATCCTAATAATGTAACGATCAATGCAAATGTATCATTGGATAAAGCTATCAATGTTACAACTGCCACAGCCACACCTTCGCTTACATTAACCAGTGGAATATTAACGACTACGGCAAGCAATCTTTTAACTATTACGAATGCATCCAATGCTGCTATTTCAGGAGGCTCATCAACATCATATATCAATGGGCCTGCAACATGGACATTGGGTACAACATCAACGGGCACTTATACGGTACCGTTAGGTGTATCAGGTACAGGATATTTCCCATTTGCCTTCGTGGCCGGCAGCATAGCATCGGGCACACCATCTATCAATGTACAGGCATTTGCATCGGCTCCCGGGACGGCAGATGGAACTACACTTTCAAGCACCAGTACAACTGAATACTGGAAAATGATCACTACAGGAGCTACTTTTTCTGCCACTTCATTCTCTATAGGCAGATCAAATCCTGCTTCGTTAGGTTCATTGAATGCAATAGGCAAGAGTACTTCAAATGGTGTAACATCATTTAGTTCTATTGGAGGTTCTGTTGGAACGCTCAGTGGCCAAAACGCTGTAGTAAGCAGTAGCAGTGGTTTAACGGGTGCATCAACATTATACTTAGCATTAGCCCAAACACCTGTTATAACTGTAGGTACGTTATCGCCATCTTCTGTTTCTACAACTTATGGTACTCCATCTTCAAATGCATCTTTTGTTGTAAGTGGATCGGGTATTCTTACAGGCGGTATTACTATAACACCTCCATCAGCAGCATTCCAGGTTTCTTTAGATGGAACGAATTTCAGCAATTCAGTCAACATAAATTCAACAGGCACCATTGCAAATACAACAGTATATGTTCGATTGACTGCAACTGCAGCTGTAAATAGTTATTCGGGTAATATCAATTTAACCGCAACAGGCGCAACACCAAAAACAGTTGCAATTGCCAGTAGTGCAGTAAGTCAGGCGGCATTAACGATAACAGCGAATGATAAAACCAAGACTTACGGGCAAACAATTACCGGAAGTTCAGGATCGACAGCCTTTACATTTAGTAGCTTACAAAATGGTGAAACGATTGGAACTGTAACTATTGCTTATGGCATGGGTTCTGCAGGAAATGATCCTGTAAGTGGTTCTCCTTATAATACGGTTGTTGCATCTTCAGCAACAGGCGGCACTTTCAATCCAAACAATTACAATATCACCTATAATCCGGGAAATATAATCATCAGTAAAGCAACACTAACAATTACTGCTGATAATAAAAATGTGAACTATGGAGATGCTACACCTTCACTAACGTATACGCCTAGTGGATTTGTAAATAGTGAAAATTCAAGTGTGCTTTCCGGAGCACCATCATTGAATACTACTTATACAAGCAGCACATTGCCATCAGCAAGTCCTGTTGCTATAACTATATCAGCAGGTACACTTACCGCAGCAAATTATAATTTCAGTTTTGTGAATGGATCAATCATTATTGCAGCAGGGTCATCTCATATTTGGACAGGAAGTGTAAGCAGCAATTGGTCAACTGCAGGCAACTGGGATGATAATACAGCTCCTGTAAGTGGTGAAGATGAAACGATTGCTTCAGGTTCAGCTAATTATCCTGTGCTTTCAGGAAATACAACAATCGGCTCATTGAGCCTGCAATCAGGAGCATCATTGGATATAGGAAGTAATTTATTAACCATCAACGGTGCAGTTTCCGGAGCAGGAACATTAACAGGATCATCAACTTCAGATCTGACACTTGGAGGTTCAGGCGGAAGCTTAAGGTTTACAACCAATTCACAAATCATCAGAACGTTTACATTAGGCAGCAGCACGAATGCGACATTGGCATCGCCATTAAGTATTGCATCTACAGGATCCGTAGCAATTACAAACGGAGGCGTTTTAAATACTAATGATCAATTAACGTTAAAATCGGATGCTAACGGTACCGCATATGTGACATCGAACACGTCCGGCTCAACTTATATTTCCGGAAGCGTAACAGTAGAACGATACATTCAGCCTAATGGTGGAACGAGAGCATGGAGATTGCTTTCTGTTCCAACACAAAGTAATCAGACTATTAATAATGCATGGCAGGAAGGTCAGACAGGAGGAGCTAACAATGGATCGGGCTATGGTACAATCATTACTGCAGCCAATAATCTTTCAACATGGGCAAACGAAGGATTCGATTTTCAACAACAGGATGCTTCTATGCTGACTTACAACATGAGCACTAATACATGGGATAATGTAACAACAACCAATGGTAATACGCCAACCAATAATCCTGCTAATGGCAAATTGGCAACTAAGAACGGTTACTTCCTGTACGTAAGAGGCAATCGCTCAGAAACGCCTGCGCCAATTCCGGCAGGAACAACTATTGCGACACTTCGTTCAGCAGGTTCACTTTATGAAGGTAATGTAGAAGTATATGGTAACAGTACAAGCTTGATACCTGCAGGTAAATTTGCTTTAATAGGTAACGTGTATGCGTCACCGGTAGATTTCACTGTAATGACTAAGAATAATATAGACGACGTATTTTATGTATGGGATCCTAAGATTCATCTTGGTAGTTCATTGGGTGCTTATCAAACATTCAGTAAAACAACAAGCACACAATGGGCACCATTGATTCCTCTGGGTAGCTATACGCCAGGAGTGCCAAATACACTTATACAAACAGGACAAGCATTCTTTGTGCACTCAACACCAGGCGCAGGTGCCGTTACACTGACAGAAGGTAGTAAAACAACCGGTTATAAAGATGTATTCCGCCCTGAAGGAATCGGCGGTCAACTCACAACAGATCTGTATGAAGGGTCTGCAGCTAATTTGTCAGATGTAACAGTATCTGTATTTAACAATAATTATTCTGATGCTGTTGATGCCAATGATGCGATCAAGTTGTCAAACAACGGTACCAATATGGGTATTTTAAGAGATGGCAAAATACTATCAATCGAAGGCAGACAGCAGATATCAAGCAGTGATACGATCTACTATAACATGTGGAACTTACAAGCACAGCAATACAAATTCAGTTTTGTACCAAGTGGATTAAACGCAGCCGGCTTAACAGCTTATCTGCAGGACAGTTATCTTGGCACCAGCACACCAGTAGACCTGAACAGTGGTACCAGCATATCATTTACAGTAGATAACAATGTTGCATCATCACGATCAGACAGGTTCAGATTAATATTTAATAACAGCACTCCTGTTCCGGTAACATATACTAACGTTAAAGCATACCAGCAGAACAACAATGTTGCTCTGGAATGGTCAGTAGCTAATCAGTCTAGTGTTAAAGAATATGTAGTAGAGAAATCTTCAGATGGAGTGATATTCACTACAGTGGCTGTTATTGAAGCTGCTAATATCAATACGTATGACTGGATCGATGCTAATGCAATAAGCGGTGATAATTATTATCGTATACGCAGTGTTGGTGTTAACGGGTTGGTTCAATACAGTTCAACTGTGAAAGTTAAGATTGGAACAGGAGCGCCTGCTATTGCAGTTTATCCGAATCCTATTCGTGGTGGAGTAATAGGATTGCAATTGACCAATATGGATAAAGGTAAATATGGTATTCATTTGGTTGACAATCTCGGGCAGGTATTGATGACAACAGAAATGCAACATGCGGGGGGAAGTGCTAATCAAACTATCAGAGTTAGTGGCCTTGCAAAAGGAGTTTATCACCTTGAAGTAAATGGGCCAAACAATTATAAGAATGATATCAAAGTGATGTATTGATAGATGACTTTGATAGTTGTGAAGAGCAGTTTTAGGAAATAAATTAATAAGCATGTCAGCAATTGCATGCTTATTTTGAATAACAAGTGCTTTTTAGGTGTTTTTAAAAATATGCCTGAAGACGTTAACAAAAAACTGGCATAAATAGACGTTTTGTAAAAAAATCAGACCTCAACGAAACGTATATTTGTGTATCAAAAACACCTTAGTTAGCATGACTCGAAAGTCCTTGTATATCCTGTCGCTTAGCGTATGCCTTTTTTATTTTAGCAATGCCCAGATAAAAGTATTTGCACCTGTAGCAGTTACCAAATCAGTGACCAAGCCCATATTTGTGCACATGATGCCTTGGTTTGAAACGCCGGCAACAAATAATGGGAACTGGGGGCAGCATTGGACCATGACGAATCAAAACCCAAATATTGTTGACGCATCTGGAAGAAGGCAAATTGCTTCTTACTATTATCCTATGATCGGGCCTTATGCCTCATCAGATACTAACGTGATCGACTACCAGCTACTTTTAATAAAGCTTTCAGGATTGGATGGTGTCTTTATCGATTGGTCTGGAACAATGAATAAATATGATTATCCAAAAAATGTTTCCAATGCAGAAGCAATGATGAACAGGTTGGATAAAGTTGGATTGAAATATGCTGTTGTGTATGAAGATCATAATCTAACATTGGGAGGCGCCTCAAATTATGATGCGCAAGCTCAAGCGGATATGACTTATCTGAAAAATAATTATTTCAACAGAAGTAGTTATGTATATGTAAATAGTGCTCCATTATTGTTAGACTTCGGGCCTCAATCTATAACCAATCCAAGCGATTGGACAACAGTTTTTTCTGTATTAAATCCGAAGCCAACGTTTCTTCCTTTGTGGGCGCATACCAATTATGCAGGTTCAAACAGTAATGGCGAGTTCGCATGGATGTATCAAAGCAATACTTATTTGTATAACTATTATAAATCACATAATCCTGCTGGTACCACATGGTATGGATGTTCGTATATTGGTTACCGTGACTTCTATGCTGCAGGTGGTGAAGGCTCTGGCAGCGGTTTTACCATTACTCCATCGCTTGCAAATTTTCAACAAACACTTGATACTGCTTTTTATTATAATCTTCCCAATATTCAAATAGCAACGTGGAATGATTATGGTGAAGGAACGATGATGGAGCCAACAAGAGAATTTGGATATGGCTGTCTTGCATATACACAACAAAAGCTAGGGGTGTCCGGAATAACGCAGGCAGATTTTAAATTAGTAGATACATTTTATAAGCAGCGTGTATTGTATGCAGGGAATAGTGTACAACAATCACGTTTGACTCAGGCATTTTATTATTTGGTTTCGTTGCAATTGGATTCTGCAAGAAGTTTATTACTGGGAACACAAGCGAATGTATTACCATCTCCATGGAAGAATACTGATGTAGGACCATTGATAGCACCGGGCTCCGCAACATATACTAGTGGAATATTCAGTGCTAAAGGATCGGGTGGCGATATCTATGGAACAGAAGATGCCTTTCAATATGTATATCAGCCTATTTCAGGAAATGTTTCAATTACTGCAAAGGTTAACTCACTTGACAACACCAATGCATGGGCTAAGGCAGGTTTAATGATAAGAGAAAACTTAAGTGGGAATGCTGCTAATGCTGCAATATTGATCACTCCATCCAACGGAATTAATTTTCAATATAGAAATACAACAGCTGGCGCAACAACTAACGCTGGCGGCAACACGCTAACTGCTCCCTATTGGCTAAGACTTACCAGGATAGGAAATGTTTTTACCAGTTATTATTCAGCAGATGGAAACACATGGACACAATTAGGAACAGTTACAGTTTCTATGGCATCTACTGTTTATGTTGGTATGGCGCTTACGTCACATAGTGATGGTGTTCTTGCAAATGCTGCTTTTTCAAATGTTGCAATCATTGCTACACCATCCATCACATCTTTTACTCCAACGAATAGTGTTACAGGTTCATACATAACGATCAAAGGGAAATTCTTTACAAGTACAACATCTATCAGTTTTGGTGGAGTTGCGGCATCATCATTTACAATTGTATCTGATTCAGTCATTACTGCTGTTGTTGCAAATGCTGCACCGGGATCTGTTTCAGTAACGAATTCAATTGGCACTGCAATACTTGCAGGATTCTCTTATCAGTTATGTCCCGGCGGAGTTGCAACAACATTGGTTTCAAATTTGACGGGTGCAAATTATCAATGGCAGCTTAATACAGGAAGTGGATTTACAAATATTTCAAATAATAGTGATTATACCGGAGTAACTACTGCTGTACTTCAATTAAATAATTTAGCAACTGTGAAATATGGGTATCTCTATCAATGTATAGTTGATGGGACTATCAGTAACGTATATACGCTTAAGTTCACTGATACCTGGACAGGCGCTTCCAGTAATGCCTGGGAAAACCCGGCGAACTGGAGTTGCGGAACAGTTCCTGATAACAATACCGACGTAATTATTAATAGCGGAACGGTTGTTTTGAGCTCAAATACGTCCTGCAGGAGTATTACCATAAGTCCGTCCGTTAATTTTACGGTAACTGCTGGTAATCAATTAATTATTACCCATTAAACAGTTTTAAAAACGAAAATTAATGTATATCTTACATCATAACGCCATTAAATCTTTTAACTAAATAAAAATACAACCAATCATTAAAACTTGCCAAATGAGAAAACTTGTCCTTACATCAGCATTGATCTTTGCAACTGTTATTTCAGTTGTTGCGCAGGTGGGAATTGGAACAACAACTCCTAATTCTTCCAGCGTTCTTGATCTTACATCAACCAACAAAGCGTTTATCCCTCCCCGTATGACAACTGCTCAACGTAATTCTATTGCAACTCCTGCTGCAGGTATGATGATCTTTAATACAGATTCTACTTGTGTAGAAATTTACAGAGTAAATAGTTGGTACAATATCTGTACAGGGAAAAGTTCTGCTGCAGGGTTGCCTCCAATTGATGGCTTAACAAGTTCTAACCAGGTAGCAGCATCTAACTTAATTGCATATTGGCCATTTGATGCAAATAATAAGGAACAAGGATCGGGAGTAGCGGCGCTTTCAGGTGGCACTTATAATGTGGGTACTGTAACTTATACTGCTGCAGGTAAGATCGGTAATTGCGCCACATTCACCAATGGAGCTTTGGTTTATCCATCTATAGGTAATATAAATCATGATACTGCTTTGCAAAGCTATTCATTAAGTATGTGGGTTAAAATGCCAACAGCATCAGGCGCTGAAGGACTAAGATCTTTATTCCAGGTAAACGGAAACAGGTTTCCTGATCTTTGGGGTCTTGTAACTTTTGAACTTTCTAATAATGGTGTTGCAGGTGATTCGCTTGCATTGCAAACAAGACAAGTGCAGGTTGATGGAACGGGTCCGCACAACGTTGTTGCAGGTCCCATCAATACTGCTTCAGGTGGCAGCAGCAACTGGACATTCATCACTGAAACATATAATGGAAACGGAACAAATCAAACGATGAAAATATATGCTAATGGTGTTTTAAAAGACTCAGTTGAGTTTACTGATGTTGATAAATCAGTTTCAAGTACACAATCAACATTCAGAGTAGTGCCAACAGGAAATGGTGCAGTTACTACTCCAACACCTGCAAACATGGTTACAATCGGTACATTTAATTTCAATGATTTCCCTGAGTTTCAAGGCGGTGATGGATATGGAAATGTTACACCGACTGCAGCAAGCAGGCCATGGGCGCAGAATGGCATCACAGGTGCAATTGATGATGTAAGATTATTTAACACTCCTCTTACTGCACAACAGGTAAGTGATCTCTATCAATTAGGTAATCAGGGTAGATAAAAAGCAACAGATAAAAAGCAACAGATAAAAAGTTTTCCTTTTATGAATGATCATCCTTTATTGGGTGGTCATTCTTCGTTTATAGAAAGATGACAACATGCAATTTCTATTTTCTGTTAAAAGTATAATTATCAACTGGCTTGATATTTGTCGCTTATTAGTGCAGAAGATTTTCTAACTTAGAGTAACTGATTTTTTCATCTTTTAAATTTTATGTTATGAGCACTAAAGGCAGAATTTTAACAGCACTCGCTGTTGGTGCAGCAGTGGGTGGAATATTGGGAGTATTGTTTGCTCCTGATAAAGGATCTGAAACAAGAAAAAAGATATCAGAAGGCGGCAAAAAATTTACAGACGGGGTTAAAGAAAAATTTGAGAAGGGAAGAAGCATGTTCCATCATGCAACTAAAAATGGTAAGGAAGAAGCTGCCTTATAATATTTGCAAAAGCAAGCAGGAATGGAAGAAACGTTTACCAAAATAGAAGAACTGATTTCGCATGTAAAAGAATATGCTGACAATCGTATTAAAGGCGTGAAGCTAAGTTTTGCCGAAAAAAGTTCTAAAGTTATTTCAAGCCTGCTTGCTTTTTTTATTGTTCTATTTGTCCTTTTCTTTTTTGTGATATTTGTTGGTATTGCAATTGCATTATTATTATCAGCATGGATCGGAAAAATGTATGCAGGTTTTTTGATCGTAGCAGGCTTTTATCTTTTATTAGGAATAATAATATGGTCTGCAAGAGAAAAAATAATTCGTTTACCTATTATGAATGCAATGATCAAAAGAATGTTTGATAGTGAAGATGAAGAAATTTAAAAACATAAAAGAATTAAAAGAACATCAATCTCATCTTCAAAAACGCAATAAGGAATTGGAGAAGATCATGAAGTATGATTGGAAAGATGTAAAAAGTGGTTTTGTATCTGATACAGTTTCTTACGGGAAATCCTTGCTGTTGCAAAAGCTTACAGAAAGTGTAAAGAATTATTTTGCAAGGAAAAATTCTTGAATAAAAATTAAATCCTTTCTTTTCTTTTAATAATCAATTGATTTTCAAGTCTGGTTCTCTAATTTTTTCCCGATTGTATAAATCGTTTTCCCAATTTTGAAAGCATATAATTAATGTATTGCGGCACTTTTGCGCCATGACAAAAAAATTATCCTTCGTATTAGCCTTCAGTTGTTTATGTATACTGACAAAGGCTCAAAAAATTTCCCCGGCACAACAATTAATAACAAATGAAGATTCACTGAATGCAGGAGCTGCAAACTCCAAAACAGTGATCTCGGGTTATGGAAGTGCATCTTATCAAAGAGATTTTAATGCCGGTGTTTCAACAATGAATTTAGACAGAGCAGTTCTTTTTGTTGGACATCGTTTCACAGATAAACTTTCTTTCTTTTCTGAACTGGAAGTTGAAGATGCAAAAGTAGAAGGTGGTACTGATGGTGGTGAAGTTGCAATGGAACAAGCATATATTAAATTCGATCTTAACCCGAAACAATATATCGTTGCAGGTTTATTTGTGCCAAGAATTGGGATATTAAATGAAAATCATTTGCCTGTAAATTTCAATGGCGTTGAACGTCCATTGGTTGAAACAATAGTGATCCCTGCAACATGGCGTGAATTAGGTGTTGCTTTTTACGGATCAGCAAATTCAATTCCTTTAAATTATTCTATCGGTTTAATGAATGGATTGAATAATGAAGGCTTTGAACATGGTAGCGGCATTCGTGAAGGAAGAGCAGAAGGCCGTACAGCAACAGCTAATAATTTAGCGATCTCTGCAGCGCTTCAATACAATGTGAAAAATTTCAAGTTTCAAATTTCAGGTTATGCAGGCGGCACTGTTGGTTTAAGCAAAAGAGCAGCTGATAGTTTGGGATTGAACAGTGGTGGCTTTGGAACGCCTGTTTATCTTGGTGAAGGCGATCTTCAATATAGCAAGAATGCTTTTTCTGCAAAGGCATTGTTTGCATACATCTCTTATCCCGAAGCTGATAAAGTGAATGCTGCATATGCAAAGAATCTTGCAACAGGTATGTATGGCACTTACGGAGAGCTTGCTTATGATCTTTTGTATAAAAAACAAAAGAAAGCACAGCTGATCTCTTTTGTGAGATATGAAGCATTCGACCTGAATAGTTCTATTCCTGCGGCACCTTTTGGAATCTATGATGGTACTGAAAAACAATCGCATCTACTTTTAGGTCTTGGGTATTTACCAATTCCGAATGTAGTTATTAAAGCAGATGTACGATTGGTGCATACAGGTCCGCAAAACCCTGCACTAGTAATCAATCCACCACCCAATGCATTGCCTTATCGTCAGAATGACCAGGTATTGAATTTAGGTATTGGTTATTCTTTTTAAATAAATAAAAATGAAAAGAAGAGATTTTGTAAAAACTTCATGCCAGATCTGTTTATTAAGTTCAGCAGGTTTGTTACTAACGTTCATGAATAGTTGCAGCCCTGCTGCCGGCAATTCGATTTTTAAAACGGAAGTAAAAAATAACGAGATCGAAGTTCCCTTGTCTTTATTTGATAAATCTCCTCTTCAATTTGTAAGACCTAAAGGATGGAATTATGATATCGCTGTAGAAAAAAATAATGATGGTTACCTGGCACTGCTGATGCAATGTACGCATCAAAGTAATCAGCTTGTTTCTACCGGTAATGGGTTTACATGCAATCTTCACGGCAGTGTGTTTGATAAAGAAGGGAATGTAAGAAAAGGCCCGGCAGAAGAGCCGCTCAAAAGATTTAAAACGACTGTTTCTCAAACTACCCTTATCATAAATGTTTAATAGAAAATAAAATGAAAAAAATATTTGTTCCACTTTGTATCATATCATTATCAATTGTAGCCTGCAATAAAGCATCTGTGAATCAATCATCTTCTGATTTTGCAACAGAGGAGCAAACAGTAGTGAATGATTTTGTAAATAATGTTGCACTTGGGCAATACAGCAATCTTACCAATGCCGCAGTTGCATTGAATGGCAGTGTTATCACGTTGAATTCAAGCACAACGGATGCAAACTTAAATGCAGCAAGAACTGCATGGAGAAATATACGCAACACATGGGAGCAATCAGAAGGATTTTTGTTTGGCCCGGTTGAAGACAATGATTATGATCCAAATACAGATACATGGCCAACTGATTACACACAAATCGATTCATTATTAGCTAGTAATAATCCATTGGAAATTTCTGATATTGCTGCACTTCCTCAATCATTACGTGGTTATCATCCGTTAGAGTACGTGATCTTTGGACATGGTGAAGGCCGCACTGTTGCTGAATTAACCCCACGCCTATTAAAATATGCACTGAATTTATCTGCTGATATTTTATATAATAATGTTCAACCTTTATATCAAAGCTGGAATAGCGCACCAACAAATTTTGCTGAAGAAGTATTAACTGCCGGCAACGGTAGTACGAAGTTTGCAACGAAACAAGATCTCTTTTTAGCGATCAATGGTGCGATGAGTGATATATGTGATGAAGTAGGTGGTGGTAAAATGCTAGAGCCATTCGAGGCAAAAGATTCAGGCATTACTGAATCACCTTATTCTAATAATACATTGAGTGATTTTAAAAATAATATCATTGGTGTACGCAATGTTTATCTTGGATTGAATGGCGGAACAGGATTGAAAGATTTAGTAGCATTGAAAAATAAAAGCCTGGATAATCAAATTCAATCTCAGTTAAATGCTGCTATCAATTCATTTGATAACATTACGGTGTCTTATGAACAGGCGATCTTTGATCAACGTACATTAGTTCAACAAACGATCAACCAGATAAATGCATTGAAAGAATTGCTGGATGGAGATCTTCATGATTTTATTGTAACCAATGTAAAAGATTAATCATTGAAAAAGTTTTATATCATTTCTGCATTGGCTGTCCTTGTTATCACATTCACTATGTGTAACAAGGCCAGCGTTTTTTCTGATAATGGCTATGACATTCGCCTGAGCGGAGGCGATGCTACGATCTTTGATGCAACATCACACGCATTAACAAATCCGATTGAGGGATTGAGTGCACGTGATCTGCATGTGCATGAAGTAGGCGATAAAGCATTTGAACAAGTTTTTGTTGCGCCACCTGCTCCACTTTTTGCAGGGCTTGGTCCAGTTTTCAATAATATCTCATGTATTAATTGTCATCGCAACGATGGAGAAGGAATTCCAACAGCAGGCTTTTCCAATTCAGGATTATTAATGAGAATAAGCTTGCCCGGTGCTGATGCAAACGGCGGCCCATTGGCTGTTCCTGGTTTTGGCGGCCAACTACAAGATCAAGCTGTGCTTGGTGCTCAGCCTGAAGTGCATGTTAATATAAATTACATAGATGTCCCCGTAACATATCCTGATGGTTCTATTGTAACATTACGGCAACCCATATACGAAGTTGTAAGCCCTTACACCACATTGCCACCCAATTGTATGTATTCACCAAGATTGGCTCCTCCTGTTGTTGGAATGGGATTACTTGAATTGATCCCTGAAAGCACTGTTCTTTCTTTTCAAGATCCTAATGATGCAAACAATGATGGTATTCGTGGTAAAGCAAACTATGTGTATGATGTATATACAAAAGAAAAACAATTAGGAAGATTTGGCTGGAAAGCGAATACAGCATCTGTTCTTACACAAGTTGCTACAGCTTATCAACAGGACATGGGACTTACCAGTTATGTACAACCATTTGAAAGTGCAGCAGGACAAACACAGATGAATAGTGTTCAGGGAGATATTGAACCTGAACTTGCTGATACTATTTTAAACGCAACAACTTTTTATGTAAAAACATTAGCTGTTCCTGCACGCAGAAATATCAACGATCCTGATGTGCAGCGTGGTGAATATTTTTTCAAACAATTGAATTGTACAGGTTGTCATCAACCAACTGTTCAAACAGGAGTTGATCTGACAATGCCTCTTTTATCCAACCAACGCATACATCCATACACAGATCTTTTAGTGCATGATATGGGACCAGGCCTTGCAGATGGCCGTCCGGATTATTTAGCCGGCGGCGCTGATTGGCGTACTGCTCCACTTTGGGGAATTGGTTTGCTTGAGAAAGCAAATGGTGTTCCTTATTTCTTACATGATGGCCGTGCAAGAACATTGGAAGAAGCTATTCTTTGGCATGGTGGTGAAGCACAAAATGCTAAGAATCAATTCATGCAGTTAAGCAAAGCAGATAGAGATCGCTTGATCAAATTCATTCAATCCCTTTAATGACGCTGCTTTTCATCGCTGTGGAAAAAATATAATTTCCGCATAAAATTTAATTATATACTTTCGTGTCGCATTTGGTTCTAGTTTATCTTTTTGATAAGATGAATAGATTAAAAGGGAATTCCGGTGCAAATCCGGAGCTATCCCCGTAGCTGTAAGTTCTAATTAAGTTTGTTTATTCTTCATGCCACTGTCCGCCAAGGCGGGATGGGAAGGCGATAAACAACAGAACAAGCCAGAAGACCTGCCAGATCAAAAACATTAATCAACGAGCTTTCGGGAGAAAAGCCGGGATGAAAAAAGATCTGACTGCAGTAGATTCATTTCATTTCCTGATCTTTCATTTTTTCGAAGGTTCATTCTTTCAAACCTTATTAAATAAAAAGAATGAGCAAAAAAATTTTAACTATCATCTCGCTGTTTGCAGCCATGCAATCATCAGCACAGACAAGTACTATTAAAGAGTTAAGCGAAGTAATTGTTACCACTGCAAACAAAGTGGAACAAAAACAAAACAGCACGGGCAAAGTGATTACTGTGATCGGCAAAGAACAAATTGAAAAGAGCAGCGGTAAAACTGTTGCTGAAGTTTTAAACGAGCAGGCAGGTATTGTTGTTAGTGGCTCTAGTGGCGCATTGGGTACGCCACAGACAATCTTCATGCGTGGGGCAGACGAAGGAAGAGTATTGATCTTACTCGACGGAATTCCGGTGAATGATCCATCGCAGATTAACAGTGATTTTGACCTGAATTTATTTTCAATCAATGATGTAGAAAAGATCGAAATATGCAAAGGCGCACAATCTACTTTATATGGAAGTGATGCTATTGCAGGCGTTATCAATATTATCACTATTAAAAATGATGTTTCAAAACCTTTCAATACGAAAATTACTGCTGCCGGCGGAACATACAATACATTCAAAGGCAACGTGCAGGTGTACGGTAAAGTGAATAAATTTATTTACACAGTACGTTATGCAAAGCTTACTACGGATGGATTTTCAACTGCAAAAGATACATTCACTGTTGATGATAAAGATGGCTATAGCAGCGATGCAACGAATGCATCAGTACAATATCAAGCAACAAAAAATCTTTTATTCAAAACGTATGTGATGTACAGCCGTTACAAAGCAGGTATAGATGCAGCTGCCTTTTCTGATGAAACAAATGATTTTATAAAGAATAATTATCTTTCTACAGGTGGGGGTTTTCAGTTTAAGAATGATGCGGTTACTTTGGTTGGTAATTATCAGTTTAGTCAGACAAATAGATCGAATCAACGTGATAGTGTAGATAAAATTCCTTTCAGTTATTATTTATACAATAAATATTTTGCTAAAACACAGTACGTTGAATTGTATGCAAGTATTAAGCTGGGCGCAGGTTTTACTTTGTTGCAAGGCGCTGATTACAGGTATGCTTTAATGAATGATCAATATATGTCGGTGAGTGGTTACGGGCCTTACAGCAGCAGTTTTCCTGATAGTTCTATGAGCCAGGGTTCGATGTATACGTCTTTATTATATAATCATGATAAAATAAATGTTGAGCTTGGTGGCAGATTAAATGTGCATTCACGCTATGGAAGTAATTACACTTATACATTTAATCCTTCTTATGCGATTGATGATCATTTCAGAGCTTTTGGAAGCATTGCCAGTGGATTTAAAACACCGAGCCTTTACCAACTTTATGATCCTTTTGCAGGAAATAAAGATCTGCAACCTGAAAAATCAACAAGCTACGAACTAGGAATTGAGCATACCTACAAAAAATTCAGCAATAGATTCGTGTTTTTCTGTCGTGATACAAAGAGCGGTATTGCATTCAATTATATAACATTCCAGTATTACAATTTCGGTCATCAACAGGCAAGAGGATTTGAATACGAAACAAAATTAGAACCTGTAAAAAATCTTCAGATACTTGCAAACTATACATTTGTAACAGGCGATGAAGAAACGCAAAATAGGATAGATAATAACGATACTGTATATACTTATTTATTAAAACGCCCTAAAAGCAACCTCAATATTAACATTGCGTATAACATTACTAAAGACTTTCAGGTTAGTTTGAGCGGTAAATATGTAGGTAGCACGTTTGACCTGGGTGGATACCAAGTGCCTGATGTTCCATTGAAAAGTTATTTCCTGTTAGGTGGATATGCTGAGTATAAGTTGAAAAAATATTTTACCATATTTGCTGACGTAAAAAATATAACCAATACAAAGTATACTGAAATAAATGGTTATAACACTCAAGGCTTTAACTTTATCGCTGGCGTAAGATTTAATTATTAAGAATAAACTCAATTGTATGAATAAACAACTCACCTCATCCAGAACATTAGCGATAGCATTATTGGGAAAG
>JADMIO010604015.1_pt1 | contig 48377 bp, 42 predicted proteins | sample 8958161 | NCBI WGS metagenome assembly JADMIO01 (sample SAMN16585339, study PRJNA669376) | soil metagenome | isolation source: Crop rotation soil | place: USA: Cullars Rotation, Alabama | collected 2011
GATCGTGTTGCTGCCGCTGTTGTCAGTGGCCGTTGGAGCATCAAAGGTCCAGGCTACACCTTGTTCAACAGTCTTGTTTGTGCTGGTGCAGGTGATGACTGGCGCGGTTGTATCCACAACTGTCACCTTTTGGCTGCAAGAGCTGCTGTTGCCGCAATCATCGGTGGCAGACCATGTGCGTGTGGTATCGAAAGTGGAGCCGCAATGACCGGTCACATTGGTGACTGTGCTGACGATTGTGATTGTGTTGCTGCCGCTGTTATCGGTGGCCGTTGGAGCATCAAAGGTCCAGGCTACACCTTGTTCCACCGTCTTATTCGTGCTGGCGCAGGTGATGACTGGCGCGGTTGTATCCACAACTGTCACCTTTTGGCTGCAAGAGCTGCTGTTGCCGCAATCATCGGTGGCAGACCATGTGCGTGTGGTATCGAAAGTGGAGCCGCAATGACCGGTCACATTGGTGACTGTGCTGACGATTGTGATTGTGTTGCTGCCGCTGTTATCGGTGGCCGTTGGAGCATCAAAAGTCCAGGCTGCACCCTGTTGCACAGTCTTGTTTGTGTTGGTGCAGGTGATGACTGGCGCGGTTGTATCTACGACAGTGACTTTTTGGCTGCAAGAGCTGCTGTTGCCGCAAGCATCGGTTGCAGACCAGGTTCTGGTCGCGTCGAACGTGGAGCCGCAGTGACCAGTCACATTGGTGACTGTGCTGACGATCGCGATTGTGTTGCTGCCGCTGTTGTCAGTTGCCGTTGGAGCATCAAAGGTCCAGGCTGTTCCTTGTTCGACCGTTTTGTTTGTGCTGCTGCATGCTATTGCTGGTGCGGTAGTATCCACCACGTTGACTATCTGACTGCACTGCGAGTTGTTTCCGCACTCATCGCTTGTGCCCCAGGTTTGAGTGGCATCAAAAGTTCCGTCACAATGACCAAGCGTGTTGGTTATGGTTGATATCAGAAGCATTGGATAATTTGCGCTAGGTGGATCGAATGACCAGTTTAGTCCCAGCTCAACGCTCTTATTGGGCGAGCACGTGATGACCGGCAGAGGGGGAACGGTTAGGTTCGCGACATTTGTTATAGGGGTACCGCAACCTCCGCTTACTACAGCTTTATACGCCCCAGCGCTGTTTTCGCTTACGTTATTCAACACCAGACTGCTGGTATTCGCCCCGGACAAGACAGCACCGTCCTTGTACCATTGATAACTTAAGCTGGTGCCAGTGGCACCAATGGTGAAAGTAGCGGTTGTCCCTACACAGTTCGTTCGGTCTTTAGGCGAACTCGTCACAGCCGGTGGCGAGCAGTTAGCAGTGGCTGTCACGAGCAAGGACGTATTATCCGAATAATTCAAATCGTTTTCTGCGCTCAGAATTTGAGCAGTGTTCGTGATATTTATACCATTGCCCGCACCTGGTGAGATTTGTGCCTGGAAAGTTATTTTTCCTCCTGTTCCCAAAGGAAGATTTGGGAGATCCCAAAAAATCGTATTACCCGAAAGCGTGCCACCTGCAATGTTGTTGGTGTCGATGATAAGTTCGGCTGGGATGATGTCGTTCAGTTGAACACCACTGGCAGGGTTGAAGCCCGTAGTCTTGTTGGTGTAATTCAAAGTGTAAGTGATAGTGTCCCCCGGCTTCGCAGTTAGTGGTCCAGATTTAAGCACCATCAAATCCGGTGTGCCGGCTCCAGGAGAAGGTTTGTGGATTTGGAGATTGCCCATGGAGGAAGGGATTCCGCTGAGTTGCAGCGAGCTGCCAACGTTTAAATGTGCGCCGGCCGCGAGCCGTGCTTGGAAATAAACATAAGCATTTTGATTATCTAAAATGTTGACGGTGAAATTGTATGACCACGTACTGGAGTTTGCCGGAGCAAATAATGTCGGAGGAGAAACAAAAACAACGTTCGCCGATGTATGAAAGTTAAATAGATCCTGAAATCCCGGAACCCCAGTCGTTCTGTGCGGAAAATCGATTCGGACTGCCTGATTATTACCTTGGTCACTGGACCAGTGGATACGGCACGGGATAAAGTCCAGCTCTTGCCAATTTTGAAGATTTCCGGCCGACCATGAGTTTGTATCGTTTTTGTTCTGTCCTTCCAACGTGATTGAGTGGGCTACATTGGCTGTGCCCAGGACCAGGAACAGCGTAGGCAGGATAAGCGTGATGGCAGACCGCTTTAGTATGGGTTCCAGGTTCATAGTCGAAAACTTTATAGAAATTTCACTGCCCTCATGATAGAACCTCTGGAAAAAGCGACAATCAGGGTGAGGCAGGTTTGTCAGCCCGGTGGAAGCGTGAAACTCGGCCCAGGGGAAGCCCCGGTGTAAGGCCACCTAAACCTGTGAAAAGCAGCAAGTTTGAAATCTGTCGGGTACTGGGCCGCGTAATGGAGATCTGAAGCTAAGCTTCAGGTTTTCATCCCCCACATTGATCTGGAAGGGTTAAAACTTATCTCTGCGCGGTGTTACACCTGAGATAAAGGCGTCAGGGTTCTAATGCGAGCCGAGTTGGCGTTGGATGGGTGGGGCGAGCGAAGCTTTAGTCTGGCGATTAGGTCAAGTCGGTATCTCACGCTGTACCCAAGCGGTGGCATATTGAGTGAGCTCGCCAGCGTTTTTCAAATTAAGCTTTCGTTTGATTTGCTCTCGATAATACTCGATTGTCTTAATGCTGAGGTGCAGTTCTTCAGCAATTTCACGTGTTTTTTTCCACTGGCCAATCAACTGAAATACTTCTAACTCTCGATCGCTGAGTCCTTTGACTGGGGATTCGTTGATATCGTTCTGACCCCGGACCTGTTGCTGCAGCATTTTTGCAGCAAGCCGGTCGCTCACATAAATAGCTCCGCTAAGCACGCGCCTGATAGCAGTAAGAATTTTTTCCAGAGCTTCCTCTTTCATCAGGTAGCCTAGTGCCCCGGCGCGGAAAGCAATTTCAGCATAGATGGATTCGTCATGAACACTCACCACCAGTACGGGCAATCCGGGATGCTGCGCTTTGATATTGCGCATTAGTTCCAAACCACTGCTATCACGCAAGGAAATGTCTGCAATGACCAATGCGGGTTTTAAACTTTGAATGGCATTCATGGCTCGTGAAGCATCCTCTTCTTCCCCGCATACGACTAAATCGGTTTGTCGATTTATGAGCTGTGCAATTCCAAAACGGACTACCGCATGATCATCCACAAGCAAAATTCGCGCCCGGGTATCCTTCACGTTGCTTTGTTTGGCCGGGGCCATTGTGTCAAGATTTATGTTAGCAATCATCGCTTCTGCCGGGGCTTCAACAGGTTCAATCTCTGCTTTACCGCCCCAATGCGAGCGTCGCCCCAATTTTGCTCTAACAATTGGCGGTAAGCAATCCCAATGCTTGTTTATTCGCAGGTTTGGAGCCAACCTCCAAATGATTCTGTTTTTGAGATGTTTTTTGCTTTGAGCATTCTTTTTTGCCCATTTATGAGCCAGACGCGTTGAGTTTTTGGGCACCTGTGGTGCGCCTCCCCGGTGGAACCCCTGGCTTAGTTTCAGTACCATCCACAATTGTGCCTTTGTCTGTTTCCATGCATTCTAGCCCCTACTGGCCGCAATGACGCCCGATAAACGGGCTGAGTTTGCTGGTCCTGCGCGGAAGCAAGTCAAGAGAGCATGAGTATCGATGTATGTGTGTACACTGTCCAATGCAATGAAGGAGAACACAGGAGCGAAACCAGGAGAGTTTTAGATGCCGAACATGTGAATGGCTCGGCCAGCATTGACGCGCCTGAACAGATAAAGCATGCCAGAAATAGGCAGAACGGGAAGGCAACGGTGGCCCGCGAAACCACCTTGCGTGACTCCCTGCTGCAAATCATAAAACGACTAACACCCAATCCAACGTTGCGCGAAGACTTGTTGCAGGAGGCAATGATACATTTGTGGCGCACCGAAACACGACGGCCAGGACAAACACGAAGCTGGTATCTGCAAAGCTGCCGATTTCATCTGCAACATTACCTCAATTGCGGACGCAGCATTGATTCGGGGAAGCGTTGGCGAGATCAATTGCCTTTGATTCAGTTTTCGGAGGATGATTCAACGGCCAACGAGCAAACAGATTCGGGAAACTCAGTTTTTACCTGTGTTAGCGCGCGAGAAATTCTCTCACTTTTAGCACCTCACCTTACTACTCAGGAGAAGGCTGTCCTTATCTGCCTGGCCGAGGGACTTGGACCACGGGAAATTGGCCGAAAACTTGGTATTTCACACACCATGGCCATCCGTCATCGTCGTAAAATTGCCTCTCTCTTTGAGCGGCTTGAATTACACCAACTCGACACCGTTCCAGCTTCAGCAGTGAATAATCGTCATTTGAATGGGAACGGTAGGGCATAAATTTCGATCTCTCACCCGCTCGGTCTTGTCAGTTTTGAACGGTTAAACTCGTTCCAGGCGTTAATGACGCTTTCAAATGTCGAGTCCACTTGAGAATTTAAGTTCTGCTGTTCGGGATGTTGCCTCAGCCATTCGACCGATTCGCGAATGCCGTCGGAAAATGATGTCAGGCAGTGGAAATTAGGAGCAAATCGCTTGATTTTTGAATTATCGAAAATGCCCGGATGAGCCTTATCCCCCTTTAAATTACCAGCCAAATGCGGGGCAATATCACAGATAAAGTTCGTTGGAATTTGCCTCACGTGAGGCGAAATTTTACCCAGTGCGTTGGCAATTTCATTATATATCTGGTTCCAGGTAAGCACTTCGTCGCTGGTAATGTGAAAGGCTTCTCCCAAAGACTTATCATTCCCCACCAGGCCGGCCAAGCCTGCCGCGAAATCCGACGCTGCCGTCAAGGTCCAAGGATTTTGACCGTCATCAGGAACAAACACCGGCTTGTTCTGTTCGATGCGTAATGCAAAGGTATAGCCCGCACTGGAGACAGGATTAGGAATCCAACGCTTCGAATAGGTGTGCGAGGGACGGACGATGGTTACAGGAAATCCCGCACCCCGCTGCTGATCGAGCAAATACTCTTCACAAGCAAGTTTCTTCTGCGCGTAATCCCACCAGACATTACCCAAAGCAGCTTCTTCCGTGATCGGCAGTCGTGCCGGAGGTTTGGAATAAACAGTTGCGGAACTTATGAAAATATATTGTCGCACCCTCCCCTTGAAAATTGCGACATCGGTCTGAACATCGGTTAGATCATAACCAAGGAAATTAATCACTACGTCGGGCTTGATTCGTTGAAGAGTGGCTCCCATCGCCTCGGGATCTTTGCGATCCGCGCAAACAGCTGAGTACTGCGGCGGCACTGCGACCTTTCCCCGGCTAAGTACCGTAATTTCGTGTCCACTCTCGTGCAACAGTGAAGCGCAGTCTGTCGAAATATTGCCAGTGCCACCGAGAAAAAGAACTTTCATAAACAGTCGCGTTCACCTGAAACGTTCCACTGGATTAGTTCTAAACGGATCTGGGACTTCCTGAGCCAGAGCAAACAAAAGGACTTTCAACCCTTGAAAGGTTTGTTCAAGTCTCAAATGACCGGACCGCGACTTACGAAAAGTCGGCCAGTCTATAAGGTCCGCTTTCCGTAGGCTTAACTCAACCCTTTGATATTCCAACCTTTGCGATATTTGCGCCGAATGAATTGGTTGGCATCTTTTTCCTCAAATTTCATCTTTGAAGCATCCCACTTTAAGGTTGTATGAGGGAACCTCGATGCAACTCCTCCGAGCAGGACCGTTTCCGTGAGCGGTCCGGCATACGCAAAATTAGCGGTCGTACTGCCTTTACCCTGGCATGCTAGCAGGAATTGTTCGTAGTGGTCGGAACTACGCACGTCTGGGAATTTGAAGTCCTTAAACTTGGCGTCAGGATAGAGCAAAGGTCGTGACCAATGCGGCAGGACTAGAACCCCTTCGGTTCCAACAAACATAGAGCCACTCTCGGGTCTTTCATCGCCTTCGAGTAGTTTCAAGACCTCTGCCGAGGGTTTAGCAGCGCCATCATACCAGTTCACCGGCAACAACTTTTCCGCAGTACGTGCATTTCCTGGGAAAACGTAAGCAATTTTTGAATCAAGAGCCCAGTTCCATTTGTTTGGTGCCGTGCCTTCTGATCGGACGCTAATAGGCGCATGCAGGTCAAGGGCTTTGAACACTGGATCGAAAATGTGACACCCCATGTCACCGAAGGTGCCGGTGCCAAAGTCAATTCGCTTGCGCCAGTTGAAGGGATGATAATAACCATTGCCAATGTAAGGGTGAGGCTCTGTCACACCCAGCCAGAGGTCCCAGTCAAATCCGGCGGGCACAGGGTCGCTTTGTTCGGGAGGAGATGCTGGATCACCCCAGGATTTCGGACACCACGAATGCGTCTCCTTTATCTTGCCAATAATCCCTTGCTGGATCAACTGGACGCCCATTTTGTAGAAATTCGTTGATTGAATCTGGATTCCCATCTGGGTAACCCGCTTTTTCTCGGTTGCAAACTCAGTCATCCTTCTCACTTCATAAAGATCATGTGCCATCGGTTTTTGGCCATAAAGATTCTTGCCCAATTGCATCGCACTCATACCAATCGGCGCGTGCATGTGGTCTGGAACGGAAACATTCACTGAATCAATATTTTTAGCTTCTTTGTCCAGCAATTGACGCCAATCCTGGTACACTGGCACATCAGGAAATTGTTTCTTAAGATCTGCGGTGCGGTTTAAGTCTACTTCCGCTACGGCAACTAGTTTGAACTGGGGAAATTTTGCAAACTCAGTTAAATCCCCCCAAGCCTGCCCGCCGCAACCGAAACTTGCGTGATGAACCACACTGTTGGGAGATTGAGCCATCAGTCCTTTAGTGATAAAGGGGCCGCCTGCGGCAAGAACTCCAATACTCTTGAGGAACGAACGACGATTAAAGTTGCTATGTTGAATCATATGAGATGGTTAGAATGAAGGCATTCTTGTTAGGAATGACTTTGCCTGTTTAACGCTAAATTCATCCGGTCCGCGGAATTGAGCCATAGTTTGGACGAAACGCACAGCAAAATATTTGATATTTAGCTGCTTTCGACGGATTAAAGGCAGCAATTATCCACCCTCCGCCACTTGAATTCGGGGGTTAAATGGTTTAACCATTGGCGGTTCATTATATGACCGACAGATTACGCAAAGGCACGGACAGGTTTTCAATTTTTCTCTTTTTCCTTTTGGTTATTGGCTGTGCACCTTGTTACGGAGGAAACCGCGGCTTGCCGGCGCAGGAAGGTGTTTTGAATTTCGGAAAGGTAGCGGAAGGAATTTACCGTGGCGCAGAGCCTGACACTGCCGCAGTAAAGAATCTTCAGCAGCTCGGTATCAAGACCATCATTGATCTGCGTAAACCAGGGCAGGTTAGGAAGGCCGAAGCGGTTGAAGCCCAGGCCGCGGGCATTCTCTACACTAATGTGTCCATGCCGGGCTTATCTCGCCCCACCGATGCTCAGGTCAATAATGTCCTGGTCCTGATGGATACCCTTCCTAAACCGTTATTTCTCCACTGTCAGCATGGTTGCGATCGTACTGGCACCATCATTGCGTGCTATCGGATTCAGCATGACAAGTGGACCCATGAAACGGCATGGCAGGAAGCCGTCCGTTACGGCATCTCGCGTCTTGAGCGCGGAATGAGAAAATATGTCTCTGATTTTTCGCGCGTTCCGTTGAAGGTGGCCAAAACTGAAAGCCCTATCGTTCGCTAACTTTTTGAAAACTCCTGTAGCTCGTGTCAATTTGCCTTGCTCCCTTTGAGTGGCTTGGGGCTGCCAAGATCCTGCGCAGCTAGTGCGCGAAATTCATCCATGTGCCTGGTCCAAACCTTTTCGAGCTCCATCACTTTTCTTGGGTGCTCCAGCGCCAAATTTTTGGACTCCGAACGATCTGTGCGCAGGTTGTACAGTTCCCAGCCATTCTCCTTGGCGGCTACCAATTTCCAGTCACCGACCCGGATGGCACGATTGCCTTCGTGGTACCACCAAAAATAATCGTGTTTGACTGAGTTGTCTTTAGCGAAAACCTGGACAAGGCTTTTCCCTGGAGTTGCGGGAACGGGCTCAGCGCCGAAGCTTGAAGGCCATTTACCACGCACCAACTCCAGTATAGTCGGGGCGAGATCGACGACGTGGCCAGGGTTGTGGCGCAGTTCACCCCGGGCTTGAATGCCCTCTGGCCAATGAACAATTAATGGTGTGCTGATCCCGCCCTCGTGAACCCACGATTTGTGCAGCCGGAAAGGAACATTTGCGGCCCCAGCCCACCCCGGTCCAATTGACAGAAAAGTATTCGCTGTGCCAGGAGCCGCTTGGCGATCATGGGAATCTCCACGGATGATCTGCTCAGCGCTGGCGCCATTATCCGAGAGAAAGAAAATAACGGTATTGCTCAAAACGTTCATGGATTTGAGTTGGGCGATAACCCGGCCGATTTCAATGTCCATGCGGTGAATCATTGCGGCGTGAAGCGCCATTTTGATCGGTTGAAACTCTTTTTGTTCGGCCGTCAGCTGATCCCAAGGCGCGGCGTGGCCGGCTTCGCCCGGACCAATTTGTTCACGGAGCTTTTGTTCCGAAAAATTCCATTTGGGAATGATGTCGGGATCGAACCGGCCAGGCAGGCAAGTAACAATGCCCATCTGCCTCATGCGCTGATAGCGCTCCTGGCGCAGAACGTCCCAGCCATTGCGATAAGTTTCGCGGTACAGCTGAAGATCCTGTGACAACGCATGCAGAGGGAAGTGCGGGGCCGTAAAAGCAAGGTACAGAAAGAAAGGCTCGCCAGTATGGCTGACATGATGCCCGGCCAGGAAGTCAATCGCGTGCTGGGCGATAGCAGTGCTGGCGTAATAACCTGTTCCAGGTTTAACCTCAGGCAAAGGTACATCATCCAGAGTATGCTCTTTTGGGCTAAAATAACGATTGTGATCATTCAGTGAATACGAGTGCTCGAAACCATTTTTGAGCACCTTTCCATCGACGTGCCATTTGCCCGAGTGATAGGAGTGATAACCAAGTGGCTGCAGCATTTCAGGTAACAGCCGCGCCCAGCGCGGCCGCACACCCCCAGCTCCCGCGTCCAAGCCAGGAATCGCATCCCGCCGCACCTGTTGAGCATAATAGCCCGTCAAAATGCAAGCCCGCGAAGGCCAGCAGCGCGCCGTGTTATAAAATTGTGTGAAACGCAACCCGCCCTTGGCCAGCGCGTCAAGATTCGGAGTTTGTATTTCACTCCCATAACATCCAGCATCCGCATACCCCATATCATCTGCCAAAATAAGAACAATATTAGGCCGCGGCTTCAGGGTCGCCGCCTGGCAGACACAGGCTAGTAGCGTAGTCCAGGGCAAAACTGCTAACGCTAATCTGACGGCTTGAGTCCAGCATCGCATTTGAAATCTACTCGTTGTTCTTGAGTGGCGCACCAACATCTCTTGCTCTGTTACTGTTCGTCGAGAACGGATTCCAGCGGAAGATCGGGATCCAAATGCTTACCCTTCAGCCAATCCCGGTTAAAAATTTTCGACATGTAGCGAATGCCTGAATCGCAAAGGATAGTGGTTATGATTTGTCCCGGACCTCGATCACGAGCCAACCTGACAGCGCCGGCTATATTGATGCCAGTGGACAAGCCGACAAATAGTCCTTCTTCCCTCAACAAATGGTGAATGACCGTCAATGCTGTCTGATCGTTGATGCGATACGCTTCATCGACGGAAATGTCGGCGACATTTTTCGTCACTCGCATGAGACCGATGCCTTCTGCATAAGAGTCGCCATCCTTCGTTTCCAGGTTTCCATGTTTGAACCAAGACCACATGGCGGCGCCGTGCGGATCGGCGCACGCTGACACTATATCCGGATTGCGCTCTTTCAAGAACCGGCTGGTGCCAGCCAGGGTTCCGCCAGTGCCTACGACCGACACAAATGCCGTTGCTTCGCCGCCGGTTTGTTCCCAGATCTCCGGGCCTGTGGTTTTGTAATGAGCCAGTCGATTGTTCAGGTTATCAAACTGGTCAGCCCAAAACCAGCCATGCTCCCGTGCCAACTGTTCAGCCTGTCGATTGTAATTGCCCGGATCATCGTAAGGTTTCTCCGGCACGGTGATGACTCGGGCACCCAACGTCTGCAGCAGTTGGATTTTTTCGATGGACTGCGTTTCCGGAATAACAATGACTGTTGGGTAACCGCGGCTCAAACCAACCAGCGTTAGACCGATGCCAGTATTGCCCGCTGTGCCTTCAATAATTGTATCGCCGGATTTGAGTTTTCCAGCGGCTTCCGCCTCGGTGATGATGCTATAGGCAGTTCGATCTTTGACCGAACTGCCCGGATTCATGAATTCCGCCTTCGCCAGGATCTCGCATCCTGTTAACTCTGAAACCCGACGGAGGCGAACCAAGGGCGTCCGGCCGATGTGCTGCTCAATGCCGAAATAACGTCTCTTGTTCATCGTTGAGCAGCCATATCGAACTCAACGCGAGGAAATTGGCTGGCGTGAATGTATAAAATTCAACTAAGCAATTTCGTTCTCTAAAGATTGGGTTGCGGAGTGTAGCGCAGATATGGCTTCACCCTGCGAACACCTTTGGGAAATAACTTGTCCGCATCCGGGTCTGACACCGCCGGGGAGACAATGCAGTCCTGTCCGTGCTTCCAGTCCGCAGGCGTCGCTACCTTGTGATTGGCGGTCAGTTGAAGGGAATCGATCACACGCAGGATTTCGAGGAAATTGCGCCCCGTGCTAGCCGGGTAGGTCAGCGTTAGTTTCACCTTTTTGTCGGGCCCAATGACAAACACCGACCGCACCGTAGCCTTATCGTCCACATTGGGATGTATCATATCGTAGGCCATGGCGACTTGACGGTTAGGGTCTGCGATTACCGGAAAGTTCATCGTGCAGACTTGGGTTTCATTGATGTCCTTGATCCAGCCGTGGTGCGATTCCAGGGGGTCGACGCTGACTGCAATAACTTTGACGTTTCGTTTTTCAAATTCACCTTTTATCCGTGCCACAGTTCCCAGCTCCGTCGTGCAAACAGGAGTGTAATCAGCCGGATGCGAAAAAAGAACGCCCCAGGAATTGCCAAGCCATCCATGGAAATCAATGGTTCCTTCGGTCGTGGTCGCCGAAAAATTCGGAGCCACATCGCCTAATCTTAATGCCATATACAGTGCCTTTCCTTATGTTATACCGAGGAATATTATTCCGAGAGACTCCCGTTTGTAAAGGAGCAGTCAAGAGAGAGTTTTGATATTTTGTGTTCAAATGAATCTTCTTTGTCGATTCGTGTTGGACCTGCTCTGGTTCTGCGTCCGAATCACTTTCGCGCCAGTGAATACATACCGCTCCATCCCGATTGCCCACCAGTTGACTTAAACGGGAGGCGTTCGTAACTTTCTGGCCTGATGAAATTATTGCAGGATTCGCTCCTGGAACTTGTCCGGCGCACCTCTACCGAAATTCCGGATGATGTGCACAAAGCAATCGTCGATTCGCTCGAACGTGAAAAGAAGGGGACCATAGCTGAAAGCGCGATGAAGATCATCGATCAGAATATTGCGATTGCAAAAAATAAATCTCAACCAATCTGTCAGGATACCGGGAGCATTATTTTTTATGTGGATTGCCCGATCCATTTTGATCAGATTGCGTTCGAAGAAGCCGCGCGGCAAGCAGTCAAGTTGGCCACCAGCAAAGGGTTTTTGCGGCAAAATTCAGTCGATTCAATCAGCGGCAAAAACGATGGAACGAACCTCGGCCCGGGTTCGCCCATGATTCATTTCCATCAACACCGCTCTCCTGATGTTAACGTCCGGCTCGTCCTGAAAGGTGGTGGCTGCGAGAATGTGGGGGCACAGTATTCCCTGCCGGCTGAAAAACTCCAGGCCAACCGCGACCTGGATGGCTGTCGCAAAGTCATTCTCGACGCTATTTTGCAAGCGCAAGGAAAAGGATGTGGCCCCGGCATTCTCGGGGTTTGCATCGGCGGCGACCGAGCTACCGGCTACGAATTTTCCAAACAACAGCTTTTGCGCAAGCTGGATGACAAAAACGAGCGCGAGGATCTGGACCGCCTCGAACGGGACATTGTTGAAACGGCAAACCAATTAGGTATTGGGCCAATGGGTTTTGGCGGGAAAACGACCCTCCTTGGAACCAAAATAGGCGTTCTCAATCGGCTGCCTGCCTCCTATTTTGTGAGCGTCAGTTACATGTGTTGGGCTTATCGCCGGCAGGGAATCACCCTTCAGGCGGATGGAGCCATTGGCAAATGGCTGTATTAAATTTTTTGAACACTCAAAGCGGGAAGCTGCGATCAAAACTCATCCAAAGCGCCGGAATACGGCGCACTCCAAAGGCTTCGCCAGGTTCGGGGCCGCGTACAAAATTGAAACATGATACAACTAAACACACCCCTATCTGAGGATGTCATTCGCTCGCTGAAAGTCGGCGATGAGGTCGAGATCAGCGGCACCTTATTTACAGGTCGTGATGCGGTGCACAAATACCTGCACGAAGGAGGCAAGCTTCCACCCGAAGTCGATTTAAAAGGCGGAATTTTGTATCACTGTGGGCCAGTCGTGATCAAAGACGAGCAGCAACATTGGAAATGCGTCGCCGCTGGGCCGACGACTTCCATTCGCGAAGAACCATATCAATGGCAGGTTATCCGCGATTTTGGTTTGCGTGGCGTGATCGGCAAGGGAGGCATGGGAGAGAAAACTTTGCAAGCTTGCAAGGAACACGGATGCGTTTACCTGCATGCTATCGGCGGAGCGGCGCAAGTGTTGGCGGAATGCATTAAGCGGGTTCCCAACGTTTATATGATGGAACAATTCGGAGCGCCGGAGGCAATTTGGGAATTTGATGTGGTTCAATTTCCCAGCGTGGTTACGATGGATGCTCAGGGCAACTCGCTCCACAAAGAGGTGTTTGCCGCCAGTCAGGCCGAACTGGCCAGGCATCTGTGATCATCGGCTATCAGGGAGCACCGGTTTGTAGGGCGGATTTTGGCTGCTTCCTCGCCAAGTCGCCCTTCACGAGTAATCGCGCCACGCAGATTTGACAATTTTCGCTCCAGACTGCGACTCTGAATCTGCCATACCACACGCACACCTATTTTGCGAACGGCTGAGTAAATTCAGCACGGCTTAGGCCGGATTCTTTGGGCAGTTCCGGAGGAAAGGATTTGATAGACAGGCCTTCCCGCCAGCCATTTCCTGTGCCGGTGCCGTCCCAGGCCAGGTCGCCGCCGGGAATGTGTTGGTCCAGGTATGTCTTCGCCGGATGTCGGCCGTTGTCATGATAAGTGTTGTCGCGAATAAGGTTATTGTCGGCATTTGGTTCAATATCCAATTCGATTTTCTTCTTTCGGCCTACTTGGGAGGTGAGATAACTCATTAACTGAAGGCCTTGCGAATCGTTGCCGAAGATCTGGTTGTGAGTTACTTCAGTATGATCCGCGGCCATGATCAGCATACCCAGTCCGGGCGGAATGTACGAGACAGTGGAGCCTGGTTTACCGAAGTTTTCGTGATTATTTTCCCAAATCCGATTGCCAACGACGCGGGTGTGCGAACCAACTTTTGAGGGGTTATTGGGCAACAAAAATACAAGAATGCCGCCGGTGTTGTGGTGCGCACTGTTGTTAGCAACTAGCGCGTTGACTGAATTTTCGATTTCAATCCCGGCCACGTTGTGAAAAACCTCATTATTGCGGACGATTATGTCGCGGCTTTGCCCAACGTAAATGCCGGCATCTTTCGCGCCGCTCACCACGCAGCCTTCCACCAATACACCCTTGCATTCGACTGGATAAATGGCGTAGAGCCCGGGATTTGCCACGACCAAGTCGCGGTAAGTTACGCGACTCGCGCGATGGTTGACGACGCCGTTGCCAGTGTAATTACGGATATCAAAACCTTGCATAAGGAAATCGTCCGCAGACCCCTGGACGGCGTCCCCAAGCTTTCCTTCGCCATCAAGAACCGGACGTTCCCCATCGACTTGCCGGCCAACCAAGCTGATGCCCGACTTGTCGATCATCATCGACTGGTGATAAACACCGGGTAACACTTCGATCCGATCGCCTGGTTCGGCGTGATCTATTGCCGACTGGATAGATTGTCCTGGAGTGACTAGAGTAACATCCTTCGGATTGTTTAAAGGCGTACGTAATGGAGATTTCCTAGCCGCGCGGGGGTCTTCAACGGAACGCGGTCTATCAGGATTGCGGCGCGCCATTACCAAATCTCGTGCCGGTACCCTCGTTGATTTAACAGGGACGACCGGCAAGCCAGAAGGTACTTTTTGGGGAGGTTCGGGGAGTAGAGACGTGTCCGTAAGGGCGTTGAGAAAAGCCACCAGATCGGCGGTTTCCTGTGGTGTGATCTCGAACGTCCCTATCTTGTCATCCATGTCCAATTGTTGGTTGGGAAACTGGTGGCCACCACCTTTCGCATAGAAATCGATCACTTCTTCCAGCTTAGAAAACCTTCCATTGTGCATGTAAGGGGCGGTTAACGCCACATTCCGCAACGTTGGGACTTTGAAAGCCCCCTCCGGACCTTGACCAGGAACTTTCGCTCGCCCGGGATCATGCGGTTTTCCTTCCGCATCAGGCACTCCAATGACACGAAAGCTGCCATCGGAAAAATTGGGGAAGGCGTGGCATTCGAAACAACGTGTCTTCAGCGAGCGAAAAAGCTGCAGGCCGTGTTTTTCTGAATCGTTGAGTGCAGTTGAGTTGCCGGCAGCATAGCGATCGAACTTCGAATCGAAGGATAGAATTGTTCGTTCGAATGTCGCGATGGCTTTTGTGACATTATCGAACGTCACCGCTTCCCCTGTCTTGCCCCCGAAGGTCTCTTGAAACAATCGAACGTATTCCGGGGTTTGTAAAAGCTCCTTTTGCAACTCGGTTGCGTTCTGATTCATCTCATGAGGATCCTGAATAGGTCCGGCCGCCTGTTGCTCCAGATTGGTCGCGCGTCCATCCCAGAACTGCACTGGATTGTAAGCGGCGTTCCAAATTGATGGTGCCGCGCGGGCGACAATATCCCCGCCCGTGCGGTCCGGGCCAATGCCGATCCCATGCACCCCCATGCTTGTCTGTCGTCCGTCGGAAAAGCCCAAATCAGGGTGGTGGCAGTGAGCACAGGATATCGTGTTATCTCCACTCAGGATTGGGTCGAAGTATAACAATTTCCCAAGATTAACTTTTGAAGGCGTGATTGGATTGTTCTCAATCGACGTCATTTGCGGGAAAGGCTGTTGTAATCCGGTGCTGCGAGGCTGCCCTTCCAGATAAGGTTCGTTCGGGTAGTAACGTTTCTCGCGAAATGTATAGCCGGGGATGGTTTTATTCGATTCGGCGGCCAAGGCTGCAGGGCAAAAAATTGAAAGCACAATTGATACAAGTGCCAGTCCCAGGAAAATCTTCCGTTTCATAAAGAGGAGCGGCTCAAAATATAATAAGGAAGTGTTCGCGAAGGAAGCTTCAAACGAATCATTTTATGATGTGGCGGCCTCTTTCTGACACTCGCCATGTCGGGAAACTCGACTCCCTTCCTGGTTTCTTTAGTATGCCTCGGTGAAAGAGTTGACAAAACCTCGCTGGATAAAACTTAAGGGCATTCTTTTTTTGCTTCTTGGTTCTACTTCTTCAATAGTATTGCTTTGTAAGCATCCGGATTGGGAGGTGGCAGCATTGCTCGTCATTTCGCTCTGGTGCTTTTGCCGGTTCTACTACTTTGCTTTTTACGTGATCGAACGGTATGTCGATCCAGGTTATCGCTTTTCCGGCCTTTATTCCTTTGCCCGTTACTTCTTTTCGAAACCAAGAACATGATGCCGTGGCTGGCAGCGGAACGACATTAACCTTCCTTTTTTAAAGGCGGGCCATATCCAGTCACAAGACAGAAGTGTATTTTTGCGTAATGACCGACAACAGCCTGTTTCAACTTGTGTGGTCCTTTGGATAATATTCACTGTTCATAGAAGGCTGGTTTTGCCACTTTCTCGGCGGATGAACAGGATAGAAGCCCGATTTGCGGAGCTCAAACGCTTAAAGAAGAAAGGTTTCATCTTGTACATTGGAGCAGGTGACCCAAATCTGAAAGCTTCACAGGAGCTGGCGATCGCGTTTGACAATTTAGGCGTCGACGTGCTCGAATTTGGCGTTCCATTCAGTGACCCTTTGGCTGATGGTGTCGTCAATCAACTTGCCGCACAGCGTGGGCTCGAATCAGGCGCCACTCCGCCCAAGGTTCTGGAAACCGTGGCTCAAATTCGCAAGCATTCGCAAATCCCCATTTTACTCTATATCTATTTCAATCTGGTGCATCGGGCTGGGGTTGAGAGATTTATTGGGGATGCAGCACGAGCCGGCGTAGATGGCTTGCTGGTCCTTGACCTGCCGCCCGAAGAAAGCGACAACTATGAAACTCTCATGCGCAAGGCTGGGTTATGCCATATTTATTTGATTGCTCCCACCACTCCGGAAGAACGAATTGAGCGTATCGTAAAACGTGGCTCCGGTTTCATCTATTATGTGTCACGAGAGGGGGTGACCGGGATGCAGCAAAAGGTTTCCCAAACGATTTCAGAAATGATTCAGCGAATTCGCGCGCATACGGATTTGCCGATTGCGGTGGGATTTGGCATTTCCAATCCTGAGCAGGCGAAATTTGTTGCGCAACAGGCGGAGGCCATTGTGGTTGGGAGCGCGGTGGTGAATCAAATAGCGCAATGCGGGAAGTCCAACAATCTCGTTTCAAAGGTTTGTGAAATGGTTAAACCGCTTATCGATGCTGCCAAATCCGCATGAAAAAAAGTCCCGACAATAAAGACCGTTTCGCGATTATTATGGCCGGAGGAAAAGGGGAACGCTTCTGGCCGGTCAGCCGCGAGAAACTGCCCAAACAGCTCATTTCGTTGCTCGGGGGGCGTTCGTTTCTTCAGCAGGCAGTCGATCGCGTTGAAACACTGCTTCCGATTAAAAATGTTATAGTTATCACCAATGAATTGCAGGCTCAGGAAGTGAGAAAACAACTGCCTCGGCTGCCGAAGGAGAATGTGATTGCCGAGCCGGTGGGCCGCGATACCTGCGCGGCCGTCACTCTGGGCGCAGCTGTAGTCGGCGCGCGCTCCACCACGGGAGTCATGGCTGTGCTTCCAGCCGACCATGTTATTCCGGAGGAGAAGAAATTTCAGCAAGTGCTTTCAGATGCATTCGATTTGAGCAGCCGTGGACGGGCCATTATTACGATTGGTATCAAACCAACGGAGCCCGCTACAGGGTATGGCTATATTAGGGTCGGTGAGGCCCTTCCGTCCCCATCAGGAGTAAAACGCTACAAAACAGTATTTCACCGTGCCGAACAGTTTGTGGAAAAGCCTCACTTCGATAAAGCTTTGGAGTATCTCAATAGCGGACAATATCGCTGGAACGCAGGCATGTTTATCTGGTCCTTCGTCACGATAACTGAGGGCCTGCAAAAGCATCAACCTGAAATGTATGAAGCATGCCAGCGGTGGTTCAAGATGGGCGGAACCCCTGCCAAATTAAATAAGGTGCTGGCCAAGGAATATCCCGATTTAAAGAAAGTATCCATCGACTATGCGCTTATGGAGCACGCCCAGAATGTTATCGTTGCCGACGGGGCATTTGAATGGGATGACCTCGGTTCCTGGACTGCACTGGGCCGGCATTTAAAAGCCGACCCGGAAGGCAACTGTGCCGTCGGCGATTTTATCCATGTGGATGGCGCTCGGAACATCATCTTTGACGCCCGAACCAAGGAGCGGCGCACAGCTATTGCCGTGGTTGGGCTGCGCGATTCAATTCTGGTCCAAACTGACGACGCTACCCTTCTGGCGCACAAAAGCCAGGCGCAGAAAGTGAAGGAGTTAGTAAAGAAATTGTCGGAGAATCCTAAGTTCAAGCACCTGGTGTAACTGCATCCAGTTCAGATTTTCATCTGTTTCCATTTCCCTCGGCGGAACAATAGGATCCCGATCACACCCGCCAATGTTTCAGCGACAACAATGGACCAATAAACGCCTGATTGTTTTGCTCCCCACGTGATGGCCAACAGATAGGCCAGTGGAATCTCAATGAGCCAAAAGCAGAAAACATTTATTTTTGTGGGTGTAAACGTGTCCCCGGCTCCATTAAACGCCTGCGGCATAACCATACCCCAGGCGTAGGCGATGTATCCGTAGGCTACGATTCTCAGACACTGCGCACCATTGGCAACAACTGCCCGGTCCGAAGTAAAGATCCGGAGCAACAATTCGTTTCCAAGGATATAAAGGACCGAAATAATTCCTAAAAAGATCATATTAGCTAACCCAGTGATCCAGACCGAGCGTTCGGCCCTGTCGGGTTGCTTGGCACCAAGGTTTTGACCGACCAGCGTTGCGGCGGCATTGGAGAAGCCCCACGAGGGCATGAGGGTGAAAATGATGATGCGCACAGCTATGGTATAACCAGCCAAAGCCTCGCTACCGAATATTGAGATGATACGAACAAGACCGATCCAGGAGGATGTCGCAATGACGAATTGCCCAATGCCGCCCAAAGATGTGCGCACGAGCTTAGCCATGACCTCCCCCTGAAAGCGGACTTGCGAACGGAGAACCCGGATGTGCCTCGCTCCTCGAAAAAGCACGTAAAACTGCATTAAAACACCGATTCCCCTTCCGATACTGGTTGCGACCGCGGCACCTTGAACTCCCAGGGCTGGAAAAGGACCCCACCCAAAAATCAAAATCGGATCAAGGATAAGGTTAATGCCGTTTGCAAGCCAAAGAACTCGCATCGCTAGAGCAGCATCTCCTGCTCCTCGAAATACGGCATTGATAACAAAAATCAGAATGACCACCGCGTTGGTGCTCAGCACCCAGGCGGTATACCGATATCCATGAGCAATGCTCCAGGCGTCAGCCCCCATGAGTACAAGGATATCTTTCGCGAAAAATGCTCCAACAATTGCAAAGGGAAGCGAGGCCGCAACCGCTACAAAAATAGCCTGAACCGCTGCATCAGCCGCTTCTTGTCGTTTCTTTTCTCCAATACGCCGTGCTACCAACGCGGTGGTTCCCATGGATAATCCGATCGCTACGGCATAAACCAGCGTGAGCACAGATTCTGTCAAGCCGACTGTCGCAATGGCTGAGGGCCCAAGGGAAGAAACAAAGTAAATATCGACCACGGCAAACGTCGATTCCATGGCCATTTCGAGCATCATCGGCACGGCCAGCAAAAGAATGGCGCGGCTGATGCTGCCCTCAGTGTAATCCATACTGGTGCCACGGAGAGCTTCTCTAAGATCGCGAAGGACCGTCCGGAGGTGCGATGCCGTGGAACTTGATCCCCCATCACCGGAGCGCGGCAAAGGTTTAGCGTCTTTTTTAACCGGAGCCATGACGGAAGCGAACTGGGGTCGGACTTATTCCCGAATCACGGCTTGGAGCTGCTGCTTGAACTGCTCAACTATTTTTTGGTGGGCGGAATTAGCTTCAGCATCAGTCAGCGTGCGCTCAGCATTTCGATAAGTGAAGGCGTAAGCCATGCTCTTCTGGCCTTCAGGAATATTCTTTCCGCGGAACACATCGAAAAGCTCCACCGTTTCCAAGTTAGCCGCTTTAGCTTGTTTTGCAACGTGCAACACGGATTCGTGAGTCGTGGCTTGTGGCACCAGCATAGCTATATCCCGGCGGATTGATGGGAACGCAGGCAAGGGCTTAAACGTTCGACCTGGATTTCTCCTAAGCAATAGAATATCGAGGTTTAATCTGGCCAGAAATACTGCGTCGCGCAAATCGTATTGTTTCGCCAACGCAGGTGTTAGCTGGCCAAATTCACCAAGCTGAAATTTGCCGAGGTGAATCGTGGCTGATTCAATAAAAATGCCACTGATTCCAGTTCGGGCGCTGTAGGTCACACCACGCAATCCGAAGGAGTCAAAAAAGTCTTCTATGATGCCCTTCAGATCGTAGACATCAAACCTGGCCTCTCGCTCCTCTCCACTCCAAAACAACGGATCTCTTTGACCTGTCAGGGCTATTGCCAAATGACGTTCTTCATGAATGCCGCCAGGATGCGTCGCGGGTGTGGCGGTTGAAGTCGGGCCAGTTTCCGGTGGCGCGAAAACGCGTCCGAGTTCGAATAATGCGACATCACCGTTCTTGTGGTTGGCGTTGTCATGGAGTGAGCGAAGCAATCCCGGTAACAGGCTTGGGCGAAGCACGTTCATGTCACTGCTTAAAGGATTGGACAATGCAACGATCCCTTCCGCTCCGCCCAGCTTTGCGGCCTTATCAGAAATAAGGGTTTGCCCCTGTGCCTCGAACAGTCCTAAACCGATCAGAATCTGGCGCGCTTCCGTCAACTGATCATGCTGTGAATCATAGGGGTTACTGCCGACTGCTCCGCGCGGAGGCGTTGAGGGAATCTTGTCCACACCATAGAGCCGCGCAATTTCCTCTATAAGATCGACTTCTCGCTTCAGATCGACACGAAAGCTGGGGATCCGGAATTTCAGCGGGTCTTCTGGGACACTGTTGTCATCGAGTGGGCGCGGTTTTCGGGACGCAGCCTTCAAACCGAGCTGGTGCAGTAAGATTTCCATCTCTTCGGTTCGCATTTCAATGCCGAGCAGTTGCGTCACTTTTTCCGGGCGAAGAGTGATCTCCCTGGGTTCTGCCGGTTTCGGATCTGTATCAACAACTCCCGAGAGCAAATCACCGCCAGCTGTCTCCAAAATAAGTTGCGTCGCCCGTTGACTGGCCCAATCACATATACCTATGTCTGCCCCTCGTTCAAAGCGGTATGATGATTCGGTACGGAGCCCCAGCCGCTTGGAAGTAGCGCGGATGTTCTGGGGTTTGAAATAGGCGCTTTCGATTAGAACATCCACGGTGGTCGGACGTATCTCACTATTTTGCCCACCCATGATTCCAGCCAGGGCGAGGGGTTTGATTTCATCGGCAATCAGCAGCATTTCGGTGGTAAGCGTGCGTTCGACTCCGTCGAGCGTGACAAACTTTTCCTCTTCCATGGCCCTGCGGATGACCACTACTGGGCGTGAGGAAGAGGCGCTTTGGAGCAAATGGTAATCAAACGCATGCAATGGCTGTCCAATCTCCAGCATCACATAGTTCGTGACATCGACGACGTTGTTAATGCTGCGGAGACCCACCTTTTCCAGGGTTCGCTTCAGCCATTCAGGGCTGGGCCCAATTTTGAGTCCGCGAATTACCCTCGCGGTGTAACGGGGGCAAAGCTCTTTATCTTCAATGCTCACCTCGATAGCATCGCCGACCTTTGTTTGCGCCAAAGGAAGCGTGACGGCTGGGATCTTCAGTGGGTTTCCTGTAATGGCGCTGATTTCACGTGCTATGCCGATGACGCTGTTCCAGTCCGGACGATTGGGCGTGATTTCGAGGTCGTAGACCACATCGCTACCAGGCCGCCCCAAATACTCAGCGAATGGTTGCCCCACCTTGGCATTCTCCGAGAGGATCAGAAGACCTTCGACGCTGTCATCGAGCCCAAGCTCCTGAGGGGAACACATCATGCCGTGGGACTCAACACCACGAATTTTTCCCACCTTGATCGTGAGGGGTGGCTCACCTGGCTTTGCGGGCAGGGTCGCGCCTGGAAGTATCAGCGGGACCTTGTCGCCGTTTTTGAAATTATTTGCTCCGCAAACGATCTGCCGTTCAGCGGTTCCATCATAGACGCGGCAGAGGGAGAGTTTGTCTGCATTAGGATGTTTATCGCGTGTGATGACCTGGGCGACGACTACGCCCTCAAACTCGCCGGATACTTTCTTCAAGTTTTCGACTTCAATACCCAGCATGGTCAATCGGTCGGCCAGTTGCTCTGGCGACCATTCAAATTCCACGTATTGCTTAAGCCAGCTGAAGGTGACTTTCATAGCTTATCTGCGTACAAGATTCCTTTCAGAACTGCTTCAGGAATCTGATGTCATTTTCATAAAACAGCCGGATGTCGCTGATTCCGTAGCGGATCATCGCAATCCGCTCTATGCCGAAGCCAAATGCCCAACCAGTCCATACCTCCGGGTCATATCCGACGTTTTCAAATACCTGCGGGTGGACCATGCCGCAGCCGGCGATTTCGAGCCATTCCTTCCCCATTTTGCGCGTCAGAGCACTGCTGAAATCAATTTCGAAGCTTGGCTCGGTGTAGCTGAAATAGTGGGGCCGAAACCGAATGCGCGTTTCTGAACCCATTAATTCTTTGAATACAAATTCGACCGTTCCTTTGAGGTCCGCAACCGTGACGTTTCGATCTACATAAAGTCCTTCGACTTGATGGAAGGTGGGGTTGTGTGTCGCATCCGCATTATCTCGCCGATAAACTCTGCCGGGCACAATGATTCTCACTGGAGGCTGCTGTTTCTGCATCACTCGAATCTGAACTGAAGAAGTGTGCGTTCGCAGCAAGCCCGATGAGGAGCGATGGTCGAGGTCGCCAGAGTGGTTACGGACATAAAACGTGTCCTGAGAATCGCGGGCCGGGTGGTCGGCCGGCGTGTTAAGCGCGTCGAAGCAGTGATATTCGTCCTCGACTTCCGGACCGTCCGCAACCACAAAGCCGATTTTGCGAAAACTGCGTACAATTTCCTCCGTAATCCGGGTTAAAGGATGGAGCTTTCCCAAACGGCGGCGGCGGCCGGGCAGGGTGAAGTCCGATGGTTCTTTGGGGCTGGAGGCAAGCAGATCGAGTTCCGCTTTGCGTTCTGTTAGAGCGGCTTCGACTTCGGCTTTTGCCGAGTTGATAAGTTTTCCTGCCGCAGGTTTTTCCTCTTTACTGAGCGTCCCTAGTTGCTTCATCAGAGAAGTCAGCTTGCCGTGAATGCCGAGATAGGCAACGCGGGCCTGTTCGAGGGCAGGGGCATTGAGTGCGTTTCGCATTTCCGCGAGCGCTGACTGTTTCAGTGGTTCGATTTGATCCAGGAACGACATATAAACCAGGGGCGGAGGGTAAGAAATGAGGGGCGGAGAACAACCAAAAAGCGTGCGAGTGATTTAATTGAAGCGCGCTATTTGCCCGGTGAGGAAGATAAGGGTGAGAGTATCAACCCTCGCCGGTTTTTGATAGATGCTAATAAAAGTGCTCTTTATCAAGAAAGGGGAGCGAACCCACCCTGTGCTCGAGGCCCAATTTGTGGCTTTGTGATCTCGCGATTACTTCACCCGTGCGAAAGCACTTTGCCGAGCCGCCGGACATTCAAGTTGAGGATTTGGTTAAGTACTGCTCCAGAATTTGCACAAGTTCCACACGCTTGTCGGCATTGGCATCTTTGACATGATAATATTGCGCGCCGAGCTTCATGGCTGTTTCCACATCTTTTTTCTGGTCCGACGCTGAAAAGACTACAATGACCATGTCTGGGAATGGCTGACTTTGCAGCCACTCCAGAACTTCAAAGCCGCTTTTCCTGGGCATTTTTAGATCCAGCAAAAGCAAATCAGGTAAAGGAAAGCGCTCCCGATCGCTAAAGTCATTTTTACCGGAAAGATACGACATCACCTCTTCCCCATCTGAAACACTGCCAATGAAGCGGAGTCGATCAGCCTTGGCCATGGCCATTTTGACCAACAAACAATCATCCTCCGAGTCATCAACCATTAACACGAGGTATTTTTCTTTTGCGGCCTTCGCCATGGTCAAAGCTTACCCTACCCTGAGAATATCCGAAAGAGCGTTGATAATAGAAAGCCAACTCTCTGTAAAGACCTGAGCAGCGTGGTTGTGTCCAGGCGAGGAAACCTGTGACTATCTGCCTCGAGCGCGACTACTTCGTTTGAGTCGTGACATCATAATGCCCCGAACGGTTGCCTTTAATAACCGATGCGCCTGCGCGAGCGCGTCATCCAACCTAATACATTCCTCCAACTCGTCCTCGTTTACCGGTTCACGTTGCAAAAGCATGTGGGCAACCTTGCTGCACCCAGCCCGAGTTGCATCAATATCGAAAGCGATCCTGGCTGTCGAACCGATCGGCAGCCCCGTATGGCGTTTTCTTGATTTCACGCGCTTAATCATGCCGAATCGGCGAGCGAATGCTATCCAGTCCTTCTCTGATTATGGACTAGGTGTTTGTCTTACATCATAGCAGCGAACTTTGCGATCGCTTCAACTTGGCTTCAAATCCGAGTTCGCTTTTGCAACTTATGTCCGTACTTGCGCTTGAACCGGAAACAGGCAGAAAAATCTGTTTTTCCTTCGTCATTCTCCCATACCTCGTCATAACGAGGATCCTTCGGTTGTGCCCGCAATGAATGCTGTTTATGGATCGCTCCTGTTTCATCCGAGTCCAACTCGATCCATTTGGCTTTTTGTGCGGGGGCCAACCGATTGGACAAAATTATTAAGATTTTGCGCTTTGCCATGTGGGGAAATTTCAACATTTGATCCTGCAACGAGTCAACGGCAAAGTCTGTCTCTCCTGAGCGCTTGGGGTTTCCCCCCATAGGCGTCAATCATCCTTGCTTTAAAATACAGCAGTCAAATGAAACGCATCCGGATACATTTGTTATTGTCCGGCGCATTGCTCGCAGCGTTGGGTCCGCTTCAAAGAGCTGCTGCCGATTCTTCGAACGCCGCAGTTCCACTGGGATCCTATCTTCAACCGCCTCGCTATGCCCAGAGTGTCCGTTTGAAATCAGTCCCGCCTTCCGTCATTAAAGAATTAAAGCAATCGCCCGACAACATTCGCCGTTTTCAAATTGGCCTGGGTCGAAAATTTCAGCAGCCAATCATCGTCAATCGCAGCACGGTACCTTTGTCTCAATGGAATGTTCTGCCCGATGGCTGGAGCATTTGGTCCGCGGAGGTTGGTTCGCAGGGGGCCCTTGGTTTACGCATTCATATCGAATCATTGCGGCTGCCCAAGGGAGCAAGACTGATTGTCTACAATCCTGCCAACCCGGAACCCGATCCGGAACCGATCACGGTCGAAAGTCTGCGCGGACGAAGTGAAGTTTGGACTGGAACGCTCTTTGTTGAGCGAGCAATAGTGGAATGTCAGTTACCTCCGGGAGCCAATCCCAGTGTGGCGTCTTTTGTGATTTCCGGGGTATCTCATCTTTATGCTTTGCCCCTGGAGGGAGCGACATTGAAAGCAGGTTCTTGTCACAATGACGTGACGTGCTACCCAGGCTATGCACAACAAGCCTCCGGTGTCGCCCGCATGTCATTTGTTGAAGGGGGTAACACCAGAGTATGTACGGGTTGTCTCCTGGCTGGAAACGATTCCAGCCAAAGTTATTTCCTTACTGCAAACCATTGTGTTTACGACCAGGCCATCGCTTCAACCATTGAATGGTATTGGTTTTATCAGACGGGGGCCTGCAATGCCTCGCCTCCCTTGCTGAGTTCGGTACCGCGGACGGGCGGCGGTGCGGATTTGCTTGCGACCTCAAATAATAATGATTTCAGTTTCATGCGTTTGCGCCAGCGCCCACCGGCTGGCGCGTCGCCCCTGGACTGGAGCACCAGTGCCCCTTCTGCAAGCGAGCCTCTTGCTTGTATCCACCATCCGACGGGCGCTTATAAGCGCATCAGTTTTGGAAACTACATTGGCGCAAATGCCAACTTCTGGGGCGCGCGTTGGAACAGTGGCGTGACCGAGCCGGGCAGCAGCGGCAGCCCCTTGTTAAATGGGAATCATCAGGTCATTGGACAGCTTAACGCCGGTTTCAATGGCAGCGCGGGCTCCTCATGCAATGAACCGACTGCACCGGATCAATTCGGACGATTCGATCTGACCTATCCGGCAATTCAACAATGGTTAGCGGGCTCTGCCCCACCCCCAGCGCCCACTTACTTGAAAGGCACCTACACCGGATTATTTTATGATCAAGGCAGCGGTCCCAATCTCGGCAGCGCTGGCTCGTTCACCATGACAACCACCGCGAAGGGAAGATTTAGCAGCAGTTTTCAAATAGGTTCAGCCAGGTTTTCCGTGACAGGTCAGCTTGATGGATCACGCACGGCATCATTCAGCATCCCTCGGCGCAACATCTCCGGCCAGCTACAAATCGATCCAAATGATTTGGATCATGTTACCGGTGTGATTTCTGAGGGAGACTTCACGGCTCAATTAGAGGGTGACCGCGCTGTTTTTGATGCTCGAAGCAATCCGGCCAGTCAGGCGGGCCAATACACCGTCGTTATCCCCAGCAGCTCGGACCCGGCCAACTCGCCGGGCGGCGACAGTTACGGGATAGTAACTGTGGACCGTTTAGGGCATGTCCGCCTATCAGGCGCTCTCGCAGATGGAACAAAATTCAGCCAGGCAACGACCATCTCGAAGAACGGACGGTGGCCCTTGTATGCTCCTCTTTATGGCAGCCGCGGTTTTATTTTCAGTTGGATCGAGTTTGCAAACAGTGACGCCGATGATCTCAATGGCACGGTCACATGGGGGAGGCCGACAGTCGCGACTGCGAAGGTTTATCCTCACGGCTTCACGTATCAGGCTACTATGACGGGTTCAAGGTACAATCGTCCCGCAATTGGAGGGCGCGTGCTCCAGCTGGACGCTGCCAACGTAGTTTTTAGCGGAGGAGGTCTGGATGATTTCAATGATCAGGTCCTCATTGGAACTAACAACCGCGTTACGAACTTGGGGGACAATAGAATAAGCCTCATCTTCTCAGCGGGAAATGGACTGTTCAGGGGTGCTGTTATCCCGCCTGGGACAAAAAGAGCAACCTCCTTCAACGGCGTGGTTTTTCAAAAGCAAAATGCCGCTTACGGCTATTTTCTGGGTATTGGGGCGAGTGGGTACGTGGCGGTAGGCGCGCCGTAGGAATCACTAATAGCCGGGGTTGAAGTCTACTTTTCTGGGTCTCGCTCGAGGATTTTACGCGCGGCTTTTCTGATCGACTCCACCAACTCCGGCGGCTGAAGTGCCCTGGCTCTCCCGCCCCATCCTAAAATCCAGCGCTCAACCTCATTGAGGCTGGACAGCTTCATTCGCAATTCCACCCCCCCGGACTTGAGTTCCTTCAATTCTTGCGAGGCATGCCATTTTTTCTCGCGGATATAATCGGCTGCGCTTTCCGCAAAATGGAGCACTACTTCATGCGCTCCGTGTCCGGACTGCACTCCGAAGCTGTCACGCAACCGCCGTTCAAGCGAGAACCTGGTTGGGCGTGGAAAACTTTTGCCCGTGTGCCGGATGCGCTTGATCCGGGCTGGAATAAATGTGCGAACATCAGCCCGGAGATGGTCATAAGCAAAAAGAAACCATTCTCCATTTATATTTGCGAGATGATATGGGTCGACGACCCGATCTTCAGTTTGTTTTTGGCCCGGTTTGCGATAAGCCAATTCCAGTTGCTGGCGTCCCGCCGTAGCTCGGGCCAGCGTGTCTACAGTTTCCAGGTCAACAATCGGTTCGGCGCGTGTTTGAAAAGAGATTGTATGCTCTATCTCGGATATATTGAGTGAAATCGTATCCGGCAATGACTGCTGCAATTTGCGCAAAGCACTAAGGAGCGGCTGTTCGAAGCTGGTGCCGCGATATTGCTGAAGGGCCTTTTCGGCAACCACCAACGCGAAGATTTCCCCTTCTGTGATCTGCATCGTCGGGAAAGCCGTTACTTCCTCGCTGTAACAATACCCGAACTTGCTTCCGTTCCATTCCACCGGCAATTCCAAGCGATCCCGCATGAATTCGATATCCCGGTGAATCGATTTGGAGCTTACATCCAATTCCATCGCCAATCCGGTGGCATTGGGATATTTGCCGGATTGAATTGCCTGATGGATGCGTAACATCCGTTGAAGGGGTGGGCGGGAATGCGCGTGGTCGGGTTTTGCGGGACGCATGACCACATCTGGAGGGGACGATCTTTTGACCGTGGAAGTCATGTGTAACTCACTTGTAAGTTACATCCTCCTTGCTCTGACCTCAGCAACTCAAACCAACTTGGCCAGGAGTTCTTCGTTCGTCTTGTGTTTCTTCAGAGCAGCAAGCAAAGTTTCCATCGCTTCGACGGGATTCAGGTCCACCATCGTGCGGCGAAGTTTGCGCACTGCTTCGATGTGGTGTTTCGGAAAGAGCTTTTCTTCTTTACGCGTGCCGCTTTTCGGAATGTCGATGGCTGGAAACAAGCGGCGATCGGACAACTTGCGATCCAGAATCAACTCCATATTGCCGGTGCCTTTGAATTCCTGAAAGATGAGCTCGTCCATGCGAGAACCCGTATCGACCAGGGCCGTGGCTAAAATAGTCAGCGAGCCGCCCTCTTCAATTTTGCGAGCCGAAGCAAACATTTTGCGAGGTATCTCCAATGCGCGCGCATCAACACCACCGGTCATTGTCCGGCCGCTCCCACCATGGACGCTGTTGTAAGCGCGCGCGACCCGTGTGATGGAATCCAACAACACGAATACGTCTTTGCCCGCCTCCACCATTCGACGGCAACGCTCGATCATGAAGCGGGACAAACGAACATGCGTCTCGAGATCCTGATCATTGGAGGAGGCAACGACCTCAGCCTTGACTGAACGTTGGAAATCCGTGACTTCCTCCGGTCGTTCGTCAATCAGCAAAACCATGACGTGAACCTCGGGATGGTTCTCTGTCACCGCGTTGGCGATTTGCTTCAAAATGGTCGTTTTGCCCGTGCGCGGCGGTGCAACAATCAGGCCGCGGGTACCCTTGCCCAGAGGAGTGACCATATCGATGACACGGGTTTCAAGCAGGTCAGGGGAGGTCTCGAGCCGGAATTTCTCTATCGGATCGATAGTGGTGAGGTTTTCGAAGCGAACGGTCTTGGTGTACTCTTCGAAACTCAAGCCATTGACCTGTTCGACCGCCTTTAGCTGAGGACTGTTGCCCCGGTGCGGTGGTTGGGTGGGCCCAGCCACCAAACTGCCTTCTCGCAGAAAACTCCGTTTAATGGTATCCGGGGTGACGAAAATATCTGTTGGCTTGGGATGAAAATGATTCTGGGCTGTTCGCAGAAAGCCAAACCCTTTTTCCGAGATCTCGAGGTAACCGGAACCAGCGTCTGTGGCCGTCGCGCCGGCGTTGTTATGGTCGTGTTTTGTTGCTGTGCTCATATGGTCTGGCTTTTTCAAAGGGTGATGCTGATTCGCAAAGATTCGCCGAAACTGAAAGATCTTGCTGAATGTTTAACCACTTCCTGGTTTAACGTCTCAACTCAAATGATGTGTGTTATGTGTCTCGAAGGCTCACTAGAATTCATCCCCGAAAACCACTAATGAACTTTGAATTTTGGGAAGTTGCTGCGATGATTCCGACTACCGACCCTTCATCCCAGCTAACAGACCTTCGATATTTCCTATAGATACCCGCGAAATCAAACAGGCGCAACTACTTTTTTCACAATTCAAAACCCGGTTGTTTCCTGTAAAAAGGTACGGTTAAGCAGCGTCTGCTTAATAGGACTCAACCGCACCGCTGTTTGGTTATGGATTTAACCGCCGACCGACGCGCGCGCTTCCGCGGCTAGTGCGGTGCTTAAATAACGCTCACCAGTGGAACAGGCAACCGTAACAATCATCTTACCTTTATTTTCTGGTCGCTTGGCTACCTCGATGGCAGCACAAACGTTTGCACCAGTAGATATTCCCGCCAAAATGCCTTCCTCCTTAGCTAGACGACGAGCCATGGCAAAGGAATCGTCGTTGCTCACCTGGACGCATTCCGCAATTTGGGGGTTCCCTTGAGAATCTTTGAGATGCAAATTCTGTGGCACGAACCCTGCCCCGGTACCCTGAATTTTATGCGGCCCAGGTTTTAGCGGCTGTCCGGCCAAGGTCTGGGAAATGACAGGGGAATCTTTCGGTTCGACAGCGATCGCCTGGAAACTGGCCTTGCGCGGTTTGATCACTTCATAGCAACCGGTAATCGTGCCCCCTGTTCCCACCGCCGCGACCAGGATATCGACTTTTCCAGCCGTATCTTCCCAAATCTCTTCCGCTGTAGTCGTTTTGTGAATCTCAGGGTTTGCTGGATTATTAAATTGTTGCGGGATCCATGAGTTGGGTGTTTCACGAGCCAGCTGTTCAGCTTTGGCAATAGCTCCCTTCATGCCTTCAGTCCCGGGGGTCAACACCAGTTTCGCGCCAAGCATCGCCAGCAACGTGCGCCGCTCGAGCGACATGGTCTCAGGCATTGTAAGTATCAGCTGGTATCCCTTGGCTGCAGCGACAAAGGCCAGGGCGATGCCAGTATTACCGCTGGTTGGTTCAATGATCACCGTTTCCTTTTTCAATCTCCCTGTCTTTTCTGCGTCTGCAATCATCGACATGCCGATGCGATCTTTGACGCTGCCAAGCGGGTTAAAGAATTCGCACTTGAGAAGTATAGTGGCAGGCGCGCCGTCTGTAACCCGATTCAATCGTACGAGTGGCGTACGCCCGACTGTTTCGACAATGTCGTTATAAATGCGTCCCATAAGGTTTGATTTGATTTAATTGAGTCAGGCAATCTTGGCGAATTCCCTCTACCCGGCAAGCCTTTTTAATCATGTGGCCATTGCGAGTTACTCAAAGAAGTCTCTGTGCGGCCGCGGCCCACTTTCGCATCCGTTGCCAGTCATCAACTTGTATAGCGCCAAGAATTTTGCGGTGCCAAAATTTCACACTGTATAACTGCCCGAGGCGACCTCGCCGCCGTGTCCGGTCCAATTTGCATGGAAAAACTGGCCGCGTGGTTGATCGATGCGCTCGAAAGTATGCGCGCCGAAATAATCACGCTGGGCTTGCAGCAAGTTGGCCGGCAGCCGCTCGCTTCGATAGGAATCGTAAAACATAAGGGCGGTGCTAAAGGCCGGCACGGGAATACCTTTTTTAGCCGCGACAGCAACCACATTGCGCCAGGCTCGTTGTGAATTTTTGATTGCTTGCCTAAAAAATGGGTCGAGCAACAGGTTCAAAAGCTTGGGGTGTTTATCGAAAGCCTCTTTGATTTTGCCAAGGAAAACACTCCGAATGATGCATCCCCCGCGCCACATCAAAGCAATGCCTCCGTAATTGAGGTTCCATTTGTATTCGTTTGCTGCCGCCCGCATGAGCATGTAGCCCTGAGCGTAAGAAACAATTTTGGACGCATACAATGCTTGCCGAATTTGTTCTATGAATGCTTTAGCGTCTCCTTTGATTGCTGGCTTGGGCCCTTTAAGTTTCTTGGAAGCCGCAACTCGTTCTTCTTTCAGGGCGGAGATGGCACGCGCATAAACCGCCTCCGCGATCAGGGTGATAGGAATGCCAAGTTCCTGCGATGAGATGACCGTCCACTTGCCCGTGCCTTTCTGGCCTGCGGTATCGAGGATTTTTTCCACCAGCGGTTGACCGTCCGTATCTTTGAACGCAAGAATGTCGCGCGTGATCTCGATCAAATACGAATCGAGTTCCCCCTTGTTCCATTCGGCAAAAACTTCATGCATTTGGTCCGGGCTCATACCCAGCCCCGTCTTCATAAGGTTGTAGGCTTCGCAAGTGAGTTCCATATCCCCGTATTCGATGCCATTGTGCACCATCTTGACATAGTGTCCCGCGCCATTATCACCCACCCAATCGCAGCACGGGGAACCGTCGTCCACCTTCGCCGCGATTTTCTGAAAAATATCTTTCACGTGAGGCCACGCCGAGGGTGAACCACCGGGCATAATACTCGGCCCACGGCGCGCTCCCTCTTCACCCCCCGACACACCTGTGCCGACGAACAGCAGCCCTTTGGATTCAACGTATTTGGTTCGTCGGATCGTGTCCTGGAAAAGCGAGTTGCCTCCATCGATTATGATATCGCCTCGTTCGAGGTGCGGCAGAAGATGTTCGATAAACTCGTCCACGGCCTGCCCCGCCTTAACCATCAGCATCACTCGTCTTGGCCTTTTCAGCAGTCGCACCATTTCCTCAATCGAATGCGCGCCAATGACGTTGGTCCCCTTTGCCTCTTTGGCGAGGAAATCGTCCACTTTGGAAACAGTACGATTAAAAGCAACCACAATGAAACCGTGGTCGTTCATATTGAGAATCAAATTCTGGCCCATTACGGCCAGGCCAATCAGGCCAATATCAGCTTTTGGTTCCATAATTTGTTTTTCGCTAAAAAAATCTCATGCTGCGGAAGCAAGCATCCCGCAGTGTTTAGTACCAGCATAGATCTTGCAATAATTTCCCGCACGAACGAGGTTGCTCTCGACGTTGTTCTCGGCCGGTAGCGGCTCGTGCTGAAAAGACAACGGTAAATGGGATTTTCCTGATTTGGGACATGAGCACATCCACAGACCTTCCGTGGAAGAAGACTCTAGAAAGATTTGTTCAGGTCAACGACCCACGGCACTCCTTTTTAGTGCTGGATCTGGATGGCACGGCTTTGCTCGAGGACCATGGGAAAGTATTTATTTCGAGCTCGGTAGAAAAAGGAGTAAAGGCCCTTTACGATTTAAAGCTCCCGGTGATCTTGAATACGCTGCGCTTTCCGCTTTCCGTCATGTCCACCATTGGTGAAGCCTGGTGCAGGCTGGCTGACGTCCCAATTCTTGCGGTTCTTCTTAACGGCTCGTTGATCGGCCAGATCCGGGAGGTCAATGGAGAATTGAATTTTGAGGAAATGGCAGCTTTTCCCATGAGCTCCGCTGAAATAAAGGCGATGCTTAAGGGAGTTGAACAACTGGTCAAAGCCGAAATCAACGAAGTCCTGTTCTTTTTTTATCCTCGCAACTGGAGGGAAGGAGAAACTCTTTGGACGCCAAATCGCGAGAAAGCGCCCGCCTTGCGGGAAAAATTCGTCAGCGCTTCGCGTGTGCTTTCCGGGCCGGTGGAGCAGTTGAGTGAAGAACTGCTCAGCCGGCAAATTTGCATGACTTCTCTCTTTATCGATCGGCCGGAGGACACATTGATGAGCTATCAGCATAGCAGGCGAAACAACTTTTTTACTAAAAAGAACGTGTCCAAGGCTTCCGGACTTCATGCCATCGCCAAAAAGTTGAATTTGAATCCGGCTGGGGCCGTTGGGGCAGGGGACACCGAGATGGATACCTTCCTGTCGGAAGTGGGTTTTTCGGTGGTGGTGGGAGAAGCGAAATTAAGCTTTCGCGGACTGAGCCACACTGTGCGTGTGTCCACGCCTTTAAAACTTGGGGAGTTGATAATAACTTATGCGCAGTTATTAAGTGGCAAGCCATGCCTATGAAAAAGCCAACGAAAGTGACTCCGGCCATCGCAGGGCTCATTCTCCAGCGGCATTTTGGGAAAAGGACCGCAAATCTACAGCGGATTCATGGCGGCCTCGCTAACCATGTTTTTGAAGCCCGCATTGGAAGCGAACATATCGTGCTGAGGATATCCGAACATCCCGCCAAGCTGCAGGTGTTCATGAAAGAACAATGGGCAGTAGCAGCCGCTCGCAGAAAGAGTGTTCCCACACCGGAAATTTTGGAAGTTTGCAATGATGTCACTGGGTTGCCTTACATGATCCTGCGCAAGGTTGCCGGAAGTCCTGCTGCTACTCTCGGGCGCAAATGCTTGCAGGTATTAGCTGAATTGGGGCAATACACAGCGAAGATCAACGCGATCAGAACCAAAGATTTCGGACACATTTTCGATTGGTCCCCAAACAAACTTTCGCGTAACCGCACGTGGCAGGAATATCTCGATGTTGAAGTTGAAGTGGACAAGCGGGTATTAGTTTTTCAGCGGAGCGGCCTTTTGAAGACAGACCAGATAAAAAAGCTGCGCGACCAAATTCAGTTGATGCGGCAATGGAAAGCGACCCCAAACTTAAGTCATGGGGACATCCGGTTGAAAAATGTCATTGTGGACGAGAAAAGCAAAATCGTCGCGATACTGGATTGGGAAAATTGCACCTCAAACATAGCTCCCTATTGGGAACTTTCATTAGCCTTGCATGATTTGAGCATGGACGAAAAACAAAGCTTCCTGGAGGGTTACGGCTTGGATTTGAAAGATTACATGCGAATGGCTCCGGCTATTAAAGCGCTGAATATCCTCAACTACTCACGTTCCGTTCGACACGCTTTACAGCGGAACGATAAAGCCCGACTCCTGAATCTGCGAGCCCGGCTGGATGGGGCTTTTGATTTGTATTCGCTTTGAGTAGCGGGAAGTTTGCGCAACCTTAGCTTTTGCACTTCCAAGACATGTCGAGCATCTCGTGGCTGTACGGGTCAGCCACCACTCCCTCGGACGCATAAAGACAAAGAGCGTCTTTATTAACTTGCTCGCGCAACCACAGCTCCCGCTGTGGTCCAGAAATTTTTTGTGGTCACTGCCACTCCGAAAGCCGCGGCCAGCCACAATAGGCGGCGAGCTAGGGGAAATACCCCATAACGGCATGGAACCACATCGGTTACAGCAAGAGAAACCGGAAGCGTCTTGGATTTCGCATAAGGTATGTGAAAGGCGCTACCAATAACGCAGTTGGCAAAAATCATGTTAACCCTAATTAAATTCGCAGCAGGTATAGCCATTGCCTTGGGAGTGCTGTCTCCAAGCTTTACGCCGAGCGCGGATAGCTGTGAATGCAAAGCCAGGGCTGGAACGCAGCAACTGGTCCCCCATGCGGATACTTGTGAATGCAAGGCCAGAAGCCATTGAGTTGTTAATGGCGAAATCCTGCCTTCACCTGCGTCATGGCGCTCGGTGAGTGATTGGCTGACGAGGTTACTTCTCTCCTTTTCTGAATTTTCTGAAGGAGAGAATGTGGGCCTTGTCATGCGCGCGACTTCAGCAGATGTCCACATTTGAGAGGTCCGCGTCTACTTGTTTCGTTGCCGCATGCATAAAATTTTAATTTCAGAGCCACGAATTGGTTCTTATTCCGTGTTGCTTCTGATGGGGCTTTTGGGAGGGTATCTTCTCGCACGCTGGCGTGGTGTTCGGGCCGGAGTGAGTGGTTCTCATATTGATAATCTGGCGTTGCTCATTTCAATCTTCAGCCTGTTTGGGGCGCGTTTTTTCAGTTGGCTCTTCTATTTTCCTCCCGGAGTCAGCTTATGGACTGCTTTGCGTGATAGCGGAGGCGGCATGGTATTTTACGGAGGACTGATTTTCGGCATTCTAACTGTGATTACTTATTCCCGTATGACACGATTGCCATTAAGCAATCTGACGGATGTGTTTGCACCGGGCCTGGCCTTAGGGTTGGCGCTAGGGCGAGTCGGTTGCTTTATGGCTGGGTGCTGTTGGGGCGATGTTTGCCTTGGTCAGGAACAAATATCGAAGCTTTCCGTCCCGGGGTTGAAATGGCAGATCCGAACAGTGCCGCTCATTTCTCAAGCTGGATTCCCATTGGCTGTGAAATTTCCAAAAGCCACGGCAGCTTTTGAGCAGCATCAGCAACTTGGGTTGCTTACTGCGCAGGCACAGGTTTCACAACCGGTTCACCCTGTCCAATTATACGAGGCATTTTTGGCTCTGGCACTTTCCCTCTTCCTGCATATGTGGTTTGATAAGCGACGCTGGACCGGGCAGGTGTTTTGTTTGCTTATTGTAAGCTACGCAGTGATCCGGTTTGTGACTGAGTTTTTGCGGGCTGACAATGCACCGATATATTTCGGGCTAACGCTGTCACAAATCATCAGCCTTGCCCTCGGAGGAAGTGTTGGCTGCATTATGCTGGCCCGAACAGCGCTGGTCAGGCTTCTGAACAACGGCCATTGGAGTGGCGCAAGTATACCCCAACCAAAAGGCCTAGAAGGCAGGTGACTGCCAAAACCTGCCAGAGATTTGCCCTGATATAATCGTGGGCCTTCAGGTGCAGCGGTTGGTGTAAGAGTTGTTCTTCGACCCGATTGAGTTGACAAACTTCGGCTTCGGGGATCGGAAAGGTGTGAGTTTCGGTCTTTTGAGCCTGATTCATATTGTTAGCCTTCCATAATTTGGTCCATTTCCAGGCAGTCGCAAGTAGGGGGAAACGAGCAAAGGGGTAGTGATGCGTAGATGTGTGGAAACCCATGAAGGTCAGAGCTACTTCGCCGTAAAGCGCAACTTTGGGCACAGATATTCGTATTCTATTGTATAGTTGTGTGTATATTGTTGTGTGCCTTGACTTTGCTTGAGAATTCCTATACAAGGATGCTTTATCATGAAGATACCGGAGCCAATTCGCACTAACCGCCGAATTGTCGTTGGTTCACGCCATCTTATTAGGGGGTGTATTGGTTTCACTCTGATTGAACTACTCGTCGTAATAGCAATCATTGCCATTCTTGCTAGCATGCTGCTGCCCGTTTTGGCCAGGGCCAAAGCGCGGGCTTATGGCGTTCAGTGCATGAATAACACTCGCCAAATTATGTATGGCTGGCTGATGTACGCCGATGATTTTAACGGAAATATTGCTGGAAATGATCCTGACTCCAGTCAGGCTTATAACAGTTGGGTCATCGGCTTTCAGAAGCTTCCCAGTTTCGGTCAACTCGCCGATAATACGAACATCTTGAATTTAATCGGACCTCAGGCTCAATTGGGAGCCTATGTCAAGAACCACCGCGTTTATCGATGCCCTGCCGATCAATCGATGGGATTGGCACCCGGAAACGCTAACAACCCTGTCCCCCGCGTTCGTAGTGTATCCATGAACAGTTGGTTGGGTTACAACTCCTTCCGTTGGGATGGCCCATCTAATTTACTCCTGTACAAAAAGCTTTCCGAGATGAATAATCCATCTCCTTCGGGCATCTGGGTGATTCTCGACGAAAGGGAGGATAGCATCAACGACGCCTGGTTTGCCGTCAGCATGATTGGGGTAGCGCTTCCTGGAGGCAAACCCTCGCCGGCGGCTTACAAGATTATTGATTTTCCGGCCAGTTATCACAATGGTGCGTCTGGGTTTTCCTTTGCTGACGGCCACTCGGAAATCCATAAATGGAGAGATCCACGTACCACGCCCCTCCTGAAAAGAGGACAGGAATTGACGTTAAGAGTTTCAACACCCAATAACCCTGACGTTGCGTGGCTGCATGAGCATTCAACCGGGTTTAAATAGTCTTCCGGCAATAGAATGATCATCCGGAGGTACGAAGTGATACTTTCGGCAGTTTCCTGAGGGATATCTCGAAGAATCGTGAGACCCGAAACCGATTGAAAAGTTTGCACTAAAATTGCAACCTTCCTGGATGCAAACTGTGTTTAGCGGGCCGGTATATGTTGTGAGGGATAATATCGACACCGATCAAATCATCCCTGCGCAATATCTGAACCTTGTCCCAACTATCCCCGAGGAATATGAAAAGCTGGGGTCTTACGCGCTGTGCGGGTTGCCTGAATCGCTCTATCCAAAGCGTTTTGTGACTGAAGGAGAACTGGACAGCCCCTATTCCATTGTGGTGGGTGGACGGAACTTTGGTTGTGGTAGTTCACGGGAGCATGCGCCAATTGCTCTTGGTTCCGCTGGTTGCAAGATTGTTTTGGCGGAAAGCTTCGCGCGCATATTTTTCCGTAATTGTGTTGCCACCGGGGAGTTGTATCCCTGTGAATCTCTGACGCGCTTGTGCGATAAATTGGTAACTGGCGATGTGGTTACCGTTGACCTTGACGCAGCAACTGTCAGGGTGCAAAGAACCGGTGAAGAACTTCCTTTCAAGCCATTGGGAGATGTGCGGCCAGTGGTGGACGCGGGCGGTTTATTCAATTATGCCCGCCAAACTGGTATGATTTCAAAATAAAGTAATTTCGGTTCCTTGGATTTCACCTCCGCATTATCAGGCAAGACATGAAACATATTTTCTGGTGTGTTCCACTTTCCTATTTAGTTACTGCACTGGCCTCCTTCGCGGCTATTCCACCGGGAAGTGGCCTTGAGGCTGCCCGAAAAGCTGGCGATGCGTTCAGAGTGGGAAAAGGTCTGGAGGTGTCCCTTTTTGCATGTGAGCCCATGGTTCGCAACCCGACGGACATGGATGTGGATGCCCACGGGCGTGTCTGGATAACGGAGGGTGCAAATTATAGGTCGAGCTTTCAGAAGTGGGGTGTGCTCCGGCCAGAGGGCGATCGCATCGTCATTCTGGAGGACACAAATGGAGATGGTTTAGCCGACAAGGAAACGATCTTTTATCAGGACCCAAGTATCAACGCGGCGCTTGGCGTGTGCGTTCTGGGAAACAAGGTTATTGTGTCGAGCTCTCCGCACGTATTTGCGCTCACGGATACCGATGGGGATGGAAGGGCGGACAAACGAGAACTCCTCTTCACTGGCATTAGTGGCAAGGACCATGATCATGGGGTGCATGCATTTGTTTTTGGCCCCGATGGTAAATTGTATTTCAATATGGGGAACGCCGGCAAACAGCTTTACTACCCCATAGAGCGGAATGTTTCTCTCCACGGGGACGTTGGCAAAGTTGAAATGAAGCCGGTCCGGGATTTAGATGGCAACGAGGTGAACGATCATGGCAAACCTTACCGAATGGGAATGGTTTTTCGCTGCAACATGGATGGCAGCGGCTTGGAAACACTCGCCTGGAATTTCCGAAATAATTATGAAGTGGCAGTGGACTCGTTCGGGACACTTTGGCAATCAGACAACGACGACGATGGCAATCGTGGCGTGCGGATTAATTACGTGATGGAGTTTGGGAATTATGGTTATTCCGACGAGATGACCGGAGCCGGCTGGAGTGATGGCTGGAAGAAAGCAAAAGCCAAAGGGGAAACGGAAGAAATAAAGATTCTATACGAATGGCACCAACTGGATCCTGGGGTCGTGCCAAATTTGTTGCATACCGGCGCGGGCTCACCGACTGGAATATTGCTGTATGAAGGACGTTTGCTGCCGGAGGTGTTTCGGAACCAAATCATTCATTGTGATGCCGGCCCCGGTGTCGTAAGAGCTTATCCTGTGGTGGCTATCGGAGCCGGGTACCATGCTGAAACCGAGAATATCCTCTCTACAGACGACAAATGGTTTCGTCCATCTGATGTATGTGTTGCACCTGACGGAGCCATTTACGTGGCTGATTGGAACGATGCGGGCGTCGGTGGTCATAATATGTCCGATCAAAGCATCGAGAAAATGACTGGCCGTGTATATCGGGTCGCCTCAAAAGGCAATAAAGTGTCCGGCCCGAAACTGAATCTAAATAATGCCGCGGGATGTGTTCAGGCCTTGCAATCTCCTAATCAGGCAACGCGATATTTGGCGTGGACGAAACTCAATCAGATGCAGGGTCGCGCGGAAGGCGCGCTTGAAAAACTTTGGCGCAATAAGGATAACCGCATGCGCGCTCGAGCCTTGCACTTGCTGGCTCGTATTCAGGGCAAAGAAAAAAAATATGTCGATGCTGCGATTAAGGACCCTGACCCCGACATCCGCATTACCGGACTGCGCATTGCTCGGGAGTTGAAGCTCGATCTCGTTCCGGAAATCAAGGTTCTACTAAAAGACAAATCGCCCCAGGTTCGTCGTGAGTGCGCGATTGCGCTCCGGCATAATCCATCGTCTGAAGTGCCCAAGCTTTGGGCGAAACTCGCTGCTCAATATGATGGGCAGGACCGCTGGTATTTGGAAGCGCTCGGAATCGGCGCGGATCGCCAATGGGACAGCTGCCTGGAAGAATGGTTGGTTGAGCAGGGCGCCCAATGCGATACAGTTGCAGGCCGCGAGATCATCTGGCGTTCACGCAGCAAAAAGACTCCCGGTCTGCTGGCGAAAATCATCAAAGACAAATCCCTCAGCGCTTCGCAACGGGACCATTATTTTCGTGCGCTGGATTTTATCAGCGGTCCGGAAAAAGATGCAGCCCTGGTTGAGTTATTGACGGAAAAGTAATGCGCTTAAGGTTTTGCTGCTTAAGAGCCCTGGTAATATTTTGTTGCTTGAGTTCTGTTTGCCTGGTGTTAGCCGCCCTCGCTGCTGCTGCTCAGATTGACAACAGTCACACGTCCATCGCCGTTGAAGCACTCAGCCGATTGAAAGGAATGGATCTCGAGTCCAATCCTTCACTGAAAGCGGCAGTGCTGAAGGTGCTTGAGCAAGTACGGGGAACGCCTCAATTCCTCCAAATTGTTCGGGATTTTCAGATTAAGGGGCAGGGCAGAGAAGTGACGGAATTGGCCTCCCAACATCCGGAGGATTCTTCGGCCGTGGAGACCATGCGAATGGTGCTAAACGAGCACAATTCTGAGTTTCTAAAACCTTTGCTGGCGAGCAGTAATGCGGCGAACTTAATTAAACTGCTGGGCAACACTGGTGATAGAGAAATTGTGAAGCCTTTGCTGCCGTTGGTTCAGGATGATTCACGTGACATTCTTTTGCGGAAGTTGGCAGTTCAAAGCCTCTCGCAGACGCAGGATGGCGCTGCCGCCTTACTGGATTTGGCTGAGAAGAAAATATTGCCCGCGGATGTGAAGCTCACAGCTACCATGGCGCTAAACAATGTTCAATGGCCTGGGATAAAAAGGCGCGTTGCGGAATTGCTTCCACTTCCCCAAAGTAAGAACGCGACCGCGTTACCCATTTCAGAACTCGCGAGCTTAAAAGGTGATCCAGCAAAAGGTGCAGAAGTCTTCCGCAGCGAAGTAGCAGGCTGCAACAAGTGCCATCAGGTGAATGGCGAGGGAATCGATTTTGGGCCAAACCTTTCCGATATCGGGGGCAAGTTGGGGAAGGATGCACTGTATGAATCCATTCTCGATCCCAGCGCGGGAATTTCTTTTGGCTATGAATCCTGGCAAATTGAACTAAAGAACGGGGAGGAGGTTTATGGGCTGATAATCAGCGAAACAGCAGACGATTTGGCCCTCAAAACAGCTGGCGGAATCACTACTCGCTATCGCAAAGTCCAGATTGAGAAGCGGCAAAAACAAAAGCTTTCCGCAATGCCCGCCGGGTTGCAAGCGGCGATGACAAAGGAGCAACTTGTCGATTTGATTGAATACCTGGCCAGTTTAAAAACTGTTAAGCATTAACGAAAAGCCATTCTTGACTTAAACAACAATTCCGCATTATATAGCTACAACGACTATCAGGTACCGTGAAACGGGCGATTTCAATATTTTTTGGCTGCTGTTTCTTTTCTGCGGTCGCTTCTGCCCAAAGTTACTCTATCGATTGGTTTTCCATAGATGGTGGCGGCGGGACCAGCACTGGCGGCGTCTACTCAATTAGTGGAACTATTGGACAAGTCGATGCCGGGCGCATGAGTGGAGGTAATTTTTCCATCGAGGGTGGCTTCTGGTCGATCGTAGGCGCAGTTCAGACCCCTGGCGCGCCATTATTGCGAGTTGTCCGCAGCACGACCAATACAGTTGTTATCTCATGGCCTGCTCCTTCCAGCGGATTTTCTTTGCAGCAGAATGGCGTTGCAAACAACGGCGGAGGTTGGCTCGGTGTCACGAACCAAATCGTGGTTGTCGGAGCCGAAAACCAGGTCATTATCGCACCGCCGATTGGGAACAAATTCTTTCGGCTGAGATCACCCTAAGGTCTTCGAAAGCAGTTTCCTTACTCCAAGGCATTCTCGATGCCCCTGGCTATTGCTTTCGTTTTCAACTTCACTTAACCCGAAAACATTGCCATCGAAGGAGAGTGCATGAATCTCTTTGTCATGATCCTTGGCAAAGCTGCCAATGCCGGCCTTAGGCGCTTCTTTCGTTCATAAAGGCCGCTGGATTTTTTGTTCGGAAACGCGAGTTTAACGTCCAGGTTGCCAAGACTTGTATCAACAAAGGAGCGGCAAAGCCTTAAGCATTTATTGTGAGGGTTTCACTTCACAAAACCAATTCCCGATCTGTCACTGCTCCGAGCGAGGCTGAAGTTACCGCACTGGCGTACTTGGCGAGCACGCCGCGGGTATATCGCGGTTTGGGTGCCTTCCAAGCTTTGCGGCGGGCTTTGTATTCTGCCGGAGAGATCTCAAGGTTAAGTTGTCTCTTCTCAGCATCGATCGTTATGGGATCGCCGTTTTTGATGAGTGCCAATGGCCCGCCCACATAAGCTTCGGGCGTAATATGGCCGACAACGAACCCATGGCTGCCGCCCGAGAAACGGCCGTCTGTAATCAGGGCAACGTCCTTGCCCAGTCCTTTCCCCATGATCGCAGAAGTAGGTGCGAGCATTTCTCTCATTCCAGGTCCGCCTCGAGGACCTTCGAACCGAATGACCACGATATCGCCTTTTACGATTCTGTCGTTAGAGATCGATTCCATAGCCGCTTCTTCGGAGTTAAATACCCGGGCACGACCTCTGAAACAAAGCCCCTCCTTGCCAGTGATTTTCGCCACAGCCCCCTCCGGAGCAAGATTTCCATACAGAATTACCAAATGGCTATCCTTTTTAATCGGATTCTTCAGGGGATGAATAATGGTCTGAGCATCCGGGTACGGCTGCACATGTGTAAGTGTTTCCGCCATGGTTTGGCCGGTAACTGTCAAAACGTCACCGTGCAGAAATCCTGCATCGAGCAAGGTTTTCATCAGCGGACGAATCCCACCAATGGCGATTAGTTCGGACATCAGGTGTTTTCCACTCGGTTTCAAGTCCGCAAGGACGGGTACCCGTTTACCGAGGCGAATGAAATCTTCCAATCCGAGTTTAATCTTTGCGGCATGAGCTATGGCGAGCAGGTGCAAGACGGCATTAGTGGATCCTCCAAGCGCGATGACCAAAGTGATGGCATTCTCAAAAGCTTTTTTTGTGATGATGTCCAAAGGGCGAATCCCTTGTCTAAGCATGTTGACAACGGCAGCGCCCGCCCGGCGACAATCTTCCTTTTTGGCATCAGAAATCGCGTTTTGAGCGGAGCTGTTTGGAAGGCTCATCCCCATTGCCTCGATTGCGCTGGCCATGGTATTGGCCGTATACATGCCTGCGCAGGACCCGGGCCCCGGAATAGCGCAAGCCTCAATCGCTTGAAACTCCTCGTCGTTGATTTTGCGATTCGCGTGCGCGGGAATAGCCTCGAAAACCGACACAATATCCAGCTTTCGTCCGTTGCCATTAATACACCCTGGCAGGATGGTGCCGCCGTAAACAAAAACCGCAGGACGATTCAAACGCGCAATCGCCATCATGGCCCCGGGCATATTCTTGTCGCAACCTCCGACCGCAACAAACCCATCCATACCCATGCATCCAACCACTGTCTCAATGGAATCGGCGATCACCTCTCGAGAAACCAGGGAATATTTCATCCCTTCAGTCCCCATTGATATTCCGTCGGAGATAGTGATAGTGTCAAAAATAACTGCCTTACCGCCGGCTTCGTTGGCTCCGGCCTCGGCAATGCGAGCGAGTTGGTCCAGATGCATGTTACAGGGAGTGACCATGCTCCAAGTTGACGCAATGCCAATAACCGGCTTCGCAAAATCCTCCTGCTTAAATCCGACAGGATAAAGCATGGCTCTACTGGGTGCTCGTTCAGGACCATCGAGTACGATGCTCGAATGCGCCCGCAAGATATTTGGCCGGTTTTTTCCCCGGCGGGAACTGTTCGAGGCACTTTTCATCATTGGCCCATTTTGCTCAGGAAAACTCGGGACTGACAAGCCTGGCTTTTGGTAGTCGCGTCAGAGTTGACTCGTTAATCGTTGTGTTAGCTGCTGTCAGGGAGATTTTGGGGCTTTCAAAGGCTGCTTTTGATTCTGCTTGGAACAATTGAGTGTCCATAAGGCATCGACTGTTCTGCACCAGGTTTCCCGGTCTTTGCACGTGCGCCTGGTGGGTGAGCCATGAAGGTAAAATGCCAAAATATCATCACGGAGGTCAGGTCTTATTTCATCCAAGCCTTGCCTGGCGAGCTCATCTATCAGGCGAGCATAAGTCCGGTCAGCCAGCACGTATTCCCCGGCTTGGGGGGGTTGCGCCGTATCAAAGTCGAGGTTCGATAGACTGTAGTTCCCCTTTCGAATTTCCCCAAGCAGGTCGCGATATTTGTCCACACTTCGGTTCACGCTGCGAATGTAAAGGTCTTCGGTGTCCGACGTGGGGATCTTGAAAGCGAGCGCTTTGGCTGGCCCTATTTTCGGAATGATTCGCAAGACAAACGCGAGCACACGTGAGCCTATACCAGGCTGCCGATAACCTTTTCCCCATTCTTTTTCGTACTGGGTACGCGAGAGATTGTAGAGAAACTTTTTTTCACTAAAGTTGGGAGTTTCTTTCACCAACTCCAGCTTGTAGGCTATCAAAGCAACTCGTGTTAGTTGTGGAATAGTGCGGCTGACCGCCCGGCGAAAAGTGCCAACAGCCAGGTCGACCGACCCAAGAGTATCTTCCAAACTTAATCCATAGGTCTTCAGCATCGCCCGTTGGAGCACCGGCTTTGAAACTTCAAAGCCGATAAAGTCGTGGTAACGATCAGATGTGTAACGGTTCTTCGCTACTTGAACCAAGTCGAATCCAAACTCGACCTGGATATGAGCTTTCGGATCTTGCGCATAGGTCACAGAATCCCCGTACTTAGCGCGCAGCTTGGGAAACGACAGTGCCACCGCACGGTTAATGGTAGGATGGGCGCTGATATCGGAGCAGTAATGGGCTAGCGAACCCAGGGCGAATGCATATTCATCGAGATTTGCCGACTCCCTAATCAAATGATTTACAAAATCGCCGCTACGCACGTAATGGGTCAAGTCGCTGAAGAAGGAGCTTCCAAATGGGTAATATCCAATATCCTGAATGAGGCAGCCGCCGTACGCATAAGCATGAGCTTTACGAAGGTCCTCAGTTGTGGCCTCAGGAAAGCGGCTTTGCAGCAAGGGTTGTAAGTCGTCCTTCCAGGCAATATCTACCACTTGTTCATGTGTGAGCAGGGAGTAGCCAGAGCAGGGCAGGGCGGAAGCCATGGCCAAAACGAATGCCTTCCAAAGAACCTGTTTTCCACGTGATGGAAAAATTTTGTGCCCCAGGAAGAAACTCATGCTGGACCGTCACCTAACGTTCAAGGCTGGTCAAGCGTGGATTATTGCTTGGCTGACTTGCTCAATGGATAGTGGGCGTACCAAGTGAGACGAATACCTTCGAGGGTCAACTGCGGCTGCACTACGGTAATTTCCGGCAGCTTTGCAGCCATAAAACTGGCATAGCCCCCCGTCGCGACTACAGGCACCCGCTTAACCGCCAGTTCAAGTCTGATATCTCGCAAAAGTGTGCCGATTAAACCTCGATATCCGCGAACCACACCCACCATCATTGCCGCAGTGGTGCTCTTTCCAATCACAGATTTTGGTTCGCGGATAGCGATTTTTGGCAAAAGCGCCGTTTTTTTGTTTAAATATTCGGTCATTGCCTCCAGCCCTGGAGCGATAATGCCGCCAATGTAATTGCCGAATCTATTCACAACATCGAAGGTTACGGCGGTTCCAAAGTCCACAGCAATGCAGGGTGCGCCAAAATGATGGTGTGCGGAAACTGCGTTGGCCAGCCGATCTGGGCCAATGGTCTCGGGTTTGGGGTAATCAATGCCGATGTCTTTCAGGGTGGCATTGGTTAACTCCAGGCAAGGCACATTCCACGTTTTCCTAACAAGCCTCCGCGCCAGGATGGTTGCCTTGGGCACAACACTGCACAATACCACGCCTTCCAAATGCGTGTTACGCGTGAATTTCTTTAGATGTGTTTTCCCACTCTGATCATACCAGGACCTGGTTGGTATGTCCGTTTGCTCAACAACCCCCTTGGAAGTTCCCCAGCCGAGGTGAGTGTTGGTGTTGCCAATATCAAGCAGGAGGATCATTAAAAAATTATGAAGCGGCCAAGGAGCCTACCCATTCAATCGTCGAGACTCACGTCTCCTCCCATGATCCGTTCCAAATGTCCATGTTCGGTTCGTAGAAGTAATGCGCCATCTTCGCCCAGCGATTCGGCGACTCCCCCAATTTGGCGCTGGCCTGAGCGGATGGTGATTTCATGACCAATGGTTGTGCAGTGCTGTTCCCATTCATCGGCAAGAGCTGAAAAATCACCGGCGCGAAGCCGGCTGTAATCCTGCTCCAACTCTCGCAAGATGTGCACAGCCAATTCCGACCGCGAAAGACCCTTGCCCAGTTCGGTTCGCAAGGAGGTCGCGATTTTTCTCAAGTCGGGTGGGAAATCCAATGGAATCAAATTCACATTCACCCCTACACCAAGGATAACGTAATTGATTCGATCCAGTTCGGCGTAAAGTTCCGTGAGAATGCCGGCTACTTTTTTGCCGCGAATGAGGATATCGTTTGGCCATTTAATTTCTACCTTCAAGCCTGTTTGTCCCTCAATGGCCCGGCGCAGCGCTGTTGCGGAAACCACCGTCAGTTGTGTTGCTTCTTGTGGTCTGAGATCAGGGCGCAGCAGAATTGAAAACCAAAGTCCCTTTCTTGCAGGTGAAATCCATTCTCGTCCCAGCCGCCCGCGACCTTTCGATTGAGACTCGGCAAAGACGACAATACCCTCCTTAACGCCATCCCTCGCAAACTTGCCGATCAAATCATTGGTGGAGGGTGTTTCTCGAAAGACACGGATGTCGCGTCCGATCACTCGAGCCTCGCCCAGCCTTGAAATCAAGTCATCAGCATGCAGTGCATCGGGGGCGCTTATCAAACGATAGCCCAAGTGTGGGCTGGCTTCGATTTCGTAATCAAGGGAACGCAGGTCATTGATGCGGGCCCACACCGCAGCTCGGCTGATACCCAATTGCCCCGAGAGATCGGCGCCGCTTACGCCGCCGTTGTTGTCCCTCAACGCCTTTAGAATTTGTGCGTCAATTGTCACTATGTTTTAAAGTCGATGGGAAGAGGTTTCCTGGAATTTGAAATCCAGCCCGATGTCCACGGCACGAGCCGAGTGTGTCAGCGCCCCTACCGAAATAAAGTCTACGCCGGACTCGGCAATAGTTCTTACACTTGCCAAAGTGATTCCGCCGCTGGCCTCTGTTTTTGCGTGGCCCTTGCATTTCTGAACGGCTAGCCTTAGTTGGCCCGGGTCCATATTATCCAGCAGGATAAGATCCGCACCGGCAGCAATAGCTTGATCAACCTGTTCGAGAGTGTCAGTTTCAACTTCTATCTTCATTTTTGGATGAAGAGAACGAGCTCTTTGCAAAGCGATTGAAATCGGTTGGGAAGATTCGGTCTTTAGCGCGGCCAAATGATTGTCCTTGATAAGCAACATATCAAACAAGCCGAAGCGGTGGTTGCGTCCGCCACCACATACCACCGCATATTTTTCCAGTTGGCGCCATCCGGGAGTCGTTTTGCGGGTGTCGAGAATTTCTGCACGCGTGCCTTTCACCGCTTCGACAAATTGACCCGTCATGGTTGCTATTCCAGAGAGGCGTTGAAGAAAATTTAAAGCGACTCTTTCGCCAGTAAGAATTGCCCGCGCGGGTCCTTCAACCTCCAGCAACGGTGTTCCCGCTGTGAGACGCTGGCCGTCTTGTGCAAGGTGCGTAAGTCTTATGTCGGACGACAACTCCTCGAAAACCGCTTTCGCGAGCGCGAGCCCCGATACAATTAACGGCTCACGGCCACTCATCGTCCCGGTCGCTGTGGCGGTTGCAGGGATGACTGCATCGGTCGTCACGTCGCCGCTCCCAATATCTTCGGCCAGCGCGGTTTGAACGGCTCGCCGCACCAGGCCAGCATTTAATGCGTCCACAGAAGGAACAGTGTCCAAAATAGATGGAACGTAAAAGGTAAAAACCTTTGATAAGAAAGGAATTTCACAGGGTTTAACTATCAGGAAGCAGCAAAATCATCTATGCCGCATGCGTTCGAGTAAGTTGGAAGTCATCTGTTGCACACGAACATCCGGTCCAAGCGGCGATGTGTAAACCGATGGACACACATAACCTGGAGGCTGCGACAGACCATCCGCCCACCAGCAGGTCGAAGCGTTGAAAACGAAGTTTTTCCGACGAGTTTCGTAAATCGTCGCTGAGTAGATGCCACCGTTGGGTTTCCCAGGGGCGCTCTGGGTTGGGCCGCTGGCGAGCACCTTTATACCTGCTATATTGGCAGGTTCCCCATGAAATTCCCAGCCTATCAATCCGGGAATAGTGTCGCCGCTTTTCATTCCTGTGTTACGGTAGACCCAATGCTCGGGTGCGGTGCAAATCCAATCCGCTCCGCCAGTGCACGGCGGAACATTGCTGCGAGCTCCCAGAAGCAAATCCTCCGGCGGACTCCGATAAGGAAATGAGTTCATGGACGGAAATCGCTTTACCATTCCTTCGTCGCGCGGCCCATAATAATCCACTCGGGAAAATTTTCTGTGTTGCGCTTCGTTGGCTCCGCCGCGTAATTCAATGCGACCACAGCAGGTATTTCCGGATAGAAAGGCAACGTTACTTTCCAGCACATTGGGATCCTAAGCTTAGAATTCCACGTGGACAAGTTGTCGCG
>JADMIO011437882.1_pt1 | contig 48373 bp, 33 predicted proteins | sample 8958161 | NCBI WGS metagenome assembly JADMIO01 (sample SAMN16585339, study PRJNA669376) | soil metagenome | isolation source: Crop rotation soil | place: USA: Cullars Rotation, Alabama | collected 2011
CGCGACAACTTGTCCACGTGGAATTCTAAGCTTAGGATCCCAATGTGCTGGAAAGTGCTCGTGAGGTCAACAAACTAAAGGCCAAAATAAGAGCCCGGGCGAGAATCCAGGTAAAAGGAACGCCTTTGGAAAAGGACCTAATCAGACTGGGATTTCTAGCCCCGGAGAAGGTTGGCGGGAAGAATCCGCCCGCCTCAGGCAAACGAGCCGACATGAACCAGCGGTCCGCATCCGCCCGCCGCGCAAATGGAACTCGGTTGAAAGAGGTTTTGGCGAGTTGGGGATTTCAGCTGAAGGAGGACGAGGTGGACAAGGGATCGCATTCATCACCCAACGCGAAAAAGAAATCCACCACCGCATCCCGCAAAAAGCAATCTCGCCGCCGCGATAGAAAAACAGAGACGCATCCCTAAGGGATGCGTCTGTTTACGTCAGGAGTCGTTCAAGCTTGATGTGGCCGCGGCAATCATGCGGATCCACGGCAGCGGCGTTGGTTACTTTGTGACTACCGCATACCCGATTGCCCTGGCGATCTCTTCTCGATTCTCTGCGATAGCTTTATCGACGCACGACTCCCACTGCAAGTCGTACATCTTTTTGAGGTGGCAGCGTGCGCAGCCGTCTTCGCAGTGCCGGCTAAGCTCTTCCGCAAATTGTTTCCGCTCTTCAACTGATAATCGTACGCCGGGAAACTCTTTGGCGAAAATGCGATCGCTCAAATTCAGAGTGTCCATCAGAAACGAATAATCACACCGGTCTATCCATTCCCCCAACGTTGGTTGCGTGCACCTTAACTCGTCAAGGGCTTCTTGTTGAGCCTGAAGTCGAAAACCTGTGTCGTCATCGGTTTCAGCGAGCAATTTCGGCATTAACGCGAACAGATCTTTTTGCATATTTTTCCTGGTCATCATCGTACCCCTTTTTTAAACAGGTCATGTTTCAGCGAAGTAGTTTTGAACATGCGTTGGTTTGCAGGTACGGATGATGCCTCAATTCATGGAACGCGAGCCTCGATTCCAGTTCCGGAATTGAGGCATCAGTGTAGATGTCCATGAACGGAAGGAGCGTAATTGTTACCAATTGTTGACGAGTCGAACGCCACATTCTTGCAGATCAAGTGCCGTGAGACAAGCGCATTAAGAAGCATCTGCAGTGGGTTCAAGTTGCCCGAGGTGCGGATTGGTCCTGCGGAAGGGATTGATCCAGCGTGCGAACAAAAAAGCCGGAGGCTCGCGTTAGCGAATCTCCGGCTTGAGTCTCCAATGAAGTTATCAAACGCACTGTCCAGCCCGGGAGGAGGAACCTCTGCACTCTGTGTTGTAGGGCCGGTTAAATTCACTTTTATTCCTCAATGATCGACCAACTGATCGATACACAACTCAAAACTATTTTCCCGCGAAACGAAAACGCTCGATATCAAATAGACTTGTCTTTGCCTATTACTTTACGCGCCCGGTAACGAATTCTCCCCTCGACTTTTTGCAAATCGTACCGTACCTGACAAATTTCCTTGCCCACGGTATCTGCTACCTCTCTAATAGACAGCTCCTCAATCCTTCTCAAAAGAAAAATTTGTTCCTCGTACTCACTCATTCCCGACAGGATCACGTTCGGCAGGGTGCGGTAGAGTTCTTTGAAGTAGATGCGGTTGTCCAAAGTGACCACCGACTCGTCGGTTTGGGCCGTCTCCCGATCCACGGCTTCCCTCGTTTTGTCATCATCGTAGCTCACCGCCTTCTCCTTTCCCTTTTCTCTCCACCGATCATTGACGAGGTTCCTGGCTATTCTTGTCAGATAAGCTTGGACGTGACTGATTTCCAGGTTCCATTGCTTTCGTTTCATCAGCCGCAAAAAACGTACGAAAGCTGTCTGTGCAAGATCTCGGCTTCCTCCTGGTCACCTGTCAGCCGAAAGACTGTGCGAAATAGCGCGGTGTAATACTCGCTGGAGTTTTCTTCGAAGCTTTTCGGAGTAAGGACGGTCGCGGTGGATTCACTCATGGTATCTACCTCCAAACAAAACGGGGAATCTGGGGAAACTGGATACCAAAACTAGTATGGAACTCGGTCTATTTAATCGCGCGTATTAGTGTCAATTTACAGCTGCGGACTTCGGAATTGCTCATCGTCGGGTCCCGGAAAGTCTCATTGGTTGATAACGACGACCGCTTAATTGAACTGAAAACATCTTGGCTGTTGATTAGACGTCCCCCGTCCGCTTTTCAAAAAAAATCACTGGCCGAAAGTGAAAATAAATTGTCGCGCTCAAAACTCTTTTGAAGAATCCCTGGCGTGCGTCTTGTCAATGACACCACTAATAAGGGCGGCGGCCGGGATGAAACGAGAGGAGGAAAAGTGAAGGAGCGGGGTCGCCGCCCCGGATTATCAAAGGCATTGGCCGGGAGGAAAGAAGATCATGAGAAACGTAATCAACATTAATAGCAGACGGCTCTTCTCGAATTACTGTGACGGGAGGAGCCGCAAACAAATCATTATCGAACAGGCGCTATTCTGGGCCGGCGTGCTTACGACGGTCGTCACGCCTGAACTCTTCTGGTCGTTCTCGCGAGGAGTGTTTGGCTTTGTGACCTTTGGAGTTGTGACCGTGGCCGGCACCGGATTCGGGCTCGCCCGTTACTATCGTTTTCCTTTTCGGATAACCCGTTGCGTCAGCAGGCCTGTTCCGCAAACCGTGGAAACAACTGAAAAGTGGGCGGCCTAAAAGCAGTCAACGCGCTCGCCGAGGTGAATGAAGGATCTATAGACCGCACTCTCGGGCTTTTTGAAAAAAAACTTTTCCGGCGTCTTGGAGAGTAGGGCATCTTCAAAACTAAACGGAGGCAAATTATGAGCGAAAGCGTTTTTGGAAAGAAAACAGCCGCCGCAGAGACCGGCAGGCACCACGAAAAAAAACACCGCACAAGCTTCGGCAAGGCTACTTCGAGACGCTCGAGTAATCAGCCCGCACGAGCTACTCATCACCCAAAAGACCGACACCAGAAAGGAACTTTTATGAAACGGAAAGCTACAGCAACCGCTCTGGTCCTGTTCGTTGTGACGTTGCTATTGGTGACGCCCGCGACCTCAAAGGGCTCGACGTTCGGCACGGGCATCACTGCTGGAGGCAATATGACTCTTAGCAACACCACGGACCAGGAGACTAATACCGGGGGTTCGGAAACGCAGTTCACTTCCACGGTTACTTCCGGCGGACCAACGTTCGCGACGATTTCGGGTCGTCAGATCGCTGGCGTGGGCGGGCGGAAAACTACTACGGCCACCGCGCAAAGATGGCTTACGACCAGTCGGTCCCGAACCGGCACCATAAATACGCCCACGTTGACCACCGGCGGAGTCACGGGACGGTTCACCATTTCGCAGCGCACCACCGTTAACTTCAACTTTGTCGACACGGACGAATATTTCGAGGGAACGGATTCGAACTTCAATCAGTTCTTCTAATCATCGAAACCCTGGACCGTCACGTAGAGATCTCCGAACCCATTGGTTCGGAGATCTCTTACGGCGGACTTCTCCAGAGAATCAAGACTGTCCGGATTGAAAATAACAAACGTCATTAAATTCGACCGAGGTCTCTCATCATGAATCCCAGACAAATGACCTTTCCATTCAGTGTGAGGAAGACAAAAAGAGAATCGCGTTCGGGACGGGATTTGGTTGGCCGCTCATACCAGGAAGGATATGAGACAATCACGGTCATCGGAATCTGCGCGCATGACGACGCGCGTGTACTCGTCAAGCGTCAACCGCGCGGCAGCGTAACCTCACTACCGTCATGGTTGATGCGTCCGATCTTTGCCGAAGAAGAGAGGCAAAGACAGCGGGCCGCATGACGACGTGAATGACGACCGGTTCGTCATGCATTCCCTGGTTTACCGTTGCGATCTAAATCGCTTTGACGCCAGTCTTCATCGCGTTATTGGTGGTCACTCTCAGGTCGTACGATTGACGCAACACTCCGCACACGACCAGACCTCAGTAATCTCGCCCGTTCGGGACAAGCTCCGAGGATCATCGCCGTCACTTTTTGTAATCAATAAGGAAGATCACGATTCGATGATTAGCCGGCGCCGGTGGAAGTCATCCGGCCGCTACGGGAGAACAGTTGAAGGAGATCAAGACGGGATTCAAGACCGAGTTGACTGGCGCGGTAATCGAAGGATTTGAGGTGGCACGATCTACCGCGACCTTCGAGAACCGACTTGGGGAAACGGCTTCGACGCCTTTACAATCGCGGCGCTAGTGGGACACTCTGACATTCACACGACGGCTCCTTACGTTCTTGTGACGAAGAGAAACAAACCAGCAGCGGTTGAGGCGGCGAGGCTGGGTTCCAGGCAAGTTGTTTAGAAATGGCCACGCGTCCACCACGGCCACTTGCACTCGCCGCTGTAAGTTGTTGAAATATAAAGCACGGCGGGGTAGCTCAGATGGTTAGAGCGTGGGATTCATAACCCCAAGGTCGGCGGTTCGATCCCGCCCCCCGCTACCAAATTTCCTGATATTTCAATATCTTACGAACCCTCACCTCCAAGACCGCTTTGCATTTGCCGAGAATCAATCACAATTCAAGCAAAATCTGACTGGCAACTAGTTTCGCCTCTACGACTGTCTCAAGAGCAGGAGTTAGGCGTGAGTCGCTTTCCCATACTTCTTATGCACGCGCTTGGCCCAATCTCAGAAGCGACCATGGCGATACGCTAGCAGGATCGTCCAACCAGAGATCCTTGGTGGTAGATGCTGTCGCCGTTCGGCAACATCGAGACCAGTATCATGTCGTGATCGTAGTGCGTGATGGGATTGTGACCGGCTATTTGGTACCTCTGATCTGCCGCGGATTCTAATCCTGCCCGATTTAGAAAAGTAAAGTTGCCGTTCAGATTGTGTGCATAGCTCACACTGGCGATTATCGAATGTCGTTCTATTCCTCTGAGTGCTCATGATGAAGTTGCGGGCCGCAGGAAGCGAAATGGAACAAGTGGGGCGATCTATAAGGGAACTCTGCCCCTCTCAGCGCTGCGGAAAGAGGCAGGCATCGATTGCCGCGATTCCATGAGCATCAAACTCACCACGAAATCCTTGAGCAAAATTGATCCGGTATTGCTCGATGAAGCCGCCCCTTCTCACGGCATGACGGTTGCCCTACTCACAAGCAGAGAACTGAGCTGTGCCCCCGTTGAATGCACAGGCTCGTTGATGTAAATCGATCGCGATTACGGATCGACGCAGATCCGAACCACAGAAAACGCGGCCGTTGATCTCTAACGTGCCGACGCAGCCAAACCTCACGATTTCAAGCAGGCAATGTGAAGTTGCCACTCGACGTAGTCCACCACGTTATTTCTTTCCACGGAGAGATTTACATGAACCGCCTTTTTCGACTGATTCCTTTCGCTTTTCGCCTATCGGTGGTGCTCTTGTGTGTTGCGAGGTTGGCCGCGGGTACCCCCGCGATTAAAGCCACTGGCAACGATGCAGGTGAAACCGGTGCTTCGGGTACTGAGAACTCTTCGCCCTCAGCAGATCTCATTAGCTGGAACGTGAATGAGAAAGAACTACCTCTTTTGAACCTGAAGGGCGAACAACTAAAAGCTGGCTTGGCGCAATCGCTTGCTTACCGGCTAGATCAGTTCAACTTTCCAATTCTTCAAACGCTGATTTACGACGAGGAACACGGGCGCTACCTTTTGCCCGCGTTTACCCCAAGCACACCCAATCATTTCATCGAGTTCGCAGTGACAGACGCGAAGAACGCATATCTCTCAACCGATGGATTGAAGCTTAGTTTGATCGATAACGACAGCACTAAGACGATTCGCACTAGCGACGGAGCAAAATATGTCTTTGTGCGCTATCCCGACAATGAATTTCATTGCGCCGTCATTAAAGACGCCACGGGAACTTCACTCAATCTGCTGTACACGGCAAAGGGCCTGGTACTTCATGGAATTGTCGACGCTGCCGGCCGTACCGTGACCTTCAGCTATGACGCCGGCGGCATCAGCTCAGTAACGCAAACATGGATGGCCAACTCGCAAGGCCTGACCAAGACATGGCGTGTTGGCGGTCCGTCAAAGATTCCTGACGCGCAGATCCACTACTCACATGCTAATGACTTGAAGTTACTTCCAACCAGCGCGGTGGTCCGCGCATTCACGGCAGAGCTGGCCGCTTCCGATAAGCTGTTGGCGCATATTTTCGGCGGCCCGAGCGCGGTTGCCGCCGCGAACGGTTTCGAGCCTGACGGATTGGCGTCTTCCTATCCGCTCTATCGGGGCGACACGGTCGGCGATGACGGTGTCGAGCGCCGCGGCCATCTTTCTTACGCAATGCATCTTTACGGAAGCGCCGACGGCACTGGCGATTCGCCATTGTATGTGCCGGCGGGTTTTACAACTCACAGTGCTCAACCATCGCCGACGGATGCGGTGGTGACCTTCTACTATCCAAAGCTCGGAAACCTATTGGACGTGACGCTCGCAGTCTTTCATGTTGCTGATTTTCAAATCTGTAATGAAGGCGATCGGGTATTGATTGGGAGAATCGGTGGCCCTGGCGGCTCTTCCCCTCTGTACAAGCACTCACATATCGAATTCTATCGCGGCAACACTGGATTGCCTTCGCTTTCGTCGCGCGCCGCCCTGCGCATCGATCCAGGAAAGGTTTTTCCCCCGAGAAAAGCCGAATAAGCGAACGTGTTGATTGAACCTATCAATTGCGGACTGGTTTATCGTTATTTGACCAAGCCTCGGCCCAATTACCATCTGCCCCACGGTTAGCCGCGCACTGGAAAATTATGGGCGCGCAAGGTTGCAAGGCGTTGAATCAAATCGCAACCGTCTCCGTTGTTTATGCAGAACTGACCGGGACGCTCTGGCGCTCCCGTCAACAATTTCGAATTAGGTCACCACCCGATTCAGATTTGATACGAAGGGATGCTGGCTCGGGCCTGGCGCTCATCCGGGTTGAGCTTGTTGGCTTCCATATCCACTGATTTTGTCGGAAAGAGTGGGGATTCCGTGCCGTTTCATCATCCGATCCAAAGTCTTTCGATCAATCTCGAGAAGTCGTGCAGCGGCTTGTTTGTTACCTGCTGTATGCGCCAGCACGCGGGCGACGTAACGACCTTCAATCGTGGCCAATGGCAGCCATTCTTCAACGGTTCTACTACGTGATAAACCCTGAGACGTAGATGTTTTGTATTCCCGGACGCGCTTAGGCAAATCTTTCGCGCGAATGGCGCCCTCACACAAAGCGGCCGCTCGCACTACAGCATTCTCGAGCTCTCGAATGTTGCCGGGCCAATCGTATCGTTGCAAAAGCTGCATCGCCTCCTGTGAAAAACCAACCGATGGGTTGAGTGAAAAAAGACGATCGGCGAAGGTCTGCGCGAGCGGTGGTATGTCCTCGCGTCGTTCGCGTAGCGGCGGCAAGTTCAGCGAGACGGCATTCAGCCGATAGAAGAGATCGTTGCGAAACCTTCCCGCTTTAACCGCCCCTTCAACGTCGCGATTACTGGCCGCGATAACCCGCACATTTACTTTCTGCGTCTGGTTTGAGCCGACGCGCCTTATCTCTCCTTCCTGAAGAACGCGCAGTAACTTCACCTGGAAAGACAGACTTGTTTCGCTGATTTCGTCAAGAAAGATCGTGCCGCCGTCTGCTTCCTGCCACAAACCCCGCCGGTCTCGATCAGCGCCGGTGAACGATCCCTTCACGTGACCAAAGAGTTCCGCTTCGATTAGGTCCGCTGGAATTGCGCCGCAGTTGACCGCCACAAAAGTCTTGTCACCACGCCCGCTGCGTTGGTGAATTGTTGAGGCCACCAGTTCTTTTCCTGTGCCGGACTCGCCCGTCAAAAGGACTGGCAGATTTGTCGCGGCCACCCGTCCCACCTGCTTCATGAGTTCGATAAAGGCGTAACTCCGGCCGACCAACTCAAGATCGTCTCGACCCGTCGAATGGTGCCTGGGTGAAACGCGCCGATAGCGTTCGCTTAATTGCTCGCGTAGTACTTTGGAGAGCGAAGACACGTCTTCAGGGCCGAACGGCTTTAATAAATAGTCATATGCGCCAAACGCGGTTGCATCGAGTGCCCCGACGGCGGATCCATGTCCCGTCATCAGCACAACTTTTGTGTTCGGCAATTCTTCTTTCACACGCCTGAGAACCGCGTAGCCGTCAGCGCCACCCAGCATCACGTCGCAAAATATGACGGGCCACGACTGATCCCGCATCAACTCGAAGGCTTCTTCAGCCGAGGAGCATTCCGAGACAGACCAGCCATCCCCGCGGAGCACAGTCGCCACAAACTCACGAACCTGTCGTTCGTCATCGATCACCAATGCATGTAGTAAATTATGAGACATGATGGGGTCATTCATTCACGCCAATCGGCAAGCTTACCGACGACGGATCATTAGAAATGGCGATCGGCTTTGGGATATCGATTAATCTCCGCCAATTCACCTCTTCAGGTTCCACCGGATGGCCAAGCAAAAAGCTCTGTCCTTCTTCGCACTTTAGTAAACGCAGGAACTGCAGTTGTTCCTCTGTCTCTATCCCTTCGGCGATTATCCGGAGGCTTAGATTATGTGCCAGCGCCACCACTGCCATCACCAGGGCGGCGTCCTTTGGATCAGTAGTGGCGCCGGAGACAAACGATCGGTCGAGTTTGACCGTATCGATCGGCAGATGCTTCAGATAACTTAATGATGAATAGCCCGTGCCAAAATCATCGATCGAAACCCGAATACCGAGCCGGCGCATATCGCTAAGGACACGAATGGCTGGCGCCGAGTGCTCCATAATTGAAGTCTCAGTTATTTCTATCTCAAGGCATTGTGGGTCGAGTTGAGCTTCAGCCAGCGTACCGATCAGATTGTCCGTGAAATTAGATTCCAGGATTTGCCGAGCGGAAATGTTGACCGCAATTCGAAGATCGCGGTGACCCAATCGTTGCCACTCGCGCAGTTGCCGACACGCGCGCCGCAGCACGATTTGTCCGATCTCAATAATCAAGCCCGTATCCTCAGCGAGGCCGATGAAATCAGCGGGATTCAAAAGTCCTAGTCTCGGATGCTGCCATCGCACGAGAGCCTCAAAGGCGCTGACCTTACCAGAGGCCAGGTTGAAGATGGGCTGGTAATGGTTAATCAGTTCGTCCTCTTCGACCGCGCGACGGGGATTTGTTTCCAGGCCCAGAATGCTCACTGCCTGCTCATTCATTTGGGAACGGTAAAATTGATGATTATTACCACCCTTGTCTTTGGCGGTGTCGAGGGCCGCGCCGGCATTTCTCAACAGAGTCCCGACGTCAGTGCCATTCGCCGGAAAAAGGCTGACGCCGATGCTCGTGGTAACAAAGACTTCCTGCGCGTCTGCGATAACAAACGGCGCGCGCATCGCTTCGGCGACTGCCGCGGCGCGTTTAGATACGTCCGCCAGGTCTTTTATCGATCCAAGCAGAAACGCGAAATCAGGACCCTCAAATCTTGCCAACATATCGAAGGCTTCAGGGGTTGCGTTGAGTCTTTGCGCAGCCGCAAACAGTAAAGAGTCCCCGGCCTCATGGCCCAGCGTACTCACGATTCGTTTGAAACGATCCAGCGAAACCAGAAGCACCGCGGCTGTTGACGTACCGTTCACGATGAGAGATTGGGCTCGCGATTCAAAGAGCGCACGATTTGGCAGATCGGTTAGCCGGTCGTGATATGCAAGGTGTTCAATTCTGGCAGTCCGCTGCGCAACCAGATCTTCTAAATGCGTTTCGTACCTCCGCTTCTCTGCTATTAACGCGGAATGTTCGAGAGCGCGGGCGACGGCTATCTGAACCTGACGCAGCTCCATCGGTTTGGTGATGTAATCAAATGCCCCCGCTCGCATCGAGTGAATGGCGGCGTCGATGGTGTTTTGCCCGCTAATCATCATGACGACGGTGTCGGGCGCGCGTTCATGTATGCGGGGCACCAGCTCCAGCCCCGTGATCCCGCCCATGTTGATGTCGCTTAACACGAGATCGAACGTGCGCTTTTCCAACACCGCGAGCGCCTCTTCGGCGGACCCGGCCTCGAGGCACTCGTAATCGTCAGCCAGCAGACTCAAAAGCAAGCTGCGGATCTGCGTTTCGTCGTCAATAATGAGAATTGAACATTTCGCTTGCGGGGGCATCATTGCTACCTCACCTGTCCGTTTGATCCAAAACTTCACGAACTTTCCTGGATAGGGTGTGGGGCGTAAAAGGTTTTTGGATGAATTCAATTCCCGAATCCAACACGCCGTGATTCACAATCGCATCATCGGTATAACCCGACATAAAGAGCACCCTCAGACCTGGACGCAGCGACGTGAGCCGGTCGGCGACATCTTTGCCGCTCTTTTCAGGCATCACCACATCCGTAAGGAGCAGATCAATATGTTCGGCCTCCCGCGAGCAAAGATCGATTGCTTCATCGCCGCCACGGGCTTTGATGACGCGGTAGCCGGCGTCTTCAAGAATATGCGCGGCCAATCCGCGGACAACATCTTCATCTTCCACCAGGAGCACCGTCTCTGATCCTCTGGTCACATCTTCCTCATCCAGGTCTCGGCCGGTGGGCAAATCAGCCGACGGCGCGGCTTCCGGCAGATAAACTTTGAACGAGCTGCCGCGGTCGGGCTCGCTATAAACCCAAATGCTGCCGCCGCTCTGTTGCACGATTCCATAAACCGTCGAAAGTCCCAACCCCGTTCCCTTTCCTTTATCTTTCGTGGTGAAGAAGGGTTCGAAGATCCGTTCGCGAATTTCTTCGGTCATTCCCATTCCAGAATCACTAACGGCCAGCATCACGTAGTTTCCCGGGTTTACCCCAACGTGCGTCCTCGCATACTCCCGATCTAACTGCACGTTAGCGGTTTCAATTGTGAGATGGCCGCCCAGCGGCATCGCATCACGCGCGTTCACCACCAGGTTGACCAAAACCTGTTCTATCTGTCCGGGATCGGCATTGATGGTGCGCAACTCGTTGGGCAGCTTTGCGGTCAGCACGATGTCCTCACCAATCAAACGTTGCAGCATCTTATTCATGTCCGAAACGATATTGTTTAGATCGAGCGAAACCGGCTGCAGAATTTGTTTGCGTCCGAAGGCCAGCAACTGCCGAGTCAGATTCGCAGCCCGCTCGCCCGCTTTCTGAACTTCCTCAAGGTATGACTTGATCGTTCTGTGTTGGTCGGCTTGCCGAAGTGCGAGCGCTGTGTATCCATTGATCGCCGTCAGCAGGTTGTTGAAGTCGTGGGCCACACCACCGGCAAGTTGTCCGATCGCTTCCATCTTCTGCGATTGTCGCAGTTGCTCCTCGAGCTGCCGGCGCCGGGTAACGTCGCGGGCGATGCCTTGGATGCCAACGGGAACGCCATTCTCGTACACATACTTGGTATTGACTTCGACCGGCACGCGGTGGCCGTCCTTGGCGATGATTTCAATCTCGTAAGCAGTGAGTCTTTCACCCGACAGCTTGCGACGCATCATTTCATGGACCTTCTCCATGCATTCCGGTGCTACGGTGTCAGACAGGTTCAGTCTTAATGATTCTGTCAGCGTGTAGCCGGTAATCTCTTCACCTGCCTTGTTCATGGACGTGTAGTTGCCCGCCAGGTCATGCGAATAAATTATGTCGTGGGCGTTTTCCACGAGGTCGCGATATCGCTCTTCCGATTTCTGACGTTCCGCTTCAGCACGCTTGCGCTCGGTGATATCACGGGCCACCCACACAACTGTGTCATCCGTCATCGGTGAAACGCTGGCATCGTACCAGCGCAGTTCACCGTGCATGTCCAGGCTGTACTCAACCCGTTGTGTATGATGAGTTGTCAGCGCCCTCTCGATTTGCGTCAGGAACATGTCGGCCATGTCCGGGGGAAAGATCTCGTGAATTGTCTTACCCAGCCGTTCCGGGACTGGGCGATATAGCTGTCGGGGTTTGGTGGGCGCAATTTTCAGATGCCGACCGTCGCGATCGAAAACGATGATGACGTCGGTCATCGATTTAAACAGCGCCTTCATCTCGGCTTCAGAGGCGCGCACTGCTTCTTCCGCGCGCTTGCGTTCGCTAATGTCGGTGGTGACTCCGCGGATACCGACCGGTTTGCCCGTCTCGTCTTTGATCACTGCCGACGTAGATTCGACCCAGATCGCGGAGCCATCCTTCCTCATCCAACGAAATTCGCTGACGCTCTTCTGCTCGCCGCCGGCGAAAGATGTCGCCGCTTCTTCCGCCGCGCGTGCCTTATCGTCGGGATGCACAATTTGTAGCCAAAAGTTAGGAGTGGATAGCCATTCTTCGACGCTATAACCCAGCATCGTCTCGACGTAATCGCTGACAAAATTGATGCGCTGCGTTGCGGCGTCGGGTTCGCCCCACGCTTCCCAGACGACGCCGGGCACGGTCGCAACCACCTGGTCGAGGCGTTCGCTCTGATCTCGCACCTGGGCATAGAGCGAGGCTGTTTGCAGCGCCGCGGCAGCAGTGCTGGCCAGAATCGAGAGGGCCTTCATTTGGCCTAGCGTGAATGGCCGCGGACGATTTACGGCATTGATGTGGATACTGCCGATCAATTGATTCGCCACCTGCATCGGAATCGAGATGGAGGACTTAATTTCGGGGTGCGGCCATAACGGACGGAACCGAGGATCGTCGATGTCACCTTCCAGCAGCAGTGATTCACGCGCGCGCGCGACCCAGCCGCTGATGCTTTGCTCCATCGTGACGCATTGGCCCAGCAGTCGCTCCCTCCCTTCGCCGCGCACCGCCGCGACGTATAACTGATCACCGTCCTTCGTGGGCAATAGCACAGAGACTTCGTCGGCTTCGGTTTGTTGCAGCGCCGCGTCGGCCAATTTACTGATCAATGTTTGCTGGTCCAGCGTGAACGCGATCGTTTGACACAATTCATAGATGGCCACTGTCTCCCGCAGTTGCACATTTTCCAGACGCAGGCGCCGCGCATTAATCGCTCGCGTTATCGTCGGCAGGAGCGTGGCAAATCGGAACGGCTTTAAGACGTAATCGAAGGCGCCCATCTTCATCGCATCGACTGCGGTTTGAATCGCGCCCTGTCCGGTCATGATGATCGCAATCAAGTGCGGGTCGATCTCAAGCGCCTTTTCGACCAGACTAATGCCGTCCATTTCCGGCATCATCAAGTCGCTCAGGACCACATCAAACGCCTCGTGTTCCAGCGCCGCCAGGACCTCGTGTGGATTTGTAAACCCCGAGACTTCAAAAGAATGCGCAGCCAACGCTTCGACGAGGGCGTTTTTTAACTCGGCTTCGTCGTCGACCACGAGGATTCTTGGTTTACGAGTTTCAGCCATTTGGTTTTTCGGGCCCAGCGAAATCAGTTGCGGCGTATGTTGGCAATTCAATGGCGATCGTCGTTCCGCGCCCCACTTCACTTTCGATTGTGATGGCGCCTTGATGCTCTTCAACCACCCGGCGACAAATTGCCAGGCCGAGGCCAGTGCCTTTTCCTTCCGGCTTGGTCGTGAAAAACGGGTCCCAAATCTTTTCGAGGTTCGCCTGCTCGATGCCGGCTCCCGTGTCGATGAATTCGATCCGCACCCGGCCGTTATCGTCGCCGACGACTCTTCCTTTAACCGTCAAGGTGCCACCGTTCTTCATCGCGTCCGTAGCATTGGTAAGCAAATTCAGAAACACCTGTCGTAATTGTTGGCGGTCGGCTTGAATCATCGGCAACGGGCCGGCGTAGTCGAGTTTGATCTGAATGCGATTGCTGCGCATGTGGTACTCGACCAGCTCGAGCGACTTATCAATCTCGTCCTGCAAATTCACTGTCGAAATTTGCCGATGAGTACGCCGGCTGAACTGCAGCAGATTTCCTACCAGGTTGGCCATGCGCTCGACTTCGTCAGCCACGATCTCCACCGAACGTAGTTTCGCGGGTTCGTTGGTGAGTTGGGTGCCCAGGGTTTCCAGCTTTAACGAAACGGTGGCCAGCGGATTGTTCAATTCATGAGCGATGCTGGCTGCCAGTTCGCCCATGGTCGCCAGGCGCGACGCCTGCCAAAGCTGTTGTGTCATCATCGCCAATTCGTCGTTCTTGGCCCTGACTTCCGCCAATGCCTGCTCCAACTCAGTGATGTCCTGTTTGATAGCGACGAAATGCGTGATCCGTCCCGCCTTGTCATGAATCGGCGTAATCGTCATGTCTTCGCGATTCAAGGTGCCGTCTTTGCGTCGGTTGATAACCGCGTCGCGCCAAACGTTTCCCGAGAGCACCGTAGTCCACATCTTCTGGTAGAAAGCGCTGTCCTGCATTCCCGATTTCAAAATTCTCGGGTTGCTGCCAAGCACTTCTTCAGCCGTGTAACCGGTGCTCCTGGTAAACGCGGGATTAACCCAAACTATCTTTCCATTTATGTCGGTGATCAATATGGCGTTGGCGGCGCATTCAAGGGCGGTGCTTTGTAATCGCACATATTCTTCTGCCCGTCTGCGTTCGGTGATGTCGATGATGCTGGCCAGAACAAACGTACCCGTACTCATCTGAATAGGATTCAAGCCGATCTCGATGGGGACTTCGCTGCCGTCCTTGCGCCTGCCATAAAGGTCGCGACCGGCGCCCATGGGCCGGCTTGAAGGGTGCGCAAAAAAGCCGGCCCGCAATTGCGGATGACCCAGCCGGTAACGTTCGGGTGTCAACATCTCGATTTGCTCGCCAATCAGTTCCGCGCGGCTATAGCCGAACATTTGTTCAGCCTGGCTGTTAGCCAATGTGATATGACCGTCGTCATCAATTACCAAAATTGCATTTGGCACCGCTTCAACCACGGCGCGGAATTGCTCCTCAGCGCGCAGGCGCTCAGTAATGTCAATGATGTTCGCCAGGACAAAAGTCTCATCGGTTGTTTGAATCGGGTTGAGCCCAATCTCGATCGGCACTTCGCTTCCGTCCTTCCGACGTCCGTACAATTCGCGGCCGGCCCCCATTGGTCGCGTCGTCGGGGTTTTCATAAACGATTCGCGCATTGCCGGGTGTGACGCGCGATATCGCTCAGGAACCAAAAATTCGACGGGATGGTCGACCAACTCCGCGCGGGAATAACCAAACAGTTGTTCCGTCCGTTCATTCGCGAGAACAATCATTCCGTGGTCGTTGACCACCAGAATCGCGCTGGGCGAAGCCTCAACGACGACTCGAAACAACTCTTCCGCTGCGTCAGTGCTGTGCATTGAGCGTGCCAGCCGCTTTTTACTAGTGTCTAATTCGCCGATGAGCCTCATTGTTCAAAAATGGGCGGGCGATTTGCCCCACTTGCCCGCTCACTCCTTACTTCAATGAAGGACGCCGCGCTCGCCCTTGAGACGGCGTCCTTCCGCGCGCGAACACGCTCTTCTTGGCCGCTTCTTCGCGCGAAGCTGAATCGCATATGTCGTTAATGGTTCTCACATCTTGAAAGACTGCGGCTCGCCAAGACATGACCTGGTTTGTCATGCGGCGCCTCCGGAGGAAGCAGTGCAGCGTTGGTCGCTAATTCCGAATCAGGCCAGGGAACCTACGCTGCAGCAACACTTCGACCGCGATCACGTCGGTAGATTTTTCGAAACGCGCAGACAGGGTTTTCAAAGGCAATCGAGGCTACGCTTCATATGATTCGGGAGCGTCCCAAACGTTCGGGCGCTTTATGCAATGCAGCGCAGCGTAAGCCGCTGCGAAATCGTGCGCAATCGGGGATTCCCTCATTTTCTTTAGGGGAAAATGACTACAGGAATATTGGATGACTGTCTGAATTGGTGAAAGATTAACGCGGCACCCCAGTTGCTGTGGCGGTCAGGCTGTTAGCTCGCGTCCGGAAACGGCGCGATCTTAACAGGGAAGCCCTTGGGGAGCAGTCCGATTGGAAAGTGCCCCGGCTTCCCCTTTTTTTTTATTCCATCCGTACCAAACCGGTTCTAATAGCAAGTCGAACCAGGCCCGCCACATCGTGAATACCCAAGCGTTCAGTCAACTGGGCTCGGTGCGACTCGACTGTCTTGACGCTGATGTTGAGCCCTCTGGCGATCTGCTTGGTTGATTTGCCTTCGGCGATGAGTATCAGAATCTCGCGTTGTCGCGGAGTGAGTTTCGCAATCAGCGCCTGTTGTTCAGACGTCTTATCTATGGCCGTAACCTGGGCCTGTGACGTTTCGCGCGAGACAAAGGTTTTGCCGCGCATGACGGTGTTGATTGCCTCCTCCAGCTCTGCGGTAGCGGCGCTCTTGGGAATAAAACCGGCAGCGCCGGCATTTAAGGATTGAACCACGTACTCATGTGCTTCGTGCATTGTCAGCATGATTACGCGGACCGTAGGAAAACGATGCCTAATTTCTTCGAGGATCGCGAGCCCTTTGGTACCCGGCAAGGTGATGTCGAGGAGAACGAGGTCGGGCAGTAGTTTTTCAATTAGCGCCAAAGCCTCAGGGCCGTTGCTGGCCTCGCCGACGACTTCGACGCCGTCGATCATGTCAATGAGTACTCTTATGCCTGCACGAACGAGAACATGGTCATCGACCAGAACGACTTTGGTGGGATTCACGGTGTCACGTCCGCAAAACGAAGATATTATAAGGTGCTGAAACGCGAGCAACCGTTCGCTTCGGATTCTTTTTTGCTTGCGGAATTCTACCCACAATACGCCGATTGACAATAGGGGATTCCCTGATATCACGGCACGGGCGCTCGTGCGGTGACGCTCAAGTAGTCAACGGGACAGTAACTATTAGGTGAGTTCCCTTGCCTGGGGCTGATTCAATATTTACAACGCCATTGACTGCCGATGCTCGCTCGCGCATCCCGTGTAAACCAAGCGCCGCGGACGGTTTGCCTTTGAGCAATTGCATGGAATCGAATCCAATACCGTCGTCGGTAACAGAGAGATAGAGATTTACGTCCCGGCGTTGAATGTGCAAGGCCGCCCGAGTCGCGCGCGAGTGACGAGCCGTGTTCGTCAGCGCTTCCTGAATAATTCTAAAGCAGGCAGTCTCTATTTCATGCGAGACCCTGCCAATGTCAGCATCGCCCGTAATCTCGGTAATGATGCCGCTGCGTGCCGTGTAGCGCTCTGCATACCAGCGCAGGGCCGCAACCAAACCGAGATCGTCGAGCAAACTGGGCCGCAGCTCCAGCGACAATTCGCGCACGCGACGTAGCGCATCTTCAACTACGTCTAAGCTCTCTTTGATGCTGGGCATGCACGCCTCTGTGGCGCAAGTCTTTTCAACCGAATGCAAATTCAGGAGGACTGCCGTGAGAATTTGCCCTATTTCGTCGTGAAGCTCGCGAGCCACGTTCTGACGCTCGGCCTCTTGCACCTCAATCACGCGACGCGCATAAGTCTGCAAAGCCTCTTGCGCTCGTTTGCGCTCACGAATGTCGCGGACCGTTCCCTGTACACCTACGACCTGGCCGTCCTTATGAATCAAGCGGCTACTCACTTCCACGGGAATCAGTTCGCCATTCTTACGGACGGTAGCGGATTCGTATGTCGTCTCACTCGGCACGTCCAGCTTCCGACAGAAATTCTCTCGTGCATCCTTCAAGTGACGTGGACTGATGAAATTTGAATAGTGCTTGCCGATAATTTCGTCCCGAGCAAATCCGGAGAGCTTTTCGGCTGCTCGGTTAACCGATGTATAGACACCCCGCAGATCGTGAACGTAGATAGCGTCGCGCGAATTCTCGAACAATTCACGATAGCGTTCTTCGCTTTCTCGCAGAGCTTTCTCGGCAGCTTTCCGATCGGTAATGTCCTGTGCCGTGCCTTCGTAGTAACGAACAACTCCTCGTTCATCGCGAACTGCGCGAGCATTTACAGAGACGCTAATCGTGCTGCCCTGACGCTGGGCCAGCTCGAACTGAAATCCCTGTACTACATCGTGCGTTTCCAGTAGCCGTTTGAATTCTTCGCGTCGGGACGGGTCGACATAGGCGTCTCGACTGACATTTGTGCGCTCCCGCATTAATTCTTCCGGGGAAGCGAACCCGTGCATGCGGGCGAGCGCCGGATTGGCTGTTATGAAGCGGCCATCCGGAGTTGTCTGGAAGATACCTTCGCCGGCATTTTCAAAAATGTCCCGGTAATGTTGTTCAGCTTCACGCAGGTCCACCTCGGCTTTTTTGCGCTCGGTTATGTCCTCGAGGATGCAAACTACTCGACGCGTGCCATCAGGGAGATCGATGGGCAAGTACGAGGCTAATAAGTTTCGGACGCCGGTGGTTGGATAGACGACCTCGGTTTCGTATTTGACAGTACTTCCTGCCAGCGCTTCATCGATCTTCGGCTTTACCACATCGCGAAACTCATTCTTCGGTAGTGTCTCCCACAAAAACCGGCCCACGAGACCTTCTCGACTGACCCCGCGATACGCCAACAGCGCCTCGTTTGCCATGGTGTATCGATATTCCGAATCGACAATTGCAATCAGCTCAACTGCGCCTTCGACGGCAAGTTCATATTGAAGAAAACGCGCTTCGGTCTCTGCCTGGGCAGTAATGTCAATGCTTGAACCGCCGACCATGACCAGTGCGCCGCTGTTGTCAAAAATCGGAAACTTGCTCACGTGCATAAGGCGGTCTTTACCGTCCACGCGCAGCGGCTCAACTGCTTCGAGCGGCTTCCGTTCAGAAATAACCTTGAGATCATTTGCGCGATAAGTCGCGGCGATTTCCTCGGGCAATATCTCAGCGTCGGTTTTCCCGAAGTATCCCCTAAATGCGGGAACATCCTGCAAGGCCGCGGCATTACAGTAAACGTACCGGCCATCGAGGTCCTTAATCCAGGCATGACCCGGCAAACTGTTCACGAAACAGGAAAACTGACCTTCGTCTTTGACGATGGCAGAAGGGCGCGGGCCCTTGCGGCGAGACGACTTCCTTACTGAATTCTGCTTCCTTGTCTTCATCGGCTGGACAACTCGTTGAAGCTTAATAAAAGAAATACCTGCTTCGAGGAATCTTTGAGCGAGCTTGCATTGGTGAATGCGAGGTAAATCCAGATCCTGACACTGCTCGCGCGTTTCTAAGCGCGGATTGTAATCCTCGAATTCCGCAGGCGCAATGTGAATGGCATATCAAATGCTCAACCCTCCCGCGGCGCTCTTAATGCGCTGATTCACAGTCCGGTTGCGGCAGGGCGCCGGTTCATTCTTAACCACCTGTCCTTAATTGCCGCGCAGGGCCACCCAACACAAGTCCGTGGGTCAGCATCGCGGCCGGTTCGAGATGATAGAATTACATTCACCCTACAACTTAGCTGCTCAACCGCCACCCGCGCGTTCGTGCGATAACGAGGTTGTCGAGATCACTGATCGACGCATTCTCGTCGTTGATGACGAACAGGCCGTGAGGAAACTTTTCGCGTCGTATCTCGGGGAAACCTATTCCTGTGAAACGGCAGCTGACGCCCAGGAAGCTTTAGAGGCCCTGGAGCGAAACCAATTCGCCTTGGTTCTGACCGATGTTCATATGCCGGGTTTGGGCGGCATCGAGTTGCTACGCAAGATAGTCGATCTGTATCCGGAGACGGTGGTGATCATCGTGTCGGGCGTCAATCGAACGCAACGAGTGACTGATGCTATTCGTGTGGGCGCCTTTGATTATCTGATCAAGCCTTTAGAGCTTGAAGTCCTTTCGCTCGCGGTCGAACGCGCTTTGTCGCACCGAACTTTATTGCGCAACTCGCGCCGCTACAAACGCGATCTCGAAAAGCGTAACTCAGAATTGGCGCAACAGAAGGCGCATCTCGTAAGGCTGCAGGCCCAGATGATTCATGCGGAAAAGATGGCCTCGCTAGGTTTGCTGGCAGCTGGAGTGGCTCATGAATTAAACAATCCCGCGGGATTTATCTACAGCAACATCGACTTGCTCAGGCTGTACGTGGAACGCCTCGAGCGCTGTTTATTTGCTTACGATCGAATCGAACTGCCGGCGAACGATGCAGCTCGCATGGCTCGGCTGAAAGACGAAATTGAATACGGCCAGGTGATGAACGAACTTGGCGCGGTCTTGTCCGACTGCTCGCTCGGAGCGGAAAGAATTAAGGATGTGGTGCAAAACCTGCGGCTGTTCTCGCGGCTTGATGAGGCTGACGTAAAAGAGATCGACATTCATGAGGGCATCGAAGCGACGGTGCGTTTGCTCGCGCATTACTTCAAATCCGGTCGGATTGGCCTGGAGTGCGATTTTGGCGAGTTGCCGGTGGTTAATTGTTATGCCGCGCAGTTGAACCAGGTGTGGATGAACCTGCTGATGAATGCGGTGCAGGCGATTGGTGACGGCGATGGACGAGTCCGGATCAGCACAAGATATGAGGACAACATCGTTCGCGTCGTAATTACGGATAGCGGGGGAGGGATCTCCCACGATCATCTTAAGAGCATATTTGATCCGTTCTTTACCACTAAGCCGGTGGGCGAAGGCACCGGGCTGGGACTGGCGATCGTGCATGGCATCGTGCGCCAACATGGTGGTGACATCACAGTCGAAACGGTCGCAGGAGAAGGGACGACTTTTACGGTCAATCTGCCGATAGATCTTGAAACGGCGAGCGATGCCGAGGATTTAATCCCAGTTAGAGAGGAACAAAATGACTTACAAGATAATGTTAGTTGACGATGAACCGGCCAATCTGCGAACGCTCTTGAGGCTATTTCGCGACGAATATCAGGTGTTTGCCGTGGGTTCGGGCGATCAGGCTCTAAATCTTTTAGGGCAACATGACGTCGCGGTCATGATCTCGGATCAGCGAATGCCAAACATGACCGGCATCCAGTTGATGACCAAGGCGGTCGAGTTGAGGCCGCAAATGGTGAAGATTCTCCTGACCGGCTATACGGATGTCGAGGCGCTCATCGAGTCGATCAATTCGGGCCTGGTCTATCGATACCTGACCAAGCCCTGGAACAATGACGACCTGGAGCTGACCGTTAAAAGAGCCCTGGATCATTACGAGACAATAAAAGCGAACCATCTCATCGCGATGGAAAACAGTCGATTACGTTCGCGACTGATTTCCCTTAGCGAGATGGCCCTCGAGGGAATCGGTGATTCTGATGTTAGCGGCTATCCAGGTGGAAACGGAATTGTGACTCCGGCACGCCAGAATATTTTTGTGTAGAGGCAAACCATTCTATGACCGATTCCGACACCAAAGCGCTACCCGGTGAACTCGTACACGAACGGTATCGAGTGTTACGGCTGATTGGCAGGGGCGGCATGGGCGCTGTTTACGAAGCCGTCGACGAACGGTTGGGTGTGCGCGTCGCGCTGAAAGAGAGCTTCGGGCAACCATCTTACTTACGCGAACAGTTTGCGCGTGAGGCGCGGTTACTGGCGATGCTGAAACATCGGGCGCTGCCGAAAGTGTCGGATTACTTCATCGAGAATTACCACGCGTTTCTGGTGATGGAATATATCGAGGGCGCAAGCCTTGCTGAGCTACTCAAAAAGCAGGCTCCCCTGCCGGTGCAACAAGTAATCGCCTGGGCCGATCAAGTCCTCGATGTCCTGATTTACCTTCACGAACATGATCGGAGAATAATCCACAGAGATATCAAGCCGCATAACTTGCGTGTGACTTCTGCCGGAGTCATTTCTTTGCTCGACTTTGGTCTCGCAAAGGCCACGGCAAACCACTCCGCGTGCGATGAGGCGCGTAGTGTGTATGGCTATACACGATGGTATGCGCCCATCGAGCAGATCCGCGATTCCGGAACCAACGTTCGCAGCGACATCTACGCCCTGGGGGCAACGCTTTATCACCTGTTAACCGGCGTTCGGCCCGCCGACGCAGAAGTGCGCGCCGAAGCGATACTGACGAGCGGAGCCGATTGTTTGCGACGAGCGGATGCGATTGCTGCGGTCAGCGCTGAGCTGGCGTCGATCATCGATCGCGCCATGGCGCCTTCAGACCGCGAGCGTTACCAAACCGCCCAGGAGTTCCGTCAGGCTTTGAGCCGGTTGGGCAGAACGGCGAGGGCTGACGATCGCCACGCGGTCAAACCATCTGGACTAACACTCCCGAGGCCGATGCGAAGGGCCTCACGATTTGCGCTCGCCGCCGCTGTTTTGATCGCCGGCGTCGGATTGGGAACGCAAATCGTGCAACACCTAACACCGGGCGACCTCGGAACTCCCTCAACAGGATTTGTCGAAAGGCCCAACACATCGCGCACTGAATCGAAGGACAAGCAACCAACTGCGACGCTCAGATCGAAACCCGTGATAGAGAAACCAACGTCGCAGGCGTTCCGTGATCTGCGTCGCGACCACGCCAATAGAAGTGACCCATCGGTGGCCACGAAATCAAAAGAACAAAAGGCGCCTGAAAATCTGCCGGCCCTGCCGCGCCGGCAGCGGTCGCTTTCGATGATCGCGCGAATGCCGGAGCCGGAACGTGCCCCAAATCAGAAACCGAAGTCGACCGTAGTTCGAGATATTGAATCGCCCAGGTTACTTCGCGCGCCGGATGGAATAGAAGTCATGAGATTCAAAGATGGACGCATTCACGTGGTGAGTGAGCGCGACCGAGGGGGGATGAGATAAGTGAAAAGCAGATGGATTCAGCTTTGGGTGGTGTCAATTGTGATCGGTTTCGCCGGAGTCGTGCATCCGCAGCAATCTGAAACTGCCGGAGTCGCCACTCATGGAGATTTGGTTTGGAACCAACTGTTGGGAACCGCTCTGTTTGTCCCTGGAAGAGTCAGGAGCGATGCGAAATCCGGCCTGGAACTCTTTTATCACGAGGGCGGCTTCTCAGTCTCTCTTTCGCAGCAACTCTTATTCAGCGCCGAGGGAGGATATTTCGCGTGGTGGGTAATTCTGGACAATCAACCGGGCCAACGCATGATCCGTTTTATGCGGGATGCCGGTCACGAATTTCATGCAGAGGGACTCACCGCAGACCTCCAAGACTTTGGAGAATTCAAGCGGATTAAAACTGTCGGGGGTTGCAGTTTTCTATTCGTGGGTACGGGCGACGGACAATGGCGACTGGTTGAACTAACTAACGGTCATCAACAACATCTGTTAATCGATTACGCGGCGTCAGGTCGCATCGAACGGATTCGTGACGACGTTGCCCGTGAAGCCACACCTCAATACAAAGGCGAAGAAATCCGACAAGTAATCCAAACCTGGCTTCGTAACGGCAACAAATAATTGACGTCAGCAACACTCAACTAAATCGTGATCTGGAACATTACACAAAAACCTGGATTGCTCGCTTTATTAGTCATCATCTTAACTGGAACCGTCTCTGCTCAGGCGCAGTTCCTGAACTCGAAAGCGAACATGAATGGACCAGTGACCGATGGAGACCTAACTGATTCCGCAGTAGCAAGTGAGATGCGCCTGGCTTCGGGTGCCATCAACGCACTCAGGCAATTGCAAAGTCAAACTATGGTTTACAATTCTCTGTCAGATTTTGAAGCTAGTCATCGCATCGCTCGTGTCTCGTTGCGGACTTTCAAGGTCAATCTTGCCCGAATGACCGATGAATTAGAGTCCGTCGTCATGAAGATCTCGAATCCTAAGCTCCGAGCGTTTCTAATCAATGCGCTGGATTCATACCGCGACGGCGTATTCTGGTGGTCGAAGATCGATCGATCGCGAGTAGTTACAATTGGGGAACTTAAATCTGAATTCACTAGTTCCTCAGAAGAAGTTTTCAATAACACAATTCCTTACACGGTCATTATTCATTGGCGACAAGCCGACCGATTCTTACGAAAGGCTGAGCGAATCATTTCTCTCTCGCGTGCGGGTTGAATGATTTCGAATGGCCAAAGATGCTCCGACAGCAGGCAGGGGTAAATGCCTGGAGTCTATCTGCGGGGGCTGAAATCATTTTGCCGAGATTTTGCCGAGATTCATACCGAAACCTATATCTAATAAAGGACATACACGCATCTTTTCCGACCGCGACCTATGAATGGGTTTTTGCTTAGGATACTTATGGTGCGTGGTTTTCTTGGGATTCATAACCCCAAGGTCGGCGGTTCGATCCCGCGCCCCGCTACCAACCTTCCGTCCCAGTTAAGAAACATAGATTATCGCGGAGACCTTTTGTAGAAATCAGGGCGGGCTAACGCGCGATCGTCCGACCTCGCGCTGCCCGCGCCGGTGTGAATTGATCAGTACTCCAAACGCAGTTTGAACTGGACCACGCGCGGCAGGTTCACCTGCGAATTGACGGTGCCAAAGTTTGCCGCGTTGATGTTCGTAACGATGCCGCCAAAACGGACAGAATTCAGCAGGTTGAAAGTGTCCATTCCGAAATTGAGCTTCCAGTCTTCATGTATCTGGAAAATTCGTGAAACGCTCAGGTCCTGATTCGCGAAGTGCGGATTACGCAAACCGAAGGCACCGGTGGCTGGAGTATTACCATAGGTAAACGCAGCCGGATTTGCGAATGCATTCTTGTCAATGTAGGCAGTCTTGGTGACATCGCCGGGTCCCTTGCCCCAGCCGCCGTTGATCTGTACCGGCCCGCTAAAGCTCGGATTGTAACTTGCCCAACAAGTACCTGCTTGCGGCACGTTGCAGTTGGCTGTGAACGGCCCCAGCGGAGTGCCGGACGCATATCGCGTGATTCCGGAAATCTGCCAGCCGCTAATGATCGTCTGCAGGACTTTGTTGTCGGTGTCGAACTGCCGCCCCTTCCCAAAGGGCAGGTCATAGGCATAGAACGAGTTCCAAACGTGCGGCATGTCGGTAGTGGAAAGGTTCTTTTCGCCAATGTAAGCGCTGCGAAAACCGTTGATGGTTCCGAGCGCTTTGCTGAACGTGTAGTTGACATTGAAAGTCAGCCCTTTCGTCAAGCGCTGCTGCAGTGACGCCTGTAGCGCGTGATAGTTTGACTGACCGTCGTTGTTGTAAGGCGCGCTGATGCTGGTGTACTGCGGCCAGGGCTTGAGCATCTGCGCGATGGTTCCGTTGAAGTTTGCGTAAGGCAGTTTGATCCCGGGAATAATCGCTGCCGCGGCGGCAACGTTGGCAGGTGTTGCGTTCAGGGCCAGCAGACTTCCCAGCACGAGGTATTTTGGATCCATCTGATCGGTCCAGAACCCCGGCGCGGCGCCGGCCAGAGACTTGCCACTGCTGCCCACGTAGGCCGCCGTGAAAACTATTGAACGAGTCAGCGAACGCTGGACCGAAAGATTCCAGTTTGTATACCGGGGCGGGACGCTATTCGGGTTGCCGTAAGTCAACGTGCCGCCGTTTCCTAGTCCGGTCGCAAATCCTGTCTGGTAGGTTTGGTCGTAAATCGGACCCGTAGCAAACGGCGGAATGCCGGCGTCCCAGAACAACGCCGGAAAGCCGGCGGCAGGGTTGGGACTGTTGATGGGCGCGTTTGCGTTGATGCCGGTAAAGCCCGTGCCGGTGCGGGCATTCTCGCGGCCACCCACCGCGCCGCGGCGCGTGTACATAATGCCGTAGCCACCGCGAAAGACGGTCTTATCGTTGTAGCTCCAGGCGAAGCCGAGCCGTGGTCCAATCGCTGCGTGATCGGTATCGATTATTTGACTACAGTGACAACTGATCGCGTCAGGCGCGTAATTGCCGCCGAACCTTAACGCGCCGGGATAGCCACCGACTGCCGGATTCGGGGCCGTAGGATCAAAGAAGGTGAAGTGATCATTGGCCTCCGTGTAAGGCAGCCAGATGTCGTGACGAACGCCGAGGTTCAAGGTCAGATGCGGCGTCACTTTCCAATCGTCGGCTGCCCACCATGAATAGCTGCTGAATTTCGCTACCGTAGCCACGACCGAATCCTGGTTGACCGTGGCAGAATTGAGCGCGCCCAGAAGGAAGCTGGCGTACGCGTTGCCGGTCGCGCTGTTAATTGATCCGTTGGTATTGAAACCTGCCGTTTGCACGTTGCTGAATGCGGTGGTAAGCAAGCTGCCGGTATCGTTCGTCTTGGTTTTGTCGTACGTATTCTGATATTGGAAACCAAGCTTGAACGAATGCTTACCCTTCACCCAGAGAATGCTGTCCTGGAGAGTGTAGTTGTAATTGTTATCTTCGAAGTCCCGCGAGTTTGTTCCGCGCCATCCAGCGGGCGCATTGTTCCCGGCAAACGTTGCTTCCAGGAAAGCGTCGCTGGCATCGCCGGGCGGCAGGCCTTTCAAACCCGATTGCGTTGACCATTTGCCGGCCGAGGTTGCATTGGTAATCGGCACAAAGAAGTGCTGAAAACCAAAATTGATCTGATTCACCAGTGTCGGTGTGATTGTCCAGCTATGTTTGACCTGAAACACGGTGGGAATTTCCGTAACCAGCCTTGTGTCGGTGTACGGCAACGGAAGTGCTGATTGCGGAATGGTGGTGCTGACTTCGCGATATGCGCCGGGCTGGCTGCGTTTGCCGTGGGTGTAGATACCTGACAGGCGTTGATTCGAGGTCAGGTTGTAATCAATCTTCAGGTTAAAGCTGTCGTTGTTGTATTGCACCGGCACCTGACCCAGAAAGTTGCCCTGTAATGCCGAGTTGGCAGGTTGCGGCAACAGCGACTGATAGACCTTGGAGATAGATGAAATCCGGGCCAGCGGAATAATGTTGAGGCCCAACGGATTGCCCGGCGTGCCCCGCGAAGGATCGCTGAATTGCGTGCGCGCAAAGCCGCCCGGTACGGCGACGGTGGTCAGCGGATCATAAATAGCTACGGGCAGTTCGGTGAAATCTCCCACCCGCTCCTTGAGGGTCGGGATCGACACCACCTGGGTCGGGCTCGTCACGCGGTAGCGCCAGCCATCGTACGAAAAGAAGAAAAACGCTTTCTTCTTGATAATCGGACCGCCGATCGTAAAGCCGAATTCGTTTTGATGTTCGGGCGGCCGCAGGACGGGAAAGAAGCCGCGCGCGTCGAGCACGGTGTTGCGAAAATATTCGAAGCCCGAGCCATGGAATTGGTCCTTGCCCGACTTGATCGTGTAGTTCTCAGCGCCCTGTCCCTGGAACTCGACGCCGGTGCCACTGGTCTCAACCTGAAACTGATCCACGGCTTCGACTGAAAGGCCCAGACTTATGGTGCGGCCTTCTCCCTGTTGAATCGGATCAGTGACCGGAGTGCCCTCGATAAAGACATCTTTGGAAAATCCCTGGGCGCCGTTGATTTGGCCCCAGCGATTGCCTTCGGTTACTCCCGGCAGAAGAAAAATGAAAGCTCCGGGATTTCTGGGCCCCTGGCCGATGCCCGATCCGGCCACCGCGGTACCCATGGCCAGCGGCAGATTGGTATACAACTCATTACGAATGGTCGTGCCCAAACGCGCGTCTGATGTATTCAAAGGCGTAGGAGCATCGGAGACGGTGACTGTCTCTTTGACGTCGCCAACCTTCAGAGCCAGATCGATTGTGACTGTGCTCAGCGAATCGACGACGACCTTTTCCTGGATCACGGTCAGGAAGCCGGTGTGCTTCACCACCACTTTATATTCGCCAGGCGGCAGTGGCTTGATCACATAAAGACCGGCCTCGTTCGTCTGTCGCGTGGTCTCGACATTCGTCGCCACGTTAGTCGCCACTACTGAGGCTCCCGGGATGACCGCGCCGCCGGGATCGGTAATCGTTCCCTGGATGCCTCCGTTGCCGCCCAGTTGGGCCATGACGTTGATCTTCGCGCACGGCACCCAAACCAAAACTGCCAGCACTGCCAGTATTCTGCCGAGGGTTTTCAGTCTCATTTCTGCTCCTTTAGATTGAGGGTCTGGCACGCCGATCAGATCCTGAATCGTGGCGCGCCGCGAACGGTTCTAAACCCGGCGTCCGGGGAACTTGAGACGCAAGGTTTTACGATCCTTCCCTGGTTCGTTCCTGAATAAGAGCATTTGAATTAATCGAAGATGAGCCTGCTGATTCCTAACTACCAAATATGTAAGAAAGCACTTCGCTGTCCCTGCCGGGACGAATGAATTAAAGAAGCACTGCGGCCAGAGTATCAAAGCTCATGCGTTTACTTTTTCGACGTCTGCGCCTTCTCGATCTCAACCGCAAAGACGTGTGTCGGGCCAAACATGTTCGAGCGAAAGACAATCCACTTCATGTCCGGAGTGAAAGTAACATTCGGCTCCAGGCGATAATCGTGCTTCGCGAGATTGACCAGCTTCTCGGTCTTGAAGAATCCGGTCTTAATCATTTTTGCTGAGTCGGGGAGATCGGGACTGTTCCAGTCCTTTCTTTCCTGCGGCCGGAACAGATAGATCCATTGGCCGTTGTGACCGGCGGCGACGCTGTCCGGTCCGCCGCCATCACCGGCAAAAAGTTTTCCATCGCGCGAGACGTTGAAGTGTACGGACCATTCCTCGATGGGCAGGTTGTACCAGGTGCGCGAACCGGTCGCGAGTTCATAGTTGGCGAGCCAGAACACCTGGCTCTTCGGAGTCTGCAGGTCGTACCAGACATGCTTGCCGTCGGCCCCCCAAAACTCGTGTCCCTCGATCTCCATGTTCATCGTGCGGGTGTGCAGTTTGGTCAGGCCGGTCCCGTCTGCTCGAATGATCCAGGTGCGATCGACTTTGTGCCATGGTCCTTCATGACAAAACAGCAGCACGTTGGGATCGGTCGGTGAAAATTGCAGATGATTGAGCCAGTCGGTGCTGCGCAGGATGGTTTTGAATTCACCGGTGCCGGCATTCAAGACAAAGAGTTGCATCGGCAGATGAGCCGCCAGCCGCCGTTCCATCATGCTCTCTTTGCCTGCGTAGTTATCGGCGCCGGATTGACCTCGCGAGTTGGGCGCATTTCGATTATCCGGTTGTTGGGGTTGCGCGGGTTCATTCGGCACGCGGCCTTCCGTGATGGTCCCGGCCAGCAAAGTTTCGTCGGCGTTGACGGTGTTCACACTGATCGATCCGCCTTCGGGCGGCGCCGGCAGCCTGGCGATTTCGCGCGTCTGTTTGGTGTTGGGATCGGTCGCGTAGACAACTCCCTGCTTGAGGTAATAAACGGCTCCGGTCTTGTGACCGGCGATGATCACATTCACGCGCCCTTCGACAATCTGCTCGATCCGCCGGGTGGCCAGATCAACTGTAGCCAGGCCGTTAGGAATCGTGATGAGCAGTTTCTTTCCATCCGGGGTGTAAGGATTCTGATGAAAATAGAGGCTTGCACTGCCCGGCTGATCAGACAGGCGAATGACGCGATGTCCGGTGTCGGCATCAATCCATTGGCGTGGCGGTTCAGTTGGTTGTTGGGCGGCGCCCGTTATCGCCGCCACCATTAAGATCGTCAACAGTCTCAGCTGCAACATGGATCACGCCCGAGGATGAGATTTCCTCGCGCAAAATTCAGAAAATGCCTGATTTCCGGAGGAGGAGCGAGAGTTTATACCGATGTAATCAGGATTACAAGATCATAATATGATCACGTCAGAGGTGCCCACTCTAGGGCTTCTGGTCGTGGTTGGGATCGTCGTGATGAGGGGATTGGTGTTCGATTGAATGTTCGAATCTGGCGAGCGAAAGAATTATCAAAGCCAGGACCGTGATGATTAAGCCGAGGCCCACACTTCCGAGTCCGATGACTACGCCGATGGCGGCCGTCATCCAGACGCTGGCGGCGGTCGTGAGGCCTTTGATTTCGTGTTCATGGCTCAGCTTTAGAATGGTCCCAGCGCCGAGAAAACCAATGCCGGTCACAATTCCCTGAATGACACGCGAGACGCCGTCTGACGACATGCCGCTGGCGGAGCAGGCGATGATGAAAGCTGCGGTGGCGACGCTGACGAGTACGTGAGTTCGCAGGCCAGCGGGTTTCCGAGTGCTCTCGCGCTGAACGCCGACCAGGCCGCCACAAAACGTTGCGGCCAACAGTCGAATAAATACGTGCGCCAGCTGCTGTGAGTCATGCAGTCCGTTGGTTAGTTCTTGCCACAAGATGCGAAGCATCACTCAGTCCCTCACTACGACATGTCTCGGATGACACCGCTGCTTATAACTCACAACCCCGGCCGTCTCAAGAGCTGATTGAAAAGGCTTCACCATTCAAAGTACGCCCCTGGTTCGCGCTACATGATGAACGGCTGTTCGTAAGGCGTAATGCTGAGGCTGAAATGCGGAAGGCCGGTCGCGTCTTTCGGGACGCGCCGGCCTTCGCTCTTAGCCGCGATCTTTCTTTGGCCAGGATCCTAGTTCTTCGTAATGGCGATTTTCGCGGGAGCATAATTGATGCGACGCAGCTCCTGCATGCGACCGTCGTTGAGATTGCCTTCGACGATCTCATAGCCAAGCAGCGCCAGCACGCGGCCGCGCACAAAGATGGGCCGCGAATTGCCATACCAATCGACGCACGAAGCGCGACAGCCATCGTCTACAGCTTTGTCTGATTGCGCGCTCAACTCACCCACCTCTTCAAAGTGGAGCGACTGATTGCGCAGGAACAGAATCGCCGCCGAGCTCTGGAACAGATTCATATAACCAGACCGCGCGGGCAGGCTAATCGGCAGGCCCAGCACGCCGGAATCAGGTCCATCAGGTTTATAGAAGAAACCCTGGCTGCGTAACTCGCCCTGCGAAGCGTCCTTGCGAATGAATTCATCAGCCACCTTCGGCGCATCGCCCAGGCGAATCGCGCTAAAGTGCAGGTCCTTTCCGTCGGTGCCTACCACGATGGCATCTGAGCCCAGGGCTTCAATTCGATCGACGCCGTGGTTGACTTGCAATTCACTTGTATCGCCATCGGTAAAGCGTACGGCATAAAGGCTCGACTGCTTGTTATTTCCGGGCGCGCCCCAGCCGCTGCCGGTTCCATAAAGCAAATAGTTGCCGACGAATCGATTCTGAAAAGTGTAACCGGCCGGCGTCGGCAAAGGGTGATAACACCAGGACGACGCGCTGTTGGCGCCGTCATTAAAGAGCGACAGCGGCATGCGCAGCAGCGCGACGTCGCCTTTGGCGTATTCCGCGCCCCACATGCCGTCACCCGACGAATCTTTTCTTACGAGCACGTTCAGGTTCTTGTCTTCGCTCTCGAGAAACGAAAACTGATCGACCGGACTACCGGAAACGCCGATCGCACTTGGGCCAGAGCCGTCCAGCGGCAGGCGATAGAGCTTCGAATTCTGACCTCCGCGCTGGCCATAGCCCGACCAATCGGTGGTCCAAACATAAACTGATTCAGGCGAGACATAGAACACACGGCCCGGTGCGCCCAGGACTGCCGTTGCATCGCACTTGAAGTTGTCGTTGGCGAGATCGCAAACCGTCACGGTGTGGAGCGCCAGGCCGGACGACGCCGTCAGCTGGCCTTCGGGAACGTAGACGCGCGTGGCCGAAACGATGCGCTGAAATTCTGTCGCCGTGGCGCCCTTATGCCACTTGCGGACGGCCGGGAACGTGGCGAATGGATCGGTGGCGTAAGGATTCAGATAAAGCGGCGTATAGAAAATCAGCTTGCTGCCGATTAGCCGGCTGGCGTAATTACGCGACGAATAATAGTCATTCGAACGCAGATGATAAGTCGAGCGATAAGCAAGATTGCCGGCGCGATCGATTTTGAACAGGCCAACCTCTGTGCCGCCGCGTTCATAGCTGTAACCAATCACCGCGACGGTGTCGGTTGAGACGAGCATTTCGTCGTACCAGGTGTAACGCGGATCTATCTCGGGTCCGAAGGCATCAACCGCGGAAATCGGCTTCAGCGAATTGTCGCCGATGGCCACCGTGAACAGCCGGCCACGCCGCAGCACGACGAGATGATCGCCGTGCAGTTTGACGATGCCGCCTTCATCTACGCCGGCGTGCTGCGTATTCGTGATCGATTCATCCTTGGCGCCCTCGGCGGCTTTCGCCAGACCGGTTGCCTGATTAGCCGTGGTCGCGGGCGCCGGCGCTGCTGAATCTGACTGAGCCTTTGCTGCCTCGCGTCGCTGCCCGCGCCTTTGTTCGTCGGCGAGCTTTTTCAAATAAGCCTTTAGCTCTTCATCAGAAGCGAAGGATCGCATCGTCTTCTTTGCTTTCGCCGGAAGAGGCTGAGGCGGCGCGGCACTCGTAATCTGCCGTTTACTACCAGCAGCCAACGCCACAATCACGGCCATCAGCACCGCGGCCGACAAGATAAAAGAGGTAAATGACAGCGCGAAATTGCGCGCCTTCCGAAGGTTGTTCATCATCAATTCTCCTGACTGAATCGCTCAAACACAACAGAAGAACGACCCGGGCAGGCGAACTTGCATAGCGGGGTACGAAGCCCCGCAGGCTTTTCTCTAGCGCAGGCATTTATGCCTGGGTCACAAAACGATCGGAGACAAAGAAGCCTCCTGAAGGAGTCTTCTTATAATCGAAGATTATTTAACCCAGCCGTAAACGGCCGGGCTATAGAAAAGTCTCAGGCGGAAACCCCGGCTGGAGAGGAATGATCGGGACTCGTTTTAGTTGAGCCAAGCGCGGCCGGTACGCTATAGTTTCGCAGCGTGTTTTCACTGCGGAGGGGTCGCATAATGGTATTGCAGCGGTCTTGAAAACCGCCGGCCGCAAGGCTATGCAGGTTCGACTCCTGTCCCCTCCGCCATTCCTTTTCAAAAACACTTCACGTCACCGATTTCCGATTTCCGAATTGGCAATCCCTGCTCATCGCCAATCGCCAATCAGAAATCGGCAATGTTTTTGGTGGCTGTGGGTGGAGTCGAACCACCAACCTCGCGCTTATGAGACGCTTGCTCTATTCCGTTTGAGCTACACAGCCGTGAACGATCATGGGAGCCCGCGGAGGAGTTGAACCTCGTGCCTTTCCACCCAGCTCTTACAGGTTCGGTTTAGAAGACCGACGCCGGGAACGCGGGCCATTTGATTGCGGATTGCGGAATCCGGATTGCGGATCGTTACGACCCCCGACCAATCCGCAATCCGCAATCCGAATTCCATCTGGTCGGGGCGTGAGGCCGACCATACCTCTTGAACTCCACGATCCCTGGCAGTCAACGTTCTGCCGGGATGAGTCACGCCCCGATATGTGGCGCAAGTTGTTAACTTGCGTATCTGGTAATGAAGGAAACGCAAATTAACAATTTGCGCTACGTCAATTTGGTGCCCGAGGAAGGACTTAAACCTTCAACCTCCGGTTTGTAGGACAGCGCTCTATCAGTTGAGCTACTCGGGCGAGAATAATTGGTTCATTGATCCAATGATCATTGATTCAATGAACCAATTCATTTGGTGGTCGGAGTTGGAATCGAACCAACCTTTCGGGTTTTTCAGACCCGCGCTAATCCATCTCAGCTATCCGACCGAAGGATATTGCCGATTGCCGATTTTTGATTGCCGATTGTTCGGATCAACAAGTTGTCTTTCAAATCGGCAATTGGCAATTGGCAATCGACAATGTTAGAAGCTCCGCTTCCGTTCGCGATGCACCTTCTCCATGACTTCACGATCATCGTGTACGTCCATGAACAGGTACTTGCGCCATTCGGCCCGCGCTTCTGCGTAGTGACAGAGCACGACGCGTTCGAGCTTCACCCGCAGCGCTGTCTGCGAAGTCAGCAAAGGCATGCGTGCTTCTTCCGGCGTGCGGTTGCTCTTCCGGTTGTTGCACTTGATGCAAGCCGTGACGATGTTCACCGGGGAATTATCTCCGCCACGGGAACGCGGCAGGATGTGATCGAGCGTCAGCTCAGCCACGCCCTTCTTCTCTCCGCAATACTGACAGCGGAACTTGTCGCGCATGTAAATCCGCAAACGCTTCATGCCCGATTGCTCGCGGCGACGGCGAACGTTGATGTAAGTGCGCCGGCGAATTACCGAAGGCACTGGCCATTCATCATGCGCTGAACGAAGCACGCGGTCGCCGTCGAATTCTTCGACGAAGACCGTGTTCTTGAAAGTCATGATGATTGCCCGCGCGACACTGACGGTGCCGAGCGGCTCGTAAGTCTGGTTTAGTAAGAGAACTCTGCCGTTGAGTGTCATTACTCGGCACCTCCTTTCTGAAGAGCGATCTTTGGCCTTTGTACTTTGGCCTTTGATCTCCTGGATTGATATGAATCAGCTTTCCAAGACGACCAAGTACAAAGCACAAAGTACAAACCGCAGTTGTAATGTTTGGAGCGCGCGGTGAGACTCGAACTCACGAATACCGGATTTGCAATCCGGCGCCTTGGCCGCTTGGCGACGCGCGCAGGTAGCGCAAGCTGTTAGCTTGCGACGATGTTGAATAGAGATTGTGAATCGCAAACTAACAGTTTGCGTTACATGAATTGGAACGGAAGGAGAGATTCGAACTCTCGAGTCGAGTTTCGAAGACTCGCATGTTTCCGGCTACATCACTTCCGCATTTTTGGAGTGCGCCGACTTGTCGGCGCTTTGGATATTGGGGTGAGGACCAGAATTCAATTTTCGAAAGGGGATCCAAAGCGGCGACAAGTCGCCGCACTCCAAAATGGAACTCAGGAGCATTGTCGATTTTCGATTGCCAATTGCCGATTTTGATTCTGTGTGGAAGGGCCAATCGGCAATCGCAAATTGGCAATCGGCAATGTCTTTGGTCGGGGAGGACAGAATTGAACTGTCACCACGAGTTCCCAGGACTCGGGTGCTGCGTTACACCACACCCCGAAAGAAAATCCAATGTCTTAAGTCCAAGGTCCAAAGTCCGTTGTTCTCTGCCTTGGACTTTGGACGTTCGACCTTGGACTATCCTTTGACGCAGACCACTTGCTTGATTTCAGCAACGATCTGAACCAGGTCTTTCTGGTTCTTCATCACTGCTTCGATCGATTTGTAAGCGCCGGGAATTTCATCCAGTACGCCCGTGTCCTTGCGACATTCAACGCCTGCGGTTTGCCTGGCGAGATCTTCACGAGTGAAGTGACGCTTCGCTGCGCCGCGTGACATCTTGCGGCCGGCGCCGTGAGAGCATGAGTTGAAACTCTCAGGCAGGCCGCGTCCCTTGACGATGAACGATTTCGCGCCCATCGATCCGGGAATGATGCCGTAGACGTCTTTGCCGGCGTTGATGGCGCCCTTGCGCGTGACGAAAACTTTTTCGCCAAAGTGCTCTTCGAGCGCCACGTAGTTGTGATGGCAGTTGACCTGAAGTTCAGGCTTAAAGGCTTCGCGATGATTGAACATCTTGTTGAAGACCTTCAACAGACGAGCCATCATGATCTCGCGGTTCTTCATCGCGTAGGTTTGCGCCCACTTCAGGTCTTTCCAGTAAGCAGCGAATTCAGGTGTGCCCTGAATGAAGTAGGCGAGATCCGGAGCGGGAAGTTCCGACAGTCTCCACAGCGACTTTGCCGTCGAGATGTGACGTTCCGCCAACTCCTTGCCGATGTTGCGTGAGCCGGAGTGCAGCATCAACCAGACGAAGTTTTCTGTATCCAGACAAACTTCGATGAAGTGGTTGCCGCCACCCAGCGTGCCCAGTTGCTTCATCGCTTTGGCTTTGCGATCGTGCACGCCTTCGTGAAGATCGCTGAAGTCTTTCCAGCCGTCCCAGTACGAAGATTCATCGACCGACTCCTTGTAGGCGTTGAAGCCCACTGGAATCGCCTCTTCGATCGCCAGGCGCAAGTCCTTCAACTTGCGGTCGAGAATTCCGCTCTTGAACGGTGTCTTAACGGCCATCATGCCGCAGCCGATGTCGACGCCGACGGTTGCGGGAATCACTGCTTCCCTGGTCGCGATTACCGAACCCACCATGCTGCCTTTGCCCAGATGTGCATCGGGCATCAGCGCGACATGCTTGAACAAACATGGCAAGCGCGAGACGTTGCGCAGCATCGACTGTTCTTCATAGCTGAATTCGTGGTTGGCCCACGAGAGAATGTCGCTATGAGCGCCACCGATTGGCAGCTTGTTGTAGGGCATTTCGGTTTCTCCTTTCTAAAGAATAATTGAAAACTAAAATTTTTGGAGTGCGCCGGCAGAGCGAAGCGGCGACGGCGCTTTGGATGAAGGGGCGAGGACTGCCGTAAGTTATCTCTCAGAAGAAAATCCAAAGCGGCGTCGATGCCGCCGCACTCCAAATTGGTGCGTCAGGTGAGACTCGAACTCACAATCCCCTGCTTAAGAGGCAGGTGCCTTGATCCGATTTGGCTACTGACGCTCGTGGTAGCGCAAATTGTAATTTGCGAAACGGTTCGCAAGTTACCAACTTGCGTTACAGACGTGGCGGAACTGAACGGACTCGAACCGTCATCGGCCTGATCGACAATCAGGTGCCTCACCTCTCGGCCACAGTTCCGGAACATTTGCGATTGCCAATTTCAGATTGCCGATTTGTCGTGACGCGCGGCGCCGGCAATCGGAAATCGGCAATCAAAAATCAACAATGAATTGGGTGGGTCGAAGGGAGTTGAACCCTCACGGGCCGCAGTCACAGTGCGGTGCTCTGCCGATTGAGCTACGACCCACGGAACATTGTCGATTGCCAATTTTCGATTGCCGATTGCCCCCGAAATCCAGAGTCAAATCGCAAATCGGCAATTGGCAATTGGAAATATCCTGGCAGGGATGACGAGACTCGAACTCGCAAATCAACTGATTGAAAATCAGTCCGCTTTCCATTTCGCGTTCATCCCCATGATCGTTTGGTGCGCGTGGAGAGATTCGAACTCATCACAAAGCTGATCTTAAGTCAGCCGCCTCTGCCGATTGGGCTACACGCGCAAATTGATTTGAATTGGTACTCGCGAGCGGATTCCAATCCCGACGAGTCGGGGTTTGCATGACGCGAGTGCATTGCCGATTTACGATTGGCGATTGCCAATTGACTCTCTTAGCGAAGGTTTGCCGAAGACACGTCAATCGAAAATCGGCAATTGGCAATCGACAATGTTGATTGGTACCGGCGGAGGGATTCGAACCCACACTGTCCAGTTCCTAAGACTAGCGCCTCCTCTCGATTGGGCTACGCCGGCATGCATTGTCAGAACCGCCTGCGGTAGCGGGCGGGCCCATCTGCCACCGCCGATGGTTCTGACATCTTTGGTGGACCTGGCACGATTTGAACGTGCGACCTCGACCTTCGCAGAGTCGCGCTCTGATTGCGCTGAGCTACAGGTCCGAATGATTTGGTGCGGGGGAGCGGGTCAGCTCTTCTATCGCCGGAATTACCCGCTGCCAGGTTATCGAACCGGACTCAGACATTGGCGGAGATGGAGCGATTCGAACGCTCACAGGATTTCTCCCGGCACCTTAGCGGGGTGCTGCCATGCCAGTTAGGCGACATCTCCGAAATGGCGGAAGGCTACGGAGTCGAACCGTACGCGGTGATTAGCCGCCGCAGTTTTCAAGACTGCTTGACTCACTCTACTGTCGGGCCTTCCTTAAAAGGCTTAAAAGTTTGGCTGGGACGCCCGGACTTGAACCGAGAACCTCGGGTTTGGAATCCGATGGTTGCCGTTAGCCTACGCCCCAGGAGATTTCTGGTGCATGTGGTAGGACTCGCACCTACGAAGTCGGTAGACGCCTGATTTACAGTCAGGTGCTTTTGCTGCTCAGCCACAGATGCGCGATCGATTTGAGATCTCAAATCTCAAATCTCAGATTTGAAATTTCAGATTCCCCATATGTGAAATTTCAGATTCCAGCAAACGTGAGATTTCTGATTCCAGCAAATTTGAAATTTCAGATTCCAGATCGCTTCGTGCTAAAAAATAGATGAAGGCAGAGAGTAAACGTACCGCGAACACACTTCGAGGCACACTTCTCCTGAGACGGCGATCTCCCGGGACTCTCGCAAAGGACCGAGATCGTCATCCATTGAAGGCTCCCTGCCTTCATCTCTCGCAAATAGGTACTTCGATTGTCAAAAAACAAAAAGAGCGGGCTTTAAGCCTCCAAGGGAAGCTGCCCGCTCCTTCAATTCTCGCGAATTTTGCTTTGAGATTTGGGAGCGGGAGTCCGCTCCCGCTGATTAATGCCTGATTCGACGGCTATCTATGGACGTTTCTTGTCCGAGTCTGCCGCCAAAAATATTGGTCCGTGATGAGACCGACGCCGAGCTCAAACCGAACCCACAGACGACGGTGTACATGGCGGCGCACGGCTGCCATTTCGTCGAATGTTTCTGGTGTGTCCTGCTCGTCATCATTGAAAGTTTCTTCCTTGCAGTGCGCGATACGATGATCGCGCGAGCGTTCTTGTATAAAGTATCAATAGCGATCGTGTCAAGAACTTTTTATCGCAAAGTCGATCGCTTGTGTTCGCGTTCAGTCTGATTAGTTCAAGCGTAATGGAGTTGCCATCACAAAAAAGAATTTATTTTTTTGGCAGCGCATCCCGTTGTACGTACTTGAGCGCTTTTGTCATCAAAGGATCTAATATTAAGTAACTGAACGGTGGCCTGGATGCGTCATAGAGTTTACAAAAATTAACCTTCGCAATTCTGCGTCGCGACCTATAATGCACGAGCTTTAGCACATCATGGGATCACTTGCGCGGTTATTATTCGGACATGAGCGCGCCGTTTTTACTAATGGCCGCTTTGGTTTCGATGTGCGTCCGCGCATCTGGCTCATCGTCGTCTTCGCCATACTCCTCGGCATCTTCATCTACTTTGTTTATGTGCGGCCGCGCTTCCGCGTCAAGAAGCATACGACCATTCTGCTCGCGGCATTGCGCGCAGGTTTGATTGTGCTGGTGGCCTTCATGCTCTTGCGGCCGGTCGTAGTGGTCTCATCGGTCGTGCCGCGCAGCAGTTACCTCGCGATGGCGATTGACGATTCGCTGAGCATGAACCTGCAGGATACCCCCGGCCGTTTGACGCGTCTGGATTATGCCAAGCAGATGCTTTTGACGCCGCCGGCCAACGGCAGGAATTCTTTTCTCACCAGTCTGGAAGAGAAATTCAAAACCAATCTTTACGGGTTCTCAGGCGAGGTGGCCGGCCTCTCTGACGGAAACACTCTGTTCGGCGAAGGCCGCACGACCGACATCGCCGGCGCTCTTGACGAGGTGGCGAAGCGATCATCAGGTCTGCCACTGTCGGCGATCGTTCTGGCAACTGATGGCGATGCGAATGTCTCGCGCGATCTCGAAGCCACGTTGCGGGAACTGCGTGCACGCGATATCCCGGTTTATACCGTCGGCGTCGGCGATACTTCGCGGCCTTTGGACGCCGAAGTTACCCGCGTGAATGTGCCGCGCCGCGTGCTGGTGGGATCGCGCGCGAACATCGATGCCTTTGTTAGTCTCAGCGGTTACGGCGCGACCAGGGTCCTGATGAACGTGCGCGAAGACGGTCGCGCGATCAAGACTGAAGAATTCAATCTGCGCGGCAATGACACACAAGCTGTTCCGCTCGAAATCACTCCGTCCACGCCCGGCTTTCATCGTTATACAGTTGAAGTGACGCCGCTCGAGGGCGAAGTGACGGTCGATAACAACCGGCAGGATGCGCTGCTGGAAGTTGTCGAAGGGCCGATGCGCATCCTGCATGTCGAAGGCGAGCCGCGTTGGGAGTTGGGTAAGATTCGCGAATCCCTCAGCCTGAACGAGAAGAACGTGACGGTCGTATCGCTGCAGCGAACCGGCGAAAATAAATTCTATCGCCAGGGAATTTCCGGCGATCAGGAACTGATCAACGGCTTTCCCAAGACCGAGGAAGAGCTGTTTGTTTACGACGGCCTGGTCCTGGGGAGTGTGGAAGCGAGCTTCTTTACCACCGAGCAGTTGCGCAACATTGAGTCTTTTGTCGCGCGGCGCGGTGGTGGGTTGCTGGCTCTGGGTGGCCGGTTGTCGTTCGACGCAGGTAAATATAAGGGTACGCTGATCGACGATCTGCTGCCGCTGACCCTCGAGGGCCGCAAAGTTGATGATGCTGAATCGTACGCGCCCGTTTACAAATCACAGCTGACAGCCGCAGGCCAGGCGCATCCGATTACGCGTCTCAACGAGGATCGGGCGATCAGCCAAAAGACCTGGAACGATCTTCCGCCGATCTCGATTTCCGAAGGTCTGAAAACCGCAAAGCCCGGGGCCACGGTGCTTCTCGAAGCAAAGCGCACGGGCGCCGCTTCACAGACCGTGCCGTTGCTGGCCCAACAAAAATATGGCCGCGGGCAGACGCTGGCGCTGACGGCGACCGACACCTGGCGCTGGCGCATGAAGATGGATTCGAAGAGCAATGCTCACGAAACTTTCTGGCGACAGATGCTGCGTTACCTGGTGAGCGGAACGCCAAAGCAAATCGAAGTCAGCGCGCAACAGGACGTCTATGTAATGGATGACGCGGTGCGCATTGTCGCGGACATTCGCGACAAGCATTACAGTCCGGTTAACGACGTGCGCGCGACGGCGCGCATCACCAAGCCCTCCGGCGCGACCCTGGAGGTGCCTCTGAAATTCACGAGCATCAACGATGCGAACGTTTACACCGGTGAATTTAAAGCTGACGAACTGGGCCAGCACGGCATCGAACTCATCGCGAGCAGCAGCAGTCTCGGCCAGATTGGCGCGAAGTCGAATGTGCTGGTGAGCGATCTCAATCGCGAATACTTCAATGCGGCGCAGAATACAGATCTGCTGAAGCGGATCGCAGGCGAAACCGGTGGCAAGTATTACCAGCTCAGCGAATTGCCGGCGCTGCTGGATGATTTAACTTATCGCAAGACGCCTTATTCGGAACGGGTGACCAAAGATTTGTGGGACATGCCGATAAATTTCTTTTTGATTGTAGGACTGCTTAGCGCTGAGTGGTTTCTAAGGAAGCGCGAAGGATTGGCTTGAGCCTCTGCAACCTGAAGGCTTGCAAGAGAGTAGCCGGTGGTCGGAGCGTAGCGCAGACCGCCGGATCGCGACAGACAGCAACGTGAGCACCCTGAAGCGGTGCAACGTTTGTCCGAGTTCTGGCACCACTTCAGGGTGCGAATGTTCTTTGGTGTAACCACCGGTGGTCTTCGCTTTGCTTCGACCACCGGCTTACTTTCTTCCAACCCTTCGGGTTGTCAACAGACATGAATTATTCGCGACATCGCATACACCTGATAGGCAGTTTGATTCTGCTGCTGATGTGGAGCGCGTCGCCGGTCTTTGTGCAGTCAAATCAATCCGCGGCCATCGCATCTCAACCGCAAACCAACTCCGATCCAAACAAGTACGCGGTCATTATTGACGGCGCCAGCGGCGAGCCGGCTTATGCGAAGCAGTTTCAGCAATGGACTGCGACTTTGCAGACGACGCTGCTGGGGCGATTTGGCTTTCCGAAAGATCGCGTCAAGCTCCTGAGCGAGAAACCTGACGCCAACGCGGCGCCGGCTACCGCAGACGAAGTCCGGAAGTTATTCGCTTCGTTGCGCACCACACTTAACTCAGACAGCGTGCTGTTTGTTTTCCTGATTGGCCACGGCTCGTTCGACAAGGAAGCGAAATTCAATCTGGTCGGCCCCGATCTGTCAGCGGCCGATTACAACAAAATGTTTTCCGAGCTGCCGGCGCAGCGCATCGTGGTTTTCAACATGGCCAGTGCCAGCGGTGAATTCATCAAACCGCTCGCGGCCAAGGGCCGAGTCGTTGTCACAGCCACTCGCAGCGGGCAGGAAAACAACGCGACGCGATTTACCGAGTACTTTCTCGCCGCTTTGAAAGCGACTGATGCCGACGCCGACCAGGACGGCCGCATCTCGGTGCTGGAGGCCTTCAACTATGCCAATCGTCTGACTGCCGAGTTCTACACGCGCGCCGGGCGGCTGGCGACTGAGCACGCGCTGTTGGAAGACAACGGCGACGGCGTGGGCCATGGGAAGCTGGAAGGCGGTGACGGCCTTTTGGCCCGTGCGACTTATATCGATTCGTTGACCGTGGCCCAGGCTGCGGCCAACGCCTCCATCGCCAAACTCATGCGCGATCGTACGCGGCTCGAAGGCGAGATTGCGCAATTGATCGCGCGCAAGAGCGGCATGGCGGAAGCGGATTACGAAAAAGAGCTTGAGCGACTATTCATTGAATTGGCCAAAGTGAATCGGGCGATCAGGCAGGGAAGTAATGCGAGTGAGGAGTGATAAGCGATCAGTGATAAGTGATAAGTGATCAGTGATGAGGGGTGCGGTGATAAGAAGTGATTGGTCGGAGGACGGCGCCGTTAGGAGCCGGATGTTTATAGCTCCGACATGGAAATTGGATTTGAGCTCCTTTAGGAGCGAAATGACATGACGCTCCTAAAGGAGCTCCGAAGAAAACCAGAGTGAGAGGCTTCTATAAACATTTTGCGCCTAATGGCGCAAAGAAAAGACCTTCCTGCTGGGCACGCATGACGGACCTTAGATGTGCAGGCGTGAGGGATCTGACCTGTGCACGCATCACGGACCTGAGATGGGCTCTTGTCTTTTCTCTTTTCGTTTTTGTTGCCTTCGGAGCTGCCTCAATTCTCATTCCTAATTCCGCTGCGCAATCGTCTGAAGATCTCTCCGGTGTGGCTGAGTTGAAAAAGGGTGATTACGAAGACGCCATCAAACTCCTGAATGCGCGGCTCGCCGTTAACCCTGCAGACGCGGAAGCTCAAACCTATCTGCTGCGCGCCTATCTCGAAACCGGCCGGTACGTCGAAACGGAAGCTGCGGCAAAGAAATTTCTCGTTAAGAATCCGAGCGCCGCGGCGGTGCGTCGTCAACTCGCCGAAGTCCTGGCCATGACCGGACGTTATGCGGAAGCGATTGCCGAATTTGAACACGCGGCCAACGATGCGAAGTCTGCGGCAGAAAAGCTTTCGAGCGATCTGCGTCGAGGTGAAATCCTCGAGCTCACCGGTCAGGAAGATCGCGCGCGCCAAATCTTCGAGAGTCTCGTTTCTTATTACAAAGACAAGCAGCCAAATACTGCGCCTGAACTGACCAGCGTCGCGCGGGCGTTGGTGCATCTCGAACGCTACCAGGACGCGAACGATATCTATCGCGATGCGATCGCGGCTGATCCAACCTACATCGAGGCACAACTCGGAGCCGGTGAGCTCTTTAACCAGAAATACAGTTACGCCGACGCCGCGCAATTCTTCCAGGAGGCTTTGCAGATCAATCCCAACAGCGCCCGCGGTCTCGTGGGATTGGCTGAGAACAAACGTTTTGAGGGCGGCGAAGAAACCATGGCCGCGTTGGCGCGAGCGTTGGCGATCAATCCGGTCGTTGTGCTGGCGTTCAAGGCCGGCCTGGAATTGGAAGAACGCGACTTTGCCTCTGCCGCGCCGGACATCGAGCGCGCCTTAAAGATCAATCCACAATCGCTAGATGCTCATGCTGTCAAAGCGGCGATGCTTTATCTGCAGGATCGTGACTTTCAAACGGAACTGAACGCGGCGCTGGCCATCAATCCGCGTTACGGTTTGATCTTCAGCGTGTTGTCACACTACTCGACGTTTACGCGCCGAACCGAAGATGCGGTGAAGTTCTCGAAGAAGGCAACAGAGCTCTCGCCACGGCTTTGGTCGGCTCATTTCGATCTCGGCATGGCGTTGTTGCGGCTGGGCCAGATGGCGGAAGGGCGCGACGAGATCGAGAAATCTTTCAAAGGCGATCCGTACAACATCTGGGCCAAGAACACGCTCGATCTGCTCGACACGATGAAAGAGTATCGCGAGACGAAACGCGAGCCGTTTTTGATCAAGGCGGACGCGAAGGAAAGCGACGTGGTGGCGCCTTACGCGGCCGATCTGCTGGCGGATGCGGCGAGCAAACTGACTGCCAGGTATCACTTCACGCCGAAGGGCCCGATTACGATCGAGCTGTTTCCGAACCATGAAGACTTCGCCGTGCGCACGCTGGGCCTGCCCGGACTGGGCGCGCTGGGAGTTTGCTTCGGCCAGTTGATTGCGGCTGACTCGCCTTCAGCCAGAGCGACGGGCGAATTCAACTGGGGCAGCACCTTGTGGCACGAATACACTCACGTCATCACTTTGCAGATGACCGACTATCGCATTCCACGCTGGTTCTCAGAGGGCTTGTCGGTTTACGAAGAGCGACGGGCGCGGCCGGGTTGGGGCGACGACTGGAATCCGATGTTGCTGAACTCGTTCGCGTCAGGGCGTTGGCACAGGATCTCCAACCTGGAAGGCGCTTTCCAACATCCGCATCGGCCCGAAGACCTGACCATCGCTTACTTTCAGGCGTCGCAGGTTTGTGAATTCATCAACGACCGGTTTGGCTTTGACGCGATCCTGCGGATGCTGGCGCTCTATCGCGACAAGGGTCAGACGTCCGATGTTTTCACGAAAGTGCTGAAGCTGAGTGAGACTGATTTCGATCGGGCCTTCAAGGAATATATGGAAGCAAAGACGCGGCCGATGCAGGAAGCTCTGAAGACCGAATTGAATGTGGCCGGGTCATTGACCAAAGAAGAAGTCGTCAAGACGCTGGCGACGCAGGACACTCTGGCGCTGCGTCTGCGCGCCGGTCAATTGTTTCGTGCCGACGATGACTTGGATGGGGCGATTGTCCATTATAAGCGGGCCATCGAATTGTTTCCGTATTACACCGGCGACGGTAATGCCTACGATGCGCTGGTTGAGATTTACCAGAAGAAGGGCGAGCAGAAGCTGGTTACCGATGTCATGGCGGCGCGCGTCAGGTACGATCAGAACAGTCTGGCGACGCTGAAAGCCCTGGCGAACCTGCGCGCGAAGATTGGTGATCGGGCCGGCGCCGTCGAAGCTTTGCGTTTGAGTTTTTATGTGAGCCCGTTTGATTATGCGGCGCACGCGCAGGCCGGCCAGCTCAGTCTGGAGGAGAAGCAATATGAGCAGGCGCTTTCGGAATTTCAGGTCACCCTCGCGTTGGATCCGCCGAACGTGGCGGAAGCGAATTACAACCTGGCCAGTGCGTATCACTTCTTAGGCAAACAGCCGGAAGCCAAACACGCGGTGCTGCGCGCGTTAGAGGCGGCGCCGAGTTACGAGAAGGCGCAGGAGTTGTTATTGAAAATTGTGGGGCAGTAGTGAGCATTGCCGATTTTTGATTGCCGATTGCCGATTGCGTCTCGCAGGCGCTGATGCTCTCGTGGTGCGCAAATCAAAAATCGCAAATCAAAAATCCAAAATTCAGTTTGGGGAAACCAAATGGCGATTGAAGAAGCAGTAATCAACGACGAAGAACTGCTGGACAAGCTTGGTCACGCGCGCGAGTCTTTGGTGCGTGAAATCCGCAAAGCGATCATCGGACAGGACGACGTGGTCGAACAGGTTTTGCTTTCACTGTTTGTCGGCGGCCACTCGATCATTACCGGCGTGCCCGGTTTGGCCAAGACGTTGTTGGTTCGCACGGTGGCCAGTGTCTTGGATCTTTCATTCAAACGCATTCAGTTCACGCCTGACCTGATGCCGGCCGACATCACCGGCACCGAAATCATTGAAGAGGACCGCGCGACCGGTCATCGCGCCATGCAATTCATCCGCGGGCCATTGTTCGCGAACATCGTGCTGGCTGACGAAATCAATCGCACGCCGCCCAAGACGCAGGCGGCTTTGCTCGAAGCCATGCAGGAAGGCCGCGTTACGGTGCAGGGAATGAGTTATGACCTGCCGCGTCCTTTCTTTGTCCTGGCTACGCAAAACCCGATCGAGATGGAAGGGACTTATCCGCTGCCTGAGGCGCAACTCGATCGATTCATGTTCAATGTGAAGATCGGTTATCTGCCGGAAGAAGATGAAGTCGCAGTCGTCAAGCAGACGACATCGCCACAGGATTTTCGTTTTCAAACCGTAATGTCGGCTGATGAGATCGTCGCGTTTCAGCGGCTGGTGAAACAGGTGCCGGCGGCAGATACGGTGGCGCGCTACGCCGTGCGTCTGGTGAATGCCAGCCGGCCGGGAACGCCGGCGGCGCCGGACTTTATCAACAAGTGGGTGACCTGGGGAGGATCTCTGCGCGCGTCACAGTTCCTGATTTTGGGAGGGAAGGCTCGCGCGATTTTGCGTGGGCGTTACAACGTGTCATGCGAAGACGTGCGCGCCGTCGCCCCGGCGGTATTGCGGCATCGGGTGCTCTTGAACTTTCAGGCGGAAGCCGAAAAGGTCGATTCGGATCAGGTGATCAAGCAGTTGATTGAAGCAGTGCCGGAACCGAAGAGCGGATTGTGAGGAAAACAAATGAGACCCTATGGGGCAAATGGGGCAAATGGGACCCTATGGGACAAATGGGACCGATCGGACCTATGTCCCATGCGTCCCATAAGTCCCATGCGTCCTATTCCTCATTGAAGCGCCATGTGGTGGAACCGCAAAACTACAGCTGTTAAGAATCAACCGGCGACCGCGCCCGCTGCTCCCGGTCCGGCGCGCTTCCTTGATCCCGAGGTGCTCGCCCGCATTGGTTCGCTCGAGTTGCTGGCCCGGGCGGTGGTCGAAGGATTCATGTCGGGGCTGCACCGTTCTCCGTTTACCGGTTTCTCGACAGAGTTCACTGAGTATCGTCAATACAATCCCGGAGATGACTTGCGTTATCTGGACTGGCGTCTGTTCGCGCGCACCGATCGCTACTTCATCAAGAAGTATCGCGCGGACACGAATACGCAATGCCACCTGCTGATCGACAGCAGCGCCTCGATGCGTTATTCGCAGGATGGCAGAATCTCGAAACTTACCTATGCGAAATTTTTGGCTGCCTCGCTGGCTTATCTTTTGAACCGGCAGCAGGATGCGGTCGGGTTGGTGGCGTTCGACCAGCAGGTGCACACGCACGTGCCGGCGCGTAGCCGCACCGGGCATATGCGCACGATCTTCGGGCAGTTGTCGATGCTCGAAGCCGGCGGCGAGACGCGCCTCGCTGAATCACTGCATCAGCTGGCTGATCTCTTGACGCGCCGCGGCATCGTGATCCTCATTTCAGATTTCTATGATCAGGCTGAACGGCTGCAGCCGGCTTTTCAGCATCTGCGTTTTCGCGGACACGATGTGATGGCTTTCCACATCCTCGACAAGAGTGAGATCGAATTCGATTTTGCCGATCCGATCCTGTTGCTCGAAGACGCGGAAACAAGTGAACAGATGCCGGTGCTGCCGGACGTGGTGATGAGTGGGTATCGCGTGCGGCTGCGCGAGCACCTGGATGAAATGCGCCGCTGCGCCGCGGCCAATCGGGTCGATTACGAATTGATCACGACCGATCAGCCTTTGGATTACGCGCTGTTTTCGTTTTTATCGCGCAGGGTTGAGAAGTGAATATGTCCCATAAGTCCCATGTGTCCCATGTGTCCCATGGGACAAATGAGACAAATAGGACCAATAGGACTTATGTGGTTTCTTAGTCCACTTTTCTGGTTGGGGATTGCCGCCATTGGCGCGCCGATTCTGGTGCATCTGGTGCGCCGGACACGCGCGCGCAAGATTGAATTCCCGGCCTTGACGTTTGTGCGCCAGGTGCCGCAGAGGACAATTCGGCGCCGCACCTTCCGCAATCTGCTTTTGCTCATCCTGCGTTGTTTGGCGCTGCTGCTGATCGTCATCGCTTTCACCCGTCCATTCTTTGCGCGTCGCAGCGCAGCCAAAGACAACGGCGCCGCCCCCGCCACCGTCATCCTGATCGACTCATCGCTCAGCATGCGCCGCGAACAGATGTTCGCCAATGCCCTGCAGCGGGCCGCTGCGATTCTTGACGAAGCACGCAGCGACGAGCGCATCGCGCTGATGAGCTTCGGAAACCGATATGAAGTGATCAATCGCTTCTCGGCAGACAAAGGGCAACTGCGTTCGGGGTTGAGATCATTGACTGCCGGTTGGGAAGGCACTGATTACGAGCAGGCCCTGCGCGGCGCTGAATCGCTGCTCGGCGAGCTGAAGACCGGCGGCAAAAAACGCGTTGTGCTGATCTCGGATTTTCAGGCCAGCGGCTGGAACCAGGCGAATGCTTCATTCAAACTCAGCAACGATATTCAGCTGCAACCGTTGGACGTCGGCGGAAATAATCCGGCGTCTAATGTGGCGGTGACGAAGGTCGAAGCTCACGGCACGGTCTTCGGGCAAAAATATCTCGAGAACCTCTCAGTCGAATTGAGTAACTTCAGCGATACGCCGCGCGATCGACTCGCCGTCGATTTTCAAATCAACGATCAGACAGTTGAGAAACGCGACATAAGTCTGAATGCGCGCGAAACGAAGGTCGTTGAGTTTACCGGCTTCAATGTTACTGAAGGCGCAAACCGTTGCGTCATCGAAGTTGCGTCAAATGACTTTGCGCCCGACAACCGTTTCTATTTCACTATTCGCCGTCAGGCTCCGACGAAAGCTCTGATTGTCGAAAGCGCCGCCCGCGGCCGCAGCGACAGTTTCTATCTGCAAAGCGCGCTCAACCTGAATGACGCGCTGCCCTTCAATTTTGCCGTCAAAACTGCCGGCGCAGTCTTTCCAGCACAGTGGGATCCGAAGCTTGGAATTCACGTGACTTGAAGTCGCGG
>JADMIO011014731.1_pt1 | contig 48360 bp, 46 predicted proteins | sample 8958161 | NCBI WGS metagenome assembly JADMIO01 (sample SAMN16585339, study PRJNA669376) | soil metagenome | isolation source: Crop rotation soil | place: USA: Cullars Rotation, Alabama | collected 2011
GGTTCAATCGCCGATTAGAAAATGTGAATTCCAGTAGGAGGGAATCTGTATTGGCGCATGTTCGAGTGATCCGCTAGGTCGAATGGCACAAGAATGTGTATTTACAGATTTCAGCACGTTGCGCAAAACGCAAAATCATAGATTGAGATTCGAGAAGAGGTGAGAGTGAAAACCTGGAGTTATGCAGCCCGTACAGATTCTTTTGCGGAGAGTCTTGGCGCGCGCGAGTGTGGGACGACGATGAGCGTTCTATTGGATGGTCAACAGGTCGACCAGCGCCTCTTTGAATCCGCGACTCAGCGTGAGTTCTTTGCCATCATTCATTAGGACCACGTATTCGCCGGTGGGCCAGGGACGCAGTTCTTTGATGTGATTCCGATTGACGATGGTGGAGCGGTGGATGCGGATCAAGTCGCTTCCAATGAGGTAGTCAACCATATTGGAGATCTTCTCGCGTGTGAGAAAGTCGCCTTCATGCGTGTGGATGCGCACGTAATTGCCCTCTGCCTCTATGTATGTGACTTGCTGAAGGTCTACAAAGAGGATCCTGCCATTCGACTTCACAGTGAGCTTTCTCACCGGTTCACCCGAAGGCCGCTGCGATAGCGCGCGCATTCCTAGGCGTCGCCGCGCGCTCGTTTGTTCGAGCGGTATCTTGTGTTGACCGGGAATATTTGTGGTGCCCATTCGCTCTTCTCTTTTGCCGTGCGTCCGAGTTCAGATCCCACTACGTATCAGACTTGCGCCCTGCGGAAGCCGTTAGCAAAGCATGGAGACTCCGAAAGCGTTGAAGCAGATTCATCAATCCTTAGACTCCGATGCTGATTGAAAAGTATGCAATCGTGCGGCCACGATTTGAGAACGGCGATTGCATGTGGCCTTGCGAATACTGTTTTCGGTAGCTAAGCAAGTGCTTTGTTCCGGATTTCATATTCTTCGCAGCTTGGCCTCGTCGAGCCGCATCTGCTACCCTGCACCGTCGTTCGATTCTCACCGAGGTTTTGTCACTATGAAGAAGATCGCATCATTAGCTGCTCTATTCCTGATCATTATTTCCATCTCTGTTGCGGCGCAAAAAGAAAAGAAGACTGCGCTGGCGCCTGTAGCTTCTCCTTCATACGAACAAGCACAACCAGCGCGCGAGTCGCTGGACTACAACGCGTATCAGCGTATCCGAGACGAAGCCATAGCGCACTCACATGTGATGGAGTACGCATCCGGGCTGATGGACGGTATCGGACCGCGTCTAACGGGCTCACCGAATGCGAAGCGGGCGAACGAATGGACGCGCGACCAACTCATCGCGATGGGCTGCGCGAATGCGCATCTGGAAGACTGGGGCGAGTTCGGCATGGGCTGGCAACAAAACAACACGTGGGTGCGGATGTCATCGCCCGATGCTGCGGTGTTGATCGCACAAGCGCAGCCGTGGTCACCGGCAACGTCTGGCGCTGTGAGCGGACAAGCCATCTGGGTACAGATAAAGGATGAAAAGGATTTCGAGAAATACAAAGGCAAACTTGCGGGCAAGGTCATATTGTGGGGAGACATGCGCGACGTGGCGATGTTGGACAAGCCGCTGGCATCGCGCCGCACAGATGAAGATCTCAAGACTACCTCAGAGTTCCCAACACGAAAACCTGGCACTGAAGGTTTTGGAGACTTTCTCAAGCGGCTTGAGTTCCGCGAAAAAGTCGGAAAGTTTCTTGCGGCGGAGAAAGCACTTGCAGTCGTCACGCCCAGCCGTGATGGACGCAACGGCGGTGGCAGTGGCGGGACCATCTTTGACGACACCGGCTCAACCTTCGGATGGTTCGTCTATCGGCGCGAGCATGCAAGCCCGTTGCCTGGTGTGGTGATGGCCATCGAGAACTATGGCCGCATCTACCGTCTGTTGAAAGAACATGTGCCGGTGACGCTGGAGATGAACATTGACACCAAGTTCACCGGCGACCACGAACATGGATTCGACACCATCGCAGAGATTCCTGGCACCGATCCCAAACTTAAAGATGAGATCGTCATGGTCGGCGGACACCTTGATTCATGGGCAAGCGCCACCGGTGCAAGTGACAACGGTGCGGGCACTGTCGTCGCTCTCGAAGTGATGCGCGTGCTCAACGCATTGCAGATCAAGCCGCGCCGCACCATCCGCATCGGATTGTGGACCGGAGAAGAACAAGGCGAATTCGGATCCTATGTGTATGTGAAGAACCACTTCGGGTTCGTGCCACGTTCCACAGAACCTGACGAACTGAAGGTCACCGAGTTTGATCGGAAGCCCTCAGGACCGATCGAGACCAGACCGGACTACCAGAAGATCTCGGCATACTTCAATCTCGACAATGGCAGCGGACGCATCCGTGGCGTCTATTTGCAGGAGAATGCGGCCGTCGCGCCCATCTTTGCGCAATGGATGGAGCCCCTCAAAGACCTGGGCGTGACCACGCTGACCATGCGCAACACCGGCGGCACCGATCACGAAGCGTTCGATGCCGTTGGCATCCCGGGATTCCAGTTCATTCAAGACGGGCTCGACTATTCGAGCCGCAGCCACCACTCCAACATGGACACTTACGAGCGCCTGCAAGCGGACGATCTTGCTCAGGCCGCGGCAGTCGAAGCCATCTTCGTTTACAACGCGGCGATGCGCGACCAGATGCTGCCGCGCAAAGCGTTTCCGCATCCTGAACTCGACAAGCAACGCGCCGAACCGCTAAAGAGTTTTATGCCCGGCGCGGAGGCGCAGGAGAAGAAGTAACTCACAACGTCGCATCTCGGTTGACTTAGTGTGAGGTCAGGCGTAGCGTAGCGCCACCCAAATCCCACATTCTGTTCAAGGAGCTGACATGCGTAAGCTGCTGTTCGTCTGTGCAGTCGTATTGTGCCTGTGCTTTGCGTCGAATCTGATGGCACAGGATGCCGTCAAGGCCGATCCTAAGCATTACACCGTCCTTACCGAGAATGACCAGGTGCGTGTTTTGAAGATCCACTACGGCCCACACGAGAAATCTGTGATGCACAGCCATCCCAATGTCGTGGCCGTATTCCTGTCTGACGGCAAGATGAAGTTCACCATGCCGGATGGAAAGACGCAGGAAAGTACCGCTAAGAAAGGCGAAGCCATGTACATGGACGCCGCCGCTCACCTGCCGGAAAACATCGGCGATACAGCGCTGGATGGCATCCTTGTAGAGCTGAAAGGCAAAGGCGGCGCGAAGCCGGCCGGCACGAAAGCCGCAGCGAAACCAGCGGCACCAGCCAAGAAGTAGTCCAAATCTGTTTTCAGTTGAGATGGGAGCGAGATTTCTCGCTCCCAATCGTTTTTGTGAGCATCTGTTCGGTCGGAGGAAATAAATGAAAAGAGCATTCGTGGTCACAGCTTTTGTCGCTACGGTTTCATTAGCATCATTCGCGCAAGGCAAAGGCGTTAAACCGTCCCCAACAAGTCGAAGCTCGGTTAGTTTTCATAATCCTGACTCTATTGCTAAGCCCGCTAGCAACTACTCGCACATCGCTGAGGTCCCCCTCGGACCCGGCGCCGGAAAACTGGTTTATATCTCCGGACAAGTGGCCTTGGACAAATCCGGCAACCTCGTCGGCAAAGACGATTTCAAAGCGCAAGTCGAACAGATCTTTCTTAATCTCAAGTCGGCGGTTGAAGCCGCCGGCGGTAATTTCCATGACGTCGTGAAACTTAACTTCTTTTGCGCTGAAAGCGTCGACGCTTCTCAGGTACCTGCCGTACGCGAAGTCAGAGACAAGTACATCAACACTTCCGCACCGCCGACCAGCACCTTCGTCTTCGTGAAGCGGCTGATACGCTCGGAGTGGATGCTCGAGGTGGAAGCTGTGGCCGTGGTGAAGCCAAAATGAACTCGTGATAATCTTCGGCCACCATGAAAATCACTTATCAACTCACCCCCCGGGATTTTCGAGAAGCAGTCGGACCAACAAAAGCCAGGAAAATCATGATGATGTTGGTCTTGCTGTCCCTGTTGGCTCTAATACCGCTGTATTTCCTGGCCTCAGATGATCAAAGAGATGAGCTGTTCCGGAACGTGCTTCCATTTCTGGGGGTCATCAGTTTCTGGCTTGCATTGATGTGGCTTCTTCCTTACTGGACAGTACAAAGACAATTAGCCGGTATGCCTGCCGCCAAATCTACCATGACATATGAGTTCACTGAGAATGGCGTGAGCTGTCGAACTGAGAATGGAGAAAGCGCGAATACTTGGGCGATCTACAGTAAGTGGCGAGAAAAAGGGGCTGTCTTCCTTTTGCATACTTCCCCTGCTGTATTTCACCTCATTCCCAAGCGCGCCTTCGCTCCGGGTGACGAAGAGCAGTTCAGAGCGCTACTATCGAGCAAAGTAAAAAAGGGCTAACGCGTCCCGCATACACCCGTCTACTAATGGGTACTCGTTCGCTACCTGGGAGGCAACGATGCATCTCCTCTTTCGGAGTCTTGCGCTGATTGTTTTCGCCGTCTCAAGCGCCCTTGCGGCCGCGCAGACCGCAGACCTATCGAACCCGAAGAACCTCACCTTGGTCTCATCCGATGCGTCCGTTGTGCAATACCACGGCAAGACTGCGCTAAAGCTCGTAGGCAAGACTCCGGCGGAAGCCGTCAACACCAGCACCTCGCCTTCGCTTGGCATTGTGAATGGATTCGAAATAAAGAACGGCACCATCGAAGCAGACATCGCGGGCATTCCGGCTGCGGCCGCGCCCGCCACGGCCCGTGGATTCGTAGGCCTTGCGTTCCGCGTCGCTACCAAAGACGGCAAGCAGCAGTATGAATACTTTTACATCCGCCCGACGAACGGACGCGCAGACGACCAGCTCCGTCGCAACCATTCGACACAGTACGCTTCACATCCGGATTATCCTTGGGAGCGATTGCGCAAGGAGTCGCCCGGAGTCTATGAGTCATACGCTGACATGGAAGCCGGTGAATGGACGCACTTGAAGATCGTCGTAAAAGGCAAAGACGCGCAGCTCTATGTCAACAATGCGCCGCAGCCCGCGCTCATCGTCCACGATCTCAAGCTCGGCGAAGCCAGCGGCGGTATCGCACTGTGGATCGAATCTTCGACGGAAGGATACTTTTCCGGGCTGCAGGTACGTAAGTCGGAATGAACCTAGTACTGCGGCGGCACTCTGCCGGTCTTGCGTAGGGATTCCAGCTTTTCTTTGGCCGCGCTCGCCTTAGGATCAAGTTCCAGTAGCTTGACGAAGGCCGTGATGGCTTCTTTCGTCCGGCCCGCTTGTGCCAGGGCGTCGCCTAGACTGTCATAGGCGTTGGACGACCGCGGGTGTTCCTTCGCGTTCGTCTGGAACACCAGTAATGCATCTTGCAAAGAGTTCTGTTTCAGCAACTCATATCCCAGCCAATTCAGATCGTTCTCCGTGTCGGCTTCGGCATTTTGCGCACGGAATGCCCGGTATGGCGCGAACCATTGCTCTGCGGGCTTGACCGAACCGGAGATTGATAACAAGTGGAGCACCAGTGAAGTCAGCGCCGTGGGATGCACGGCAGGCGGCGCGAAGAACGCCTCGTCACGGGGGGTGTTGGCTTCAATCTTGTCCCAGCCGCGGGCGCCGTCGATGGTCTTCCTGGTCCGTTCATCCACAGTGCGGATGCGGAATGGATACAGAACGCCCGCCACAGGACGATAGTCTTCGTAATAATTCACGGTGGCGAAGTGCTCGCCGCGCGAGTGCATCGGTACGTGGCCGCGCGTGCCAATGATCAGAAAAGTTTCTGCATCAACGTAGTCTGACCCTGAGAGCCCATCACTCAACGTGATATCGAGACGGTAAGCTTTGCGTCCGTTGAAGGTCTCTACGCCTTTCAGCTCAACGTGGTGACCTTTCTCGCGCCATCCGATCAATGGGTCATCGAACTCAGAGACACGATGCAAGCTCTTGGCCGCTTCCAGGCGCGCGCGGATCAAGCGATTGCGTTTGGCTGAGGCTTCCCACGCCGAGCCGTCGAACCCTTCCGCGTAGGAACATTCCGGCTCGGTGCATCCGACTAGAAAATAATACGGACGCATCTTGTACATCTTCCGAACATGTCCGTTACCGAAGTCCGCGAAATAGGTCAGCGTCTGGATCGCGTTGATTGCGTCGCGACCTCCACGTGCCGCGATGTAACGCTCAATGATTTGATCTCGAGTAAGAGAGGACGATGAGGTTTGGCTGAACGTCAAATGAACTAGGAGCGTCAGCGCGATTAGGACTCGAAGATGCATCCCTGATTCGACGGCAACTCATGCCGCCGGTTAGGGATTCAGCACCTTCCCATTCCCTGCCCTGATTCCCCATTCACTGTCCGATTTGCCCCATTCATGGGTAACCTGTTCGGGTACTGCCTTCTCCCCAATACCATAGAGTAGATTTACTGTATCTGCTTTACGGACAAGCATTTCCGTGCCGGAGCGAGACCGGCGGGCAGCGAAGATGCAAGAGAATGTTCCACGTGGAACAAGTGTGCAAAACATTTCAGGAGACAGACCACAGAATGCATAGACCAGTGAAATATGTCGAGAAGGCTTTGGCGGTCGCCGCGAATGGCGCCTGGCATGTTTTTGACTCCCTCAACCAGATCAACCAGAAGCCGTCTTTCACTCCGAAGTGGTCTGACAAGCCGCTGCTCAAGTCGTACGAGAAGCAGAAGCCGCCGCTCGGCTGGCCACGCTCCACGGACTCCCTCTGCCCGCGCTGCGTGCCGGAGATCCGCCAGCAGATCCTCGATGGCAAATTGCCGCACGAAGTCCTGCTTAACGAGAAGGTCGGGGAGATCAAAGCGCAGATCATCGAGCGCGACGGCAAGATCCTCATGGTGAAGGACTGCCCGAAGCACGGCCACTTTGAAGACATCATGTCTATGGATCCGGCGTTCTTCAAGCACCTCGAAGAAGTCTTCCCGGGCCGCGATATCAAGGCACACAACGACGAGAAGCTGCACAATCACGGCACCTCGACCGTGACGCACGGCCGCGGATCGGTGTTGACCATTGACCTGACGAACCGCTGCAACATGATGTGCGATCCCTGCTTCATGGACGCCAACCAAGTGGGCTTCGTCCACGAACTTACGTGGGACGAGATCAAGACCATGCTGGACAACGCCATCACCATCAAGCCGCGCCGTCAGATGTCAGTCCAGTTCTCCGGCGGCGAGCCTACGTTGTCGCCTTACTTCCTTGACGCGGTTCGTTACTCGCGCAAGGTGGGCTACCAGTCTGTGCAGGCGGCGACCAACGGCATCGAATTCGCCAAGAGCCCTGAGTTCTGCAAACAGGCTGCGGAAGCGGGTCTGCGTTATGCGTACCTGCAATTTGACGGTATCGGCAACGCGGCCAATGCGCACCGCAAAGTCGGCAATATGTTTGACGTGAAGGTGCGCGCGATTCAGAACCTGCACGCGGCAGGCGTGGATATCGTTCCGGTGACGACCATCGTGAACGGCATCAACAATGAGCAGGTGGGCAAGATCATCCAGTTCGCGCTGGATAATCCCAAAGTCATCAGCTTCTTGAGCTTCCAGCCTGTGAGCTTCACTGGACGCGATGAGGAAGTGACGGACGAGCGCCGCGAAGCGCAGCGCTACACGCTGAGCCATCTCGCGCACGACGTGAAGAACCAAGTGGGATTGGGCGAGCCGGTGCGCGACTGGTTCCCTATCAGCTTTATGTCGACTTTCTCTGACTGGGCTGATCTCGTACACGGGCCCAACGCCGACTGGGGACAACTCAGCTGCGGATGCCACCCGAACTGCGGTATCGGCATGGCGCTGATGATCGACAAAGACACCAAGGAAGCTGCACCGGTCACCGCGTTCTTGAACGCAGACCGCCTGGCGAAAGACGTAGCCCGCGTCAATGACGCGGCCCGTGGACGCTTCCTCAGCATCGTCGGCGTGACGCTCGCTTTGCTGCGCAACTACAACTCGTTCAATGCGCCATCGCGCTTCAGCATCTTCTCGTTGCTGAAGAAGTTCGACAAGTGCTTCGGCGCCACGAAGATCAACTACGGCAAAGTCACCGGCGACCGCACGATGCAGGACATCGAGAAGCGCCGCGCAGACCGCTGGAACTTCCTGTTCATCGCAGGCATGTGGTTCCAGGACCTGTTCAACTATGACTTCCGCCGCACGGAACAATGCATCATCCCGTACGCGACGCAGGAAGGTGAGATCAGCTTCTGCGCCTACAACACGGGCGTGGGCTGGCGCAATATCATCGAGAAGATGCACATGACGGCCACTCTCACCAAGTGGTATGAAGAGCACGGACGCCATGAGATCTTCGCGGGCGGCAAGAAGGTGGGAATCGGCGAAGCTGAGATCCGCCTCAAGCTGAATGACAAAGACGTACAGGGCGGCTTGCAGCACGACCTCGATGACAAAGGCATCGCGAAGACTGCGCGTGAAGAAAAAGTCCGCGCACGCGACGCCAAGATCAAGCAGGATGCCGAGAACGCCCGCATGGCCAAGCTTTACCGCAAAGAGATCTTGAAGGAGCAGGAGCCGGAAGGCGGCTTCGTCAGCCTCAATCAGATCGGCAATGCAAAGCCGGCTGTGAAGAAGGAAGAGAATGAACCGGTGATGGGGGACTAAAACCCCGTTTCACGTTGCACAGTTGCACGTTTCACGAGCCGCCGCGATGAGAGTCGCGGCGGTTTTGCGTTTGCGTCTAGCGCGCGCCAAAACAAATGCCGCCCCGAGGGGCGGCATCGTCATTCGAGGGTCAATCTTTCTTACTTGATGAAGCGCTTACGGAACGAGCCACCAATGCCGACCAATCCGCTGCCCAGCAGGACTAGCGACGCCGGTTCCGGCGTAGGCGCAGGCAGGTTGGTGTCAAAGGCCAGGTCTGCTGGACCGAAATTGCTCCATTCTGCTCCCGTCCATTGAGAGGTATCACCACCGTTATTCAAGAAGACGAAATTTCCACCGGTGTAGTCGGAATTCGGATCATCACTTACGATCCAACCCACTACGGTGCCGCCTCCACCTGTCACGTCATAATTCTGCGAAACGCTGATGAACATGACGTATTGATTGCCGGGCGTGAGATCCAAGTGACCGGTGTTGAAAGTGAAATTCTGGTAAACGGCATCGGGCGTGTAGTTAATGAGGCTGCTGGCATAGAGCACGGGGCCGGTCGCCTGCGTGCCGTTCCATCCCATCACGTAGCCCTGGAAGGTGAACGGATTATCGCCGCCGATCAAATGCATGGTGAAGTAATCCAGGAAATGATTGGGATCGTTATTGACGGTGAGGGTTTGGCCGTATGTGGCCGTGTTGGGGTTGCCGAAGGGCGCTACACCGTGGAAACCGTCCCAATAAGCTTCTGTGGAGATGGTTTGCGCTGAAGCAGCCGAAGCCACTAACGCGAGGGTCAATAAAACAGCCAGTTTTCGCATGCTTGTCCTTTGGATAAACAGAATCATCCAACCACAGAGGTGCAATTTTAGTGCCAGCTTGCCGGGTTGCAATTGCTGCTAAGTCATTGATTTTAAGCGCCACGCATTCGCGATGAATGCGGGCATGCTGCAACCGATTTGAAGCTTGTTGCAAATCTTTGCGAAGGTGCAGTGTCTGCTGGTCAGAGCGAAATCCCGCTGGTAAACTCTGCTGCATGAAACGAATCTTCCTTTTCGCGTGCTTGGTTATGCTGTCTTCGTTCGCATCCTCCCAATCGATCTGGAAAGAACCCAAGAACCACACTTGGGTCACGGCCACGGGTGCGGAGCAGTATGAGCACCTGTTATGGAAGGCCGTGAAAGACAAAGACTGGCTGGCGGTGGAGTCGCATATAGCGTCGAATTTTGTTTACCAGGATGCGTCCGGAACGAAGGACAAGGCGCAACGATTGGCCGATCTGAAGCAGTTATCGAATGTGGATACGAACATCGCGGATGTGAACGTCACGGCTAGCGGGATCGATGCCATTGTGACTTATAGCGTGGGAACCAGCCGCATCATGTCTTTGTGGCAACAACAGAAAAAGGGCTGGGCTTTGATTGCCATGTCCGTCGCCACCAAGTAACTCATACTTACCAAAATGTAACAAAAAGTTACATTTGTTATCGACATTGCCTTTGGCCGAGTCTCTCCTTCTGGTCCCTAAGCTAAGGTTTCTAAAGCAGATAACCCAGTAGCCAAACTTGTGGAACTCAGGATGCACTAGTGATAGCATCTGTGCCATTCTCAGGGATTCATGTGAACGCCACGGCGTTTGTTCTTATTCTGCACAGGAGAATTTGGATGAATCGCAAGACGCAGCAACGCGGGTTCTCGCTGGTAGAGCTGATGATCGTGGTCGCGCTGATACTCATCGTGAGCGCGATCGCCATGCCCAAGATCACGGGCGTGATGGAAGGCATCCGGCTGCGTAACACGGTGACAAACGTGAACGGCCTGGTGCAGCAGACTCGGATACAAGCGGTCCGCGACAACATTTCGTACACCATAAAGACACAGGCCGCTGCGGGCGCGAATGGCGTAACCCTCTATATCGACACGAACAACAACAACGGGATGGACGCGGGCGAAGCTGCGATCCAACTGCCCATCGGGACTAACATCTCAGCGGCCGGTCCTGGTCCATTGCCGCCCAATGTGGTAGTACCACCGTATATCACCGGGGCAACGGTAAACCTTTCTTTCAATGAGCGTGGCTTGCCTTGTTCAGATCCTCCAGTCTGCGGCACACGGGCGCCTTACGTGATCTATTTCAACCAAACGCGTCCTTCGGGAACGCCGGGGTGGGCCGCCATCACAGTGACTCAATCGGGACGCATCAAGGCCTATACCTATACCGGCACCACTTGGCAGTGATCGAAGTGCAGAGGTCAAAATCAATGAAGAGACACTCTTTAAAGAAGATGATGAACAGACAATCCGGCATGACGCTGATCGAGTTGATGATCGCAATGACCGTGTTGGCGGTTGGCCTGGCGGGCATCATGTCGATCGTGATCGCGGCCCTCTTGAGCAATGGTCGCAACCGTACTGACACCAGCGCGACCTGGCTCTCCGTGATGATCATTCAGCAGATGGCGGAGATCCCGGCCAATCAGGACAAGATATTCACCATCACGGACTGTGCAGGGACTGTCTGGAGGGTGAACACTGCGGGCGCCACCGCGCCCTTGAATACCGGCGCCGCGCTCAAGGGCACAAACAATCCGCCGATGTGGGTCGCAAATGACATTGACTTCAATGTGGCTGCGGCTTATGGCGCAGCGCCAGGGAACGGCTACGGCATGCTTTATGTATCGTGCGGGACCAATGGATCCGCGGGCATCGCCTATGACGTCCGCTGGAATGTCAGCAAGGGCGTGGAATCCACGAAGACCGTGATCGTAGGCGCAAAGATCCGCGGCGCAGCGAGCACTGCTGCCGGTGGAGCAGAGCAGAACTTCTATTACTCGATGCCGGTACAAATGAAATCCGTTTTGGGAACTTAATCAGAGGCGATCATGACGACGTATAGACAAAGAGGTTTCTCGCTGATCGAAATGCTGATGGTACTGGCCATTCTTTCCATCGTGATGGCAGTGACGATGAGCGCCATCATGGATGTCCAGAAACGGCAGCGCACTGAAGAAGCCAAGGTGGACCTGAACCAGGAGTCGCGCGAATTCGTTGAGCAGATCGTCCGCGACCTTCATGGATCCGGGTATCCCACGCTCGCGATGTACCAGACGGCAATCACTGTAAACAATGCTTCTGTAGCTGCCGGCCTGGTAGACGCGCAGACGACCAGTATCTGGTTCGAAGGTGATATGGACCACAACGGCAACGTTGAATCCGTGAAGTATCAGCTCATCTCCGACCCTGCCAATGCCGTCGCCAACCGGTGTCCATGCATCCTGCAGAGGGCGCAGATACCCAAAGTGGACGGAGTAGCGCCTGCTGCGCAGGTCTTTGTGGCGGCCGATTTCGCCACTCAGGTAGACGGCATCATCAACAGCGGTGGGGGCGCGGCGGCCAAGGTCATCGACGGCAGTTTCCGCGCGACCGACAACGTCACGGTCATCAACAACGATACCTACTACGCCCCATACAAGATCGACCCTATCTTCCGATACTTCGATTCAGGCGGCAATGAATTGACTCCGCCTATCGCAGATCTCACAACGGTGCGCTCGGTCCGAATCAATGTGAATACGATGTCGCGCGTGTTCGACCCCATCACGCGTGCTTATCCGGTCAACCAACAGAAATCAGCGGCACGAATCTCGAACCGCTAGAGGAGCATTTTATGAAAGTGCAATATCGTCCACGGGGTGCGGCAAACAACCAGCGCGGTATCGCGCTTTTCATGGCCATCTTCGCGCTCATGCTGCTGTCAGCGGTCGCTGCCGGCTTCATGTTCCTGGCAAATACTGAAACGTCGATCAACACCAACAACAAAGCAGGCCAAGTGGCGTTCTTCGCTGCGCGCGGAGGTTTGGAAGAGGGCAAAGCCAGGATCGTGAATGGAGTGGGTGCGACTTATATCGCGCCTCCCACAGCCATCCCAACCTCGACCAATAACCAGATCTTCTACATCCTGAATCCGGCGAACGGCGAGGTGGTGCAGCCGTGGAACACCGCTAACAAGTTCTTTGATGACACCCTATGCCAGTCACGTTTTCAGGGCGCGGGTCTCGTCAACTTCGAAACTCCGACAACAGGCGTGCGGTGCTCGACTGCGCCAGGCGGAGCCGGTTGGTACAGGACTTTCAATAGCAGCGATCCTAATACAGGCACCGCCGCAGCGTTGCCCTATAAGTGGGTCCGCGTCATGCTGAAGGCCAATAACTCAGCGTTCCCTTATTTGGTTGACGCGGCAGGTTCGAACACCCAACCGGTATGTTATGACTCGCTTACGAAGACGGAGAAGATTCTTCCTGTCGGCAATGCCAATTGCAAGGCCTTTGACGGAAACTGGCGTGAGGTTTATATGATAGCTTCGCTGGCCATCACACCGAGCGGCGGACGGCGTATGTCCCAGGTGGAAGTCACGCAAATCACTCTGCCTCCGCTTCCCGGAGCCATGACTTTTACGGGCAATGCGCCTATATTCGATCCCCCAAGTTCGGCTGCGTTCAGCGTGAGCGGTGACGACCAGCGCGGACGCGCCAAGCCTCCCGGAGCAGACTGCTATACCACTGAGACACCGTCTAAGCCAGCGATTGGAGCCCAAGGAGCTCCCGCAGACGCCGCATTGACTCAGGACATCGTCAACACCGGCCGTCAGGCGCAATACACCGGTGGTGGTGGCAGCCCGGCTGTACAGGACGTGAACGCTCAACTGGGTTCATACGGAACGGTAGGTGGATTACTTTCCATCACCGCAGCGCTCCAAGGTACTGCTGGCGCCTGCAATAACTTCCCAAATAACTGCGGAGCAGGCGGCGCGACCACTAACCCTGTAGTTCCTTTCTCAGGAGTCAACGTCATAAACGGGGACTATAGCGGCGACCTTACCGGTAGTGGCATCCTGCTTGTGACTGGCGAACTGACCACGGGTGGTAATCCGAGTTTCAACGGCATCATCCTGGTTGTCGGAAAAGGAAAGTTCACCAAGAATGGCGGCGGCAACGGCGATTTCCGCGGCGGCATCTTGTTTGCCAATCTGTACGATGCCAGCGGAAACCTTTTGCCGAACAATTCCGTGCCGGGCTCCGCGAACGTGGATTGGAACGGTGGCGGCAATGCGTCCGTCTGTTATGACAGCACCTATATCAACAACTCGCAATTGAACATGCTGTACATGAACCTGGCTTACAGCGAACTTCCCTACTAAGGAGACACGATGCGCAGTGGAATGATCGTTACAGGAGCAACACTGTTACTTGCGGCGGTCATTCCGCTTGCGGCACAAAACCAGAGCGCCACACCGGCACAGGCCAAACCGAAAGCCAAGCACGTATTCACTGATGAGGACATCAAGCCTCTGTCAGAAAAATGCAACGACCCTTCTGTCCCCGCCGAGGACAAGGCGAGTTGCCCAAAAGCACCGGCTGACGACAAGGACAAGGGCAAGGCAGAAAAGAAGCCCAAAGTTGAGCAGCCTATCTATGATGAATTCGGCTCGAAGCTGCCCGTCGAACCGGACGTCACATTGATGGGCTCTGATGACCTGAAAGACCGCGTCCGCGGGATGCAAGTCCAGATGGACCGGTCGCAGGAGTCGATCGATCTCTGGACCAAACGTCGTGATGCTTCTACCACCGAGGAAGACAAGAAGATGTATCAGAAGTTAGTCGATTCCTCTGTAGAGCAGCTAAAAAAATACACGCAGAAGAAGAAAGAAGCCGAAGCTCAGTTGGCGACTATCAAACCCCAGTAAGATTGATCAGCAGTCTCAAAGGCCGGCTGTGCGCCGGCCTTTTTTCTTTTAGTGCCAGCGCGTCGTGAAACCGGTTTGAATGTTTCCCTGGCCAAAGGCTGAGGCATATCCGCCAAGATCTGAGCCCGTCACCGGCAGATCCATCGGCTCTGCAGTCACCGTATACGAGCCTGCAGGGACACCATGGATGACGTAAGTGCCATCAGGCAGAGTCACTGCTCCGATGGGCGTCTTGCGAATGTTGAATGCGGCGAATGGTTCGTCGCCTGTCGTGGAGTCCGCGAAGACATGCGCTCCGAAGACTGCGCTTCCGTTGAGTCGCACTGTGCCCGCTATCGTGCTTGTGGTGACATCGGGCGCCGTCTTGCCGTAGTTGACAGCGATGGCAGCCACGTCGTCATAGCCTAGTGTTGTCTCATGATCCGGCGCAAAGGGATACATGACCGCGCGGACTACGGCGGAATGCGCCAATCCAAAAAAGTGGCCGATCTCGTGGGTTGCGACGGTTTGCAACTCAAGAGAACCAGTACCCGCGTCAGTGCTGAAGTTCTTGGAGGTATTGAAAAGAATGTCGGCGTCCAGCAACTGCCCTGCGAACTGTACGGTGCCGCCATGGCCGTCAGCGCCGCCCGCGGCGGTCGCAGTGGTAGTCATGGTGACAGCGAGCGTCTCGGCTTCTGACGCGAAGTCGCCTGGGCAGACGAAACAGATGAGGTTCTGGCCATCCATGCCCGATGATGTTTTGGCGGAGTCGGGGCCGCGAGCAACGTTGAGGCTCGCGTTCGGGGCGCTGGTCCAGGTATTGAAGGCGGCCTGGATCACGTCAGCAACGGCACGATTTCCGGCGATATTGGGTCCGCGCGCAGGATTCACATTCCAAACAATCTGCTGGTTCACCGGCCAGGTCTGACTGAGGCACGCCATTGGAGGTAGTGTAGTCATTCAAGTGTGGCGATGCCACAGGCGCGCAGGTAAGAACCAGTAACGCTGCAAGGAAGGTGCGAGGGCCGCCCATCACTTTGCCACTTTCTGTTGAGCCTGCCGGACGATCGCTTCCAACGTGCTCAAGGTCATCTTTGTGCCGGAATAGTGTTCCACTGCCCCATCAGGCCTGTGAACTTGATCCACTCCGGGAACATTGTTCGTTACCGTGGCCTCACCAGTCGAGGAGGAAGAAACACTGAACTTGCCCTGCATCAGGCCGGTCACGACCATGGTGCCGTCAGCGGCTTGTGATGGATGAACGAACAGCACAGCCGTTTCCCCACTCTGCAACTGCCGGACTCCGGCGACTTTCTGTTCGTATCCGTCTGCGCGCCCGCCCATTTGCTTGACCGTGATCATGCTCGAAGCGGTCCCCTTGAGGACTCTTGAGATCCGAAAGCGCGTATAGGTGAAGATTTGCGTGTGTTGTGCATTCCACGCGCTGCGGCTGTCCAAAGCTTCGCCCAGCACAACGTGCGTCGAAGCCTGAGTCAAGCGCTCGATAGACATCGGCGTGACCGTTGTTGCGCTCAGCGGGATTACGAGCAGCAGAAGCGCTGCTAGTCTTCTCATGGCACTACCTCGAGTCCGCCTGTGAAGGTCGTGATGTCATTGTTTGCACTGCGCAGACGTACTGTACGAGCGCCAAGGGCAGCTGACGCAGCAACCGTCGCGTCAAAGGCTACGCCCGTCGTTCTGTCGACAGAGGTGATGCTGCGAACATTGCTGACCGTAATGTCGCTGGGGCCGGAGATGGTGATATCCATCGTGCCACTCAGGCCGGGCCCGAAGAGAAGCACTTTCATGGTGCTTCCGCGATGGATCTGATCGCCCACGTTGCTGGCTGAGCCGCTCTGTCCGACGGGAGCAACACCGAGCATCTCTGCATTCGGGGACGGCGAGCCGGCGGGCGAGGAAACGTTAATGTCCACGCCGGAAACGCTTTGGCCAGCACTGACGTTGATGACGGTCGGCGCATTTACAGGTGCGGGTGCGGGAGTAAGATTTGGTGCGGGTGATGCGCTGCTACCGGTTGGAGACGGAGATGCTGTCGTGCTCACACCTCTGCCGCCACAACTAGAGAGCAACAAAAGCGCCAACATCAAAGTTGCAACGGCGATACGTGACAACATCGGGGGCCTCGGCGCAACTTTCGAATCGTGCTGATACTGATGCTGTGTCATGAAGAGTTGTTGTCCTGTTCGAAAAGCGCGATTGTGCTACTCGCGAGCAGCCACTTAGAATCGTGAGTAGCTGATGCCAACTAACATCTCTAAGACAAATCCACGGGCGTTTCGCGTCGCACTTCTCCGCTGGTATGACGCAAACAAGCGCGATTTGCCGTGGCGGCTAACGCGCGATCCTTATCGGATATGGGTCTCAGAGATCATGCTGCAGCAGACGCGAGTGGCTGCGGTCATCGACTACCACAAGCGGTTCCTGAAGAGTTTTCCGACACTAGCGAGCCTGGCTGCTGCGGATGAGCCAAGCGTTCTCGCGCAATGGAGCGGGCTAGGGTACTACCGCCGCGCGAGAATGCTGCATGCCGCAGCAAAGAAGCTCGCGGCTGAACGAAGGCGGATACCTAGAACCGCTGAAGAGTTGCGCGCACTGCCCGGAATCGGACGGTACACCGCAGCGGCGATCGCGAGCATCGCCTTTCTCGAGCCGGTAGCGGTGGTCGATGGCAACGTGGAGCGTGTCCTCCAGCGACTGGAGGGCAAACGCGTGACTGATCCGTGGAAGTCTGCGGGTGAGTTGCTGGACGCCAAGCGTCCAGGTGATTTCAATCAAGCGATGATGGAGCTGGGCGCAACTGTATGTCTGCCCAAGGGACCGGTTTGCATGGCATGCCCAGTCAAGCGATGGTGCGCCACACGTGGCGAACATGCAACGACACGACGGGCATCGCAGCGCAAAGCAGTGGTCCATCACGTTTTGGCCGGCGACGACGAACACATAGCGTTGGTACAGCGCCCCATGGATGCACGGCTCCTGGCCGGCATGTGGGAACTTCCGCTGTCCTCGCCCTCACGCAAGGCGCTGTTCACCCTGCGGCATTCCATCACGAACACGGATTACACCGTGCACGTGGCGCGCGGCAATGCGCCGAGTGGTTCTGTACAATTGTCGTTGAAGCATGCAGCGAAGTTGCCGTTGACGGGGTTAACGCGAAAAGTGCTGCGGCGGCTGGAACTGCTGAAACAGGAGTAGAACGTGGCCGAACTGAAAGCCGGTGAATACGCGCCCGAGATCTCCCTGAAGAGCACGCACGATAGGCATTTTTCGCTGGAAGCGGAACGCAGCAAAGTGCCAGTGGTAGCAGCGTTCTTCAAGATCGAGTGCCCTACCTGCCAGTACGCCTTCCCTTTCCTCGAGCGCATTTCGAAGGCATATTCACGTGAACAGGTCTTCGTCGTGGGGGTGTCACAGAGCCCGAAAGATGACACTGTGGCATTCGCGCAAAAGCTTGGCGTCACATTTCCTATTGTGCTGGACGACACAAAAAAATATCCCGCCTCGAATGCTTATGGACTGGCGACGGTGCCATCGATCTTCATGATCTCCCAAGCAGGCCGAATCGAGTTCGCCTCGGTGGGATGGGACAAGCAGGAGATCACGCGGTTGAATGAATTAGTAGCGCACGCTGCGGGCGCGTCACCTGCGGAAATATTCAAGGCAGGCGAGCAGGTGCTCGACTTCAAGGCTGGCTGAGGCGCCAAGAATTAGCCTGCGGTCCGCAGGCATGACTCATAACTTAAATCCGGAGATACGCTACATGCGCAATGCAGCAGTGTTGTCCGCAATCATCCTTTGCACCATTTTTTCCTTTTCCCAGAAGAAAGCTTCTCACGCGCGCTCTTCTTCGTCGGCTGCTGCGATCGATGCCTCTCTCCCAGCTCCGGCTCAGGCGGCCGTTAAAGCCGTGGATGCGGAAAAGATACGGCAACATGTCCGCTTCCTGTCGGATGATCTGCTGGAAGGCCGCGGTACAGGACAACGCGGAGGTGACATCGCCGCAGAGTACATCGCCACGCAATTCGCTCTCTACGGCTTGAAGCCGATGGGCGATAACCATAGCTACATGCAGAAGGTCCCTTTGGTGGGCATAACCACGCTTGAAAAGCAGAGTGATTTCGTGTTGGAGCCGGCCAAAGGCGCTCCGATGGCGCTGAAGTTCAAAGACGAGTATGTGGTCTACAACCAGAAGCTGACGGAAAGAACGCAGGTCGATGCGGACATCGTCTTTGTGGGCTATGGCATTGAAGCGCCCGAGTATCAATGGAACGACTACAAAGACGCAGACGTGCGCGGCAAGGTGTTGCTGATGTTGGTGAATGAACCACCATCGGAGGATGCGAAATTCTTCACGGGCAAAGCATTGACCTATTACGGCCGCTGGACCTACAAGTATGAACAAGCGGCGCGCAAAGGCGCCGTCGGAGTGATCCTTATCCATAAGACGGAGATGGCTAGCTATCCGTGGGATGTGGTGCGTAATTCCAACTCGGGTGAGAAGTCATACATCCGTAGCAGTGAGCCACGGCTGGACGCGGCGTCGTGGATACAGCTCGACATCGCCAAGAAGCTCGTGGCAGCCAATGGCATGGATCTTGATTCGCTCATGAAGCAGGCACAATCTCGCGATTTCCGTCCGGTAGCCATCAACGCGAAGCTGAAAGCGACTGTCGTCAGCAAAGTGCGCCCATTCCAATCGCAGAATGTCGTTGCCGTACTTCCCGGCTCTGATCCGCGATTGAAGGACGAGGCAGTCATCTACACGGCGCACTATGATCACCTCGGTATTCGACCGGATCAGCCCGGCGACAACATCTACAACGGTGCCGCCGACAACGCCACCGGATGTGGTGTTCTGCTGGAAATGGCGCGAGCGATAGCTTCCGCTCCCCAACGCCCAAAGCGTTCGGTCATCTTCTCGGCAGTCACCGCGGAAGAACAGGGTCTGCTCGGCTCAGAATACCTGGGTAAACATCCGCCGATCTCCGCATCGAAGATCGTTCTCAACCTGAATTTTGATGACATCGCTCCTATCGGCGTTCCCGAAGAGGTTGAAGTCGTCGGCGCAGAACGCACGAACTTCTATCCAGTCCTCGAGTCCACCGCGAAGGCATTCCATCTTGAGATCAAGCCGGACGCGAGGCCCGAAGCCGGCCACTACTATCGCTCAGACCACTTCAGCATGGCGCGCGTTGGTGTTCCGGCGTTCTCGGTCGGCCAGGGTATGAAGTTTGAAGGGCATCCGCTGGAATGGGGCCAGAAGGAAGCGGCGGACTACACCGAGCATCGCTATCACCAGCCATCTGACGAATATAGACCCGAGATGGTCTTCACCGGCGACGCCAAGATGGCGCGCTTCGGGATCGCACTGGGATGGAAGGCTGCAAATCTGGTTTCCAAGCCGACATGGAAGCCGGGAGACGAGTTCGAGGCCGCTCGCAAAAAGAGCCAGACCGGCGACTGAGGCCTCATTGACCGCAACAAGAAGGTGACTTTAGTGCTCTATTTCCATAGGTTTGTCGTGGTATAGTCTGCTACTCGGAAAGCCAGACATTCCTAGGGCAATGGCGCTTTCGTTCCTACAACGCGGCGGCAATCTTGCCGAGTCCGCCAAGGGCATTCAGCTGGGCCAGTATGTGCCAGAGCTTGTCCTTCAAGGACTTCAGACGGGTGTGGACAACGTCCGCACGGACGTCTACCTAAGTCCAAAACTGGTCGACATCGCGCGCCAGCACATCTCAAAACTCCTTGCGAAGTACGGCGATGTGGAAGAACTGGTCAAGGAAGACCCCTTCTCAGTGGGGATAGGCCAGAGCGCCGGATCGCCTGCGAGGACCAGCACTTTCATCGGCGCTCCGCCCATACCCGGCGCGAGTGCTCCCATTTCTACCCGGCCAACTGGATTCATAGGCTCGCCTGCGGTCCCGTCTCCCACGACCACCGGCGCCGGTTCCAAGACGGGATTCATCGGCTCAGCACAAGTGAATCCTGCGGTGATGGGACGGCCTAGCGGGCCGATCAAAGCCGAACCGGCAGACTTCAAGAAACTCATGGCCGATCTCCTGGTCGGCTCTCTGAACCGCGCCAAGACTGAGAACAACATCAATCTTGATCTACTGACGCGGCTTGCCGTGATCAAGATGCTGCGCGCGGAGATGACCGGCCAGTTCAATCAGTTACTGGAGAAGTGCCGCACGAAGCTGAAGAGCTATGACGGTCCTCGGGCGATGAATCCGCACAAAGGCATCGAGTTGCGGGAGAAGTTCGCACAATTCCAGATCCAGAAAAAGATCGTGCTGCGCAAGACCGGCCAGGAACTCTTCGCGACGCTACGCGAAGTGGAAAAGGAAACACTTGCCAAGATGCGTCGCTCGCTCTTCGGCGAGGCAGAAAGCGCTTCCTACGATCTGCTGTTGAATCGCTTGCTGTTCTCCGACGATGGCAAAGACGATTACTTGAATGCCGAGCAGTATGTGATGCTGGGCAACTTTGAGCGCGATACTGACCGTTTCCAGCGCATACAAGAGTTTTCTTCGGGATTCATCAAGGCACTGGGCCTTGCGCCTGCGGGCCAGCCAGACGAAGAGAAGCAGATTGACGCGATGCTAAGCGTCGCCGACAACGCACACGAGCTGTTTGCCGGTGGCACTCCAGATGAAGAGACTCCCAAGGGAAAGCAACAGAAGGCGCTGCTTGACGGCTGGGTTGAAGCACTAGAGAAAGAAGAGTTGCTTGATTACGTGCTTGCGGCCTACGAAGCGGTGCCTTTGCTCGCGCAGTTTTCTCCGCTGATCAATCCGCAGCAGCTGAAGAACTCCATCATAAAGAAGGAAGAGCGTGAGCGCGTAAAAACGCTTCTCGAAGAGCGCGGCAAGATCTCTCCTGAACCGATCATGAATGCGGTGAAGAAAGTGGAAGGCATGAAGTCAGCCGACCGCGCGAAAGTCGCGGGACGCTACTTCGGAGACTTCATCCGCTACCACCGCGACCTGCGACGCTTCGAGGCGGTGCTGTCCGCAATGGACGGCATCAATGTCATTGGCAGCGCGAATGAAAAGCTGCGTGAGCTTTCCGCCATCAACAACACGCTCTACGAGTTCCTTCTTTCAGAGGAGCAGAAGAAGGGCGAGGCCAATGTTGTCGACCACATCATTCTCAAGGCGGATATCCGCGACAGCACCACGCTGACCAAGACTCTATTCGAGCGCGGTTTGAATCCGGCGTCGTACTTCAGCCTGAATTTCTTCGATCCGGTCAACAAGCTGCTGCCGAAATACGATGCGACAAAAGTTTTCATCGAGGGCGACGCGCTCATCCTGGCATTGTTCGAACACGAAGGCGAGCAGGGCTTCGGCGTGGGCAAGACCTGCATGCTGGCGAAGGAGATGGTGCAGATCGTCCGCGGATATAACGAGCAATCCACAAAATCAGGATTGCCGACCCTCGAACTTGGGCTCGGCATCTGCTTCCAGGAGTCCGCGCCCATGTACCTGATGGACGGCTCGCACCGCATCATGATCAGTAAGGCGTTGAACGAGAGCGATCGACTCTCTGGATGCAGCAAAGGTGCGCGCAAGTACCTGGCTGCCGGACAAGCGAAGAACCTTTTCAATGTTTACAACTTCCAGACCGTCGAGGACGCTGACACGGGGGGAATCCCTGATGAATTCCTAGTGCGATACAACATTGGCGGCATTCACATCAATGCGCTGGCCTTCCAAAAACTGAAGAAAGAGATTGCACTGAAAGAACATCTCATCGAACTCCCGACCATATGGTCAAAGGAGCAGGTGCGGCTCTTCACGGGAGTCGTTCCGGTGGGTCAGGGCATCTTCCACAGGATCATCGTGCGCGAAGGCCTGACTGCGTTCGTTGACCTGAAAGACTTCACGCTGAAGCGCTGGACGGAGAAGAAGTACTACGAAGTCTGCGTGAATGAGGCGCTCTACAAGCACTTGGAGAAAGAATTCCCCGTAGTCTAGAACCCTACCTTGCGCGGTTTGAAGGGGATGCGCACCACAGCTTCGAGTTCAACAGGTGAGCCGTTCTTGGTTGCCGGGCGGAAATGCCAGCGGCCTAGTGCCTTGATCGCGTTTTCATCCAGTTTGTCGTGCAGCCCTTGAAGCAAGCGAACATCGCCGACGCTGCCATCCGCGTGGATGACCGCATAAAGAATAACGATTCCCTCTACTTGGTCGCGCATCAAGTCTGCGGGATAGGCAGGGTCAATCTTTTGCGTCACAACCGGCGTTGAGAGTTCACCTTCTTGCGTCGCCTGTTTCAACTCCGCAAAACGAATGATCCAACTACCGGCCGCGGAGTTGAGGTTCGGCATGTTCAGCTGCATCTGGTAGTACTTCTTCCCAGCAAAGACGGCATCTTCCGGCTTGCGCTCAGGCGTTGGTACGTACGGAGGCAGAGTGCGTCGACTCAAGTCAGCAGCGGCAGACGGCGCCGTGGGAAATGTTCTCGGACCTGCTTCGGCGGCCGGCTTTAGCGCCGGTGCCGGACCCGCGACCACCACTTCACCTTTGGGATTCGCCGCACTGCCTGTGACTGAGATACCCGAAGAGACGCCAGCCGCGTTCGCGCCGCTCCCCGAGTTCCCTGCGTGTCCGTTCGTGCCGACTTCGTTTCTGCTGGAAGTTTCACCGGTGATCTCCGGCACACCGGGCGCGCCGATTTTTCCGTTCGGCCCGGCCTCGAAGACTCCAGCACGACTTCCATTCGGGACTTTGATCTCCGGTGGCGGTGGTGAAGGATGAAGATTCAAGACCATCATTTGCCCGGACGGTTTGTTTCCGCTGCTCAGACCTTGCGTCGACGGCGGCGGCGCGACTGCCTGCGGCTGCGCGACTGATGGCGCGGCAGGCAGGCCCGTTTCCGGCAGTGGCAGTCGAGGCTCGACTACATTGGGCTCCATCTTCGACACAAGTAGTTCAATCTCTTTTTTGACGCGCAGGTCATCCGCGGTGGCCGCAGGTTGGACAGCTTCAGGGACCGGCACCTTTGGTAGCCTGGCTTGCGCCGTGCGCTGCACTTCAGGTGCGGGTTGAACAGGCTTGATGAGGAACTCGGGCAGCGTGATGTTTGTCTTGTTAAGCGCCGCAACCGGTGGAGCTGGATTCGGTGTGTTCGCGACCATGTTTGGCAGCGGTTGCGTCTGGTGCAGGATGTCAGGATGCGGCGGGTTGACGATCGTCTGTTCGGAGTTGTCCGCGCGCACGGGCACAGAGATCACATGTTGCTTCGCCAATACCGGTTGCGCTTTTTGCGGCTTGATCGCCTTCGGACGCGGCGCAGGCGGTGTCTTCACCTCCGGCAGGTACTCATCCATTTTGTAGTAAGAAATGGTGGTGTGCTCATAAGGATCATGCATAGTGACCTTCGGCGGGAACATCCAATAGGCGCCGGTCATTACGACGAAAAAGATCATCGCCGCGTGCAGGAAGATGGAGCGCCCGAAGTCTTTCCAGGAGACGGGCCGCCGTACGAAGACGTCATCCCAATACTCACCGGGCGCGGAAGTTAGCGCCAGCGGCGGCGGTGGCGGCAAGATCAGGTCCGCGATGTTGTCAAAAAGGTAGGGCCAGAACGATTGCCACTCGACCAACAGGCGCGGCGCAGCCACAGTCTTTCGTGGGGAAAACAGGTCGATCTGCGCTGCTGTGGCTCGTTGTTGCATACTTCGATTGCGACTTGGGTTAGCATGATTATATGTTCAATCACATGCCAAAGGCCTGTTTTCGCGGCGATTCAAGGCTTAGTACCGCAGCCAAATACGGTGTAATTCTTAGCCTTTTTGCGGTCTTGTCCGCCGCTCAGGCGCCGAACGCCACGCCTGCGCCCGTGCCGTTCGCTGACATGTCTGGCATGTACTCTTTCGATCGCGAAGGCGAGTTTGTGCAGATCAACGTGGAACAACCGCAACCGAATGCGAAGACAAAACCGCTTGCAGTCACCGGATTCATCTCTCGCTACGCCGATACTGACAGTGATCGCGGCGCATTTCTCGACTACTTCTTCAGCAAGGGTTCGCTGGATGGGGAAAAGATCACCTTTACCACCAAAACAGTCCACGGACTGGCTTATGAGTTTTCAGGCAAGGTGGTCCGCGGAAAAGTGGGACGTGACAAAGATGGATATTACGAAGTTCGCGGCACTCTAACGCAGAACACGATGGCAGACGGAAGAGTGGTCTCGGCGAGATCGCGCGAGATCACGATGAAGCTCTATCCTGAGCTGGATGCAGTCCCGCCGCGCAAGAAGGACTAGTGCGCGTGGTCCATACCGGCCATCGCGCCTTCTTTCGCCGGACCGATTCGCTTCATCGGATAATCCAGCGCCATCCTGAATCCGATCGTGGGATGGAAATAGTCAGGCTGTCCTGAAGTGCGGAAAGCACATTCAAGTCCTGTTGGCGGAAGCGCCCAAGCATTGCCTCGGATCGCATACTGACCGAAGACAGGATCCTCGGGCTTGGCGTTAGGATCGAATTTGGCCATCGTCCATTCAGCAGCACCGCCAGCCATGTTGTGCGGTCCCCAGGGCGATTCGTCTTTGTAGTCTTCCCACTTCCAACTCATGTTGTTGCCGGAATCACCATATCCTTGCGTGACCACAGCCAAGCCCTTGCCCGGCTCGTTGCCCCATGAATACGTACGGCCATCTGCGCCGCGACAAGCACCTTCCCATTCCCAATCTTTCGGAAGCCGATAAGGCAGGCCATCCTGCTGCGAGCGCCACGCTATGTAAGCCTGCGCATCATTGAAGGAGACACCGCGGACGGGACTCTTCGCGAATTCGACTGGATCAGCTCCGCCGGTCGCTGGGATGAGTTCGCCTGCGGAATTCAAGACCGCGAGATTGCGGCCAAAGTCTTTAGGAAGATGTTGCCGGGCTTCCGCAGCTCGCCCAGTCCTGGTCAGGTCTTTGAGGAATGCGGCGTATTCACCCATGGTGATCTCGTCGTGATAGATGAAAGACGGCGGCAGAGTGCGGACATGCGGCGCCGGCGCTCCGGCGGTTGTGCCGCCCACCCACACCGGGCCGCCTGCCATATAAAAGAAGCCCGGCGGCATGTCTTCAGTCCTTGGGACGTCGATCGTGCGTTGGATCTTTCCATTGCGAGGCATGAAAAACGGCACACGGATCTCAGCGCGCCCGTTGGCGCGGACCAGCAGCATGTAGCTACCCGGCGCAAGCTCAGGTACGTTCACCGTTCCGCCGCCTAGAAAGGAGGCGGTCGACGGCTGAAGGTTGAAGATAGAGTGCTTCTCGGGCGGCAATGGGCCGCCGCGCGCGATGCGGCTGCGCTCGGCATCGAGGAAAGACGCGTCGCTCTTCTTCGCGCGGAAATCATAGGGCACCGGTATCAATCGCGCGGGTAGATCACTTCCCTTCGCGTCCTTCGATCGCAACGTCTCGTACCGGAACAAATAGGCTTCGGCGTCCGGCGGATCAAAACTTATGTTCAATGAACCGAACCCATTCAACTCAGCCGCGAAAGGACTCGGAGAAGGTGCATAGCGTTCAACATCTGCGCGCGTGGCCTTGGCGAGTTCTACGTTGTTTTCTGCAAGAGCCAGGCGCCATTGTTCCATGTAGCTTTCTGCCAGGAGCAATCGCGCGCGTGGGTTCTTGGGATCCATGTCCAACGCACGGCGTAACGGCTCAGTGGCCGCATTAATGCCCGCGCGGAAAGTCCGCGCCGCTTCGGCTGCAGCGCTGTTGGCCATCAGGGCCGCATAGGCATCATTGTTTGTCGCGGAGGGTTTCCACACCGCTGCGGACTTGTACTGATCGCGCGCAGCATTCAGCTTGTTGTTAGCTTCTTTGTTGAGTGAGTAGATCGTATACCAGTTCCAAGCGAACCATCCGCCGAAGATGACGACCAATACAGCTGCCGCGCTCAAACCTGACGTCTGCACCTGTCGCTTGTTACGCTTCACCCACTTGATGGCGCGCTGAACCGGCGTGTCAGGCGCGGCACTCACGGGCTGGTTCTCGATATATGCCTGCAAATCATCTCGCAACAAAGATGCCGACGCGTAACGGTCTTGCGGCTTGCGTCCCATCGCCTTTTCGCAGATAGCGCGTAACTCGCGCGGGATGGGTTGGAAGGCGAATGCACCCTTCGCATCTTTCAAAGGAGGCGGCGGGCCTTCGACAACTTGCTTCACCAGCGCCAGTGCGCCTGCACCTTTATATGGTGGCTGTCCGGTGAGGATCTCATAGAGGATCGCGCCCAGGGCGTATATGTCAGTACGCTGGTCGAGTTCACTGATCTTGCCCGCGGCCTGCTCCGGAGACATATATGCCGGCGTTCCCGCGATCGAGCCTTCCATCGTGGACTGCGAATCGTCTTCCGACCGGCTGGTCATCACGCGCACGGTCTCGCGCTCAGAGTCCTTGCTCTTGCTCTTTAACTTATTGGCGATGAGCTTGGCCAATCCCCAATCCATGACCAGGACTTCGCCATACTTGCCCAGCATCACATTGTCCGGCTTGAGATCGCGGTGAATGATGCCCTTACTGTGCGCATAAGCGACCGCCTGGCACATGGCGATGAGTATCTCAATCATGCGCAACGGCGTGTACCTTTGGCGATAGAAACCTGCGCCCGCGGACTCATCCAATATCGCGTTGTCATTGCGGCCCTGAATAACTTTCTTTAGCGACGCACCTTGCACCAGTTTCAGCGTGAAGTAGACCCGGCCATCGGCGTCCACACCGAGGTCGTGCACGGGAACGATATTCGGATGTTCAAGCTGTCCTGTTGCTTGGGCTTCTTCAACAAAACGAATGAGTGAATCGTCGCCTGAACCTTGGCTGAGAAGACGCTTCATCGCGACTTCACGCTTCAGATCGCGGTCCATCACCTTCACGACTTCGCCGACGCCGCCCTGTCCCAGCTTGCTCACCTCTTCATACTTGCCACTGAGCAGCGAAGCCGCAGCGCCAGAGGACGCGCTGCCTTGGATCATGGCGATGACTGACTTGCGCTCTTCCGGCTGAATCGTGACGGTTGCACCTGCGGAGTAAGCCTGAGTCGTACGCGGAGTGGGAGTGGGCGTGGGCGTGCGACCCGCTCCTTCGCCGCTTCCCATCACACGCGTGGCCTGGTCTTCGGCGGCGTTGTAAGGCGACGCATCAGACGAGATCACTCGTGTCGCCTGTTCTTCTTGATTGTCAGTTTCCGGAGTAGCAATCTGCTGGGTGATGCGCTGCGTAGGTATGTCTTCCTGGTCAATGGGCTGCGTGGTGCGCGGCGGAGGCGCGTCATAGCCTTGGACTGGAATGTCTATCTTTTGTGTCTGCTCGTAGCCCTGGGTCTCAATGCGCTGGGTCTGTTCGTAACTCTGCGTCTCGATCCTCTGCGTCTGCTCGTAGGACGGAATATCAATCTTCTGGGTCGACTCGTAAGAAGGCGGCGGAGCCATGCGCTGCGTGGCTTCGTAGTCCAAGGAGATTTCGTTCTTCGGCTCGAGAGGTGGTACTGGAGCCGGCGCGGGCACCTCAGGACGAACCAGTTCTACCTGGTCTTTGGGGCACTTGTATCTTGCGTTAGGTTTGTCGGGATTGCCCTGGTACTTCTTGCCGCACGTCGGGCACACGAGTATGAAGGCCGCTGAAGGGGTGCTCATAGTCCACCGTTTGGGATGGGAAAGCTTACATCAAAACCAAGAACGGTGGAATCCGGTTAATGTCCCGCTGCTTCGAGGAATCGTTCGACCTCAATCGCCGCCATGCAGCCTGTTCCGGCCGCGGTAATGGCTTGCCTGTAGCGCCGATCCTGCACGTCCCCGCAGGCAAAAACACCCGGAATCTGAGTGAAAACGTAGTTCTTGGTCAGCAGATAGCCGTCGGCATCAGTATCGAGCTGTCCGTCGACCCATTTCGCATTGGGCTCATGCCCGATGCCCAAAAACATGGCGCTGGTGGGAAAGTCGTATGTGCGTCCGGCCTTTTCGTCGCGCAACTTTAGGCCTGTGACCTCTTTTTTCGTGACGTCATAAACCTCTTCCACGATGGTGTTGGTCAGGAACTGGATCTTCTCGTGCTTGCGCGCCCGATCCAGCATGATCTTCGACGCGCGGAACTCATCGCGCCGATGAATCACAGTCACCTTGGTTGCAAAGCGAGTCAGGAACAGCGCCTCTTCCATGGCAGAGTCTCCGCCGCCGATCACCGTGATCTCTTTGCCGCTGAAGAAGAAGCCGTCGCAGGTCGCGCATGACGACACGCCGTGCCCTATCAGCGCCTGCTCACTGGGTAGTCCCAACCATCGCGCGGATGCGCCACTGGCAATGATCAGCGTCTCAGTCTTGATGGTTTCTTTTCCAAGATTGAGCGTGAACGGACGCTTGCTCAGATCGGCGGTCACGATGTGTCCTGACTTGTATTCAGCGCCGAAGCGTGCGGCTTGCTTCTTGATGTTCTCGATCAACTCCGGGCCTTGGATACCTTCAGGCCATCCCGGAAAATTCTCAACCAGTGTGGTGAGAGACAACTGCCCGCCCACCTCATGCCCTTCAATGACCAGCGGTTTGAGGTTGGCGCGCGAGGCGTAAAGCGCAGCGGTCAGGCCTGAACATCCTGACCCAAGGATGACTGTCTGGCGTACTTGTTCGCTCATGTATGTGGATTAGATTCGGATGTAAGCGGTTCGATTCATCATAGCAAAGTCGCTCATGCTGCAATGCGAAACTCTGCCACCAGCGGCAGATGGTCAGAAGCCATTTTGGACAATCGCGTTTTAACCAGTTCGATCTTCGTCAGTTCGAACTTTGGATCGAAATAAATGTGGTCCAGGTGCATGAATGGCATCATGCCGGGATAGGTCTTTGCGCGCTTCAGAAAGGGCCGGAGATCAGCGCTCACGAGATGCGTCTTCAGCAGTTTTGTAGTGAGGCCGCGCGTCCATTCATTGAAATCGCCCAGAACGATACGCGAGCCGAAATATTTCGGATTCCCCAACAGCTTTGCGTCGACCAAGAGCTGCGCCTGCTTGCGCCGCTCGAAGAGTCCTGTACCCAAGTGGGCATTGAACAAGCGAATAAGTTGCCCGTGATGATCGATGTCTGTGCGGACACAACCGCGCGGCTCGCGACGGCTGGCAGTGATGTCATATGCTTCGTGAGAGATGATGGGCAACCTGCTAATGACGGCGTTACCGTAATCTGCTGTGCGGTGTTTTCGTGTCATACCGAATCGGTAGTGCTTTGCGCCGATGGCATGCGCAATTACGGCGAGTTGGTCCTTCTCTTTCTTGCCGCGCACCACTTCTTGGAGCGCAATAACGTCAGCGTCCAGTTCAGCCAGAACGGCGGCAATACGCTCCGGACGCACGCGTGCGTCCATCCCGCGACACTTGTGGATGTTATAAGTGACGATGCGTAGCGTTTTCGCGCTCATTGCTCTCGCTGGATGATAGAACCTGCGGCCTCGGTGACGCGTTCCCAAATGGGCCGCCGCTTCCATTCATCGTACGTCACGCGACGACAGGATTTGAGATCGTCAAAGAAATTTTCTGTGAGGCTCTTCGCCATGTCGCCGTCAAACGCAGCCAAGTTGACTTCATCATTCAGCTCGAAAGAGCGGTTATCAAAGTTCGTAGACCCGACCACACTCCATTTGCCGTCCACGATGAGCACCTTCGCATGGATCATCGCGGGCTGATATTCGTGAATCTCTATCTCGTTCAGCAGTAGATCGCCATACAGTCTGCGCGACGAACTGCGCGTCACGATGTGGTCGCTCTTTTTCCCCGGAGCGATGATCTTCACATCGACTCCGCGTTTTTTGGCGCGTATCAGCTCATCGCGGATATCGCCATCGGGCAAGAAATAAGGAGTGGTCAGATAGATACTCGACTTCGCTGAGGCCAAGAGCGTTTGGAACAGCATCCGCGCGCGGGTCGAGCCGCCGACCATCGCTGAACTGTTCACTACCATTGCGGGCGACTGCCCTAGTCCGGAGATCGCAGGGTAGAAATCTGTGCCGCTGAGAATCTCTCCCGACGCTTCCAGCCAATTCTCGATGAAAGTGCCTTGCAGCGCGGAAACCGAGGGGCCTTCCACTTTTACGACTGTATCTCGCCAACGTTTGTGGTCCCCATCATCTTTCAACCAGTGGTCTGCAAAGCCCGCGCCCCCGATGAATGCGATGCGGCCGTCGATCACGATCAACTCGCGGTGCGTGCGGTTGTTGCTGCGGTCGATGTTGTACCAACGGAAAGGGTGATACCACTCGATCTTCCCGCCCGCCTCCGTGAGCGGCTTGAAGTAGTTCTTGCTGTTTGAAAAGCTGCCCAAGGCGTCGATGACCAGCCTCACTTCCACACCGTGCCGCGCTCGCTCGACCAGAGCATCCATTAGCTTCTGCGTGACGTCGCCCTTTTTGAATATGTAGGCTTCCACGTTGACGCTATGTTGCGCGCCGGCGATCGCTTCCAATTCGGCCTTGTAGAAGTTCTCGCCGTTGGGCAGGACGGTGATCTTGTTATCGCGCTGGATGCGGCTGTCAGTGATCGACTCCAGCACCCGCCAGTAGTCCTGCGATTCCAGCGCTGCCTGGGGCGCAATCACACGATAGCGCTGCGACGGCCGGAAAAGGAATATCAATACCCAGCCAACAATGAGGATTGTTGCGACGATCGTGAACATCCCGAGGTGGCGCTTTCCGCGGCCTTTCTTGACCATAAGATAGCCATTTGGATGCAGCCACTTACGCGCGATATGCCAGCGCACGGAGAAGAGAAAGATTGTGTTTCACTCTGCCTTAGATTGTGTTCCAATCTCCGGCAAACCCCGGACAAACAAAACTCAAGGAGCAACTCGGATGATGACCAAGATCACCCTCGGCGGAGCGATTGCGGGCCTGATCATGTTTTTGTGGAGCTTCACTGCGCACATGGTGTTGCCTATCGGCGCTATGGGTATGACTGCGACACCAGGAGAAGACGCGGTACTGGCTGTGCTGAAGGCAAATGCCAGCGGTCCTGGTCTTTACTACTTGCCCGGCTATGAGTACATGCAGAGTCTGTCCAAGTCCTCTGCGGATCAACAGAAGGCGATGGAGAATGTTGCAGCCAAGGCGAAGCAGTCCGGTTCAGCGTTGATCATCTATCACCCTGACGGTGGCGAGGAGTTCGGCCCAAAAACGCTTGTGCTAGAGCTGCTCTCTGACATCGTTGCTTCCTGGATCTTCGCGTTCGCGCTGTGGGCCGCGATGCCGCGTATCCCATCATTCGGCATGCGCGTGTGGCTCGTCACCATACTGGGACTCTTGCCGTTCGTCGTGTGCGACTTCTCCTATTGGAACTGGTACGGATATCCGGGAAAGTTCATGATGGCTGAGGTACTTGATTACAGCATCGGCGCCATCTTTGCCGGCATGTTCCTGGCGTGGTGGCTCGCCCGCGGCGAACAGCCACAAGCAACTTCCGCTCGAATGGCCGCTTAGTTCCATGCGGTTCCAAGCCGAGCTGGAGATGTACGAGGGCGCGAACGCCACATGGATGGTCGCATACATGCCGTTCGACGCCCGCACTGAATTTGGAACGGGAGGCATCATTCGCGTGCAAGGCACGGTGAATGGCTTCCCGTTCCACTCTTCGATCTTTCCCAGCAAGCGCGGCACGCACTTCCTGATGGTCAACAAGAAGATGCGTGAAGGCGCACAAGTGTCAGAGCCGGGCGAGATCCTGGAGATGACTCTGGAACTCGAACGCGCACCCAAAACGGTCAAGCTTCCGTCGGCGCTGCGCAAAGCCATCGACGCCAACAAAGCGGCGAAGAAGTTTTTCGATTCGCTTCCGCCATCGAGCCAGCGCTATCGCGCGGACATGGTCAATGACATGAAGTCGCCTGCCGCGAAACAGGAAAAAATTGCGGCCATCGTGAAGCACATGGCCGACACCGGCAACGCGGTGGAGAAAACTCCTGACTTTGTCCGTATGGCGCTTGCGAAAAACCAGGCTTCCTTGTTGCGCTGGCAAAAAATGGTCCGCGGCCGCAAGGCCTACTACATGATCTACGTGATGGACGCCAAGACCCAGGCCACCCGGGAGCGTCGCGCGCAGAAGTTGGCGGCGATGCTGCTCAAGAAGGCGTTATGAATTCCCTGCTTTGCCCCCACCCCCCCTCCCTCTGGAGGCGTTTCATATAACATTCCAAAGGGTTTATGAAATCATGGTCGCCTCATATAACATTACAAAGGACTTATAGCTATCGATGACAAAACAAAGGGGTTAGCTACAGGCTGAGGCTCTAAGAATGAACTGATCGCATAGCGAATATACAGCGAAAGTACGAAGACGTCAAGCAGTGATTACCGAGAGATGCAAGAGTCCGGGAAGAGCCGCGTTCTCAAGAAGTCGAGAGTTGGGGTTATGATGGGCGTGGTGCGGGCCACGATTTGAAGGAGGCGATATGAATCGCTCAATCCTTTCCGCCGTCGTTGTGCTGCTGGCGCTTTCTGCTGCAGCTTTCGCAAAAGAAAAAGACCAAGTGTGTTCCATCAGCGATCCAGTCACGGTCGAACATCGTGACAAGGTGACGGTGCGCACCATTAGTTTCCTGGATACCGCTCCGATCCGTGATGGCGAGAAACGCGAAGTGGTGAACGCACACGTCTATGTGCCAGACGGTGACGGACCATTCCCGATGATCCTGTTCTCACATTCAGCAATCCATTCGAACAAAGGCACTAGCGACTTACTACCCTATGCATTTGCGATGGCACGCGGAGGAGCCGCGTCAATCGTCCTCGAGCGAACAATCCAGTGGGAGCCCTATGACGAAGACGCCAACAAAGATAGGTCCGTTATGGATTGCGCCTCGCATTGGCTGGCCACCAACATTAAGTTCAACGGTCATCTCAGCACGTTGGGCACCTACGGCGGGTATTGGCACGGACTTTATACGGCCGAATACTGCAAGAGCATGCCACACGATGGCTGCCATGTTGCCGTCGGTCTAGGCTGGATGAAACCGGCGGAGCAACTCAACACAGAGTACCTGCTCTCAGAAGAGCACTATGCGAGGGCTGCGCAATGGATGGCCCGTCACTTACAGCTGACGATCGATCCAAGTTGGTTCAAGCTGGCGCTCAAGCAGGATACGGCTGAGATAGCAGCTAAGTAGCTCACTGCTCCGTCCTAACTTGGCACATCATTAATCTTTCCCTAGGCCGCTTCTCTCGTGTCTAGGGCATCCTTCTAGGGATGGCACGTCCGACATTCCTGGTCGCCGAAGTGGAACCCAATTCGGCGATCTCCGCCCGCAAGCTAGTCCTGGAAACCGCGAAATTCAACGTAGTGACCGCCCACTCTGAGGCAGAAGGCCTGGAGTTCCTTGACCTGGCACCCGACCTCTACGCTGCGCTCATCATCACCAGTGACCTGAAAGGCGCGGCCAAGGTGGTCGCGTACACGAAGAAACAGCAACCGGAACTCGACGTGATATCGCTCTCGCCTAACCGCTCGACATCGATCAAAGGCGCTGACCACCATTGTTCCAGTTACGATCCTGACTCGCTTGTGGAGCTGTGTCGCAAGCTGTATGGGGACCCGAGGAAAAGCAGTGGCTAGTTACTAGTGGTTAGTGACTAGTTTCGATTAGATGACTTCGGGGCCATCGTAGTCGTCGTCGGGGATGTCGACTACTTCACCGACCTTGTCGTCATATAGCGAGCGATCGTAGTAGTCGATTATCGCCGCGACGAAGATGAGAGCGCCGCCGCCACAGAAGACTCCGACGAAAACCCAGTCTGTGAGTCGCTCGATCAATCCGTTGTAATGCAAAACGCCAGAAATGCCCATGATGAGAAGGCCGATAGCCATCAAGAGATAGGTGCGAGAGGACGTGTGCGGCCCTAACACGACGCGCTGCGGCTTGCCCCCGATCGGGATCGTGAGTGGGCCGAGGAAGAGATCGAATTCTGGAGTCTTTTTCAGCACTTTGTTGGATCGGTCGTCAGCCGGGCGAAGGTCAGGCAGGAAGAACTGCGCCAGTTTGTATAGACCCATGCCTACGAGGGCGACGTAGCCGATCAGATTCATGCGGAGATTCTAGCGCAGCACTTCAATCTTTGAGATGGGATGGATCTCATTCCATCCGTTGTCACGGTCCGTGACATAGGCTCCGGTGATGCGGACGCGGTCGCCGGTATGCGGCAGCGTGATGGCAGAAGTGTAGCCGGAGCAGGTGCGTTCGATGACGGCTTTGTTGTCTAGGCGGGACGCATGATCGCAGACGACCTCAGTGATGAGCTCGCCATGGGCATGAGTGACATTGATGAGATTGAGCACACGGCGGTCATCGGGCAGGAGACCGATGTGGGCGTCGCCGTCAGCATTGATGTGGACGGAGACCACGCGCCCCTCGACGGCGGTGCAGTGCTCAAGCACAGTCAGGCGCTCGTTCTCATAGGTGTGCTGCCAGAGCGATGCGTCGCATGAGGAAGCAGGGAGTGTGGCGGTGGGGCGTCCGGGGTAGCGAAGTTTGGCGCCGATGAAGAGCGCAATGAGAAGAACAGTGAAGATGACAGCGAGCTGAGTGGTGCGGGACACAGCTTTAGTTTAGTTCACTATGAACTACCCCACCCTAACCAAAAGAGGGTTAGGATGGGGCACCCAAGCCATGGGACACCGGTCAAAAATCTATTTCAAGCTCCAGTCAGAAAAATAGGAGCCGTCAATCTCATACATCACGCGCTCCTTTGACTGTTGCGAGAGATCTGTCCTGGCCTTCCATGCACCCATGAAAGTGTTTTGGAAGAAGTAGTAGTCTTTGCCTGCCTCAAGTTTCATCTTGAATCCGCTGGCGTTCTCTGACTGCGACGCCAACAGATATTCGCCCGGATCGACATAGGCGAAGGAATACGTTCCCCACTTGTTGACCAGGATCACGCGATCATTGGCATGGACTTTGAACTCGATGCCCTTCCCTGCGTATCGGGCAGCGAGCGACGGGCACGCCACCACGACCAGCGCCTTATCCGGTTTGAGCTCCGGCATGGGATGGTTCTTCTCGTCAGTCTTGTGATTATGTTTGGATTGCAAATCTTTCAACAATGACTTCTCAATGTCAGCGCCCACGAGCGTCGGCATTTCGGTGACTTTGTCGCCAAACAATGCGCGGAATTTCGTGATGACTTCATCTGCGTCGTCCTTGTCGACTTCAAGAAGATAATTGCGGCTCTTGCCATCGGCGTCAGAGTATTCCAGGTAGCACCAGTAGTCGTTCACGTGACCGGCTGCCATGGCTGCGCCTGCGATTCCACCCACGACCTGGCTCATTGCGCCACCACGCATGTGCGAGCTGACCTCAAACACCACTTTGCGCACCTGCGCGTAGGTGATATCGAGGGGCTGGTGCTCACCGCGGACGATCAGCTTTTGCGTTGCGTCATCCAGAGTGAGGGTCACATCTTTGTCGACCATGCGACGGTCGTTCGGCTTGGAAAAACGTGTTTTGACTTTGCTGAAGGTGACTTGATCGGCAGACGAAAAAGTCGACAGCAATAAAAAACAAGGGATCAGTGCAATCAGCTTGCGCAAACCAGGGGCCCTCCAAGGGAATTGTGGGATATCTGTAAAAAGTTTATCGCGGCAAGAGAAATGCGACTGTAGGGAAAATCCCTATAAGGATGTAAGGGCGTGACGTGCACGCCTTACATCTCTTGTATGAGTGCTTCTAGAAGTCGTGAAAATCGAGGCCCGCGGGTTGAGCGTATGGATCGTCTGGGTCAGGATCTGGAGTGTGGGATGTGGCTGAGGGCTGGATACCGGAGCGTCGTTCAGCTTTGAGTTGGGCTTTGGCGGCCTGCTTTTCCTGGCGCGCGCGTTCCTTCTGGCGTTTGAGAAATGTCTGGTTTCCTGCGATATGAGCCTCCACCGTACTGAGATTGTGGTCCATCTCTAGGATAAATGTTTTGAGGCGGTCTGTCAGGTGAGTGGACGACCGGGCTGATGAATTCCGGCGTTACAATCACTCCCATGTTTGAGGCGTTGCGGGATGAGCTGTCATTGATGTTCTCGTGGCGATGGCCTACCGCCAACGGCGAAGTCTTGCTGATCGAATCCGAGCGCATAGGGAGAGACCGCGATGAGCTGCGGTTGTGCGTCGTGTACCAGTTCTATGTCGGTGACGATGGACCTTATACGGGCGAGGCTTATTGGAGTCCGCTGCGACATTACCGCGGCTTTGAGAAGTTCCGTATTTCGCGGCGTAAGTTGAGGAAAGGTACGCCTGTCCAAGTCAGGTATCGCGAAGACGATCCGAGCGTGAACACGCTGGATGGTGGCGTGGGAAGGTACTTGGAATAACTGCTTACCGTTTGGAGAATGCTCCGGACTGTCGCTTGCCGGCCATGGGATCGTAATGACGGTCAATGAGATACCAGACGACGCGCCAGATCCCGAGGCGCACTGCGATGGCCAGATACATTCCGACTGTGTTGGTTGTGTCCGAGTCCGGATCGACAGGTGAGAGATACAGGAACCATCCTCCCACTAAAATCACGACGATGCCGCGCATGACGCGCGCCTTGGCCATCGGCGCGCCGTTGTCAGAAATGTAGGGCGCGATGAGGACGTAGATGCCGTAGAGGAGAAGCAGTACGCCGATGGCGAGATTGATGAGGTTGTAGCCGTTATAGGTGGGCATCGCAGGCAAGTGGAATTCTACTATCGCCCTCTGTCGCGTTCCCACAGATTCGCTACGCGAATCTATGGGCCACCCATTGTCGTGGTGTTGCGTGTGTGTGGGCCACCCGGCCACCCATTGTCGGGGTTGTGCGAGTGTGTGGGCCACCCGCCCATCCACTGTCGAGGTGATGCGAGTGTGTGGGCTACCCGTCCTATTTGTTCTTGCTCAAGCGTGCGAGCATGATTTCTTTCACCCGAGCCGGCTCGATGCCATGGTGGAATGCCTGTGCTAACGGATGGTTCGTGTGCTCAATCTCAAAATGCGGACGTTGATCCGGCGGTTGTATATGCATATTCATCTTGATGTTCTCAACCTCGCCGAATTCCGGGATCCAATTGGATAGCCACGAGAACAACGGTTCAATCTTCTCTGCTCGCTTTGGATCGTCATCGGCTTCGCGCACTCTCTGGAAATTCTTCTCGCTCAGCGAACCCCAGACTCCAAATCGGAAAGTCTCCTTCGTCCCGATGATAGGAAGATGGATCACGCCTCTTACGAAAAAGTGCTCGCCGTCGGTTGCGCAGTAGTCTTCATCTAGAAACGTATCAGGGTCCTTCTTTGAAAGCCACGGAAGAAGACGGCGCTTCTTCTGGATCTTCTCGTGTTCCTCAGTCCAGGTATCGGGCGCGTTACACCCGAAGTCGAGACATGGACCGATATGCCATTCGTCGCAGCTGCCACATTTCCAGCGCAGGTCGGCGAGGTCATCGAGCGAAGTTTCGGGCCGAGTGTTGCGGATGCGGATGCGGTTGTAACAACCCATGCAAACAGCTGAAAAGTCAGATGCGAGGCTTTTGGCTTCGTCCGTCCAACCGCCATGAGCGTCACAGATCAGTTCGCAGTCGCCACACCAAGCTTCCGGAGAAGGATCAGCTTCGGTAGGCCCGTTGCCATAGAAGCCGAGTCCGAAAGAATCACCTAAAAGGTGATTACATACAAAGGCGGGAACGGTGTCGCCGTGAGTGTCGCAATGGATGGTGTCAGGCATGGGGGGATTGTCGAAAGAGATTCTACTATCGCGCCTTGCCTCGTTCCCACAGATTCGCTATCCGAATCTATGGGACACCCGCTGTCGGGGTGGTGCGAATGTGTGGGCCACCCCGCTGTCGGGGGGTAGTGCGCGTGTGGGCTACACTCCCATCCTAGCCCGTTGTTTTTAGTGCCTCATTGCCGGTTTTTGTCGTATCAGGAGGCGGAATAAACGGCAGGCCCATGGCATAACGCAAACGAGTTATGAGAAGGAATAGAAACGTGTTCTCACAAGTGGCTAGGACGTCTCGACTCACTAAAGCGACCATGTCCGACGAGCCGCTGTGCATTGTAAGCCACAAGTGTGGCTGATATCGTGCAAGACTGCTCAGATGAAATACTAGCCAATAAATCAGTTCAATGTGGGAAACCTCTATGAGAGTACCGTTCGCACGTTCAATCGGAAGGATGAAAGAAAAGGTAACATCTCCATTTGCTAAGGCTGGCAGCGGAGCCATGAAACTAGGAAGACCAATGGCTTCCGCCATCTCACGCGTCGGCCAAGTCTTTTTGCTCACAAATCTACTTAGTTTCTGACCACCCTCATCTATTGTTGATTCAGAGAAATCGGTTGCTAACCTCGTCGGGAGCTTCGCGCGCAAGCGGTTGAGGGGTTCTTGTAGGAGGTCGAATTGAATATAAAATACGCCGGTCTTGTTGTCATGAAAGAAGACGTTAGGCAGAACTGTAAATTGGTAATCTTCTTTACGATTAAAGACTAATCTGTACATGTGTACGATGTCAGGCAATCGAATGAGGATCTCATGCATGGCAATTTGCGTACTGGGATCCATCGGAGGCTCGCCTAGCGCCTCTCTGCAAAGCGGAGCAACACCCTCCTTTGTCATAGAAACAAAATTGCCCGGGAAATCCGTCAAGAACCCGGCGGCAGGAGATGTGATCCCGTGATGCAGGTTGTTTCTCCTGGTAAAGTAGTCGGCCTTCCAAAGAACGAGAGCACCTTTAACGACACACAACATTCCGTAGTAGAGGAGTAAAGGTTTTACAAGCCAGCTAGCCGTTTCTGCTGCTTTCAGAAACTCTTTACCCTGCTTGAAGGATTGAACGACAAATGGTGTTGCCGTCGATTCGAGAAAAGCAGCTTGGTCCTTCGCAGGGATGCTATCAAAGAGTAGATCGCCGTCGGAATGCAATTTTTGGAGGGCTTTTCGAACTCCATATTCTTGCTCAAAAACAAAAAGCAAACCCCATCGATCTTCAACAGGAATTATCACTTAAGTTCTCCACTAGATAGGCTTGATTTCAAGCTTAAGGCGACTCTTGTCACTGTCGAAGCTAACCTCTACTCTGCCCAGCGGGATAGCTTCTTTGTGAGTGCTGGCTGCTAAGTGCACAACGAATTGATCACAGTCAGCGACCATTGCTTCCCAGTTATGCGACACCGCACCCATAGTGTGGACGTTCTCGACTCTCATATAACTGACGGAAATGTTCTTACCTTTCCACTTGAGGATTTCGTAGGTCTTGGTGTTTCGGCTAGCTATAAGCCGCTCGAACTGAACTGGCGAAGCCTCAAGGGTTTCGCTGCCACTCCGTATGTATGAAAGGCCGCTAAAGTGTGGTCGATTGAGACTCCCTGGAACAATCACCGCGAGAAACCGCTGTGCATCCTTCTCAAGAATCTTCGGCGCAATATAGACTGGGGGAAAAACATTGCTAAGTTTTTCGTTGAGTGTCTTTTGCAAGGAGTCCAGGTTCAGATTGGGTTCAATTCGACCATCGTCGCGAACACCTATGAACAAAACAGCTGGGTATTCGGCAGGCGCCGAATTGGCAAATGCAACAATGGTCTTCACCCAATCCTTGTGATCGCCACTCGTTTTCTTTTCAACGAAGCTGTCTTCGAAGTTTTGGAGTCGCCCAACTAGTTCTTCATCTGTAAATTGAAAGTTCATCCGCAAAAACCAAAGCGGGCACGATAACCGTGCCCGCATCACAGCAATCATTTTCACATCGGATTTTTAGGCCCGGTATTGCACTATCTCTTCGGTCTGTTTCTCAAGTAATCGCTCAACGAGTTTGAGCCGGTTTTATCAAGGACAGTCCCGAGAGTCGCGTCGCTTCGGAAATCTGAAGCAAAGCTATCGCCGTATTCTTGCCTCAGCGTCTCGACTAGAGTGTCGCTTCTCTTGCGACGAATCTCGCCGTCATTATCCCTGCACCTTCCATCGAGCCCGTCGTTGCAATGTTCGTGTGACATCGTTTACCTTCGGGGCTAACGCCCACTCTTGTTACTTGATCTGCTCCGGCACGATTGAACTCGTGCCCTTCCCTAAGCGTTTACGAACATCCTGAGGTCGAGCCGCATTCCATGCAGCGGTAGCAGCTTCCGTTACGGGTCATGATGGCGCCGCAGGTGGAGCATGATGGGGCGTCGCCCATGTCGACGAGGCCCTTGAGGGCGTCGGCGGCGTGGACGTGGTGACTCGCTTCGCGAGGAGTGGCTAGTGGCTGGTGGCTAGTGGCTAGCGGACCCCCACGTTCCGGAGCGATTCCCTCCTGCGGCGGTGTTGTCCGCAAGCTGAGCTGGTCCGGCGGTGCGGGCTGTGTGAGCACCGGATCGACGGCGTCGCCCGCACTGACGTAGAGGTCAGACTTGGGCTTGAGCAATCCGGCGAAGAGAGTTCCCTGCTCATTGGTGAGGAAGCGAAGCTGGAGCCAGCGGAAGATGTAATCCATGATGGACTTGGCGAAGCCGAGGTCGGCGTTCTGGGTCCATCCGCTGGGCTCGAAGCGGGTGTGGGCGAACTTCTCACAGAGCAGGCGCAGCGGCACGCCGTGTTGCAGCGCGATGCTGGTCGCCGTCGCGAAGCAATCCATGAGGCCGCTGACGGTGGAACCTTCCTTGGCCATGCGGATGAAGATCTCACCCGGCTGCCCGTTCTTGTAGAGGCCGACGTTGATGTAGCCTTCGTGTCCGCCGATGGAGAACTTGTGCGTGATGCTCACACGCTCTGCCGGCAGCTTGTGACGGACAGCGCGCGGTGGCGCATCCTGATCTTGCTGCATGGCGGCAGCGAGTGCGTCTTCGAAGTCTTTCTTGGATTGTTCGGAAGAAACCTGCACAGCCGAGGACGGCTGTGCCACACTGGCCGTGGTCCCTTCAATCTTTTTCGCTGACTTGCCGTCTGCCGAAGAGACATTCAGCGGCTGTCCGCCCTTGGAGCCGTCACGATAGATAGCCACAGCCTTGAGGCCGAGGCGCCAGGATTCGGTGTACGCGTCGGCGATGTCCTGCACGTTAGCGTTGTTGGGCAGGTTCACCGTCTTGCTGATAGCGCCGGAGATGAAGGGCTGCGCGGCGGCCATCATGCGGATGTGTCCGAGATAGTGGATGCTGCGCGTGCCTTTGGCCGGCTTGAAGCTGCAGTCGAAGACGGCGAGGTCTTCATCCTTGATGCCGGGCGCGCCTTCGATCGTGCCGGTGGCGTCAATGTAGCTGACGATGGCATTCACCTGCTCGTCAGAGTATCCGAGCTTGAAGAGCGCGGTAGGCACGGTGTTGTTCACGATCTTGATCATGCCGCCGCCGACCAGCTTCTTGTACTTCACCAACGCAAGGTCAGGCTCGATGCCGGTGGTGTCGCAATCCATCATGAAACCGATGGTGCCGGTTGGGGCGAGGACGGTCATCTGCGAGTTGCGGTATCCGAAGCGCTCGCCGTGAGCTAGGGCGTTGTCCCAGCACTGCTTGCTGGCTTCGATCAGGTTCGGCATCTGCGAGGCGACCGGTGAATCCGCCGTGGAGACCGTGCTGATGTTGTTCACGCTGGCGCGATGCATGCGGATGACATCAAGGAACGGCTCACGATTGACGTAGAAGCCCGGGCAAGCGCCGCCGTCATAGCTATTGCTCTGGGTGAGCGGCGTGGCTGCGGCCAGCGATGGGCACTGCTCGGCGATGCGCGCCGATTGCAGATACGCCTCGCCGCACATGATGGCGGTGAGTGTGGCGGCGTAATCGCGTCCGGCGTCAGAGTCATACGGAAGTCCGGCGGCATGAGCAGTGCGCCGAGGTTCGCGTATCCCAGGCCCAGCGGGCGATAGTCATGCGAGTTGCGTGCGATGGCTTCGGTGGGGTATCCGGAGTTGTCGACCAGGATCTCTTGCGCGGTGATGGTGATGTCGACCGCGTGCTTGTAGGCCTCGATGTCGAATTGGCCGTTGGGCGCGAACTTCATCAAGTTCAAACTGGCCAGGTTGCAGGCGGAATCATCCAGGAACATGTACTCCGAGCACGGGTTCGACGCGTTAATGCGCGCCGTGTTCTTCGAAGTGTGCCAGCGGTTGATCGTCGTGTCGTACTGCATGCCGGGGTCGCCGCACTGCCAGGTGGCTTCCGCGATCTTGGTCATCAGGTCGCGCGCTTTGTACGTGTTGATCACGCGGCCTTCTTCACCCTGCTTTCGTGCGATGGCGCGGGTGGAGAACTCGGCGTCCTTTTCGTAGGCGTGCATGAACTCGTCTGTCACGCGGACAGAGTTGTTGGCGTTCTGGAAGAAGATGGAGCTGTAGGCTTCTGAGTCGGGCGTGCTGCCGTCGTATCCGGCTTGCATCAGCGTCCAGGCCTTGGCCTCTTCCTTCATCTTGCACTCGATGAACTCGACGATGTCTGGATGGTCGACATTGAGGATGACCATCTTGGCTGCGCGACGCGTCTTGCCGCCGGACTTGATGACGCCGGCGAAGGCGTCAAATCCGCGCATGAAGCTCAGAGGTCCGCTAGCTGTGCCGCCGCCGGAGAGCTGCTCGGTGGATGAACGCAGCGGGGAGAGGTTCGTGCCGGTGCCGCTTCCCCACTTGAACAACATGCCTTCCGTCTTCGCGAGAGTGAGGATGCTGTCGAGCGAATCTTTCACTGAGTTGATGAAGCAGGCGGAGCACTGCGGGGTGCGATATCCGGTCACGCCGAACTTCACCATGTTGGCGGCGCGCTCCCAGTGCCAGTTCTGCGCGTCAGAGTTGGGCTCGAGCTTGTCGCAGCCGACGTTGAACCAGACCGGCGAATTGAAGGCCATCTTCTGTGTGACCAGCAGGTGGATCAGTTCCTGGTGAAATGTTTCAGCGTCAGCTTCCGTGCGGAAGTAGCCCTGCGATTTGCCCCATCCGTAGATGGTGTCAGCCACGCGGCTGATGAGCGCGCGCACGCCGCTCTCGCGCTCCGGCGTCCCTACCTGTCCGTGCAGATACTTGCTGGCCACGATGTTGGTGGCGGTCATCGACCAGTCCTTGGGGACCTCGACGTCCTTCTGCTCGAAGATGGTCTTGCCGTTGGCGTCCGTGATGGCCGCGGTGCGGAGCTCCCACTCGACTTTCTCATAAGCCGACTGGTTCGGCTTCGTGAAGAAGCGCTTGAATGAGAGGCCGACGGCCTTCTTCTCAGAAGGGGCAATATTGGTGGATAGGGTCTTTGCCATGGCTGTTGCGTTACCGGATATAGATGCTGGTGAAGCTGAGAGAGGGGCGTTTTTGCTGGGCTGATCGGCCATGGTCATCTCCACTAATTTCTGGTCGTTCGTTAGAGACACGGGGGCGCAGCGTCGTAAAGACGCAGAGCCCCGTTTTATTCTTGTTTTGCTCCCTGGCTTGTTTGGAGTCGGGAGCGGAAGTCACCGCTGAAGTACTACCCTGGTTTTGGTCCGCCTCCGGTCACCTCTGGCCGGAAGCTTTTCGCTGACTTTAACGTTCTGTTAACGTCCGCGTGGAAGGTGACTTTACTCCCGCATATAGTGCGTGTCAAGAGCAAAGCGCAATATATTGTGTATCTAGTGTATCACTTGTTGCCTAAGATGGTTCCCATTGAGCCGTAAGGACTTAGAAGTTTCGATGGCCGCAAGCCGCGCTTTTTTCGATTGGGATCTTGTGAAAATCGTTGTGAAAAACCTAATGCTATGGCGCGCCAAATTGCGCTGCTGATTACCTTCTACGCTTTCAATCGCGCCCAGCCACTCTAGCAGTGCTGCAGGCTGGGTCAATCCCATAAGAATGGTGCAACGTTGTGGAAACGAGAGGAAAGAGCGGAAATCGCGGCTCTGATCTTCTTTCAGGAACTCTGTCGAGAGTTGCTGTCCAGCCACTTTCGAATATTTATCACTTAGTACATCTTAGGGTTAAGACAAGTTATCCAATCCGTTACTGTACGAGAACGACCCTGGCGTTCGGAAAGCATAACCATGCGTCACTTGCGTTTAACTATGGCCCTTGCCATTGCGGCGGCCATGCTCCTGGTGATGTCCGGTAATTGCGTGGCGGACGTCATAATGTTTGCAACAACCACGCGACCGACGTTCGGCTCCGACGAGCGTCCGGTAACACTGATTGACGGCGAAAGCGGGTTCACCGTCCACGGTACGACTACCAATCCTGACACCACTGCATTCTTCTCGACAGATGCTGACATTCTCTTCAACGGTAACGTCAACGGCACACCCGCTGTACGAGCCGAAGATGGCTCCATCAATAGCTTAGTCATCAGCTTGGGTGGGATCGCATTTACTGACGTCATCTTTGACATGTACGGCGTTTACATGGTGCACCCTTCGGCCACCATCACGGTTTACTTAAGTGACGGCGCCGTGGCGCAGACCTTCCAACTTACGCCCGGTCAAACAAGCCGCAACTGGGTGACGATCGAAGCTTTCAATAACGAGACCATCAGCAGCGTCGTGATATCTGACGCGAAGTTCTACGCGCTGGAAGATACGCACTTCTCGTTCAATGAGACTGGAGTTCCCGAGCCTTCCACGCTGGCGCTGGTATTCAGTGGACTGATCGGCGCGGGAAGTCGTCTGCGAAAGTGGAACCGCAAATCGCGCACGGAGGTGTCGCTATGAAAAAACTATTCGTCTTGTTTGCGTTGGCCGCATTGGCCATCGCCCTCCCTGCCGTAGCAGATACCATCACGCTCACGGGCGTGAGCGGCAACAGCCAAGGCGGTGTTTACACCGCACCTTATTATCTGGATATCAACGGCACCAGCTACAACGCGATGTGTGTGGATTACAGCCATCACAGCACCGTCGGCGAGTCCTGGGACGGTTCGGTGACGAACCTTGCCAGTGCAGACTTGAGTGATACGCGACTCGGTGCGAGCGCTTACGCAACGTACCGTGCGGAAGCCTGGCTCTATTCGCAGTTCCTGAGCGGAGCGGGAAGCTCAGGCGACATCAATTATGCTGCGTGGGCATTGACCGATGCCAATGCACAAGCAAGTGCGGGTTGGACGGCAGGCGCGCAGCACTGGTTTGATCTTGCCACCACGACCGACTTATCAGCTTTTGATAGCGCGGCAGTGCATTTCAACATCATCACTCCCAGAGACTTGACTGGCGTTGGGCCGCAAGAATTTCTCGTGCAGACGACGGACACTCCCGAGCCAGCCAGCCTGATACTGCTGGGCAGTGGCATGTTGGGATTAGCCGGGTTCGCACGAAAGAAATTGCACTAGAGCGACGGGCGAGGTGCAATGAGGCTGTCGCGGCATTTGCATAGGTGCCGCGACGGCCTCTTTCGTTATAAGGTCTGGTCGAATGAGATCTCCTCGATCATTACATTCGCCTTTGCCCGAGCGGCGAAGACCTGGGCTTGCAAATCAGTGATCTCCTTTCGCAGCGTCGCCAGGCGATCTTCCTGCTGATTTAGTTGAGTGGCGTAGCGTTGGGTCAACTGCTTCTCTTCCGCAGTTCCTTTCAACGCTTTCATGTTTTCGCGGACACGCTGCTGGTCTTGAGAGATCTCGCCGAGTTCGCGCTGCCTCTGTTCTATCTGCGCGTTGAGTCCGGCAATCTCATTCTTCTGCGCTACTACCTTACGCAGCGTCTGCTCCAGTTCCGGCGTAATAGTCTTCTGGCGCACCAGGTATGCGACCTGATCGTCAGTAATATTGGCGAGGACGACGGTCGTCTCCTGTGGCTCGAACTCTTCCACTAAGAGTTCGGTAGTCTTGCTCGGCTCAGCCGCGATGCGGAAGCGATGATAGGAAGCGGTGCTCTCCAATGGCTTCGTTTCAGATGTCAGCTTCCATCCGGCGCGCACCGGATGCTCGATCACGACATTGCGCGCATCTTTGTCTGCATTGCGGATCTTGTAAGTACGCTTCTCGCGCCGTCCGCGAGTCTGGTACAGGACGCCGTGACTGATACGCACGCGGTTCACGCGTTCATTCTCGAACTTACTCTCTGCATCAATGTGGATGCCCTGATCGACGGCATACGAGAGCAAGCGTTTTTCGCCGGGCTTGATGACGTCCATCACGCCTTCACCCGCAAAAGTATTGTTCTCGAGGATGTTGAAGGTGCCGGAATCGAGCGATTGCCCGCTAGTGTTGTTGACCCAGATAGCACGGAGCGCACGCGGACGCGATGCATTCCACAACGAGATCTTATCCGCTTCGATATTGGCGTGGACTATCGGTACCAATGCTGACTGGTTCTTGCCAATGGTCACACGCTGCTTGAGGTCATATTCGAAAAGATCGCCGAGGTCTTTGCCTTCGGCTTCAGACTCGAGGTTGGCGCTGGCTTCGCCTACGTCAACGGTTTCAGCTTCAGATTTGACCTCGAAAGCATTGTCATTTGCTGATCTCGACACCGACTTCCTCGCGATGATCCCACCTCCAACACCGCCTCCTTGGCCGGGGCCGAGTCCATAACCTCTGCCGCTCGCTACGCCACCGACTGCGCCGCTGGCTGGTGCCGGTGGGGGTGGCGCATTCACCGAGGAAATCGCATCTCCCGCTTCTATCGTTTCCTCGTGCGTCTGTGGCTTCATCTGAAACGCCTGCGGCATAGCCACTTCCGGACGTCGCGCATAGTAAGGTTGCGATATCTGCTGAATGAAACTCTGCGGCGCGCCTGCGACCAGCGAGAGCTGCACATCTTTCCAGTCTTCACCCACTGTGTTGTCCACGATGGCCCAGCCCTGCAGCAGCGGCTTGGCTTTAGGATCCGTGGGCAGCACGATGCGATAAGTGCTCTTCCAAATGGGGACTTCACTGATGTAGCTGACGAAGAGCGGACGCTCGCCGCTACCTTCCGCCGAGATGGTCATGCGACGGATATCGCGCTCGCGCGTACTGGCGACCAAACCCATGTATTTGCCGACCTCCATGTTGAGGTCATGCTCCAGTACGCGGATGCTGGTGGCGGGCGTGACTTCGAAGACGCGCATCTCACCGGAGTCTGTCACCACGGATGCTTCAGTGATCGTCGTGACGGTCTCGCCGCCTTTGGTGATCTGGCGTTCGTCGACGCTGAGAAGCCGGCCGACGGCGGTGACTGCTCCGCTACGTACTTCCACTCTCGCCCCGCGCAATGCTGACAGAAAGCCAGCGAGTGTTGTCTCTTGTCCGACGGGAAGGCGCAATCCTTTGAGCCGCTCACTCAGCGGCGCGGTGGAGTTGTAACGTACGCCACTGATCTTGCCCTGTGTTGCTCCTTGTCCGAGGTCGAGCACGGTGAGCGATTTCACTACGTCGTTGAGTTGTCCGGTGGTGAAGTCGATGTTGACTTCTTGCGAGCCGCGCACCGAGCCCGAGTGCTCGAAGTATCCGACACCGTTCTTGTAAAGCACTACGCGCCGTACGGGAATACGTGTAGCGGCGGCGGTTGGCGACTCTGCGGAAGACCCAGACGACGCGGGCGGTTTCACCGCCGCCGGCTTCGGCGCCGGGCTTTTCACTTGTGCAGCAGCGAACGACAATGACAACAAAAATGCAGTGATTATGGGTCTCAACATGCGGCCTCCACAGTGCGCGATATTTGTAGCACCCCTGCGGAGAGAACGGAAGGCGCACCGGTTCTTGCAGATTTGACTCCGCCCTGAGCCGCAGATAGCATCGGCGGATGCTTATCCCTTCGATCGACCTGATGGGCGGCAAGATCGTGCAACTCGGCCACGGACAGGCTGCCGGACAGGCGAAAGACGTCTCTCTGGAAGAGTTCGAGCCGTGGATCAAGAAGTTTGAAAAATTCCCCCTGGTGCACGTGGTGGACCTGGATGCCGCATGGCGTCAGGGCTCCAACAAAGAGCTACTTGCCAAGCTGACCAAGCGCCTGCCGTGCCAGGCGGGTGGTGGCGCGTCGAGCGTGGAAAAAGCCAAAGAGATGTTGTCCTCCGGCGCGAAGCGCGTGGTCGTCGGATCGGCGCTGGTGCAGAACGAGAAGATTGATACCGAATTCGCAAAGAAGTTGGCGGGCGAAGTCGGCGCCGACAAACTCGTTTTCGCGGTCGAT
>JADMIO011014732.1_pt1 | contig 48358 bp, 46 predicted proteins | sample 8958161 | NCBI WGS metagenome assembly JADMIO01 (sample SAMN16585339, study PRJNA669376) | soil metagenome | isolation source: Crop rotation soil | place: USA: Cullars Rotation, Alabama | collected 2011
CGCGACAACTTGTCCACGTGGAATTCTAAGCTTAGGATCCCAATGTGCTGGAAAGTGGCGCGAGCCCGGCTGCTCGATGTGCCTGGCGATGAACGATGATCGCCTCGAGCCCGGCGAGCGCTGTGCTTCGACTTCCAATCGCAATTTCGAAGGGCGGCAGGGTGCCGGCGGGCGCACGCATCTCGTGAGTCCCGCCATGGCTGCTGCGGCGGCGATCGAAGGTCACTTTGTCGATGTGCGGAGCATGGGGCGCTGACATGGATAAATTTGTTTCACGCGAAGGTCTCGTGGCGCCGCTCGATCGTGCCAATGTCGACACCGACGCGATCATCCCCAAGCAGTTTCTGAAGTCGATCAAGCGCACGGGCTACGGCCCGAACCTGTTCGACGAGTGGCGCTATCTGGACCACGGCGAACCGGGTATGGACAACTCGAAGCGCCCGTTGAATCCGGATTTCGTATTGAACCAGCCGCGCTATCGCGGTGCGCAAGTGTTGCTCACACGCGAGAATTTCGGCTGCGGATCTTCGCGCGAGCACGCGCCGTGGGCGCTGCAGCAGTATGGATTCCAGGCGGTGATCGGGACCAGCTTTGCGGACATTTTCTTCAACAACAGCTTTCAGAACGGACTGCTGCTCATCAAGCTGCCACCCGATGTCGTCGACCGGCTGTTCAAGGAAGTGGAATCGAATCCCGGCTACCGGCTGGCGGTTGATCTCGATCAGCAGAGCGTGACCACGCCGGGTGGCGAGGTACTCAAGTTCGACATCGACCCGTCTCGCAAGCATTGTCTGCTCAACGGCCTCGATGAGATCGGCCTTACGCTCGAGCACGCGGACCAGATCCGCGCCTACGAAGAAAAGCGGCGTGCTGAAAAGCCGTGGCTGTTTTAGAAGCAGGATTGAGCAAGCCCTCCCATCTTTTTTCTCAATCCATAATCCTCAATCCGCAATCCTCACCCCTGACCCACCATGAAAATCGCAGTCCTCGCCGGTGACGGCATCGGCCCCGAAATCGTCGCGCAGGCGGTGAAAGTGCTCGACGTGCTCCAGCGTGACGGGCTCAAGCTCGAGCTCGAGCACGCGCCGTATGGCGGCGCCGGCTATGATGCCCACGGCGATCCATTGCCTGCTCCCACCCTCAAGCTCGCGCATGAAGCGGACGCAGTGCTGTGCGGCGCGGTGGGCGGTCCACATTACGACAGCTTGCCGCGTGACAAGCGGCCCGAGCAGGGCATATTACGGATCCGCAAGGAGCTCGGGCTGTTCGCAAATCTGCGGCCGGCTATGCTGTTCGAGGAACTTGCCGACGCATCTTCGCTGAAACCCGAGCTCGTTGCAGGTCTCGATATCCTGATCCTGCGTGAACTGACCGGCGATATATATTTTGGCGAGCCGCGCGGCCGCCGCACCAACGCCCGCGGCGAGCGCGAAGGCTACGACACCATGCTCTACTCGGAGTCCGAGATCCGGCGCATTGTGGAGGTCGGGTTCCAGGCGGCGATGAAGCGCGGCCGCAAGCTCTGCTCGGTCGACAAGGAAAACGTGCTCGAAACGAGCCGGTTCTGGCGCGAGGTCGTCAACGACGTGGCAAAAAAGTATCCGCAAGTTGCCCTGTCGCATATGTATGTTGACAACGCCGCCATGCAGCTCGTGAAAAATCCGAAGCAATTCGACGTAATCGTGACGGGGAACATGTTCGGCGACATCCTGTCCGATGAAGCATCGATGCTGACGGGCTCGATCGGCATGCTGCCCTCAGCATCCCTCGATGCGAACAACAAGGGATTGTACGAACCCATTCACGGCTCGGCGCCGGACATCGCGGGCAAGGACATCGCGAATCCGCTGGCGACGATACTGTCGGCCGCGATGATGATGCGCTACACCCTGGGACAGGAGGAAGCGGCGCGGCGCATCGAAGGCGCCGTCAAGAAAGTGCTTGCGCAGGGTTACCGCACGCCGGACATTTATGCTCCGGAGACGCGGCGCGTCGGGACCACCGCGATGGGTGACGCGGTCGTGGCGGCATTGAAGTCCTGAGCGGTCAACGCGGTCATAGCGCGCCGCGTTATCATTGAAAATCAACACCCTGCCTTTGTAGGGCGGGGAACTATCAGAGTGAGCAAATGTTACGGGTAGGTTTTGTCGGATGGCGGGGTATGGTCGGTTCGGTGCTGCTGCAACGCATGCAGGCCGAGCGTGACTTCGACCATATAGTTCCCGTTTTTTTCACCACGTCGAACGTCGGCGGCAAAGCGCCCGACTTGGGCAAGGGCGGAGGCGCTCTCAAGGACGCGTACGACATTCAGGCGCTGCGAGCGCTCGACGTCTTGATCACGTGTCAGGGCAGCGATTACACGTCCGAGGTCTACGAGAAACTGCGCGGCTCCGGATGGAGCGGTTACTGGATAGACGCTGCCAAGACGCTGCGCATGCGTGACGACGCTGTCATCATTCTCGACCCCGTCAATATGGCGGTGATCAAGAACGCGCTCGCGAAGGGCATCAAAAACTACATCGGTGGCAACTGCACGGTGAGCTGCATGCTCATGGGCATGCATGGACTCTTCAGCCACGATCTGGTCGAGTGGATGACCTGCGCCACGTATCAGGCGGCATCCGGCGGCGGGGCCCAGCACATGCGCGAGCTGCTGGTGCAGTTCGGGCTCATCAACGCGGAAGTCAGCGCGTTGCTCGCCGACCCCGCGTCTGCAATACTCGAGATCGACCGCAAGGTGCACGCGAAGCAGAACGATGGCAGTCTGCCGATGGAGAATTTCGGTGGCGTGCCGCTTGCGGGTAATCTGATTCCGTGGATCGACAAGGACATGGGCGATGGCATGTCGCTCGAGGAATGGAAAGGCAATGCGGAAACCAACAAGATTCTCGGCCGCGGCGCGGCCTTTGCTGGCCCGGCAATACCGATAGAAAGCCTGTGTGTGCGAGTTGGCGCCATGCGCTGCCACAGTCAGGCGTTGACCATCAAGCTCAGGCGAGATCTGCCGCTACCCGAGTTGAGCGCGATCATCGCTAAGGCAAACCCCTGGGTGCGCGTGGTCCCCAATGAGCGGGAGCGTTCGATGCGTGAGCTGAGCGTGGCTGCGGTCAGCGGCAGTCTCCAGATAGCGGTCGGCCGATTGCGAAAATTAGCTATAGGAAACGGGTACTTATCGGCTTTCACAGTGGGCGACCAGCTACTGTGGGGGGCGGCCGAACCGCTGCGCAGGATGCTGCGATTGCTCTTGGATCGCTAGCTGTTGTTTGCGCGCAAAAGCCTGTAAAAACTACGTCTTTCGGGCCATGTTCAGGGGTTCGATTGCGCCCCCCTCTGATAAAATCTTTGCGCAGCTAGCCAGTAGAAGGTTAAGTTAGAGGAAGGGTTAGCTTGCAACCCTAACTATTTGATGTTAGTTTATTAATCGCTGAAAATAACAAGAGGGTGGGCAGTGCTCAGATTCCCTTACAAAACCTGGCTATTGGCAATTGCTCTCGTGCTGATGCCGTGGACTGTCCAAGCGGCGGGATTAGGCCAGCTCAGAATTCTCTCCGCGATAGGTCAGCCGCTCGTCGGAGAGATCGAACTCATATCGGTGCAGAAGGACGAGTTGTCGACGCTCACTGCGCGCCTCGCCTCGCCTGAAGCCTTTCGCCAAGCCAATATCCAGTACAGCCCTGCGCTGATCGGTGTGCGGCTGAGCATCGAGCGACGTGCGAGCGGTCAACCTTACATCAGAGTCACATCGAGTCGACCGGTCAACGAGCCGTTCGTCGACCTGCTCATCGAGCTGAGTTGGGCGCAGGGACGCCTGGTGCGCGAGTACACCGCGCTCATCGATCCCCCTGAATATCAACCCGGTGCTGCACCTACTCCGCCGGTTGCCGTTGTACCGGTTGTGCCGCCTGCAGCGCCGCAAACGCAGCCGCTGGCACCTGCGCCGCAAGCTGCCGCGCCAGCTTCGCCGTCTGCCGCATCTCCCGCGCCCAAGGCAGCACCCAAGGCCGGTGCGAAAGAATACGGTCCTGTCAAACGCGGCGACACGCTGAACAAGATCGCAGCAAGTGTGAAACCGGAAGGCGTTACGCTCGAGCAGACTCTCGTGAGCTTGTATCGCACTAACCCCGATGCCTTCATCGGTAACGCGAATCGGTTGAAGACGGGACGGATCCTGCGCGTGCCCGAGAAGGAAGAAATAGCGAGCACCGGGCAAGCTGATGCCGTCAAGGAAATGCGTGTTCAGACGGCCAACTGGAACGCGTACCGGCAGAAGCTTGCTGATGCGGCGGGAGAAACACCTGCACGCGAGTCGAAGTCCACCGCGAGCGGCAAGATTGCGACGACCGTCGAAGACAAGGCGATGCCGAAGGAGGCGCCGAAGGACGTCGTGCGGTTGTCGAAAGGCGAGGCTGGCGCCGCGGCAAAAGGCGACGGCAAGGGAACGTCGCCGCAGGCTCGTCTGCGGGCGCTCGAAGAGGAAGCGACGGCGCGTGAAAAAGCACTGGCGGACGCCAACGACCGCATAGCGCAGCTCGAAAAGACCATTAAGGACATGCAGCGCCTGCTCGAGCTCAAAGGACAAGTCCCGCCGCCGCCTGTTCCGCCCGCGAAGGTGGCGACCGCGCCGACACCGGAACCGGCCAAGGCCGCACCACCCAAGGCAGAACCACCTAAGGCAGAGCCGGCCAAAACAGAGCCGGCCAAAACAGAGCTACCGAAGGCTGAACCGGGCAAGGCCACGCCGCCGGTCGAGCCACCTAAGGCGGAGACGAAAGGCGCGCCCGTCGAGCCTCCAAAAGATGTAACGAAGGCTGAGCCGCCCAAGAGCGAGCAGGCGCCACCGCCCGCAGAACAGCCGAAACCCAAGCCCAAGGTTGTTGCGCCGCCACCGCCGCCACCGCCGGAGCCGAGTCTGCTCGATCAGATCATGTCAGAGCCGTTGTATCTCGGCGCGGGGGCGTTTGTCCTCATCCTGCTGGGCGGCATCGGTTACGTGCTGAGCCGCCGCCGGAGCACCGCCGCCGGTCGTGACGACGACCAGGTCGAAAAGCAGGCCCCCAAGCTCGGCAAGACCGCGGCCGTTGCTGCTGCAGCAGCACCGGCAATGGCTGCTGCACCACTTGTCGCAGCGCCTGCAGTCAGTGACGATGTCGATCCACTGGCCGAGGCTGACCTCTATCTGAACTTCGGCCGCGACGCTCAGGCCGAGGAAGTGCTGAAAGAGGCGCTCGAGAAGAATCCGCGCCACGAAGAGGCGCAGCTCAAGCTGATGCAGATTTATGCTACGCGGAAAGACAAAGCGGCTTTCGAGAAAGCGGCAACCAGGCTCAATGAACAAACCGGCGGCGCAGGCGAGAACTGGCTCAAGGCTGCAGCGCTCGGCTACTCGTTCGATCCGGAAAATCCGCTTTATGCCGCCGGCAAGACAGCGGCTGGTGCGGCAGCCGCCATGCCGGCGGGAACTGGTGCACCGGCAGGAACCGACCTCGATTTCGACCTCGAGCTTGCGCCGACTGCCGGCGTACCGAAGACCGATCTCGAACTCGATGCAGGCAAGACCCAGATCATGCAGCCTGGGGAGCTTGCGGAGATGGCTGCCGGCGGAGGCGTTCAGGACATAACTGCCGATTCGGGAGTCGGCAAGGAGGAGGGCGCCGCAGGCACCGCGTCACCCGACTTCACGCTCAATGCGGGTGCGCCGGGGAAGGCCGCTGGGGAGCCCGACATCACGCTCGATGCGCCGATCGAGGCCGCGCTGCCGGTCTCTGCGGCTGCCCGCACCGTGGACGCAACCGGCGATTCCGCATCACCAATGATGAGTGCGATCGATTTCAACTTCGAAACGGCACAGAAGCCTGCGCCGGCGCCGGAAGGCGCCAAGGGCTTCACGCATGACGGCACCGTCATACTGACGCCGGAAAATCAGGAAAAGGCGAACAAGCTGGATCTCGATTTCGACACCGGCGGCGCGACGGCGAAGGTCGATATCCCGGCCGCTGCTGAACCTGACGCCAACACGTCTACGGTGGCGACGAACGTGAGCCCGGACCTCAAACTGGATTTCGGGAACACAGGGCCGGTCGCGCCGGAGTTCAAGCTCGACGACATCAACCTCAACGTTGGCGAGACCGCAAAACCCGCCGAGGCGTTGCAAGGTGACGTTGGCGCGGCCACAGGCGGCGCTGGTCCGAAAGACGATCATTGGTACGACGTCCAGACCAAGTTCGACCTGGCCAAGGCGTATCAGGAGATGGGCGACAAAGACGGCGCGCGCGAGATTCTGCAGGAAGTCATCAAGGAAGGCGACGCGGGCCAACAGGCCGAAGCGAAGCAACTGCTCGACGCGCTCGGCTAACCCGTTTTAAATCCTGCAACTGCCGCCAGGTCCCGGATCTGAGCGGCAGTTCTCTTTTGCACGCTGCATATGCGACGCATTGCACTAGGGCTCGAATACAACGGCGCTGCGTTCTGCGGTTGGCAGACTCAACCGTCGGGCTGCGCCGTGCAGGATGCGCTCGAGCAGGCGCTGCGAGAAATCGCCGGCGAAAGCGTAGCTACCATATGTGCCGGTCGCACCGACTCCGGTGTGCACGCGTTGGCGCAGGTCGTTCATTTCGATACCAACGCGGCACGGCCCGAGTCGGCGTGGGTGCGCGGCGTGAATGCGTTGCTTCCTGCGACTGTCGCCGTCATATGGGCACGCGAGGTTGCAGACGACTTCAGCGCGCGTTACTCGGCCCTCGAGCGCCGCTATCGCTACGTGCTGCTCAGCCACCCGGTGCGGCCCGCACTCAACCAGGGACGCATCGCCTGGTCGCATCTAGAGCTCGACACGGACCGGATGGTGGATGCGTCGCGGCCCTTGTTGGGCGAACACGATTTCAGCGCATTCCGCTCCGCCGAATGTCAGGCGAAATCACCGGTACGCGAGTTACGGCGCATCGGCATCCGCCGCAGCGGCGATTACGTGATATTCGATCTCGCCGCCAATGCGTTCCTGCATCACATGGTGCGCAATATCGTCGGCTGCCTGGTTTATGTCGGCAGCGGAAGAAACGACGCCGCCTGGCTCGCGCAGGTGCTGGCAAGCCGCGACCGCCGGCTCGCAGCGCCGACGCTGGACGCTGCGGGACTCTATCTTGCACATGTAAGCTATGATGCAAAATGGACCTTGCCGTGCGGCGCCAGGCGCCCGTGGTTTGATGACGATATGGAAGCGAGCCGATGACTCCGGTCAAGATCTGCGGCATCACCCGCATTGAAGACGCTCGCGTCGCGGCGCAACTGGGCGCGCATGCGATTGGCTTTGTGTTCTACGCTGGAAGCGAGCGCAATGTCGAGCCGGTGCGTGCGGCGGAAATCATCCGCGCACTGCCACCGTTCGTCACCACGGTCGGCCTCTTCGTGAATCCCGCTGCGGACGAAGTGAGGCGTGTGCTCGAGCAGGCGCCGCTCGATCTCCTGCAGTTTCACGGTGACGAAACGCCGGAGTTCTGTCGCAGCGTCGGCATGCCCTATGTGAAAGCACTGCGGGTCAAGGCGGAATCGGATTTGTTACAATACGCCCAACTTTACGGTGACGCGCGCGGGTTGCTGCTGGATGCGTATGTTGCGCACGCCCACGGCGGCACCGGCACCACGTTCGATTGGAGCTTGATCCCGCAGAATTTGCCGTTGCCCGTCATATTGTCGGGCGGGCTCAATCCGGATAACGTAGCCGCAGCGATACGCCGCGTCCGACCCTGGGCGGTAGACGTGAGCTCCGGCGTCGAGGCCCGTCCGGGCGTCAAGGACGCACAGAAAATGACCGCATTTTTTCAAGGTGTGCGCGATGCAGATGTATGACCTTCCGGACAAGCACGGGCACTTCGGCCCTTACGGCGGCGTGTTTGTCGCTGAAACGCTGATCGAAGCGCTCGACCAGCTGCGCGACGCGTACGAGCGTTACCGCGACGATCCGGAATTTCGCGCCGAGTTCGAGTACGAGCTCAAGCATTACGTCGGCAGGCCGAGCCCTATCTATCATGCAAAGCGCTGGTCGCAGCACTTCGGGGGCGCGCAGGTCTATCTCAAGCGCGAAGATCTGAATCATACGGGCGCGCACAAGGTCAACAATACGGTGGGGCAGGCGCTGCTCGCCAAGCGCATGGGCAAGCCGCGTGTGATTGCCGAGACCGGGGCAGGACAGCACGGAGTTGCGACCGCCACAGTTGCCGCGCGCTACGGCATGGAATGCGTGGTTTACATGGGCTCAGAAGACATCAAGCGCCAGGCCCAGAATGTGTATCGCATGAAATTGCTGGGCGCCTCGGTCGTGCCGGTAGAGAGCGGCTCCAAAACGCTCAAAGACGCCTTGAACGAGGCGATGCGCGACTGGGTGACCAACGTCAACAACACTTTTTACATCATCGGCACGGTGGCAGGTCCCCATCCCTATCCGATGATGGTGCGCGATTTTCAGTCGGTGATCGGCATCGAAGCGAGACAGCAGATGCAGGAAATGCTGGGACGTCAGCCTGACGCCGTGCTCGCGTGCGTCGGCGGCGGATCGAACGCGATGGGATTGTTCCACCCCTACATATCCGAAGAGAAAGTGCGCCTGGTCGGTGTCGAAGCCGCGGGTTACGGCCTTGAAACGGGCAAGCACGCCGCCACGCTCTGCGCGGGCAAGCCGGGCATACTGCACGGCAACCGCACGTACCTGATGCAGGACGAAAACGGTCAGATCATAGAAACCCACTCCGTCTCCGCGGGTCTCGACTATCCGGGCGTCGGTCCTGAGCATGCGTGGCTCAAGGATAGCGGGCGTGCGGAATATGTCGCCGTTACGGACGATGAAGCACTTGCTGCGTTCCACCATCTGTGCCGGCTCGAAGGCATCATACCCGCGCTCGAATCGAGCCACGCGCTCGCATATGCCGCCAAGATGGCGCCGCGCATGAAGCGCGATCAGGTACTGCTCGTCAACCTCTCCGGTCGCGGTGACAAGGACATGCACACAGTCGCCGAAAAGACCGGCCTTAAATTCTAAGGATGAAGGTGGAAGGATGAAGGCGGAAATTCATATCGACCGGGCTACCTTTTTTTCATCCTTCGTCCCTTATCCTTCATCCTTTAAATGTCTCGCATAGCCGCCACCTTCGCTGCGCTCGAGCAACAGGGCCGCAAAGCGTTGATCCCGTTCATCACCGCGGGCGATCCTGATCCGGCAATGACGGTGCCGCTCATGCGCGGATTGGCGGACAGCGGTGCGGACATCATCGAGCTCGGCGTTCCGTTCTCCGACCCGATGGCTGACGGGCCTACGATACAGCGCTCGAGCGAGCGAGCGCTCAAGCATGGCGTCTCCCTCAGGCAGGTTCTCACTTTCGTCGCGGAGTTTCGCCAGACTCACGGTACTGTCCCCGTGGTTCTGTTTGGTTATGCGAATCCGATTGAAGCGATGGGCGAGGAACAGTTTGCCGACGCGGCAAAGAAGGCGGGGGTCGACGGCGTGCTGGTCGTCGACTATCCGCCTGAGGAAGCTGCGAAGCTGTCCGAGCTGCTCGTGCAGCGCGGTATTGATCCGATATTCCTGCTGGCTCCCACCTCGGGGGCGGCACGCATAGAACGTGTTGCGCGGCACGCCCGCGGTTATATCTACTACGTATCGCTGCGCGGTGTGACCGGCGCCGCTCATCTGGATTTAGGCGAGGTGGCGCAGAAAATTCCGCAGATACGCTCGCACATCAAGTTGCCTATCGGTGTGGGTTTCGGCATACGCGACGCACAGACCGCGAAGGCGGTTGCGGGCATTGCCGACGCGGTGGTGATCGGCAGCCGGCTCGTGCAGGAGATCGAGACAAGCCCGCGCGAGCGCGTCGTGAACAACGTATCCAACCTGGTCAGGGATATCCGCCAGGCGCTGGACGGTGCCTGATATATGAGCTGGCTGCAGAAACTACTGCCCCCGAAGATCAAGCGCGACACGGGCGGACCCAAAAAGGTCGTGCCCGAAGGGTTGTGGAACAAGTGTGATTCGTGCGAAGCCGTTCTTTACCGAACCGATCTCGAGCAGAATCTCTTCGTATGTCCGAAGTGCAATCATCACAACCGCATTTCGGCCCGCGAGCGCCTGGATTACCTGCTCGATGACGAAGGGCGCTACGAGATCGGCTATGAAGTAACGCCGGTCGACAGCCTCAAGTTCAGGGACAGCCGGCGCTATACCGAGCGGCTCGACGAGGCGCGCAAGGACACCGGCGAAGACGACGCGCTGATTGTCGTACAGGGCAGCGTCAAGACCATACCTCTGATTGCCGCGGCATTCGAGTTCAAGTTCCTCGGCGGCTCGATGGGATCGGCGGTGGGCGAGCGCTTTATCCGCGGCGTGCAGGCGTGCGTAGAGCAGCGCCTGCCGCTCGTGTGTTTCACCGCCAGCGGCGGCGCCCGCATGCAGGAGGGGCTGTTTTCGCTGCTGCAGATGTCGAAAACGTGCGCGGCGCTGACGCAGCTTTCCAGGGCCAGATTGCCGTTCATTTCGGTGCTGACCGATCCCACCATGGGGGGAGTCTCGGCGAGCTTTGCTCTGATCGGTGACGTAGTGCTCGCCGAGCCGGGCGCGCTCATCGGATTCGCCGGCCCGCGGGTGATCGAACAAACGGTGCGTGAAACATTGCCCGAAGGCTTTCAGCGGTCCGAGTTCCTGCTGCAGCACGGCGCCATCGATCTGATCGTGGATCGCCGCGAAATGCGCGACAAGCTTGTGAACCTGATTACTCTGTTTCTCAATTTGCCGCAACCGTCCTGACGCGGCATGAAGCCACCGGCCTTCGGCGCTCACGGTTGTTTCGTGGCGCGAGCGGCGTGACATGACATTGTCCCCTCCCTCACAGCGACCCGTCAGCCTTGTGCAATGGCTGGCTTACCTCGAGCGCCTGCACCCGCAGGCCATCGCAATGGGGCTCGAGCGCGTGGTGAAAGTGAGGCAGGCTCTTGCTCTCGCACCGTCTTTTCCGGTGATCACCGTCGGGGGGACCAATGGCAAAGGATCGTGCTGTGCAATGCTCGAGGCCATGCTTCTCAGCGCGGGCTATAGGGTGGGCTGCTATACCTCGCCGCACCTCGTGCGCTATAACGAGCGGGTGCGCATGAGTGGCACCGAAGTCGACGACGTGGTGCTGACCCACGCATTCGAGCGCATCGAGTCCGCGCGCGGTGATACAACGCTTACTTATTTCGAATTTGGCACGCTCGCGGCGATGCTTGCCTTCGTGGATGCCCGAGTCGACGTTGCCATTATGGAAGTGGGCCTCGGCGGGCGGCTGGACGCCGTGAACGCATTCGATACCGATTGTGCGTTGGTCGCCAGCATCGCGCTCGACCATCAGGACTATCTGGGAACGAGTCGTGAGGCCATAGGCTACGAGAAGGCTGGAATTTTTCGTGCGGGGCGCCCCGCCATTTGCGCCGACCGGGACCCGCCAGAACCACTGGTTGGCCATGCGCGCGCGATCGGTGCACAACTGATGCTGATCGATAAAGATTTCGGCTACACGGCGACGAATACCCAATGGCAGTACCGCGGACCGGGTGGAATGCGTCATGGGCTGCCGCATCCTGCGTTGCGCGGAGCCCATCAGCTGGCGAACGCCGCCGCCTGCATCACTGCGCTCGACACCTTGCGCGAAGGCCTGCCGATAACGGGGCAGGACGTGCGCAATGGCCTGGTGCGGGCGGAGGTCGCAGGCCGCTTTCAAGCATTGCCGGGCAGCCCGGCGGTGATCCTGGACGTCGCCCACAACCCGCATGCCGCACAGGCACTCGCCGCGAATCTCGCGGCGACCGCAAAATCCGACCACACCATTGCAGTCTTCTCGATGCTCAGGGACAAGGATATCGCCGGCGTCGTCAATGCCGTGAAAAGCCGTATCACGCGCTGGCACGTGGCGAGCGCCGGCGGTCCGCGTGCGGCAAGTGCAGATGAGCTCGCTGCCGTTCTGGCGGCCGAGCATGTGACGGGTGAGGTGACGCAGTTCGCTGACGTCGCCGCGGCCTGGCGTGGCGCATGTCAAATTGCGACCCGCAATGATAAAATTATCGTGTTCGGCTCGTTTTTGACTGTGGGCGCGGTGATGGTGGAACGCCAGGGCTCGAGCGCTGGTCCAACCGCTTCCCGTTGAACACGGATGCCGCATTCCTTTATTGGTCATGGCGAAATCGATTAGCGAAGAAGAACTGCAACTCAAGAAACGCGCACGCCGGCGCCTGATCGGCGCAATAGCCCTGGTTACGATGGTCGTCGTCTTTCTGCCGATGGTGCTCGATCACGAGCCGAGACCTGTCAGCCAGGACATCAATGTTCAGATTCCATCTCCTAACTCGGCTACCTATACCTCCAAGATCGTCCCCGTAGTGCCGGGTGCTCCGGGTCCAGGCGGAAAAACGATCGTGATCGAGCCGGAGCCTTCGTCGCCAGCGGTAGCGGCAGCGCCTGCTACAGCACCCACTAAATCCGAAGCCCGTCCTCAGACGCCGCCGCCCGATTACGATAGCGAGGCCGCACCTGCGCCTGCCAAGAAGGCGGCAGAGAAAGCAGCACCTCCGAAAACCCAACCGGTCGCGCCGCCGCCAGTGGTTGCTGTGGCCAAGCCGGTTGCGCCAAGCGCGCCGCCCGCCCAGGCCGCACCGCCTGCGCCGGCCGAAGCCAAAGCGACAGGGGGGTTCGTCGTCCAGGTTGCGGCATTGAATGACGTCGGCAAAGCGAAGGAAATGCAGGGGAAGATGTTGGCGAGCGGAATGAAGGCTTATACCGAGGTTGTGCCCACTGCCAAGGGCAGTGTCACGCGCGTGCGTGCAGGGCCGTTCGCGACGCGTGAGGAGGCGGAGAAAACGCGCGACAAGCTCAAAGACATGGGGCTTGCCGGGAACATAGTACCGAAATAGGTCGAATGACCTGGTTCGACTATGCGGTGCTCATTGTCATCGGAATATCGGTCTTAGTAAGCATCATTCACGGGTTCGTGCGCGAGTTGCTCGCGCTGGCGGCATGGATAGCGGCATTCGTTGTGGCGCAGTGGGCGGCGCCCATCGCGGTTGCCTGGATGCCGGCGGCGCTGGAAAATCCCTCTCTGCGAGTGCTGGCGGCCTTTATGATGGTGTTCGTGGCAGTGCTGATCGTGATGACCCTGTTGGCGTACGCGATATCGGGGCTGGTGAAAACAGCGGGTTTGGGGGGCGTCGATCGTTTGCTCGGTGCGATTTTCGGATTTGTGCGTGGCATCCTCATCGTGTTGGTGGGGGTGCTGGTTGCGGGGTTGACCACGTTGCCCACGGAGCCGGTGTGGCGTTATGCGGTCTTGAGCCCGCCATTCGAGGCGCTGGCGAATACGGTTAAAGTATGGCTACCATACGGCTTGTCGGAACACATCCACTACAACTGACAGCGAAGTCATGTGCGGAATCCTTGGTGTTGTAGCGAAGACTCCAGTCAACCAGCTGCTCTATGACGGGCTGCTGGTCCTGCAGCACCGCGGGCAGGACGCGGCGGGCATCGTCACGGCAGAAGGCGCGACCTTCCATATGCACAAGGGCGGTGGCATGGTGCGCGATGTTTTCCGCACGCGCGATATGCGCTCGCTGCTCGGTGCGTGCGGCATTGGACATACGCGCTACCCGACCGCTGGCTCGGCGTGGTCCGCCGCGGAGTCGCAGCCGTTTTACGTCAATTCACCTTTCGGCCTTGTCCTGGGCCACAACGGCAACCTCACCAACACGGCTCAGCTAAAAAGCGACCTCTTCCGTCAGGATCTGCGTCACGTCAACACCAATTCCGATTCCGAGGTGTTGCTGAACGTCCTTGCTCACGAACTGCAGGAGTCGTCCGCCAATTACAAGCTCGAGCCGGCGACGATCTTCTCCGCGGTGTCCGGCGTGTACCGGCGCTGCCGTGGCGCCTACGCCGTGGTGGCGATGGTCGCCGGCTATGGGTTGCTCGCGTTCCGCGATCCTTATGGAATCCGGCCGCTCGTCTTCGGCAAACAGGAAACCGAGCACGGCACCGAATATCTGGTGGCGTCCGAATCGGTCGCGCTCGATACACTCGGCTACCAGCTCGTGCGCGACGTGGACCCCGGTGAGGCGATCTTCATCGACGAGGACGGCAATTTCTACAGCCAGCAGTGCGCGCCCAATCCGTCGCTCAATCCCTGCATCTTCGAGTACGTGTACCTGGCGCGGCCCGATTCGGTGATCGACGGCATTTCAGTCTACGAGACGCGCCTGCGCATGGGCGAGAGTCTCGCGGACAAGATCAAGCGCGAGTACGCGGATCTTGACATCGATGTTGTCATTCCCATACCAGATTCAAGCCGACCGGCGGCGATGCAGCTCGCCAAGCGGCTCAACCTGCCGTATCGCGAGGGCTTCATCAAGAACCGCTACATCGGCCGCACCTTCATCATGCCGGGACAGGCGATACGCAGCCAGTCGGTGCGCCAGAAGCTGAACGCGATCGGGATGGAATTCAAGGGCAAGAACGTGATGCTGGTGGACGACTCGATCGTGCGCGGAACGACCAGCCGCCAGATAGTGCAGATGGCACGCGAAGCCGGCGCCCGGCGCGTCTTCTTTGCTTCAGCCGCGCCGCCGGTGCGCTATCCGAACGTCTACGGGATCGACATGCCGACCCGGTCCGAGCTCATCGCGACCGGACGCACACACGACGAAATTGCGCGCGAGATCGGCGCTGATCAGCTCATCTACCAGGATCTGCCGGCATTGATCGCGGACGTGCAATCCGTGAATCCCAAAGTGAAGTCGTTCGAGGCCTCCTGCTTCAACGGCATCTACGTCACGGGCGATGTGACGCAGGAGTATCTGGACAAGGTAGAAGCGCAGCGCCGCGACAGCAGCAAGGAAGCGGAACGTGATGCAACACAGCTCGACCTCGATCTCGAAGTGGTCGACTAGCGGCGGCGTGATCGTGCAGGCAAGCATCCGCAGCGAGTGATTGACACGACTGCCGCATCGCGCTACTCTTCCCTCACGCGCCGATTTGATTTCAGCTTGCGGGCGCCACCGGTGAGAGCCGGATGACAAATAAATGCGGCTAAAGCGAGCCATGACCCGGTCCGCATTAGCTGATCGGGTTTTTTATTTTGAGAGTACGCAACGATGAGCGAAAAATATCAGTTGGATACGCTGGCGGTGCGCGCCGGCATCGAGCGCAGCCAGTTCGGCGAGAACTCCGAGGCGCTTTACCTCACTTCGAGCTTCGTCTTCAAGTCGGCGGCGGAAGCGGCCGAGCGCTTCGCCGAGCGGCAGGAAGGCCCCATCTATTCGCGTTTCACGAATCCCACGGTGAAAGTGCTCGAGGAGCGGCTTGCCGCGCTCGAGGGTGCCGAATACTGTGTCGCGACGGCTTCCGGCATGTCCGCGATACTTGCGATGGTCATGGGCCTGTTGAAGGCGGGCGACCACGTCCTCGTGTCGCAGAGCGTCTTCGGCGCGACGATACAGTTGTTCAACAATATACTGAAGCGTTTTGGCCTCGAGTCGAGTTACGTGCCCCCGAATGACGTCGGCGCGTGGCAGAAGGCAGTGCAGCCGAACACCAAGCTCTTTTTTGTCGAGACTCCGTCCAATCCACTCACCGAGATCTCGGATATTCCGGCGCTCGCCGCGGTCGCAAAGAAAGCCGGAGCGCTGCTTGCTGTCGACAACTGTTTCTGCACGCCGGTCCTGCAGCAGCCGATTGCGCTCGGCGCCGATATCGTCATTCACTCGGCGACCAAATATCTCGACGGCCAGGGCAGGGTGCTGGGCGGCGCGGTGCTCGGCAAACGCGATGTGATCCGTCCGGGCGTGTTCGGCTTCCTGCGCACCGCGGGACCGACATTATCGGCATTCAACGCATGGGTGATACTGAAAGGCCTGGAAACGCTCAAGCTGCGGGTTGAAGCGGAGTCTGCTGCTGCGCTGGAGCTTGCACGCTGGCTGGAGAAGCAGCCGCAGATCGAGCGCGTCTATTACCCGGGTCTGCCATCGCATCCGCAGCACGCACTCGCCCTAAAGCAGCAGAAGAACGGCGGTGGCATTGTCTCCTTCGTCGTAAAAGGCGGACGCGAAGCTGCGTGGAAAGTCGTCGACAACACACGGATGATTTCGATCACCGCAAATCTCGGCGACACCAAAACGACGATCACGCATCCCGCGAGTACCACTCACGGACGTATTACCCAGGAAGCGCGCGACGCTGCCGGCGTGGTCGATGGACTGTTGCGGGTGGCCGTCGGACTGGAAGCCCTCGACGACATCAAAACCGACTTGAAGCGTGGACTCGGTTAGCGCCTAAGAAACCGGCCCAGCCAATTGAAGACGACAGGCCAAAGCAGGTAGAGCAGGACCACCAGATACATGCTCTCGAGGCCTTCGCCGAACGCATACATCCCGCCGGATGCGTTCTGCCGCTCGACTATCGCCGTGACCGGTAGGCCGGTCGAAAAGGATTCATAGGCGATCGAGAGCTCGCGCTTGAGAACCACGCCCTGGTAAGCGAGTATCCACGCCAATCCGAAGAGGGCGATTTCAAACAAGACGCGCCAATACGATTTCAATCTACCGATGAATTGCTGGTAGAGGTCACCCGGCGCGGGTGCATGGTCGGCCAGCATAGCGATGAACATGAAGCCGAACGGCCCGCCTGCTGCGAGCGGCAGCCACAGCGCGGAGCGCTGTCGTGCCTTCAGCACCAGATAGCAGGTCGTTAACCATAGCATCGTTACGAGAGCCCCGACAGCCATGACGGCACCCGTTGACACCATCTGCAGCAGGCGGAAATTACGCGTGTAGTCGGAAGAGCTGCGGGCCATTTCCGGATCTATCAGGCTCGCCAGCCCCATACCTGCGATCAGAATCGGGGATCGCGAGATAACAGACAATCGCCATCCAGTAATGATGCTTTGCCATTTGCCTTGTTTACGGTTGGGTACTTGGGCGTTAAAGAGTCGGCAGATCGACACGGGGGTGGCAGTTCCTGCGATGATGTGTCAAAGCAACTGTGCGAGCGCGCTTTGGCATGCCGGTGTCAGCCCGGCTGAGCTATGTCCGATTCCGGGCACTTCGATCACGCGTATGCGACTCTTTCCCTGCGGCGCGATGCGCGTCATGGCCTCCACCCAATTGCGGGCATAATCCACGCGCGTGCTTCCCGCATGGTCCTTGCGCGGCGGTTGCACTTCCAGATCAGCGGTGCCGACGACGACTGCTATCGGCAGCGCCGCCACCCTACGCCAGTTCTCGCGGTCAGGTTGAATGATGCGAGGCTGTGCAGTGGCGCCTGCTTTGATGCTGACTTGTTTCTGTCCATACGGCCATGGGGCATCCGGATCGGGAAACGCGTAGCGTCCCGGGGCGCTCAAAATAAGTGCCTTCACGCGATCGGGATGACGGATGGCGTAGCGGCCGGCGAATTGGCCGCCCGCGGAATGGCCATAGAGGTAGAAGCGCTTGTCGCCGCCGCCGCGCCCGCTGTACTCATCGACGATGCGCTCTACAAATTCGTCGGCGCCGATCTGCCTGCCCTCGAGGCCGCGATAGCCGCCGAGCGCAATGCCCGGCTCGCCGATCCACGAGCCGAAGTCGCGGCCGAACACCGGCGCGAGGACGATCAATCCGTGATCCTGTGCGAAGCGGGTCCAGCGGCGCGCAAAAGTCTCTGCGACCTTGCGCACGTCCTGCGCAGACTTTTCCTCCTCAACGGACCCGTGCGCGACGACGAGAATGCCCATAATCGTCCGGCTGGGCACGTATTCGAAGTAGTCGCCGTATTGAATCGATCTTGGAACGACTACGCCAGCCTCGCCTGACGCGGCTTCATGCGGGTAGAACGTTGTGCAGAGCAGCGCACTGGCGAGGGCAACAGCGGCAACGTAGCGTTTCATGCGCCTTGGCTCATGCCACCGATTTGGTTTCCGCGCCGAAAGAAAGTTGATTGCCGTCGGGGTCCTGGATGTCGAAGTCGCGCATACCGTACGGATAGTCCTTGGGTTCGTTGATGGTCTTTGCGCCGCGCGCCTTCAACTCTTCGTAGATGGCGTCGACATCGGTGACAAAAATGTAGACGCTGCCATGACCGGGCTCACGAGTGGTTTCACTCGTCGCCTGCAGGAAGATGAGGACGTTACCGCGTTCGACACCGGCATAAAACGGCGGATCGCCGTAGGTGAACGCGGTGCGGAAGCCCAGCACATCGCGGTAATGCTCGACGCTGCGCAGGACGTCCGCTACTGCAAATACGGTTGCGGAGGCGCTCAGCGCAGGCTGCGACATCGGTTCCCTCTTTCCCGGTAGCGAGATAGAAGTCTACCGCGCCTTGCAGGAAGCTAGCTGAGATTCACGACGTGGCAGCCGTGCGCATCACAATGCAGATAGCTGCCCCTGCTGTACCAATCGCCAAGCACCCAGCGTTCGCAGGCATGACCATCCACTGTATGGTGATGAAGTGCGGGACGATGGGTATGGCCATGGATGAGGCGCGGATAATCGTGACTGCGCAGGGCGGTCGCAACCGCAGCCCCGGTAACATCCATGATCGCCTCGGTTTTGAGAGCTTTCTCCTGAGTGCTCTGCGCGCGCAATCCAGCGATCGTTTGCTTGCGGGCGGCGAGCGGCTGCGACAGGAATGCTCGCTGCCAGACAGGCTCGCGCACCTGGGCGCGGAAGGCCTGATATTTCACGTCGTCGGTGCAGAGCGTATCCCCATGCATGAGCAGTGTCGGCGTGCCATAGAGGTCAATGAGCGTGGGATCGCTCAGCAGCCGGGCATCGGTTGCCGTGGCGAATCGCTCTCCGATCAGGAAATCGCGATTGCCGTGCATGAGATAAAGCGCGACGCCGTTGACCGTCAGCTCATGCAATGCCGCCAGGACCGTCGCATTGAACTCATCATCGTCATCGTCGCCCGCCCAGTACTCGAACAGGTCGCCGAGTATGTACAGCGCTTCAGCCTGTGCGGCGGGGCCGCGCAGGAAATCGAAAAAAACGCGGTTGATCGCGGGACGGGTGGGGCATAGGTGGAGATCGGAGATGAAGAGCGTGCTCATAGGAGCGAGGATTGCGGATCGAGGATTGAGTAAAGGCTTCTCGTGCCAGTGCGCCTCAATCCTGTCAGCTCAATCCTCAATCCTGCTGTTACACCACTTCCGCTTTCTCGATGATCACGTCGTCGACCGGCACGTCCTGGTGACCGGCGCGGCTGCCGGTTTTGACGCCTTTGATCTTTTCGATCACATCGGTACCGTCGGTGACCTTGCCGAAGACGCAATAGCCCCAGCCCGGGCCGTTGGGCGCCTTGTGGTTCAGAGAGTCGTTGTTTTTGACGTTGATGAAGAACTGCGCTGTGGCGGAGTGCGGATCGCCCGTGCGCGCCATCGCGATCGTGTACTTGTCGTTCTTCAGTTTGTTGTCGGCTTCGTTCTTGATCTGCGGCCCGGTCGATTTCTGGTTCATGCCGGGCTCGAAACCGCCGCCCTGGATCATGAAGCCGTCGATAACGCGGTGGAAGATCGTATTGTCGTAGTGTCCGCTCTTGACGTAGTTGAGGAAATTCTCGACGGTTACGGGCGCCTTGTCAGCGTCGAGCTCGAGCGTGATCACGCCGTGATTGGTATGCAGTTTGACCATGGGAGCTCCTTATTTCTTGGTTGCGGCCGGTTTGGCCGCCGGCAGGATGCGTGCATCCTCGATGACGATGGGTTTCTTCGGGACATCGGTGTACGGCCGCGGACCATTGCCGGTCTCGACCGCTGCAATCTTGTTGACCACATCCAGGCCCTCGATCACTCTGCCGAAGACCGCATAGCCGGGCCGGTACTCGTCGACGTAATCGAGTGGACGATTGTCGGCGACGTTGATATAGAACTGCGCCGTTGCCGAGTCGGGCTCGTTCTTGCGTGCCATTGCCACTGTGCCGACCGTGTTCTTCAATCCGTTGCTGCCTTCGTTTTTGATCGGGCCGCGCGTCGGTTTCTCGACGAATTTATCCGTCAGCCCTCCGGCTTGTATCATGAACCCGGGGATGACGCGGTGAAAGAGCGTACCCTTGTACTGGCCCTCCTTCACGTATTGCAGGAAGTTCTCGACCGTCTTCGGCGCCTTGTCCGGATAGAGCTCGAGCACGATTGTGCCCATCGTGGTCTTCAACTCGACCTGCGGATCCGCCGCAAGCGAGACGGCGCAATAAATGAGCGATGCAAGTGCAATAAGTAGTTTGTTTTTCATGGTTTCCTAAGACAACAAGAAATGCGGCGGTTTGCTGCTCTGAAATCTGGCCCCACACCCCGGGCCCCAGACCCCGACTCTCGCCTTCTACGCCCCACCTTCGTAGAGTATGCGCCAGGATCCATGCGCGTTGATCCAGTATTGGCGCTTCCTCATTTGGTTCGACAGATTGCTGCTCGAGTAGTCCTGCTCAAAAGTGATCACTGCGAGGTCATCGCGGCCTGGATAGAGAAACATGCTCACGTTCGAGAGCTTGACCTTGATCCAGCTCTTCGATGCGTTGACGCCCCGTTTTTGTTGCGACCATGCGGCGAGATCCTGCCCGCCGGACGAGAAACCCGGAGCGTAGGACTTGAGGTAGGCGTCGGTGTCGAGGCTTTCCCAATTGCGGCGCCACTCTTCGATTTCCTTCAGCAACTCCTTGCGCATTCCATCCATCGCATCCGGTTTTACCCAGTCGATGCCATTAACGATGATCACCGGCGTGAGCCCGACCTGCATGTTCTTGCCGATGACTTCCAGGTCACGGTTCGTGAGCACGACGCAGCCATCGCTCGCGCGTGGCGGGCGGCTGTAGGTATCGGATGGCGTGCCGTGAAGCCAGATACCCGTTCCATCGCGTCCTTCACGCCGGTCCCACTCATTCGGGTAACTGATCGGATAGGCACCGACACCGTAAAAATCGCCGAGCTTCGCCCGCGGTAAATTCGCCGTCACGTGGTAGACGCCGAGCGGCGTCTTCTTGTCGCCTTCGCGGCTCTTGTCGCTGCCATTTTTGCCGCTCGTCACGTAGTAGTCGGTGACGTAGCGCGGCACCCCCTTGTCGTTTTCATATACGTACAGGGTCGATTGCCGCAGATCGACGATCAAAGCGTATTTTTGCTCAGCGTTGAGTTGCAGCAGGTACTTGGGTAACCGGTCGGCCGGGCGTTCGAACTGGTAGCGCGCGAGCCTCACCCGTGCTTCATCGCGCAGATCCTGGACGCGATCGCGGGGCGCGTTCGGAGCCGCTCCTATGTCATTCAGCGGCCGCGTGCGCGCGAGCAGCAGGTCACCCTTGATCAGGTGCGCAAGGCGGAAATTCGGGTAGCTCTGGATGACCTTGTCGATTTCGACCAGGGCTTCGCTGAGGCGGTTGTTGCCGATTTCGGTCAGCGTCTTGACCAGCATCGCTTCGGCTTCCAGCGCGACCTGGCCGACTACCTCCGCCGATTTGCGCAAGGGCTGGCCGCCCATTGCGCTCGAATGGCACGTAAACAGCACCAGCGTGGCAGCGCTGAACAACCGAACGAGCGGTGAAACTGATGAAGCGCTGCTGTGAGTGGAAGTGCTTTGCATCAACTGCCGACGTGTTCCTGCTGGATCATCCAACGCTCACCCGCTTTCACCATGACCAGCGTCTTGGTGCTGGCAACCTTGAGGCCGGGCGAGCGGTAATTCTGCCTGAAAGTTACGGTAGCCCGATTGTTGTCGGTGAACTTCACTTTGGGCGAGTCGATAGTGACGTCGATCTTCCTTTTCGCGATGCGCAGCTTGCGCGATGCTTCCCAGTCCCCGCGCGGCTGTCCGGATGGTGTCTCGAAACTGGGGGCATAGAATCCGAGGTAGCCATTGATGTCGTTGTCCGACCAGGCTTTGGCCCAGCCCTGAACTGCTTTGACGACCTCCGCGGAGGCATCGCCTGCCGGCGGTTTGCCGTTGGATTTTGGGGCCGGCGGCACTACCGCGGGGTTCGCGGCCGGCGCGCTCGCCGCCGCTGCCACAGGAGCAGGTGGAGGCGGCGCTGCGGGCGCTGGAGCGGGCTTCGTTACCGCGGCCGTGCTTGTCTTGGAGATCGTGTTGTCGCTTCTGTTGGCTGGCGGCTTGCCGAGCGTGTTGCTCGAAAAGAGCTCCTTGATGAGTCCGAGCTTCGTCTGCGCCGTGGCATTGCCTTTATCGAGTTGCAGCGCCTTGTCATACGCCTGCGAGGCCATCTTGGCGTAAATGTCGCCGAGGTTTTCGTGCGCCGTCGCATAGCTGGGATGTGTGCGGATCGCCATTTCGAGCGCTGTGCGCGCTTTGTCGTATTGCCCCTGCGATGCGTACAACACGGCCAGGTTGTTGTACGGCTCCGGCAACTCCGGATAATCCTCGGTAAGAATTGTGAATATCTTGATTGCGTCAGCCGGCTTGTTCTGCTCGGTGAGGATCAGGCCCTTGAGAAAACGCGCACGGGCCTCCTTGGGGTTGCCTTTCAGTATTGCGTCGACACGGTCCATTGCCTGCGAGTACTGGCCGGCGCGGAAGAGCCTTGATGCTTCCTGGTAGTCGTCGCTTTGCGCGAAAACGAGGGGACCAAACGTGAGGCCGATCAGCAGGAGAGCGATCCGGAGCGCGGCTGGCATGGACATCATTATGCTATACTTTTTCGAAATTTCAGCGTGTTAGTTCACTAATCCCAAGAATTTTACCAAGAACGCCGGCTAAATGAACAGAGGCGGGCGCTCTGTTATGCGGCTCAGATCGCGTCCCAGTTTGCCGGCCGCGCGTATGACTGTGACGCCCATGCATTCATGCTCAAGCTTTACAACACGCTGACCCGCGACAAGCAGGAATTCAAGCCCCTGGTTCCCGGCCAGGTGCGCATTTACGTGTGTGGGATGACTGTGTACGACTACTGTCATCTGGGGCACGCGCGCGTGATGGTGGTGTTCGACATGGTTACGCGCTGGCTACGCGCGTCGGGTTTCGACGTCACCTACGTGCGCAATATCACGGATATCGACGACAAGATCATCAAGCGCGCGGCGGAGAACAAGGAGCCGATCGCTGCGCTGACCGCGCGCTTTATCGCGGCGATGAATGAAGACGCTGCCGCGCTCGGGGTTGCCAGCCCTGATTTCGAGCCGCGCGCGACCCAGTACATCGCACAGATGCAGGACATCATCCGCCAGCTCGAGCAAAAAGGGCTGGCCTACGCGGCCGCCGACGGGGACGTCAACTATTCGGTGCGCGATTTCCGGAGCTACGGCAAGCTTTCCGGCAAGTCGCTCGAAGACCTGCGCGCTGGTGAGCGCGTCGAGATTGCCCAGGCCAAGCGCGATCCGCTCGATTTTGTGCTGTGGAAGCGCGCCAAGCCCGGTGAGCCGCAGTGGGAAAGCCCCTGGGGGCAGGGCAGGCCGGGATGGCACATCGAATGCTCCGCGATGTCGATGGCGCTGCTGGGCCAGCACTTCGATATTCACGGCGGCGGCCAGGACCTGCAGTTTCCGCACCACGAGAACGAGATCGCGCAGTCGGAAGGCGCGCACGGCGGCACCTTCGTCAACTACTGGATGCACAACGGTTTTGTCCGCGTCGACAACGAGAAGATGTCGAAATCGCTCGGCAACTTCTTCACGGTGCGCGAAGTACTTGCCCGCTACGATGCCGAAGTCGTGCGTTTTTTCATTCTGCGCGCGCATTACCGCAGTCCACTCAACTATTCGGATCATCATCTCGACGACGCGCGGCATGCATTGACCCGGCTCTACACCGCGTTGAAAGACCACGACGCGCAGCCCGGGCCGATCGACTGGAACGAGCCGCATGCCGCACGTTTTCGCGATGCCATGAACGACGACTTCAATACGCCGGAAGCCGTCGCCGTATTGTTCGAGCTTGCGAATGCAGCCAATCGCCCCGACGGCGGGCGCGATGCGGCGCGCGCCTTGAAGTCGCTGGCGGGCATATTCGGGCTGCTCGAGCGCAATCCGAGCGAATTTCTCCAGGGCACGCCGCCCATGGAAGGCTGGACGCCGGAGCGGATACAGACTTTGATCGATGCCCGCGCAGCGGCGAAGAAGGCGAAAAACTATGCCGAGGCCGACCGTGTCCGCAGCGAGCTGCTCGCCGCCGGCATCGTGCTCGAGGATACCCCCAAGGGCACTATCTGGCGCCGCGCCTAGCGGTACGTTCAACCTTCCGCTACGAGTATTGAGGAATCGGAACGCTGGTTTCTCCTCCGATAGTGTCCGGGACACTGGCGGCGTGCATGACGGGTGCGATTGTCGGCATGCTGTGGGTGGAATAAGCGAGCTGCCGCTGATCCTGCGGCATCACACGCTGCCCTGCGTCCCTCTGTTCAGGAACTCTTCTCTTTCGCGCACCAGGTGATCCACATTTGCCGCAGCGCGTCTTCCAGGTCGCGTGCACAGCTTGCGCCGTCGGTATTCGGAGAACGCGACATGCGCGGCCGCAAATCGGCGCGCATCGCCGCCAAACTGTTCAGGTCCGCGGCCATCCGGCCAGCGATCTCTACGTATTCGTCGCTGCTGTCGGCGACGAGTTGCGGAAGCCCTGCGTTATTGAGCATGGAGACGTCAGCGCGCGACGCGTGCGTGCGGCCCGCCAGCGCGATCACGGGCAGTCCCATCCATAGCGCGAAACACGTGGTGGTCGCGCCGTGGTATGGGAACGTGTCGAGCGCGATGTCCACGTTGCCGAATTCGGCCAGATACTCGTCGAATGCGAGCCTGGAGAGAAACTGGATCCGTTCCGGAGCTATGCCGTCCTGTGTAAGCAGGGCGCGAACGTGGCGCTGCGCACCCTCACTGCTCACCGCGAGTACCCTCAATTTCGAGTCAGGCACCCGCTGCAGGATGCGCCGCCACAGCGCTGCGGTCGACGGTGTGATCTTGAAACAGCTGTGGAAAGAGCCGAATGTGACATATCGATTCGCGAGGGCGGGCAGCGCACCTACCACAGGCATGTTGTCCGGCGGCCGCCACGCCATATAGATCCCGGGCAACCGTACCAGGCTTTCGGAGTTGAGGTGCTCGGTCATCCCCGGAGGATCGCAGTAGGCGTCAGTGATACGGTAGTCCATGCTGTCCATGCCGGTGGTGCTCGGAAAACCTAGCCAGTTAACTTGTACTGGCGCGGGGCGGCGCGCGAACGCGAGCAGCCGGTTATGGCTGGTGTGCCCGCTCAAATCGATCAGGACATCGATTGCATCTTCTCTCACACGCTGCGCGAGGTCGGAGTCGGTCAAGCTGAGCGTGGCGCGCCAGTGCGCGCCATATTGCTGCAGCCGTTGCGAATATTCGTCGGGCTGCGCGACGTCCGCGTAGAGAAATATTTCGAAGTTTCGACGGTCATGATGCTGTATCACGGACTCCAGAAAAAAGGTCACCGCGTGCTTGCTGATATACGGCGAAACATATCCAACCCGCAGCGGTCGGTTCGGGTCGGGATCATTCGAATGTGGTGGCGCCGTTCTTTCGAGCGGCTGCGCGTGGCGTGCGGCCCATGCGCGGTGCTCGCGATAAACGGCAACCGGATCTTGCCCATCGGCGTAGCTCAGCATGCGCAGCAAATCGCTATGCGCGCCGGGTGCATCGGGATTTAACGCAAGCGCCGCCCGGATTTCGATCATCGCCTCGTCAACGCGTCCCTGCTCGAATAGCGCAGCCGCCAGCGTGTGCCGCAGCGCAGCGTGAGTGTGGTGCTCAAGTCCCCGGCGACAGCACTCCTCGGCTTCATCATAGCGGCCCAACGCTTTGAGCAGCGCAGCCAACGCGTTCCATGCGTCACCCAGGGCGGGTTGGAGGCGCACCGCCACGCGGTAATTTTCTATCGCTCCATCGGCGTCGCCCCTCGCCGCAAGAATGGCGGCGAGATTGCGATAGGCCTCCGCGGAGGGCGCGCTGGTTATTGCGCGGCGCAGGCACTCGATACCCGCCTGTGCCTGGCCCTGCGCCAACAGCGCGGCGGCCAGGAAATTCATGGCGTCAACGTCATCCGGTTGTTGCTGCAACTGCTGACGGCACAGGGCTTCCACCTCGCGATGGCGGCTCGCCGCGCGCAGTTGCAGCGCCCGTTGCTGCCATCCCGCGTGGCTCGGGGATTCTGCTTGCCCATGCACCGGGCGGCCGGCGGACTCGCGGTGCAGCAGCCGCTTCAAGAGGCGGGCAAGCATGAAGCCACTATTTCTTGATCAATATGGATTCGCGATTGCCCAGCGTAATGAACGCAACATTTGCGTTCGCGCAGAACTCATCCCATGCTTTTTGCGCGCCGGGACAGAAGATAGAGCCATCGCAGACAATGATGCCGCCCGCGTTCAGGCGCGGATAAAAGTATTCGAGCGCCGCGAGCGTGGGCTCGTATAGCGTGACGTCGAGGTGCACGAATGCCCAGTCGCGCTCCGGCAGCGTCGCGAACACTTGGGGAATCCATCCCGCACAGATGCTCACTTGCGGGAATTCGCTGAAAAACCCGCGCACCAGGTCCGGCGATATGTCGGCCTTGGCGACCGGAAAAAACGACTCGCGGCGCGTGCCGCTGCCATCGCGCACCGGGATCAGGTCATGCTCGCCCGACTCGCTGGTGCCGATGAAGCTATCGATCAGAAACAGATCCTTGCCGGTGAACGCGGCATCGCGGCTGCGCCAGGCGTGCGCGAGCAGGAGCGCAGTCGCACCGCGGTAAGTGCCGCATTCCGCGCGTGCGCCTGGCAGCGTGAGCGTGGCGAAAAAATACTGCACGAGGTCGCGGCGGCTCTGAAAGCGGTGAAAGACATTGAACGGCGTCACTACGGTGCCGGTGTCGGCCAGGCAGCGGCGGTAGAGATCGGCATAATTCTCGGCGCCGATGCGCACGTCCTTGTAGAGAATCGCGAGGTGCCTCTCCACGGGTGCGCTACCGTGCAGCCGATTCAACTTCTCTTCGACCTCAAGGGGATACTCGATGTCAGCAGAAGCGCCTCCTGAGATCAGCGATCGTGCTTTCTTCAGCAGTTTCCCGATCGGCATCGGTTTGGGTGCGGGATCAGGCCGCTTGACCCGCAACGTGCTTGTTGAAGGCGGTGAAGAAGCTTTCAGCCATCTTGCGGGCAACGCCATCTATCAGCCGTGCGCCGATTTGGGCGATCTTGCCACCGACGTTCGCCTTGGCGGCATAACTCAGTCGGGTTGCGTCGCCTTCGGGAGCCAGCCTGACATCGGCCTCGCCTTTGGCGAACCCCGCGACCCCCCCTTGGCCTTCGAAGACGAGCCTGTATGAATTGGGCGCATTGACATCGGCCAGCGTAATCTTCGCCTTGAACTTCGCATTGACGGGGCCGACCTTGGCGGCAAGCGTCATATGGAATTCGGAGTCGGAAATTTTTTCCATCGTTTCGCAGCCCGGTATACAGGCCTGCAGCACCGCGGGATCGCAAATGGCGTCCCAAGTCTGCTGCTGCGGTTTCGGTATCAGTTGTTCGCCGGTGATTTCCATGACCGGTATAGTACATTGCCGCCCGCGATCGTGCGAGTGCCGCGGCGGTTCAATCGCGCTCGACGTTGTTGGTCGTGTGTGAAAGCGGGCTTTCGCGCGCAAGCTTCCTGACGGTATGGGAGGCAATCACGCGATGCTCGAGCGCGTAAGCCTGGTGATTGCTTTCCACATCGGCGAGCCGATATTGATAGTTAACCATCAGGCCCGCGGAGCGCAGCAGGCCCCGCCTCGAGGTATCGGCCATGTAGTTGAGCTGGGCGATGCGCGCACCGTTGCCGAGATGGAAGCGCGCAACCGGGTCGACCGGGTCGCCGCCCTCTTTTGCATCAGTCAGGTAATACGCACACAAGGACAGGAGCAGCGGTTGCAGCCGGGCGCGCAGGTCGTGATCCGCGGCCCAGGCGGGATTATGGATATGCCGAAGCAGACTCATGGTTTCTTCGGTCGCGGGGGCGGCCGCAATTTCGCCTTCCATCGACTTCAGCCACTCGATGAATCCCGGTATCGGCGAAAGAGTGGCGAAATTCTGAATGCGTGGGAACTCGAGGCTCAACTCATGGGCCACCTGCTTGATCAACAGGTTACCGAATGAGATGCCGCGCAGTCCGTTCTGGCAGTTGGTAATCGAATAGAAGATCGCGTGATTGGCATGTGCCGGATCGAACTCGGGCGCATCGGGATCCAGCAGCGGCTGTATCGATTCGCTGATGTGATCGGTGAGCGCAACCTCTATGAAGATCAGTGGTTCATCCGGCAGCGCCGGATGGAAGAAGCCGAAGCAGCGGCGATCTCCCGCGAGTCGCCGGTGCAGATCGTTCCAACCCGTTATCTCGTGCACCGCTTCGTACGCAATCAACTTCTCGAGGACGATCGCCGGCGTATGCCAGTCAATGCGCTCGAGCCGCAGGAAGCCGCGGTTGAACCAGGACTCGAACAGATGCCTGAGATCCGCGTCCACGCTGATCCAGTGCGCATGCGCGTCGATTTCTTCGACCAGCCGGCGCCGCAAGTCCACCAGCGCGGCAGTGCCGCCCGGCGCCATGTTGATGCGCCGGAATAACTCCTGGCGTGGCGGCTCGACGGCGTTCTGCAGCGCAATCAAATGCGCGGGCGAGGGGTCCTCTCGATAGGCATCGAATGCCGTGGTGATTCGCGCGGGCTCGGGAGAGAAGTCCGTGCACAGGAGATCGACGAAAGGCTTGAAGCCGTTTTGCGGCAGTGCTTCGTATGCGCCCAGCGTCTCGCGTGCCAGGGCTGCACCCGAGACTTCACCCCGCGCGGAAAGCAGCGCATGGCATAACTCCACCGCGCTGCGCGCCTTGCGTTCCGCCGAGCGATCGCTATCGATGGGGGGGATGACACGCCGCAGCAGCTGGCTTAGAAAAGACGAGGTACTCACGACGACTCTGCGGTTTTTCTTCACTCCTCGCCGGAGATGCTAGCGGATGCATCTGACATCCGCAACCGTGACATTCCGGAGTCGGACGCGGTGCATGACAGTGCTGCGTCCGAACGACAGCGAACCATGCGTATAATATGACGTCCAATGTTGAGATCGTTTTTATCGAGCTTTGCGTAGTTCGATCCCTCACCCTCACCCCCAACCCCTCTTCCGAAGCGAGAGGGGAGCGTCGAGCGAACCGGGATTGTTCCCCGGCTTCGTATGAATGGAAGGCTATGGACAGTGTCGACACTGAAGTCCTGAAAAGCGCGATCGCCTGGCTCGATGCCGGACGCAAAGCCACGCTCGCGACCGTAGTGAGGACGTGGGGCTCCGCTCCGCGTCCGGTCGGTGCGTTGCTCGCGATTCGCGACGACGGGCACGTCATGGGATCGGTATCAGGCGGTTGTGTCGAAGACGACCTTATCGATCGCGTCAAAGCGCACCAAATGGGGGGCGGCAAGCCCGAGGTGGTCACATACGGTGTGACGGCGGAGCAGGCGGCACGCTTCGGATTGCCCTGCGGCGGCACGCTGCAGCTCGTTCTTGAGCCGTTGAGCCCGGCTTCGAAACTCAAGGAGCTGCTCGGCACGATCGAGCGCCATGAGCTGGTCGCGCGCTCCCTCGACATGCAAACCGGTGAAGTCAGGCTCGACCCAGGGCGCTGGTCGGATGTTCTCGATTTCGACGGCAAGGTGCTCAAATCGGTGCATGGTCCGCGCTGGCGGCTGCTCATCATAGGCGCGGGTCAGACGTCGCGTTTCCTCGCGCAGATGGCGCAGGCGCTCGACTATCAGGTTACGGTGTGCGACCCGCGCGAAGAATATGCCGACGAATGGGATCTCCCCGGCGCAACGCTGGTTCGCGGCTATCCGGACGACGTGGTGCTGCAGTTGAATCCAGATCCGCATCTGGCCGTAGTCGCCGTCACCCACGATCCGAAGCTCGATGATGCAGCGCTCACGGAAGCGCTCAAGTCGCCTGCGTTTTACGTTGGCGCGCTCGGGTCCAAAGCGAACAACGACAAGCGGCGCAAGCGGCTCGCTGAACTGGACCTTGCCGCAGACGAGATCGCGCGTCTGCACGGCCCGGTGGGACTCAAGATCGGCAGCCGCACCCCGCCGGAGATCGCCGTTTCGATACTGGCGGAAATCACGGCGGTGCGGCGCGGCGTGAATCTTGCCACCCTTGCGCCGGCCGGGCCTCCTGCTGCTGCGTCCACCGAACGCGATCCTTACGCCTGCGGATCGTCCTGACGCCTTCTTCCATCCGCGGATGGCGGTGATGCGCCTCGCCCTGTTGTTGATCGTCGCTGCGCTGTGCTCGTGGCAGCCTCTGACTCGCGCGCAGGACCTTGCCAACGGTATCTTTCTGGTGGCGAAGCCCGAGCTCGCAGACCCCAACTTCCGCGAAACAGTTGTCCTGATCACGCAGCCGCAGGTGGGCGGCGGGCCGCTTGGCGTCATCATCAACCGCACACTCAACACGCGCTTGAGCGAAATCTATCCTTCCGTGGCAGGCTTGCCGGCGCAATTCGATGTCGTCTTTCAAGGCGGACCCGTGCAACCCGCTCGCGTCCTGTACCTCCTGCGCTCGGCGCAACGGCCGCAATTCAGCCTGCCGGTGCTGGGCGATGTCTATTTGGGCGGTGATCGGGAGTTGCTCGAAGCGATCGCCAAGGGGGAAGTCAAAGTATCGGCATTTCGCGCTTATGCGGGTTATGCCGGCTGGGCGCCGCGGCAGTTGCAGGCAGAAATAGCAGCCGGGGGATGGTGGATAGCCGAGGCCGATGCAGACACGATATTCAATGCCAATCCGGCCACGCTATGGCAGGAGATGGTGAAGCGTCTTAGCACCCGCAGCACGCGCTGGAGATCGGGTGCGCAATAGGGCTCGCACTGTGTCGGCGAGGGCATGAAGGGAAAATCGGAGTGAGCGAGAAAAAGAAGCACGGCGTCACCGTCTCGGGGATCTTTTTGCAGGGCGTCGCGATTACGGTCCCGATTACCCTGACGGCGATCGTGTTCTACTGGCTCGCGGCCGGCGCGGAGGACTTCCTGCGCGGCGTGATCCAGTCAGTATTTCCTTCCTGGAAATACTGGCCGGGCATGGGCATTGTGCTGGCTGTTGTGCTGATTTTCGTTGCCGGGATCCTCATGAACATCTGGATCACGCGCTACGTGCTGGTGCGCATCGACTCGGTGCTCGAGCGTATTCCGGTAGTGAAAAGCCTGTATGGCGGCATGCGCGACATCGCATTCTTCCTCTCCAAGAAGGACTCGGGCAAAGGCTTCCAGCAGGTTGTCGCGGTCAAGGTCACCGACGATATCCGCCTGGTCGGATTCATGACTGCGTCGAACGTGGCCGACATATCGCTCCACTTCGATACTTCCGAGCAGCTCGTCGCGGTGTATCTGCCCATGAGTTACCAGATCGGCGGCTACACGGTCTTCGTGCCGCCCTCGCTGGTCGAGCCGCTCGACATGTCAGTCGAGGATGCGATGAGACTTACGCTGACTGCCGGCATATCCGCGAAGAAACCGCGGACCCGCAAGAAAGCCGCGAAGGAATAGCCGCGCTGCAGGCTATGCGAGCAGGCGCGATGCGGCGCGATAGCCCCACCACGCTGCTTCTTCGCAAACCGAATAGCCTGATAGATCGGAATGCGCAAACAGGATGCGGCCATCGGCGGCGCGCAGGCGTGCAATTCCCGAATTGGAAAGAAATCCAGGATGGGGCGTGGCCATGCCGTGGCCGCGTACAGTGATTTCGAGCTCCTTCACGTATCGCCACAAACGCGGCCCGTAAGCGGCCAGCAGGTCGGTCGCGGCTTGATCCTTGAGCTCGCGCGGCGTTGCCGCCGACAACCACGCCCGGGCTTCCTGCGGTGTGCGCTCGCTCAATGCGCTATAGGCGGTGAACACGGACTCGATGACGGGGCCTTGCCGTATGTTCTGGTGAGTCGCCACCACGTAACCGAGTCCCTGACCGTTGTACACGACGTTGTCCCACGCTAGAGGGAAATCCCCCTTTTCCGCCGGCATGCGGTCTAGAGCGAAGTTCGAGACCAGCCATGGCGACTGTGCGGGCAGGTCCCGCGCCGCATCGAAACCAAAGTCGGCGATGGAGGTGACGACATGCGCTGCCACATGCAATGGCATGGCGCAGATTACGCGGCGGGCGCGGACGGTATAAGCGCGCACACCATCGTTGGCGAGGCACAGCACTTCCACGGCATTGCTGCTCTGTCGTTCAGTGACTCGCACCGCGGTGGCGTCGTGCATCCACCCGGAGCCCAACCGTGTTGTGATGCCGCTCGTCAATTGAGTCGCGAGCCAGTTCAGCCCCTGCGGCCAGGTGATTACGCTGCCGTCGGCTGCGTTGCGCGCCTTGCCATTGCGTGACACGAAGTAGTGCAGGCCCGCCCACGCCGAAACCCGTGCCGCAGGTGCTCCGAACTCGTCGCGGCACACGTAATCGAGATACCAGCGCAAATTGGGCGCGGTATGACCTTCGCGGTCGAGCCAGGCGGCGAATGAAAGCCGATCGAGCGCGGTATAGCGTGGATCCTGCGAGGACAACGCAGTGGGTACCACGAAGGCACGGCGCCCATCGTTACCGCGTGCGTGCTTGAGCGGCTCTATCGCCGTAAAGAAGGATTCGAGCTTTGCCGCGTCGGTGGAGCCGGAGTTCTCGCCCGGCACGAGCCCTTCCTGCCACTGCCCGTTACGCAGCAGCCGCTCGCGCATGTCATGGACGAGGGCTATCTCGTCATATTCCGGATCTTCCGCATAGGTGTTCGCGCGGATCACGCCGCAATCTGCGAGGATTTCGCGCATATGCGTGGACTCGCGCGAGATGAGCGGCAAATAATGGGCGCCGGTTGGGCAGGGGATATCACCCACGCGAGTTGCCGCTACGTTGCCATACGGTTCCGGGCCCGCAATCAGCAACACCCGGCGATAACCGGCGCGCGAGAGCTTCCATGCCGCCGTCAGGCCGGCGATGCCGCTGCCGAGTATCGCGATGTCGGTTGAGATCTCGCCGCTCGGCGCAGGCCATTGTGCCCCATCGCGCATTCTGTGGCCCATCACCATGCCCGGCTGCACGATGCGGGTTGGCGTATTGTGGAGCCACGGACTACACGCGCCCAGCGCGCACGTCCCCGCACCAGCGAGAAGAAAGCGGCGACGATCCATTCTCAATGCTGCGCCGTGCTCCAGTCCTCTTCGAAATAGCGCACGAGGACCTGGTTGTTGAGCTGGTTCACCTCGACGGGCACCGGCTTCATATCGGCCGGGAAGGTGAACATGAGGCGCGTAGTCTCGCCATCCAGATAGCGCATCGGCACGGAGTAGCCGGATGGCGGACGGAAATCGGCGCGCTTGGCGGCGACGATAAACCCCCATTCGCCGAACGAGGGTACATACGCGTGATAGGGCCAGGTGCGCAAGCCGGCGGCAATCAGCGTTGCATTGATGCACCAGTACGCTCGCGGTGCGTAGTAGGGCGAGGCGGCCTGAATGGCCATATAACCGCGTTCGGCAAGATGCTTCGCGAAGAGACGGTATACGGGCACCGTATACAGCTTGCCGAGAGAAAAATTCGACGGGTCCGGAAAATCCGCGATGATCACGTCAAACACATCATCGTGCTTCTCGAGCCACCGCGCCGCATCTTCGTTGACGACGGTTACGCGGGAATCCGCGAAGGATCCCTGGTTGAGTGCCACGAGCGGCGCCGCGGAACTGAAAATCCGCGTCATGGCTGGATCGAGATCGACGAGTACCACGCGCTCTATGTGCTTGCGCTTGAGCACTTCGCGCAGCGCGAGGCCGTCGCCTCCGCCCAGGATCAGCACCGATTTCGCTGCGGGTGCCGCTTCCAGCACCGGTTGCACCAGCGCTTCATGGTAGCGGTGCTCGTCGCGCGATGAAAACTGCAGATTGCCATTGATGTAGAGGCGCAGATCGTCGCGCCAGCGCGTGATGACCAGGCGCTGATACGGCGTGGTTTCGGCATGCACGATGTCGTCGCCATAGAGGCGCTTCTCGTTCCAGTGCGTGAACGCTTCGGCGCCTACGAATGCGGCGATCAGCAGCCCGATCAGCAGCGCGCCGCGCAGGGCGCGTTGTGTCGCGTTTCTTATTTCTGCGCGGAACGCGTACGTCGCAACCACGGCGACTGCCGCATTGAGGATGCCGAACAGGAGCGCGGTACGCGCGAGCCCGAGCAAGGGAGCGAGCAGCAAGGGAAAAAGCAGCGATACGACGAGGGCACCCAGGTAGTCGAATGTGAGGACCCGGCTCACCATCTCGCGGAATTCGCTGTGGCGCGCATTGAGGGTACGCATGACGAGCGGAATTTCCATTCCGACCAAGGTGCCGATCGCGAGGACAAATGCATAAAGCAGTGCGCGGAATGGCGCCGCCGCCCATGCGAATACGGCGAACAGCACCGCGGCCGATATGCCCCCGATGAGTGCCACCAGCAGTTCCACGTCGATGAAGCACGCGAGAACGTTCTCATCCTTCGCGTATTTCGCGAGGTACGCGCCGATACCCATGGCGAAGAGATAAGTGCCGATGATGGACGAGAATTGAAGGATGGAGTCACCGAGCAGGTAGCTGGCAAGAGCTCCGGCGATAAGTTCGTACGCGAGCCCGCACGAGGCGACGACAAAAACCGACAGTACGAGCAGGCGTTCAGTCACGGATAACCTATGAATACTAGCCTTGCGCGGTTATAGGGGGTTTGCTAGAGTGATCTGCGCGCGGCCGCGCGCTTCGCAGGGCAGCCGAAAACGACAAGAAACCGGCACGAAGGAAATATGCATGCAGCAAATTGCTAACTATTTTTTGAATCTGATGTCGGGTATGGCCCTGCTCGGGGGCTTTTTTTTCGTTTACAGCAAATTCACACCCTACGACGAAGTCCAGCTCATACGCAAGGGAAACCGTGCTGCGGCCTGTGCTCTGTGCGGTGCATTGATTGGCTTTTGCCTCACCGTTGCTTCCAGCATACTGCACAACGACAACATCTATCTTTTCCTCGCCTGGGCCGCCGGCGGGATGGCGGTGCAGCTCGCCGTCTATGTGCTACTCGCGCGCACCGTAGGGTACGTCGACCAGGCGATCACCGACGACAACGTGGCCATGGGCACGTTGCTGGGCGGTATCTCGATAGCAGTGGGTATCATCAATGCGGCTTGCATGTCCTGACAGGAGACTAATCATGAGCCTAGCATCGTTCATCAAGAAACAGTTCATCGACATCCTCCAGTGGAACGAGGATAGCGACGGCGTGCTGGCATGGCGCTTTCCCATGCAGGATTTCGAAATTCAATACGGCGCGAGCCTCACGGTGCGCGAATCGCAGCTCGCGGTATTCGTCAATGAAGGCAAGATCGCCGACGTGTTCGGGCCCGGCACGCACAAGCTCACCACGCAGACGCTGCCGGTGCTCACCTACCTCAAGAACTGGGACAAGCTGTTCGAATCGCCCTTCAAGTCCGATGTTTACTTTTTCAGCACGCGCGTGCAGCTCGGGCGCAAATGGGGCACTGCGCAGCCGATCACGATACGCGACAAGGATTTCGGCATGGTGCGCATGCGCGCATTCGGGCTGTATTCGTACCGCATTGCCGACGCCGGCAAGTTCTTCACCGAAGTGAGCGGCACGCGGGCGACATATACCCGTGAGGAGGTCGAAGAGCAGGTGCGCAACCTGATCGTGGCGTCGATGACCGCAGTGTTCGGCAGTGCCGAGCTGCCGTTTCTCGATATGGCAGGCAATCAGGGCCTGTTGGGCGAGAAGATCAAACAGAACATGACGCCCGAATTCACGCGCTATGGGCTGGCGCTCGACAACTTTGCCGTGCAGAACGTATCGCTGCCCGAGGAGCTGCAGAAAGCCATCGATACCCGCATATCCATGGGCATGATGGGCGACATGGGCAGATATACGCAGTATCAGGTCGCCAACGCGATACCGCTCGCCGCCCAGAACGAAGGCGGCGGCGCCGCGGCGCTGGGAGCAAATCTGGCTGCCGGCGTAGCGATGGGACAGGCCATGATGAACAACATGAACGCCGCTGTGCAAGGTGCTGCCGGCGCCACCCCTGCGGCCGCGGCGGACGATCCCGTCGCGAAGCTGGAGAAGCTCAAAGCTATGCTCGACAAGGGCCTCATCGGGCAAGCCGACTACGATACGGCCAAGGCGGAAGTGTTGCGCAAGATGGCGGGCTAAGCAGGTAGCGTAGATGCAGAAAGTCGCGTGTCCCGGCTGCGGCGCGGAAGTCACTTTCCGATCCGCGGCCTCGGTGATGGCGGTATGCGAGTACTGCCGTACGGCGGTGTTGAAGGAAGCTGCGGCCGTACGCGACATCGGCAAGATCGCGCCCGTATTCGAGGACTACTCGCCGCTGCAGATCGGTACCTCCGGCCGCTGGGAAAAAACCGCTTTCACGCTCGTCGGGCGCCTGCAGCTCAAATATGGTGCCGGCTACTGGAACGAATGGCGGGCGCTCTTCGACGACGGCAGCGAGGGATGGCTGTCGGATGCGTCGGGCCAATACGTATTTACGAGACCGCGTCCCGCCTCGCAAAAACTACCGCAGTTCACTGAGGTGCGGCCGGGCGCAGGCTGCACGTACGCGGGAAATAGATACATCGCGTGCGATGTCCGCGAAGCACGCTGCGTCGCGGGCGAAGGCGAACTGCCGTTCCGCGTCGGCGACGGCTGGGCGCTGAAAGCCGCCGACTTCCGCTGGCGCGATCGCTTTCTCACGTTCGACTACTCTGAAAGCGATACACCCGCGGTTTATGTCGGACAGGCGGTGACGCTCGAGGCTTTGAGCTGCCAGCTCCTGCGCGCTGCTGACGATGTCAAGGACGCCGCCGGCCGTTATCGTGGCGCGTCTGTGCCGCTCAACTGCCCAAGCTGCGGTAACGGCATTCAATATCGAGTGGGCATGGCCAATCATGTCGTGTGCTCATCGTGCCATGCGGAGGTCGACTGCTCCGGTGAAAAGGCGGAGGTGCTGGCGAAGCACGAGGAGGTTGCGCGCGTCGCCACGACTTTGCGCACGGGAGACGAAGGCCGGATCGAAAACGTGGCATGGACGGTGATCGGGCTCGCATGCCACAAGGAAGTAGGAGAAGACGAAGATTCGAACTGGGTGGAATATCTGCTCTTCAATCCCAAGCAGGGCTTGAGCTGGCTCGTTGAAACGAGCGACGGCTGGAGTCGGGTCAAGGTGCTCGATAACTGGCCCGAGCCGGACGGAGACAACCAGCGTCTTCTCGGTGATGTCTACCGCAAGCTTTTCGAATATGTCGGCGAAGTAACCTACGCCGAAGGGAATTTCAACTGGCAGGTGCAGATCGGCGACCGTGTCACGATCACCGACTATGAGCACCGCGGTCAGCGCATCACGCAGGAGAAGTCGGGTGAGGAGATCACGTGGTCGCTCGCGCAAGCTACAGATGGCTCCGGATTTCTGTCGTCTTTCATCCAAAGTCGTAAAGGCAGCGCCGTTGCCAATAGTCCGGAAATCGAGGACGCCCTCGCGCGGGTTGAGGCGCAGGCGCAAAAACGCGCCAAGCAGAACAGGGGCGCGCGGGATGCATCTTTTACGCCCGATGGGGCCGGCGCTTTTGCGTCCGGCTGGCCGATGTGGGCGGCATGGATATTGTTGCTGCTGTTGAATTTCAATCTGCTGTTCGTAGAAGAAGACGATATGTCGTTCGTGATCACTGCAGTCGCAGCCTGGCTCGTTTACCTGCCGGTGCAGATTGCGAAAAAATTCGGGTAGCAAGGCATGAGAATTCTCTACATCTGTTACGCATTTCTGATCGTAGTCGGTGCAACCGCCCTCAACTACAACCAGGCAGACGGCAACGACCCCAGCGGATCCGGTTCCGGCTCGCGGCATGGCAGCGGCTTTTTCGGCAGCTCGCACAAATGACGGACGCTGTGCTTGGCACTCATTTGCTGGTCGACTTTTACGGTGTCTCCACTGGCAAGCTGACAGATGCGGGCGCGCTCGAAACCGTGCTGGTCAAGGCGGCGCGCGCCGCGGGTGCGGTACCGCTGGAAGCCAGGTTTCACACGTTTGGCGGCGGCGGTGTTACCGGCGTGGTTTTGCTGCAGGAGTCGCATATCAGCGTGCACACGTGGCCGGAGCATGATTTCGCGGCGATCGACGTTTTCATGTGTGGAAACGCACAGCCCATGGCCGCCGTGACAGTGCTCGAGCGCGAGTGGCAGCCTCAGCGCGTGGTGCTGCGGAAATCCGCGCGCGGCGACGGGTTGTCAAAACAGGATCTGCAACGAGAGATGGAGGTTTAGCATGATGACCGTCGTGGGCGGGGTACTGGCGGCACTGGGACTCGTCTCGGGAATACTGCTGGTGCTGGCACCGCTAGGTGTGGGTGGGGCGGAACCCGGTTACATCACGTGGGGCATGTTTCCGGTGCTGTCCATCCTGGGCTATACCTTCATGATCACCAGCGCATCCAGCGCGAACGTGGCGCTGCTGTCGCGAGTGATGGGCGGGATCACGCTGTTGCTCGCACTGGGAGCCATCGTCGCGATCTTTGCGGCCGACAATGGTCTCATCGCAATCCATTCGTCGCTGAGCCCGTTATGGTATGTGGTGGTCCTGGGGATCGTCTTCGGTACCACAGGTCTTGCGGTGGCGGCGCGGGTGCAACAGGAGCTGCGACAGGCAGCGGTGAAGTGAGCTTGCGCTTTCGCTACTCGGCGAAGAACTCTTTGACCTTGTCCATCCAGGATTTGGCGCGCGGATTGTGGCGGCCGGCTTCCTTGGTGTTGATTTCTTCGAGCTCCTGCAACAGTTCCTTCTGCCGCGACGTCAAATTGACCGGCGTTTCGACGAGCACATGACACATCAGGTCGCCGGTAACAGCTGAGCGCACGCCCTTGATACCCTTGCCGCGCAGGCGGAACACTTTTCCGCTCTGTGTTTCCGCCGGCACCTTGATCTTGGCGTAACCGTCGAGCGTCGGAATTTCGATTTCGCCGCCGAGGGCTGCGGCAGTGAAGCTCACCGGCATCTCGCAATGCAGGTCATTGTGATCGCGCTGAAAGACCGGGTGCGGCTTGAGATGAATGACGACATACAGGTCGCCGGGCGGCCCGCCGTTGACTCCGGCCTCGCCTTCGCCTGAGAGGCGGATGCGATCTCCTTCGTCGACGCCTATCGGTATCTTGACCGACAGGGTTTTGTGCTGCTTCACCCGACCTGCACCGTGACAGGTCGCGCAGGGCGATGGCACGATCTTGCCGCTGCCGTGGCATTTGGGACAGGTTTGCTGAATGGAAAAGAATCCCTGCTGCATGCGCACCTGGCCGTGGCCTCCGCACGTCGCGCAGGTGCTGGGCTTGGTCCCGGGCTTGGCGCCGCTGCCATGGCAGGTTTCGCATTCCTGCATGGTTGGGATGCGGATTTTGGTCTCGGTGCCGCGCGCCGCTTCTTCGAGCGCGATCTCGAGGTTGTAGCGCAGATCGGCGCCGCGATAGACGTTGGACCGTCCGCGGCCGCCGCCAAAGATATCGCCGAAGATATCGCCGAACGCGTCGGCGAAGCCACCGAAGCCCGCGGCACCCGCGCCGACCGAAGGATCGACGCCCGCATGACCGAACTGGTCATAGGCCGAACGCTTGTTGGCGTCGGTCAGGATCTCGTACGCTTCCTTCGCTTCCTTGAAGTGCTCTTCGGCCTTCGGATTATCCGGGTTGCGATCCGGATGGAATTTCATCGCCAGGCGGCGATAGGACTTCTTGATCTCGTCCTCGGACGCGTCGCGGTTGACGCCCAGCACTTCGTAATAATCGCGTTTGGCCATGTTTCGTTCAGGATTGCGGATCGGGGATGGAGGATTGAGCAGACACAATGAAAGATCGAGGGAAGGGCTTGCGCCGTTCCCTCAATCCGCGATCCTCAATGCTAGCTTCCCTTACTTTTTGTCCTTCACTTCCTCGTACTCGGCATCGACGACATTGCCTTCGTCCTTCTTGGCGCCGCTCTCGGCATTCGGCTGGGCGCCGCTGCCCGCGGCTCCCTGCTGCGCCTGCTGTTCCTTCGCGTACATCTGCTCGGCGAGCTTGTGCGCCGCGGTTGCCAGCGCCTGCGACTTGGCGTCTATCGTCTCCTTGTCGTCGCTCTTCAGCGCCGCTTCGGTTTCCTTGAGCGCCGCTTCGATCTTCGCCTTTTCGTCCGCGGAGAGCTTGTCGCCGTAATCCTTGAGCGACTTCTGCACCGAGTGTACCAAGGCATCGGCCTGGTTGCGCGCCGTCACGAGCTCCATCGCCTTCTTGTCATCCTCGGCGTGCGCCTCGGCATCCTTCACCATGCGCTTGATCTCTTCTTCGGAGAGACCCGAGCTCGCCTGGATCTTGATCTTGTTCTCCTTGCCGGTGGCTTTGTCCTTGGCTGACACGTGCAGGATGCCGTTCGCATCGATGTCGAAAGTGACCTCGATCTGCGGCATGCCGCGTGGTGCCGGCGGAATATCGGTCAGGTTGAACTGGCCGAGGCTCTTGTTGCCCGAAGACATATCGCGTTCGCCCTGCAGCACGTGTATCGTCACCGCCGACTGATTGTCGTCCGCTGTGGAGAATACCTGCGACGCCTTGGTCGGTATCGTGGTGTTCTTCTGAATAAGCTTGGTCATCACGCCGCCCAGTGTTTCAATACCAAGCGAGAGCGGCGTCACGTCGAGCAGCAACACGTCCTTGACGTCACCCTGCAGCACGCCGGCCTGGATCGCTGCACCGATCGCCACCGCTTCATCGGGGTTCACGTCCTTGCGCGGCTCCTTGCCGAAGAACTCCTTCACCTTTTCCTGCACTTTCGGCATGCGCGTCTGACCGCCGACCAGGATCACGTCCTCGATCTCCGAGAGCTTGACGCCCGCGTCCTTGATCGCAATTTCACACGGCTTGATCGTGCGCTCGATCAGGTCTTCGACCAGGCTTTCGAACTTGGCGCGCGTGATCTTGATCGCGAGGTGCTTGGGACCGGAGGCGTCGGCCGTGATGTACGGCAGATTGACCTCGGTCTGCTGCGAGCTCGAGAGCTCGATCTTGGCTTTTTCAGCAGCGTCTTTCAGGCGCTGCAGCGCGAGCATGTCCTTCTTCAGGTCCACGCCCTGCTCCTTCTTGAACTCGTCGCACAGGTAATCCATCAGGCGCTGGTCGAAATCCTCGCCGCCCAAGAACGTGTCGCCGTTGGTCGACAGCACTTCGAACTGGTGCTCCTTGTCGACCGCCGCGATCTCGATGATGGAGATGTCGAACGTGCCGCCGCCCAGGTCGAACACTGCGATCTTGCGATCGCCTTCCTTCTTGTCCATGCCGAACGCAAGCGCGGCCGCAGTCGGCTCGTTGATGATGCGCTTCACTTCGAGACCCGCGATGCGGCCGGCATCCTTGGTCGCCTGGCGCTGTGAGTCGTTGAAGTACGCGGGCACCGTGATGACCGCTTCGGTCACCGGCTCGCCGAGATAATCCTCGGCCGTCTTCTTCATCTTAATGAGGACCTGTGCGGAGACTTCCTGCGCCGAGACTTTCTTGCCGCGCGCTTCGACCCATGCGTCGCCGTTATCGGCCTTGACGATCTTGTACGGCATGAGGTCGATGTCCTTCTGCACCTCTTTCTCCTCGAAGCGCCGGCCGATCAACCGCTTCACCGCATAGATGGTGTTCTTGGGATTGGTGATCGCCTGCCGCTTGGCAGACGCGCCGACCAGGATCTCGCTGTCGTCCGTGTAAGCCACGACCGAAGGCGTGGTGCGCGCACCTTCCGAATTCTCTATAACCTTGGGCTGGCCGTTCTCCATGATGGCCACGCACGAGTTGGTCGTTCCCAGGTCGATACCAATAGTCTTTGCCATGTTAAAGCCTCGTTTCCGTTAAATTTTGCCTGCCGCCCCGGCCGCTCGCCGCTGGCTGGCACGTATACATGCCATGTGGGGATAAATCACTTGTTTTCAACCGCTTTTGCCACCGCCACCATCGCGGGCCGGATCACGCGATCGTTAAGGAGATAGCCCTTCTGGAACACCTGCACCACTGTATTGGGGTCCGCGTCGGACTCGACGCTGCTGATGGCCTGATGGCGGTGCGGGTCGAATTTCTGCCCGACCGGATTGATCTCGATCAGGTTCACCTTCTGAAATGCGGAATTGAGCTGCTTTAGCGTCAGTTCGACGCCGCTTTTAAGGCTTTCGATACTCGCATTGCTGACCGCGAGTGCTGCCTCCAGGCTGTCTTTCACTTCCAGCAGCGCGCCCGCAAAGTTCTCTATCGCATACTTGTGGGCGCTGGCGACGTCCGCCTGGGCGCGCTTGCGCACGTTGTCGACTTCGGCCTTGGCACGCAGCCACGCGTCATGATGTTCCTGTGCCTTGAGCTCCGCCTGGCGCAGAGACTCCTGCAGGTTGGGAAAGCCTTCCTGGCCATCCGGGGTCCCGCCTTGGCCCGCTTCCGGGCCGGGCTGTTGCTCGTTGGGTGTTTGTTGCAGATCCTGCATGGGTATTCCTCCTAACCCAACCTCTATGGGGGCGTACCCATTTGAATTCAAGGCGCGATAGGCGCCTGATCTGGAAGATGATTTGTGGCTAAAGGCAGACTCAAGCCGGTGGCTGCGGGTCAGGCGTTCGCGCCTAGGGCGCGCGCCCGCAATTTTGAGTTTTCGAGGTCTGCGGCGGAGGCGACGGTAGTCCATCCCAGCAGATTCCGGGCAACGATATCGGTCAGGCCATGGATCCAGTCGGGCCGCTCATTCAAGCAGGGAATGTAATGGTAGTCGCCGCCGCCAGCCTTCTGAAAGATGTCTTTACCTTCGAGCGCGATCTCCTCCAGGGTTTCGAGGCAGTCCGACACGAATCCGGGACAAACGACGTCGACGCGAGCCACCTTCCGCCCCCCGAGTTCCTGCAGGACCTCTGCCGTGTACGGGCGCAGCCATTCAGCACGACCGAAACGCGACTGGAATGTGACCTGGTATTTGTCGCCCGGGAGTCCCAGCGCCTGGCCCAACATTCGTCCCGTTTTGTGGCACTCGCAATGATAGGGATCGCCCTTGTCGAGCGAAAACCTGGGCACACCGTGAAAGCTCATGATCAGGCGCTCGGGACGGCCGTTCGTCGTCCAATAGTCGCGGACATTTTGCGCAAGTGCCGCGATGTACCCCGCATCGTCGTGAAAATGGCGCACGGTGCGTAGCGCTGGCTGGTTGCGCATCTGCGCGTAGGCAGCGCCAATCGCGTCGAGCGCGGAGGCGGTCGTGCTCGCTGCGTACTGCGGGTATAGCGGCAGTGCCAGGATACGGTCGCAGCCTTGTTGCTTGAGGCTCGCGATAACGCTGGCGATCGACGGATTGCCGTAGCGCATCCCATATGCGATCGCCAGAGGCGCTTTGACGCGCGTGCCGAGGTAGCCCTTGAGCATGACTGACTGGCGTTCCGTGTGCACCCTGAGCGGCGAGCCATCGCGCGTCCAGATCTTCTGATACCGCTGCGCGGATTCGTGCGGGCGTTTGCGCAGGATCACGAGGTTGAGTAGCAGCCACCATGCGGGCCTCCAGATCTCGACTACGCGCGGATCGGAGAGGAATTCACGCAAATAACGCTTGACCGCCGGGATGTCCGGCGCGTCGGGCGTGCCGAGGTTGATCAGCAGGATGCCCGTCTTAGGGGCGGTGCCATGCTCGAATGGCGGCTCGGGAGCGTAGCGCGCCATGTCGCGCTAGCGCCGAGAGGCGGGAACCGAGAGGCGAGAGGCGCGCGGCGCGCTGACTTTCCTCCTCTCACCTCTCACCGCTCACCTCTTCTCACGATTGCGAGAGCGCGCTCGACAAGAGCTTGGCGGTGATGTCGACGATGGGGATCACGCGTTCGTACGCCATCCGCGTCGGCCCGATGACACCCAGCGTTCCAACTACCTTGCCGTCGACTTCGTATGGCGCGGTGACCAGACTGCATTCGTCGAGCGGGACTAACCCCGACTCGCCGCCGATGAAAATCTGCACGCCCTGCGCATGGCTGCTGATATTGAGGAGCTGCAGCAGGCTCGCCTTGCGGTCGAAGAGCTCGAACAACCTGCGCAGGCTCTCCATGTTGCCGGACAGGTCGTTGATCTGCAGCAGGTTACGCTCGCCTGAGATCACCACCTCATCGGTGCCTTCCTGCAAAGCCTGGCTGCCGACCTCGAGCGCTTCGGCCATCAACTGCGACATGTTCTCGCGCAATTGCTTGAGCTCGTCGTGGATACGACGGTGGATTTCCTCGAACGAGCAGCCGGCGTAATTCTGATTGAGCATGTTGGCGGCTTCAATCAGTTCCGCCTGCGTATAAGACTTGTCCGTGCTGATGATGCGGTTCTGCACGTCGCCTTCCGGCGAAACGATGATCAGCAGGATGCGCTTGTCCGAGAGGCTCACGAACTCGATGTGGCGAAACATCGCAGCGCGGCGCGGCGTCATAACGAGCCCTGCGAACCTGGTCAGGTCCGACAGCAGATGCGAAGCCGACGACACCAGTTTCTGCCGGTTTTCAGTGTGCAGCTGGCCCTCGAGCTGGTGGATTTCGACCTTGTCGAGCGGCTTGATCTTGAGCAGCGTGTCGACGAAGAACCGATAGCCGCGCGGCGTGGGTATGCGGCCGGCCGAAGTATGGGGACTCGCGATGAACCCCATCTCTTCGAGATCGGCCATCACGTTGCGGATGCTCGCCGGGGACAATTCGAGGCCGGAAAATCGCGAGAGTGCGCGCGATCCGACCGGCTGCCCGTCTGCAATGTAGCGCTCGACCAGCGTCTTGAGCAGCGTCTGTGCTCTTTCGTTGAGATTGGGCATGTCGTTAGGCATCAAATCATTCTACACAAAAGGCCCACCGCGCGCTCAGGCGAGGAACGGCGAGGCCGTCGCTAACAGCATGAACCGATTACGGTTTAGCGATGCTCCGACGAGGCAAGTATGGTTTAATGCGGGCATGAATCCGTTCTTCAAGACCGTAGGCCTGATCGGCAAATACAAAAGCCCGGAGATCGCGGAGCCGCTGCTCAAGCTCGGCGATTTTCTCGGCGCGCGCGGGATCAAGGTCCTGATCGATCGGCTCACTTCATCTCACATCGGCGAAAGCAAGTATCCGGTGCTCAGCCTCGAGGACATCGGACGGGAAGCTGAGCTCGCGGTCGTGCTGGGCGGCGACGGCACCATGCTCAACATCGCGCGCACGCTCGCACCCTTCGACGTCGCCCTCGTAGGCATCAACCAGGGACGCCTCGGATTCCTGACCGATATCTCGGTCGAAACCATGCTCGAAACCATAGGCTCGATACTTGGCGGAAAGTACGTCACCGAAGAGCGCATGCTGCTCGAAGGCGAGGTGTTCAGCGGCGCACAAAGCGTCTTCAACGTGCTTGCTTTCAACGATGTCGTCGTATCCCGCGGCTTGAAGGGCAGCATGATCGAGATCGAAGTCAGGATCGACGGCAAGTTTCTCTACACCGTGCGCTCCGACGGTTTGATCGTGGCGAGCCCGACCGGTTCCACGGCCTATGCACTTTCCGCCGGCGGACCTATCGTGCATCCTTCGCTGTCGGTAATGGCGCTGGTGCCGATCTGTCCGCATACGTTCTCCAGCCGGCCCATCGTCATCAGCAGCGATAGCACCGTCGAGCTCACCATCAATAACGCCGCCGATGCGCGCGCGCATTTCGACAGCCATTCGCGCTTCGACTTGAAGGACGAGGATCGCGTGGTCGTGCGGCGTTACGGCCACACCATACGGCTGCTGCACCCCGTCGGGCATGACTACTACAACATGCTGCGGGGAAAGATGCATTGGGCGGAATCGTATTAGAGGCAGGGATTAGGGGCTGGGGGTTAGGGACTAGGGATTATTCGATCGAGTCGTGCAAGTACTACGGAGAGAAACACGAACCGCTGCATTGCGTAGAGTTCCAATCTAGCCCCTAGCCCCTAGCCCCTAGCCCCTAGCCCCTAGCCCCTAGCCTCTAGCCCCTTATGCTTTTGACCCTCAACATTCGCGACTTCGTCATCGTCGAGCGCGCGGAGCTTGAATTCCGGCTCGGCTTTACGGTGCTGACCGGAGAGACCGGGGCGGGCAAGTCGATACTCATCGACGCGCTGGCCATGGTGCTGGGCGGGCGCAGCGACGCGGCTATTGTGCGGCAGGGCGCCGAGAAGGCGGAGATCAGCGCGGATTTCGACATCGGCGGCGCAACGGACTTGCAACGCTGGCTTGCTGACAATGATCTCGCGGGCGATGGCGACAACTGTCTGGTGAGACGCGTCGTCGACAGCGGTGGCCGTTCACGCGCATTCATCAATGGCCGAGGCGTGACCCTCGCACAGCTGCGCGAAGCGGGCGAGCATCTCGTCGATATCCACGGTCAGCATGAGCACCAGTCGCTGCTGCGGGCGGCCACGCAGCGCGCGTTGCTGGATGGATATGGCAGCCTCGACGATGCGGCGGCTGCGGTGAGCCAGGCCTGGCGGCGCTGGCAGGAACTGCGGCAGCAGTTGAGCGCTTTTGAAACCAACGCTGCGGCCTTCGCCGCCGAGCGCGAGCAACTCGAGTGGCAGGCGCGCGAGCTCGATCAACTCAAGTTCACCGCGGTCGAATGGCAAGAGTTGCAGGAAGAGCACGCGCGCCTCGCGCATGCCCAGAGTTTGCTAGAAGGTGCTCAATATGCGATGGACGCTTTGTCCGAAGATGACAACTCAGCGGTCACGCAGCTCACAGCGGTTCAGTCGAAACTCGTGCGTCTGCTCGAGTACGACAACCGGTTAAAAGAAGTCGTCGACATGCTCGGCTCGGCGCAGGCACAGGCGCAGGAGGCTGTCTACCTGCTGCGCGACTACCAGCAGCGTCTTGACATGGATCCACGGCGTTTCGCGCAGATCGAGCAGCGCATGTCCGCGATCCACGACAGTGCGCGCAAATATCGGATCGAGCCCGAGGCTCTGCCGGATGTGCTGGCACGCGCGCGCGAGAGGTTGCAGCAGCTCGGCGGCAGCGGTGACGTGGGGGCGCTCCGGCAGCGGGAATCTGACGCACGTGCGGCCTACCTGGCCGAGGCGAAGAAACTCAGCGCGGGGCGCAGGACATCCGCGAAGAAATTATCCGACAAAGTGACCGATGCAATGCAGACGCTGGCGCTCGCGGGCGGCACGTTCGAAGTCGCGCTGCGCCCGCTGGAAGAGGGCCATGCGAGCGGTCTCGAACAGGTCGAGTTCCTGGTGTCGGCGCATAAAGGCATCGAGCCACGGCCGTTGGTGAAAGTTGCCTCGGGCGGCGAGCTTTCGCGCATCAGCCTTGCGATACAGACTGTAACGAGCGAAATCGCACATGTACCGACGCTCATCTTTGACGAAGTCGACGCAGGCATCGGGGGGCGCGTCGCGGAAATCGTCGGCCGCATGTTGAACAAGCTCGGCCGCAGCCACCAGGTGATGTGCATCACCCACTTGCCGCAGGTTGCCGCGTCCGCCGACCAGCAATGGCAGGTCAGCAAGACCGCGGGAGACAAGAAAGTCGTGACGCACGTCGCCGTATTGGACGACCGGCAGCGTGTCGAGGAGGTCGCACGCATGCTGGGGGGCGTAAAGATCACGGAAACCACGCGTAAACATGCCGCTGAAATGCTACAGGCGGTCAATGGCGGAAGGGCAGCAAGGTGATCAAAAGAGTGACATTGGTAGTTCCGGAAGCGCCGGTGCCTTCGACGGAGCCGGTTATGGAGCAGCGCAAGCTCGGCAACGCCGGCCTGCGCCTGGGCATACTCGACAATACCAAGGGCAATGCCGATCACCTGCTCAACTTCGTGATCGAGGGCCTCAAGCCGCTCGTTGCCATCTCCTCGGTCGTGTCAGTGCGCAAGACCAATGTCGCGCAGGCGGCCGAGCCGCATCTTATCGAACGCCTGGTGGCGGAGTCGGATTACGTCATCAGCGCGATGGCGGATTGAGGGGCCTGCACGTCGTGGAGTGTCCACGACATGGCGGAAGTCAGAAAGCGCGGCGTTCCGGCGGCCGTGATCTGTTCCGACGCTTTCATCAGATTGGGCCGCACCCAGGCGCGCGTCATCGGCGTGCCCGACCTCGCGCTTGCTGAGATTCAGCATCCGCTTGGAGGTCTATCGATCGAACAGGTACAGGGCCGTGCGCTCGCCGCGATTCCGCAGATCGCGGATTTCATCAAGGCGGTCAAATGAGTGACCTGGGTAGCCTGCTCAAGGAGGCAGGCGCGAGCGTCGATGCGGACGACGATTTCGAGCGTATCAACGAGCTATGCATCCAGCGCGGCTGGGGCGACGGACTGCCGTTGGTGCCGCCCACCGCCGAGCGCGTCGAGCGCATGCTCGCCT